>UMCG01034415.1_pt1 | contig 10030 bp, 6 predicted proteins | sample 1964181 | NCBI WGS metagenome assembly UMCG01 (sample SAMEA4835963, study PRJEB28245) | human gut metagenome | biome: gut microbiome; material: fecal sample | place: Denmark | collected 2008 | reverse complement strand
TTGGACCGCGCGCGTGGCTTCCGACGGCGCCAGCGCCGTCCAGGCCGCTTCCACGCTCCGTCCGGATCTGGTCATCATGGATATCATGCTGCCCGTGATGGATGGTCTTGAGGCCACCAAGCGCATCGTGGCTGAACGTCCTGTGCCTGTGCTGATTCTGACGGCGCGAGACGACGAGGCCGACAAGGTCATCGGTCTTGGTGCCGGAGCCGACGATTACATGACCAAGCCGTTCTCCATGCGCGAGCTCATCGCCCGGTGCAAGGCGCTACTTCGTCGTGTGGACAGGGCGAAGGTCATCGCCAAGAACTCCGAAAACGAGAAACTGCTTGATTTCGGCTCTCTGGTCATCGATCCGGCCCAGCGTATCGTCACCGTCAATGGGGAGCAGGTGCATTTGACCCCAACGGAATTTGATTTGCTGGCCACTTTGGCCCGCAAGCCGAAGTCCGTGCTCACTCGCGAGAAGCTGCTCGAGGAAGTGTGGGATTGGGTGGATGCGTCCGGCACCCGTACTGTGGATTCGCATGTCAAGGCGCTACGTCACAAGCTGGGTTCGAAGACCATTCGAACCGTGCATGGCGTAGGCTACGCGTTCGAACCGCCGGAAGAATAGTATGATGCGCTAAGATTTGGTGGTATGCGTACCACTGATTCAAAACCAGGGCGTTCGGTCAATCCGTTGGATACCGAACGCCCTATTGGTTTGTTCTCTTCGCTCAAAATGGAATTGAGCGTGCTGATCACCATTTCCACCATCATCGCATTCATCATGGCTTGGTTCCTGCTCAAAGTCGGATTGAGCCTGTGGATAGCCATGCCGATCACCCTTGCCGTGGCTTTGGGCATCACCTATTTCTTCTCTAGAGGACTCACCTCTCCCCTGCGCGAGATGCGGGATGCCGCGGAAGCTATGGCGGACGGCGACTACACCGTCCGGGTGCATGTCGATGCCAACAGCCGCGACGAAGTCGGACAGCTGGCTTTGTCTTTCAATGAGATGGCGGAGGAACTGCAGCATGCCGACCAGATGAGACGGGACATGGTAGCCAATGTGAGCCACGAGCTGCGTACGCCTGTATCCGCGTTGCAGGCCATGGTCGAGAACATGGCCGACGGCGTTGTGGAACCGACCCCATCGAATCTGGAAAGCATTCTCAACCAAACGCACCGTTTGTCGGATCTGATCGCGTTTCTGCTTGATTTGTCCCGCATGGAAGCCGGTGCGGCGAGCCTGCAGATCGATAAATTCAATTTCGCGGATTTCATCGACGAAACCGTGGAACCGTTGGAAATCGCCGATGCCGGGCATGCCCACAATATCGAAATCCACGTGCCCGACGACATCGAAATGGAAGGCGATCAGGATCGTCTGCGCCAGTTGTTCACCAATATCATCGCCAATGCGCTCAAACACTCCGCAGACAATACCGCGGTGCTCATCGAAGCGCATGAAAACAAGGATTTCGGCACGATTGTGACGAATGTCGTCAACTTCGGCTCGCAGATTCCCCAAGAAGCGCGGTCCGATATCTTCCGTCGATTCGTCAAAGGCAAGACGGGACCAGGTACCGAATCGGGAGGAACCGGTCTTGGACTGTCAATCGCCCGATGGGCGGCGCAGTTGCATGGCGGCACGGTACGAGTGGTGGATGATCCGCGCGGCGCCGATTTCGAAATCACTTTGCCGAAATATCACATTTCCGATGACGAGTGACGATTTACGCCGTCAAAGGTCTGCCGGCCGGAGTGTGTGCCAACGCCAGCACGGTAATGACCAAAGCTCCCTGTGAAGTTAGAGCGTCAACACAACGACGCATGGTGGCTCCAGAGGTGACGATGTCATCCACCAGAATCACCGCCTTGTTTTGAAGGGTGACGCCCGGACGAACCATGACATGCCCCTTAAGGCGTTGCGCCCTCTGTTCCGTGCCCTTGGTCTCGACGGATTTGCCTTTGATTCCTTTGTTCGTCAACGCATCGCATACCTGTACGCGGAAACCTGTCCGGCACCGTAGAAACGCCGACAACCGTTTTGCCAGCGGCATCATGTGCCGTCGTCCGCGCTGACGCATGGAAGCAATCGACGACGACGCGGGAACGACCAGTATGGTATCGCAGATCTCACGAACGCCATCCATGGCGTCAATCACACCGGCGCGTTCCGCAAGCCTGCACAACGCATCCGAGAACGGACGGTCGCATTCCTCGTCTCCGTGGTCTTTCCATGCCAGAATCGACTGTCTGGCGGCACCCCGATACCATCCGCACGCGAACCATCGACCCATCTCAGCCGTTTCCAATGGTTGGGACAGTTCGCAGTCGAATGACGCAAGACAGGCATCGCACAACACGTCATCAGGCTTGTCGCATCCCGCACAGCCTCGTGGGAACAACAGATTCGCCATATGCGCGAATGAACCCGCCATCAGATTCACGCCGGCTCCGTCATCGGGATAATCTGGCAATGATCTCGCCGCATAATTTCACGGTATCCGCGGGACCGTTCACTTTGACAGCCCTTGTGCCGGCCTTCGCCGCGGGATAATCATTGCCGTCGGGTTCCATCCGGTCTCCGATGAACACGATCTGGCCGACCTCGATATCGAGAATATCCGCGAGTTCACGGACGGCGAACGACTTATCGACGCCACGCTGCGAGATATCAACACTGCTGGAGCCTCCAGGTCTTACTTCAAGATTCGGTAGTTCGGCAGCAACCGCACAGGCCAATCGGTTCTTCTTCTCGTTGGTGGGGTCCCAAGCCTCCTTGGCCTCGACGGGGGCAAGCTGCCCCAATGCGGAAAAGGTGATCTGACTGCCTCTGTCCTCGATGCGCTCGCCCCAGACATGAGTGGCCCAAATGCCTTGCTCACGAGCATTCCGTTCCAGCGATTCCTTCGCCTTGGCACGGTCCTCGTCGCTTAGATCGTGGGAGAACACTTTCCCCCACCGTTGCCCGTCCCACCGGTAGTAGCGGGTTCCGCTGGTCGGCATGAGGTGAAGTTTCGACTTGTCGGCATGGTCGGACAGCCTGTCCACCACCTGACTTTGCAGCAACGAGTATTTGCCGCCGGTGATCACCGCGACGTCAATCAATGATGTCAATGCAGAGAAGCATTCGGCCATGTCCGCTTTCATAGGTTTCTTGGACCGCGCCAACGTGTTGTCGAGGTCAAACCCAATCAGCCGCGCGCCTTCGCACAGCATGTTGACATCAACGATGTTCCAATAAGGTACGGAAATATCCGCCATGATCATTTCTCCCCTTGTCGAGCAGCCCATACCATGGTATCGCATGTTTCGAATAAGCCCTGATAAGGTAGAAACCATGCAACAGATGCCTTGGGAGACCCCGATATACCGCAACCGCCATGGACGTGGCACGCGTACGCCCATGTTTGGTACCAGACTGCCCCGGTACCGTACCAGAAGCGGTATGTTCGACGATATGCTGGTGGCGCAAATCCGCAGACTCAACGGGGCATGGCCTGAGCTCATAGCTCCGGTCCAATTCGCTGTGGAGGATGTTCCGCCATCCGATCCCGCGCCTTGGGAGGACGTTCCGCATCTTGGATCGCAGTCATTTCCCGCCGGGCACGGCATTCCACCCCGTATCGTGCTGTACCGCATGCCGCTGCAATCGCATGCCCGTAACCGTATGGACCTGCAATTCGCAATCAGGGACGAGGTGGTCTCACGTCTGGCGGAAATCTACGGACGCCGTCCGGAAGAAATAGATCCTGATTGGGGCATGTGACTTTCAACGGACAACAGTCATATCCTGATTCGCCCAGACCTGCTCTCTGGCCTCCTTCAAATCGACGGCGCCGATGATGGCAAGTCCGGCGAGTTTCGCACCGGACACATCTTTCTGTCCGACACGAAGATTCCAGACCACGGCTTGGGCGGGATCCTTCAAACGGATGGCGGCGACATCGCCATCATTAATATCGGCGATGCGCACCGACGTCGAGGCCGAGGGACGGATGGCGATTTCACGCCTGTCCACTTGTTTGCCGTCCGTGTCGTAAGCCGTCACGATCGCGGTCCGATCCCCATCCGCGGTGTTGACGAAGCCTACCGTCGCGGTGGATTGGTCAGGAACCGCGATGGCGGAGATCTTCGCCGGAGCGGACGCATTGACTAGGGCGAAATCGGACTGCCCATCGGGGCCATCGTCTGAAATCTTCGCCGTGGCAGACACCGGTTCGGAAGCGGCTATGGCGATGCCGGTAGCGGATTTTGGAACGTCTCCAAGATCGATGGCGGACGCGCGGTTCGCCTTCAGCTCCTGCTGATTGGTCTGCTGTGCCCCCTTGGAGTCGATCCAGGATACGGTGACATCCGTTTTGCGGGACGTATACAGGTACAGTGTCGCATGGTCTCCGCCATTCAAGCCGTAGAGGGCCAGAGATTTCGCGGAAGCGTTATTCGGAAGCGCGTAATCCGATCCCTTTGAGGTCAATCCGTCCATGGAGACGGTGCGGACGATTGCGGCCACAGGAGTGTCAGTTCCAGTCACCGTGGCATACAGCGCGTCTTGGCCGGAAGCAGCTGCGGAAAGATTCAGTACCGTTTCCTTGCCTGAGGCCACGGTCAGCGTCGATCCGGTGGAGAGCGCCAGCGCGCCGGATTTGTCGGAGCCCCAGATTCTGATGGTCACCGATGTGTCCTTGGCGGAGGGATTGGCCACAACAAGCTGTTGCGTCAAGCCGGTCTTCGTACCGGAAAGCAGGAACGCCTGTTTCAGCGCCGGCACGACGCAGGAGGCTGCTGATACGCCCTTCAAATCACCGTCCGTGGCCCATGACATCACTGAGGAAACCGCGCCGGTACCGTTCGAAGCCGTCAGCAGACGCGTGTCTTGCAATCGGGAGCCGTCATCGACATTGCCGGAAGCCACAAAGATGTCATCGGACGAGTCGTCTTTTTTGTCCAGCATCGACACGGATGCCGTCATGTCGGCTCCCATCGAGGCGACGGATGAATGGAACACCGAACCGAAGGCGGCGTATCTCGCGGAAGACGCGATATTGCCGTTGGATGCCTGGTATTCGCTATCTCCATAGGCATCGGTATCGGCAATGGTCATGCGAGACGGGCAGTACGTCTGCCGCTGCCGGGGGCTGACGGTACGACCCACCGAGGAGCGTTCCACCGTGGGCGTGTCCGCATGCAGCCATGATGGCCGGTATATGAGCGTCACGGCCATCAGGACCACGATGAGCAACACCGAGATTACGGCAAGCGCAATACGCAAAGGCGTATTGGGACGAGAATGTCTGCTCATGCTTCCTCCAGACCCTGACGACGAATGCGCGGAAGCGCCACCAGGCAATACGCTACAAGAACGACGCCCATGCACCACAGCCATGAACGACGCCACACACTTGAGCCGGCCTTATCAAGCCCGCTTCGATCGATATGCTGCTTGGATAGATCCTGAACCGTCAAACGATAATACGTGCCATTATCCAGACTGACGACATTCTGTGTCCCGTCAGAGGCTCCAATGTTCGAATTGAGCTGGTTCGAGGCCTCTCGCTGCGCTTTGTCGCCGTTCTGCTTGATAACGTAAATGCCGCCGAAGCCCAACTTGCCAAGCTCGTTGATGGCATCGGAATCGGCATTGGCCAGCAACTGGGCGCAATCCTGCGCAATGGTTCTGCTGGACCCGTCGGAACGTCCCGAAACCACTTCGACGCGTTGCGCGGGAGAGCTGTCAATCAAGTCGCCACGACCGGTACGCATCACACTGTAGCTGACCGATTCGGCGCTATCGGCACGCAAGGCAAGCACGCGACGTGCATCATCCTGCCCAAGGAAATCGGTCGCCACCATCGGCAGTCCAGCATCGCTGGTCTTTACCTGGCTGTGATCGCATTCGACATAGTTGAATCCCGCACAGGCCACGACGGAGACGGCCAACAGGCAAACCAATACGGCACGACCCACATGCGAGGCAATCGACACTGCCTTCGAGCCGCGTCCTTCGATTTCGACGGCGCCGGTCTTCTCATGCTGTCTCAGCATGACGAAACGTCGAACCGCGCCGCCCGACATCATGCAGATGCAGGCGAGCAAGCCCATCATCGCATATGTGGTTCCCGGAAGCATGGAACCGGAGACCGGACCATCCACATCGACGGCCACCGCAATCGCCGCGGACAGCAAGGCCGTCGCCAATCCCGCGAACACGGCGACCCACATCATACGGGACACGCGCAGCACGAAAGGCAACACCAATGACACCGCGGCCAGCAATACGATCAACGCCAGTATGGAAACCGCCACATACCGCCATGCGCCACCGTCGGCGCCGATGCCGAACACCCGCAGCAACAGATCAGACAGATTCGCGACGACCGGTTTGCCATCATGCGCGGAGGAGGGCAGCATGACGCTGCCGAACAGCTGACGCCATGTACCGTCGGAAGCGAAACGAACGGCATTGACCAACGTCGGCGCGCATACGAACGCCGCCGGAAGCGGAATCAGAAGCAACGCGGGCTTATGGGAGCGGACGAACAGCAGGAATCCCAGGAAGGTGAGCATCAGCGGCAGCAACAACTGCGGCTGCGCGGCGACGACCGGAATGAAACACAGCGCCGCAACCGCCGCCGCCTGGACCGACGCGTGGGGATTGACCAGATCCTCCGTCCGATACATGCCGACCGCACGGAACGAGAAGGCGAAAGCGGCCGGAAGAAACACCATGACCGTCAGCATCGTGACATCCGCGTCATCATAAAGTCCCATGGACAACGCCAACGCGAACCACGCCAACGCGACCACGCAGCGCACCGCATCCGAGCGGGTGAAGATGCCGGCCAGCGCCCAGAAGGAAAACACCGTGAGCGGGGCTGCAAGGAAGAACATCAGTCCGACAGCTCCGGCAACATGTCCACCAGTGAGCACCGACGCCAGCGCAAGCACCAACAGCCATGGCGCGTTAGGCGCACTGATGCCCGTGCCTGAGGCATACGACCATGACGTGGTCGCGGTATGAAGCAACTGGGTGAAGCTCGCGCCCGTGGGCAACAGCTGTGCGGAATACATCGACGCACCCGAACATACGGAACGAAGCACGTCCCAATACAGCACGACTATCCATATGCCGGCAATCAGCGCCGCGCCGAAGGCCAATCCCCATCTACGCAGCAACCGTTTACGCAGATGGTCCTTCTCAAGAGGACTGAGCAGCACGACATCCCTCTGGTCGCGCAACGCACGGCGACGGTCGAGCCATTCCCTGACCTGCCGATGATTCGCAGACAGCGTGGATAGCGATTTAAGCGTGACCTTGCTTTGCCTGCGTAACCGCGCACGGGCGCGCCAAGCACCCCGCAGACGCAGCAGCGCACGCCACGGCATCGCCAGCTCGCAGCATGCATGATACGGCTGTTTGCGCGCCAAGCAAAGCACGGCCAATCCCAACGACTGGATGATGGACCACAGCCAAAGCAACGGCCACCATGAACGGTGCATGTCAGTGTACGCGTATTTGGCATTCGCCTCGCGTACGGCAAGATACGGATCGATGCGACCGTCCTCGTCTTCCACAGGGCGCCCGTTCTTGGAACGGATTCCTTCGAATCGGGCTCTTCTGTGGGCGATGCGAGCCTGGGGAACCACTACGACACGCCCACCGCCAAGACATATGCGGCGGCACAGGTCCGTGGATTCCGCGAAGGTGCCGAACCAGGGGTCAGCCCCTTCGAACGCACGCAACGTAGCCAACGGCACCAACGCGCCCGATAGGGAGACCGACAGCACATCCTGACGCCCGTCATATTGCTCCTGGTCAGGCTCGCCGTCGACCACCAAGGAAACGACATCATGGTGCCCGGCATACAAACCCAGATTGTGCAGGTTCTTCGCCTGCCAATCCAACTGCTTGGCACCGAGCAGCGCGGCTGTCGGCGTGTTTCTCCACGCATCCAGCAACGTCTCGAAGCACCGGTCATCCGCCGGCCGCGAATCGTCATGCAAGGTCCACAACGCGCGGATGCCGGCATCAATGCCGATCTGATCCATCGCACGCGTTACAGCGTCCATGAAGGACGCCGCCTGCTTCACTCCCACCAGAATGACCCTCACCGTTTTGGCTTCCGGCACTTCCGTAAGCACATCCTGTGATGAGTGAATGACATCGAAGGTCATCTGCATGGGCTGCTCGATCTGCCCCGTGCAATCGGCGATAACGATCATTCCTGGAAGCATGCGCTGCGCAAGCACCGCTCCAACGGTAGAAGCGAGGAATCGAAGGTCATGCTGCGCGGTGATCACCGCAGCCACGGACATATCGACGTCCTGCCGATGCGTATACGGTCTGCTGTTCAGCACATCGGTCACGATTGTCTGGATATCGCTGCTGGCGTTAGAATTCATAATTTAAGTGTACGCACGGGACGCACCATGCCTTCAAGCCCGTTCCTTGTGCTCTTTTTTGTAGCGACGACGCTCACGCTCGCTCATACCGCCCCAGATACCGAAACGCTCATCATGGTCGATGGCCCATTTCAGACACTGTTCACGGACTTCACACTGGGCGCAAACCCTCTTCGCATCCCTGGTGGAACCGCCTTTTTCCGGGAAGAATGCTTCGGGATCGGTCTGCGAGCACAGCGCTTTGTGCTGCCAAGACACGTCATCATCCCGCTTGAACAAACCCCACAGTTCAGCAAGCGGATTCTCAGAAGACTCATCAGTCACGCCCCACATGAGTCCTCCCATAATTGTGTGCGCACCTTTTATGCGCATACTTTCACACCGCTTCAAATTACACACACGCAATGTAATTTTGTCAAGTTTCCCCGTGTCAATGCCTATATTTCAGAAAATCCATGCTAAAGTTCAGCCCAATCTGGGGTCTACAGTCGCAGAATCGGTGAAAATCGGCCATTAACCCTATAATTGCCCATTTGGATAGTGGTAGGTTCTAAAAGCATTGCGTCAAACGCGCATCTCAATCAGGAAGGCAACACCGTGGCAACGTCATCAACCGGCAATAAGCTTCCTAACATCAATGGTCTTCAGGATGCGAAACCACGTCACAGCCTGGGATATCGCGTGCAGCATCACGTCAGGACCGCAGTCGCCGCGGCAATCGCCGCGACTCTGGTGTTCGTCGGCACTGCAGCTGCCGCTACTTGGATGGACGTCAATGGCATCATCAAGAACAATTCGGTCGACGTGATCGGCCAGGGTTCCCTGAATACGGACGCATCCATCATCGATCCGAACTCCGGCAAGCCGATCGAGTTCGTGCTGATCGGACAGGATTCCCGTGACGGCGCGGAGAACCAAGCCATCGGAGGCAGTTTCGATGACGTCATCGGCAACCATCAGGCCGACACCGCCATGATTGTGCAGATCTCCGCCGACCGCAAGGAAATCAACCTGGTCTCCATTCCACGAGATTCCCTGGTGGACGTGCCTCAGTGCGAAACGTCGAAGGGCACGATTCCCGCACAGTATAACGTCATGTTCAATTCCATCTTCGCAGGTGCCTACAAAACCGGCGGAGATCTCTCCTCGGCGGCCAGCTGCACGCTGAACGCCGTGAACAGTCTCACCGGGTTGAATATTCAGAACTTCATCGTCGTGGACTTCGCCGGCCTGGTCAAGATGATTGATTCAGTCGGCGGCGTGGACCTGTGCATTCCGCAGAACGTCAACGACCCGTACACCGGACTCAATCTCGACAAGGGCATGCACCATCTTGACGGCGTTGCGGCGACGCAGTACGCCCGGATCCGTCACGGCATAGGAGACGGATCCGACACCTCGCGTACCACACGTCAGCAGTATCTCATCAAGCAGCTGATGAGCGAGGCGCTCAGCAAGAATCTGTTCACTGATACCGCGCAGCTGTACCAGCTGGCGAAATCCGCGCTGAAATCGCTCAACATATCCCAAGGCATGGCTGATACCGCGGCTTTGGCGGGACTTGCCATGAGCCTGAAGAATTTCACCATGACCAACCTGCAGACCCAGACCGTCCCCGTGGTCCCAGCACCGTCCG
>UMCG01014516.1_pt1 | contig 10041 bp, 6 predicted proteins | sample 1964181 | NCBI WGS metagenome assembly UMCG01 (sample SAMEA4835963, study PRJEB28245) | human gut metagenome | biome: gut microbiome; material: fecal sample | place: Denmark | collected 2008 | reverse complement strand
TTACGATATTCTGATATAAATTCTTCTAAAACTCTGGCTCCTTTTTCCGTGGAAATACCACGTATATAAGTAAACATGATGGATTCGTATACTTCTATAAAAGGATATTCGTTGCAAATATCCGTATTCAACAACACATCGAACTGTTCGCGTACCAACAGGTTGACTATCTCAAAGTTGACATCCGAACGAAAAATACCTTGCTCCACACCCGACTTAAAAAAAGACATCGTCTTTTCCGAGTCACTTTCACTACGGTCTTTCATCATTGCATACACCTTCGGATATTTCTTGATATCCTCAAAAAAGCGTTTAATTGTCTGGTGAAAGATCTCAATACTCTTCTGAAAAACAGCAAGTATAACCTCCAGCACATTATTAGATTGTTCGTATATTGCCTGTAAGTATTTGTCTCTTTCAGCCTGTTTATGCAGAATACACTCCTTCAATAATGATTCCTTATCTGCAAAAACCTCATAGAGCGTACGTTTGGAAATTCCCAATGCTGCCGCAATGTCATCCATCGTAATACACTTAATACCTTTCAAAGTAAAAGCTTCTGTCGCGGTCATTATGATCCGTTCTCTCAACTCTGCCTTTTGGGACGCGTCTCTTCCATGCTCCATCATCACTCTTTTTTAGATTTTGTTAGACTCAGTTTACTATAAATTCACCACTTTAGGGGAAAAACGGAACAAAGATATATAGAAAACTCAATTAACAAATCAAGTTTCCTTTTATTTATAGCCCATTTGATAAATATTATCATTCACTAGAGGTATATGAAAACAAGTGTTAATAGGAAATACAGAGCAAAAGTAAGGAATAGCGGTATATGAAGTAAAGTTTTATCGTTATGAAGAGGGAAATAACCGGTAAATGCCGGATAAATACCGATAAGAATCGATATGTTATCCGGCAGTAACAGTCACCCATTATTAACGATAAACAAAAGGAGGTTTAGTACTCTAACTTAGTCCTTTTTAAAAAAGCAACTGTTTTATGTATCTCTTTGTACATCACGATGTCATCTTTCACAAAAGGCACTTCTTTCCGATAAGCATTCAGGAAACTCTCCAAAAGCGGAGAGGTTTTCAACGGACGGCGGAAATCGATACCCTGTGCGGCATTCATCAGTTCGATAGCAAGGATATGCTCCAGATTATCCATCACTTTATAAAGTTTAGTCGCGGCATTGGCGCCCATACTTACGTGGTCTTCCTGTCCATTAGACGAGACAATGGAATCGCTTGACGCGGCATAACAGTACATTTTGTTCTGGCTGACCATAGATGCAGCGGCATATTGTGGAATCATGAAACCGGAATTTAGTCCCGGATTGGCTACCAGAAACTCCGGAAGTTCACGGAGCCCCATGATCAATTGGGAAACACGACGTTCGGAAATATTTCCCAGTTCTGCCAAAGCAATGGCGAGAAAGTCATAGGAAATGGCAAGTGGCTGGCCGTGAAAATTTCCACCGGAGATGATTCTGTCTTCATCAGGAAAGATCGTGGGATTGTCTGTAACGGAATTAATTTCAGTCAGCAACACGGAAGAAACATAGCGGATAGCATCTTTCGTTGCGCCATGCACTTGCGGGATACAGCGAAAAGAGTAAGGATCTTGCACGTGCGCCTTAGGACGCTCGATCAGTTCACTGCCAGCCAGCAGCTTACGAAAGGCCTCTCCTGTTTCTATCTGTCCGGGATGAGGGCGTATCTGTTGGATACAATCCATAAACGGGTCAATGCGCCCGTCAAAAGCCTCAAGAGAAAGGGCAGCTATCAAATCGGCCTTTTTAGAGAGACGGAAGGCTTTGAGAATAGCAAACACACCATTGGCACTCATGAACTGTGTACCATTGAGCAACGCAAGCCCTTCCTTGCTCATGAGCCGGACGGGCTCCCAGCCAAATTCGTCGAGTACGCTGATTGCTTCGCATTTCTTTCCTTTATAGTTAACGTCGCCTACACCAATCAGAGGAAGAAACAGATTTGCTAATGGGGCAAGATCGCCGGAAGCACCCAAAGAACCACGATCGTAGACAATGGGCAGTACGTCGTTATTGAAAAAATCGAGAATACGCTGTACGGTAATAAGTTGTACGCCACTGTGCCCCAACGAGAGAGCATGGGCTTTGAGCAGCATCATCAGTTTGATAATGACAGGACGAATTTCTTCTCCTACACTGCAAGCATGGCTCTTGATGAGGTTTTCCTGTAAGGTTCCCAATTCGTCGGGAGATATATTTTTAGTACATAAAGAACCAAAGCCTGTAGTAATGCCATATAAAGGTTCTTCGGAAGCAGCTATTTTATGGTCGAGATAATCACGGCATTTCTGAATGCGGAGCTTGGCTTCGGGAGCCAGTTCCAGCTTCAGATTCTCGTTGATGATCCGTTCGATGATTTCGAAGGTCAGTTCTCCGGAACCTATTTGGTACACATTCTTGATCATACGCGTAAATCTTGGTTGACGGCATCCAGTAATTCTTTCTCTTTCCGGCAGGCGGTTTGCTCTATCCGGTCCGCTTCGGCTTGCAAGCCCTGGACAAATTCTTTGTCTTTGAGTACCCCCAGATTAATGCGGACATTCAGCAATGCCCCCAATACGGCGGATCGTGCCGCCATCATGGCTACACAGGCGTCTGTAATAGCGTTCCGGTTTCCCAGACGGGCGATGTCTGCTATGACGGGCATCACTTCAAGTGCTTTCCGGGCAACTTCCATCGGAATGAGGGCGGCATGCCTGGTGGCTTCCTGAATGGCAGCGCTGCGGGCAGCTTTTTCTTCATCGGTAGCTTTGGGAAGTTTAAAACAGGCAAAAACTTCATCATAGGCTTCGGAGTCTTTATCAATCAAGGCGACGAATTCTTTTTGGAATCGGGTGGTAAGCGTCTGTGCGTGCTGCATTACTTCTTCGCTGGCTTCATATCCTTTCTTTCCGATGGTGAGTCTCGTCACCATCGTGGCCAAAGCAGAAGCCAGCGCTCCGCCTAAAGCAGCAATACTGCCACCGCCGGGTACCGGATCATTGCCGGCTACCTTATCTAAAAAATCTTTTACGGTTAAATCTGCTAACATGGTATTTTATGCTTTTAGTTATCAATTGACGGGGTATAACATACCGCCTTTAATAGTCATGATGACACAGTTCATGCCTACGTAGTATGGCAGAATGTGATAATTGTCCGAATTCAGTATGACAAAGTCACCTTGCTTGCCTACTTCGATACTTCCGATCCGGTCTGCCCGATGAAGGGCAGCAGCTCCGTTCAGTGTAAGGGCAGTGATGGTTTCTTCGATGCTAAGTTTCATGTAAATACACGCCAAAGCAATGGTCAACGGGATGGAACCGGAGAAACAGCTTCCCGGATTCAAGTCTGTGGCAAGTGCTACGGCACAGCCGGCATCAATCATTTCACGACCGCGTGCATAAGGTTCTTTCAGCGCGAAAGCCGTCAGAGGCAGCAGGGTAGCTACTACTCCTGCATCGGCCATTGCACGGATTCCGGCATCGGAAGCCTGAAGCAGATGATCGGCAGACAAAGCGCCCAGTTCGGCAGCCAGCTCAGCGCCACCAAAGGAAACGATTTCATCGGCATGGAGCTTTAACAGGAAGCCTTGTTCTTTGGCTTCCCGAAGGAGACGGCGGGACTGTTCGACAGAGAAAACTCCTTGTTCGCAAAAGACATCACAACATTCGGCAAGTTCGTTCTCGCGGATAACGGGGAGCATTTCACGAATCAGAAAGTCGATGTATTCGTCTCCTCTTCCTTTATACTCTTCGGGAAGGGCGTGGGCTCCTAAGAAAGTGGATACAATGTCGATACGTTTGTGTTCGTCATTGTTCAGGCTGCGCATTATTTTCAGTTGCAGCAATTCTGTTTCCCGATCGAGTCCATAGCCGCTTTTGCCTTCTACCGTGGTGACTCCCATAGCACTCATCTTCTTCAGAAAACCTTCGGCTGCCGAGCGAAGTTTCAGGAAATTCATTTGCCGGGTAGCTTTTACGGTACTGGCTATCCCTCCGCCATGTTCCATGATGGACATATAGCTTTCGCCTTTCAGCCGCCATGAAAATTCTTCGGAACGTTCTCCGCCAAAAACAAAATGGGTATGCGAATCGACAAAGCCCGGAAGCAGGCAATGTCCCCGGGCGTTGTAATGCCAGTAATGCTGGTAGTAGCCGTCACGATCTTCGCCACGGCTCTCACCGACGTAAGTGATGATGCCTTTGGTCACTTCTACCGTTCCGTTTTCTATGATACGGAGTTGTCCCATTTCCGCACCTTTACGGGCGGAGGTTCCTGTCGGGGTGACAATACGGGCATTGAATATAATCAGGTTTTCACTCATTGATCTTTTATTATTCGGTTCTTACTATTTCAATCATAAGTCGATATAAGTTTCAGCAGCTTTATATCGGACACACATTATTTGAATACTCCGGGCGCTATTCCATGATACGCGCTTCCAGCACCTGCTGCATGGAGAAATTCTCCAGTCCTAAATAATAGGAGGCCGTATCTATCAGCGCTTCCATCGGCACCAGACCGATGATCTCACTTCCAACAATCGTCACTCCATAGCGGCGGGCCTCAATACGCACCAATTCGAAAGCACGGTAAAGGGCGGTGCGGGTGTAATCGGTCATATTAATGGATACTTGGGTGATATTCCGCTCTTTCAGTTCCACCCCCATTGCTTTGACGTAGCGGAGACCGCCGTTGATATGCCGGATATTCTTTGCTATCTTCGTGGCTATTTCAAGATTATTGGTACTCAGATTGATGTTATAAGCAACCAGCGGCATTCGGGCACCGATAGCTACCGTTCCGGCAGTGGGATGACGCTCGGCAGGACCGAAGTCGGGCTGCCATTCGGGAAGTCTGATTTTCTCCGCCATTCCTTCAAATTCTCCCTTACGGACGGAGGCCAGATTTTCCCGATGCGGAGCTGTGGCGGACTTTTCATACAGAAAGACAGGGAGATTATATAGTTCCGCCACCCGGGAAGCCACTTCTTTCGACAGGGCGACGGCTTCTTCCATCGTCGTATTCTTGATCGGAATGAAAGGAACCACGTCCACCGCTCCCATGCGGGGATGCTGTCCGCTATGATGGTTAAGGTCTATCAGACGGACAGCAATGCCGATAGCTTCAATGACTGCATCGCGCAAGGCTTCCGGTTCGCCAACCAAAGTGACTACCAGACGGTTATGATCTTCATCATTGCTATAGTCGAGCAGCTTCACGCCGGATTTGCCACGAAAAGGGGCTACTATCTTGTCTATTTTCTCCAAATCACGTCCCTCGCTAAAGTTGGGGACACATTCGATGATCTTACTCCAATTCATATTTATTTCTCTATTTCGTTACTTTCTATTACAATACTTCTTTTATTGTCTTTTTAATCAGCTCGTCATCAACCAGATAAGGCATCGTTATATGATACCCTTCCGAATGTGATTCATTGAAAGCCTCACTAGTTTCCATTGCATGCGGATTGCGAGCCCACGAACGGCGGGCCACTCCGCCCATCACATCCCAAAGCATAGCCGAACGAAGTATCTCGTCCACCCGTTCACTGCCGTCACATACCATGCCGAAGCCGCCATTAATCGCTTTTCCGATGCCGACTCCGCCGCCATTATGCAGGGCTACCAAGCTCATGCCACGGGCGCAGTTTCCGGCAAAACACTGCACGGCCATATCAGCCATGACATTACTTCCATCTTTGATATTCGATGTCTCACGAAAAGGCGAATCGGTTCCACTCACATCATGATGATCACGGCCCAACATGATCGGTCCTACTTCTCCCCGCCGTACCATTTCATTGAAACGGAGGGCGATATTCATTCTTCCCACGGCATCCTGATAGAGAATACGTGCCTGAGTACCTACTACCAGCCTGTTCTTTTCGGCGTCGCGTATCCAGTTATAATTATCCAGATCCTGTCCCCGTCGATTGACATCAATGCACTCCATTGCGGCACGGTCCGTTTTTATCAGATCTTCGTGCCTACCGCTCAGACATACCCATCGGAAGGGGCCATAACCATAATCAAAGAGTTGGGGTCCCATGATATCTTCTACATAACTCGGCCATATAAATCCGTCTTTCTCATCAACGCCATTGCGGGAAATCTCTTTCACTCCGGCATCATAAACCGCTTTCATAAAGGAGTTGCCATAATCGAAGAAGTAAGTGCCGCGTGCCACCAGTTTCCGGATTACCTCAAAATGGCGGCGCAAGGAAGCGTCTGCCAGACGACGGAACTGATCAGGGGATTCATGAAGAAGGCGGGTCCGCTCTTCGAAAGTCAAGCCTGCGGGACAGTAACCTCCTTCGTAAACGGCATGGCAAGAGGTCTGATCGGACAAAAGTTCAATATGAATCTGCTCACGTTCCGCATATTCCAGCAAATCGACGACGTTGCCATGATAGGCTACCGAGCAAGGTTCCCGACGTTCCATCGCTTCTTTTGCCAGACGGAAAGCCTCCGACAAGTCTTGTGTGACATGACCTACCCATCCCTGCCGATAACGTGTTTCGATACGGGAGCTATCGACTTCGGCTATAATAGAGGCTGCTCCGGCTATTTCGGCTGCCTTTGGCTGTGCCCCGCTCATTCCTCCCAAACCGGAAGATACGAAGAGGTGGCCACGCAAATCTTTGTCCTGCGGAATGCCGAGTTTCAATCGCCCGGCGTTGAGTAATGTGTTGAAAGTGCCATGAACAATACCCTGCGGACCGATATACATCCAGCCGCCCGCCGTCATCTGCCCATAGTTGGCAACTCCCATTTGTGCGGCAATGTGCCAATCGTGCTGATTGTCGAACTGGCCTATCATCATAGAGTTGGTAATAATAACGCGGGGAGCATCGGGACGGGAACGAAACAGTCCCAACGGATGTCCGGACTCAATGACCAGTGTTTGCTCAGGAGTAAGTTCTTCGAGATATTGCTTGATCAGGAGGTATTGCATCCAGTTCTGACAAACTTGGCCGGTTTCACCATAAGTAACAAGTTCATAGGGATACAACGCGATATCAAAACAGAGATTGTTGTCAATCATTACTTGAAAGGCTTTGCCTTCCACACATTTGCCACGATATTCATCAATCGGTCTGGCTTTCAGATCGCCTGCGGGGCGGAAGCGGTATCCGTAAATTCGCCCACGGGTACGCAATTCTTCCATAAATTCAGGTGCCAGTTGCTCATGCAATTCCAAGGGGATATAGCGCAATGCATTCTTCAATGCCGTAGCTGTCTGCGCCGACGTAAGCGTATAACTACGGTCGGGGGCCCTCCGGATACCTTCTATGAAAGCTGGGTAGGGAGGTAACGTGTTGCCAAGAGTTATCTTCATAATAAGCAGAATTAAGGATTACAAACTGTAAGCAATACAGTTCTATAACTCTTCGCAATATAGAAAAAAAGAAGAGAAAAGACAAAGGTTTTGGTAGATTTATTATCAGAAAGGTATTATTTATTCTTTCTGCTGCTCACCACACAGCATTTGCAGATACTTGAAGGTATGCTTCGCTTCCTGACTGTCTTTTGTAAGGTAGGCTTTTTTCCATTCCGGATGTTTTTCCAGCAGTTGCGCCATCTTTTCTTTTCCTACAAAATCAATCTTTCCGGTCTCACCGTTCAGCTCATAGCAGACCCGTTTAGTAACCAGACTTGAAGCAGCAAGAGCATCTCCCACATTTCCACCCAGTTTCACATCATCTTCTTCTGCAAATGTCCCACCGATTACCGACCCTAATGGCATCGCACAGAAATAGATATTTTTGCCCAACTGAACAGCCGGAGCATACCACGCCCCGAAACGCATCTTTTTATAACGCAACTTACGACAGTTGATAAATAAGTCTCCTTCAGAAGTACGCACCGCAAAACAACGCTTCTTCAACTGGCGGCACATAGATTCATCATTGCCTGCCGTTATCCGGTAGTCAGCCCCGCCTGTCAATAGAATCTGGCTTCTGGAACGCTTCTCTACTCGCAACACCGCAAGGGTATCGCCATCTTGAGCCATCAACTCTTTCAAGTTCGAATAAATGATATTCTGCGCAACTACCGGAAGGCTAATCACGCTTATCAGCAACCACAAAACATATCCTTTCTTCATAAGCCATCCTCCTTTCTTCATTCAACGCCTTTTCGAGTGGAAAGTTATAAATTTTAGCGCATAAATGCAAGAATGGAAAAAGAAATGTTGAAAAAAGAAGCCAAGAAGCCTCTTTCGCCTTCTTGGCACAGCACCTCTTACACGCAATTATCCCGGAAGCAAGTCAATCGCCCCCGAAGTTTGTTTACTCATGAGATACGGTTTATGGTTCTTTTTATAATCTTATCTTGTCTTTTTCCATCCTGAATATCAGGTGTTTTATCTGGTATATCAAGCATTAATACCTGTTATGACCGATATTATGACTTATACTGTGCCCCATACTGATGTAGCATACATAAGTAATCATAAAGAATAAGTTGTGACAATTTACATGGAAACAGACTCCATTCATATCCGTTTAAGTTTGCGACAATGTTTATCCGGACAAAGAAAGGATAAGCACCCGGGAACAACAGCAAATGAACGATTCATTATGCTATTATGCAGGCATGATTAATATATTCCGTCAGTAACAACAAATCGTTTCACGTACATGCTCCCATCAGTCCACGTACGTAAACCATTGAGCTCACATACGTGAACCGAACAGATCACGGACGTGAAACGAAAATATGAAACGAACAAAATATATTAGTCAAACCTTGTTTACAGGTTAAGGTTGCCGAGTCTTGTCTTAATATAGGCGGCATACAGGAAGTAATATATGGCATAAACAACGTACATTCATGCCTAAAAGGGAATTCTTAACACAAATAGGCAAAGGCTTTAAAAGAGTACACTTTCTACTGATAATCAACAAATTAACCGTATTATCTATTAAAAACAGGTGATAATAGAAAGCAGAAAAACATCTATTATCACCTTATTATCACCGGTTATTATCACCATTACTTGACTAATTATAAGACACTTATCACACAAAGGTGACAAGTGACAATAACAAAGTGTGTTTATTTCCTATGTAACTTTGCTCTAAACCATCACAACTTGCTTCATCACCGATTACTGAATGACCGTTAATAAAGAGTAAATCTGCTCTTTACAAAAACACGCTCCCATTCTGCTTTTTACGAATTATATTACCTTTGTCCGAAAAGCAATATAATCGTATGGAAAAACAAGAAAATATTATAGCAACCTATCAACAAATCATTCAGGAAACAGAACAACAACTACAAAAAGCGCAGAAACGCATTCGCTATATCAGCCTTCTGAGACTGATCTTATTCGTAGAAGCAGTAGCCTCCGCCATTATTTTTTGGTCTGATGGATGGTTAAAGCTCATCGTCTTTACCGTAATTCCCATCATCGCTTTCATTTGGCTGGTGCAAAGCCACAACCGATGGTTTTACTGGAAAGATTATCTCAAAAAGAAAATAGAAATCAATCAGCAGGAACTACGAGCACTGCAATATGACTTTTCCGACTTCGACAACGGAAAAGAATACATCGATCCGTCTCACCTCTATACTTTCGACTTGGACATATTTGGCGAGCACTCACTATTCCAGTATATCAATCGTACTTCGACCCCCATCGGCAAACAGCGTCTTGCCAACTGGTTCAATGCGCATCTGGAAGAAAAAGAAGCTATCGAACAACGTCAGGAAGCGATTCGGGAACTATCTTCAGAACTTGAGTTTCGGCAACAATTCCGCCTGCTCGGATTACTTTATAAAGGCAAGCCATCCGACACCTCTGAAATTAAAGAATGGGTAAACAGTCCGAGCGACTATCGGAAACACGCTTTCCTCCGTATCCTCCCGACAGCAGTAGGTATTATAAACCTCCTATGTATCGGCGCAACGATTCTGGGATTTCTCCCTGCAAGCATCAGCGGGATAGTATTTGCATGCTTTGTCGTATTCAGTTTTATCTTCTCAAAAGGA
>UMCG01026034.1_pt1 | contig 10067 bp, 8 predicted proteins | sample 1964181 | NCBI WGS metagenome assembly UMCG01 (sample SAMEA4835963, study PRJEB28245) | human gut metagenome | biome: gut microbiome; material: fecal sample | place: Denmark | collected 2008 | reverse complement strand
GCTCGGTATAGGCTTTGTTACAGGAAGACCGAACGTTTGCAAACTCATTAACAATTATTACAAAAACATGATTGAACAATTAGAAAGAACGGGCAAAAAAGTAAACTTGACAATATTTTTATTATACGACTTAAATTATCAATACACAATTAGAACGGATTTTTATAGTATAATACCAGAGGTATATAAAAATATTAAAATAAAATACATAACACCAGAAAATATTGAAGAAGAAAAGAAAAAATTAATATCAAGAAATAACTTTACAAAAGAAGAAGTTGATTTATTCTTAGGAAATGGACATGCTAAAGGAAGAAATACTGTAATGTATTATGCACTAAAATGGAAAATGGACTATTTACTATTTTGGGATGATGATGAATACCCAGTAGCAGTAGTAAAAGAAAATGACAATTTACAATGGATTCCACAAGATAATATTTTAAAACACTTAGAACACATAGATGACGCAGATATAACAATAGGCTATCACTGTGGATATATTTCACCAATTCCTTATGTTGAACTAGGAGAAGAAATAAGCGAAGATGATTTTAAAAATTATATTGAAGCAATAAGTAATGAATTAGTATCATGGGAATCAATAAAACAAAAAATGATTGACAACAATGGCGTAACCTATTCAGAAAAATCAATAGCAGAAGGAAAAGGACTATATGAACTACAACAAAAATGGGTAGCAGGCTCAACATTATGCTTAAATTTGAATCACTTAGATAAAATACCAGCCTTCTATAACCCACCACTAGCAAGAGGAGAAGATACTTTCTTTTCAACATTATTGAAAGATGCAAAAATATTAAAAATACCAGTATATCATTTCCATGATGGATTTTTAAAATATACAAGCATTATAAAAGGCAGGTATCCAAAAAAACTTAGAAGGATAAAAATTGAAGAAGAAAACATAGAAAGTAGATTTTTAAAAGCATCAAAAGGTTGGATAAAATATAAACCATTGCTTATGTATATACAAGATAATGAAAATTACAAAAAGAATATGAAAGTAGCAATAGAAAAGCTTGAAAAAAGCGTACCAAAGATAAATGAACTATTTGGAAGTAGTAATTTTACTGATTTAGTAAAAGACTTAAAAGAATATGATAGAAATGTCGAAAAACACTATAAAGAATACCTAAAAACCAATGAAATCTGGAAAAGAATGAAAGAAATATTAAAGTAAAGGAAATATTTAATATGGGAAAAAAATTTAGTATTATAATAAGTGCTTATAACATTGAAACATATATTGAAAGAGCAATAAAAAGTGTATTAGAGCAAACTTTTGAAAATTATGAATTAATTATAGTTAATGACTGTTCTAAGGATAAAACTTTAGAAAAGATACAAAACTTCAAAGATGAGAGAATAATTGTTATTAACAATGAAAAAAATGTTGGACTAGGTGCAGTAAGAAACATTGGTATAGCAAAGGCCCAAGGAGAATACATAGTTCATTTAGATGGTGATGACGCTTTATATGAGAATACAACACTAGAAAAAATAGATAAACTAATAGACAATGATACTCCAGATATAATTTATCTTGGATTTAAAGATGTTGGAGGATTTAATAAAGTACATCTTTCAACAGCAGAAAACTCTACAAAAGAAGCAAGACTAACATGCGACATAAATTTTTCAGTTCCAAGTAAATGCTGGAGAAGAGAGTTCTTATTGAAAAATAATATTAAATTTATGGAAAACATTTATTATGAAGATATGGTATATTCAACAACAGCAACCATACTTGCAAAATCTTATAAATATGGAGACTTTCCTTCTTTTAAGTATTATAGAAACAGAAAAGGAAGCATAATGTCAACACCTTCTATAAGAAGATGTTCAGATATGTATAGAATGCTTGCCTACTTAATGGATTTATACGATATAACTCCAGATGAATATAAACCATATTTACTAAGCTTTATAGAAAATGAAACAGAAAGCTTACCATTAAGAGTAGAAGCAATTTTAAAATGTTTAAGAGAAGGCGGAGGAACACCAGTATTTCCAAAAAGAAATTATAAGTTCAAAGGAGATAAATAAATGTACCTAATAGTAGGACTAGGAAACCCAGAAGAAGAATATGAAAACACAAGACACAATATGGGCTTTAAAGTTATAAATAAAATAGCAAAAGACTGTGATATAAAAATTTCACAGTCTAAATTTAATGGGCAATATACAATAGAACATATAAATGGAGAAAAAGTAATTTTTTTAAAACCACAAACATATATGAATTCAAGTGGAGAAAGTGTAATAGAATTCAAAAACTTTTACAAAATACCTTGTGAAAATATAATAGTTGTATATGACGACATAGATTTAGAGCCAGGCACAATTAGAATAAGGAAAAAGGGAAGCCCAGGCACACATAATGGAATGAAATCAGTAGTTCACTTTTTACAAACAGAGGACTTTGTAAGAGTAAGAGTGGGAATTGGTAAGCCTAAATATAGTAATGACCTAATAAACTATGTTATAGGAGCAATAGACGAAGAAGATAAAAAAATATTAGAACAAGGTGTAAATAGAGCCGCAGATGCTGTACTAGAGATTCTAAAAAATGGTATAGATATAGCAATGAACAAATATAACAGTAAATAACAAAAAATGGAAAGGAATACATAAAATGCTAGAACTATTAATAAATAAACAAGAAAATTTAAAAACTATTATGTTAGTAGAAAATGGAATATTAGTTGAAAAACACGAGGAACATGAAAATCAAAAACGCTTAGAGGGAAATATTTATATAGGAAAAGTTGTAAACGTGCTAAAAGGTATGCGGTTCAGCTTTTATTGACATTGGAGAAACAAAACATAGTTTAATAAAAGTTCAAGATGTATTACCTAAAGTAGATATAACAAAAAGCAAAACTGAGATAAAACCAATAGAAAGCATCTTAAAAGAAGGGGACAAAATAATAATACAAATAAAAAAAGATGGAACAGTTAGCAAGGGTGCAAAAGTGAGTACACATATTAATTTATCTGGAAGATTTGTGGTTTTAATGCCAGATACAGAAATAGTAACAGTATCACAAAAAATAGAGAATGAAGCAAAAAGAAAAAAATTAGTTGATATTGTAAAAAAATATTTACCAGCCAATAATGGAGCAATTTTAAGAACTTCAAGTGAGCACGCAACAGAAGAGAATATTAAAAATGATACAGAAGCTCTATTGGCAAAATGGAAAGAAATAAAGGAAAAAGCAAATTCATCAAAAAGCGTTCCAGAATTGCTATATGATAACATGGCATTAATTAGAAGAACAGTTATAGATATTGCAGATAGAGGATTAGAAAGAATAATTGTAAATGATAAAGAAATATATGAAGACGTAAAGAAAATGTTAGAAGAAGTAAAAAATGTAAAAGTTGAGCTAAGGAAGGAAAACTTATTTGATATGTATTCTTTATCAAAACAAATAGAAAAAATGGAAAACAGAAAAATCTGGTTAAAATGTGGTGGATTTATCACTATTGATAGAACAGAAGCATTAACAGCAATAGACGTAAACACAGGTAAGTATACAGGAAAGAAAGATTTAGAAACAACAATATATAAGGTAAATCAAGAAGCAACACAAGAAATTGTAAAGCAATTAAGACTAAGAGATATTGGAGGAATAATAATTATAGATTATATAGATATGAGTAGCAATGCAAATAAAACTTCAATAGAACAATTATTAAAAGAACAATTAAAGAAAGACAGAGCTAAAACACAAGTTGCAGGCTTTACAAAATTAAATTTATTAGAAATGACTAGAAAAAATATGTGCAATAACGATTATTACGAGGAGTAAAAAATGAAGATAGGATTTATATCATTAGGATGTACAAAGAATTTAGTAGATACAGAAATGACAATAGGGTTATTTAAAGAGCACAACTATGAAATTGTAAATAATGTAAAAGAAGCGGAAGTTATTATAATAAACACATGTGGATTCATAGAAAGTGCTAAACAAGAGGCAATAGACACTATGCTAGAAATGGCAGAATATAAACAAACAGGAAAATGCAAGTATCTAATTGCCATGGGATGTTTAATAGAAAGATACCAAAAAGAACTAGAAAAGTTAATACCAGAGGTAGATTTATTTATATCAATAAAAGAATATGATAAACTTTGGGAAAAGATTGAGAATTTAATTAATAAAGAAAATAAAAATGTTCAAATAGCAGAATTAGATTATTTAGAAAGAGTTGTAACTACAGGGAGCACAACCACTTATCTAAAAATTGCAGAAGGCTGTAGTAACAAATGCACATATTGTGCAATTCCAAATATAAGAGGCCCATATATAAGTAGACCATTTGAAGAAATAATTGAAGAAGCAAAAAGTCTAGCAAGCAAAGGCTATAAAGAGATAATAGTAATTGCACAAGATACAACAAAATATGGAATAGATTTATATGAAAAACCTAGACTAGCAGAGCTATTAGAAGAAATTAGTAAGATAGAAGGTATAAAATGGATACGTTTTCTTTATGCATATCCAGAAAGTATAACAGATGAATTAATACAAACAGTAAAAAATAATTCAAAAATTTGCAAATATTTTGATATACCAATACAACACATATCAAATTCTGTTTTAAAAAGAATGAATAGAAAAACAACAGGAGAAAAAATAGAAATTTTAGTTAAGAAAATTAAGAAAGAAATACCAGAAGTAGTTTTGAGAACATCTCTAATAGTAGGCTTCCCTGGAGAAACAGAAGAAGATTTCAAAAAGCTATATGATTTTGTAGAAAAAGGATATTTTGATAAATTAGGAGTATTCAAATATTCAAAAGAAGATGGAACACCGGCAGCAAGGCTACCTGAACAAATTCATTATAAAACAAAACAGAAAAGACTAGACCAAATAATGAGCCTAGCACAAAAAATATCAAAACAAAAACTACAAGAAAAACTAGGAAATGTATATGAAATGCTAGTAGAAACAAAAACATTTGATAACAAATACTATTGTGGTAGAACATATATGGACATACCAGAGGAAGACGGACTGATATTTGTTCCAAATACAAAGCCAGGTTTAGAAAATACTTGGATAAAGGTAAAAGTAACAGATGTAAAAAATTATGATTTAATAGGAAAAATAATTTAATTTAACCTAAAAAACATTAGAAAGGCTATTTAAAAAATGGCCTTTCTTTTTTCTAAGTATTGACATTTGGGCACATTAGAGATAAAATAAGATGTAATATTTTTTTAGGAGGGAAAATGGAAATAGAAAAAATAGCAAAATTAATTAAACAAAATGGTGGTAACACTTATTTAGTAGGTGGGGCTGTACGTGATGCTATTTTAAATAAACCAATTAAGGACGAGGATTATTGCATAACAGGTTTTACTTCTGAAAAATTTTTAAATCTATTTCCAATGGCTAAAAGCAGAGGAAAGGCTTTTGAAGTTTTTGACATAGAAGGAAAAGAATTTGCTTTAGCAAGAAAAGAAACAAAAGTTGGAAAGGGACATAAAGAATTTGAAATTGAAACAAATGAAGATATTTCAATAGAAGAAGATTTAAAACGTAGAGATATAACAATAAATTCTATTGCACAAGATGTTTTAACAAAAGAGATTATAGATCCTTTTGGAGGAAGAGAAGATTTAGAAAATGGTATTATAAGAGCAACTAGTGAAAAATTTAGTGAAGATCCACTAAGAGTTTACAGAGTAGCAAGAATTGCAGCCAATTTGGAGTTTGAAGTATCAAGAAAAACTTTAAATATGTTGCATAAATTAAAAGGCGAACTTGAAACATTGTCAAAAGAAAGAGTTTTCACAGAATTTAGAAAAGCACTAGAAGCGGACAAACCTTCAATATTTTTTAATGTATTAAGAGAGGCAGAAGTTCTAGACGTTCATTTTAAGGAAATATATGATTTAATAGGTGCAATACAGCCAATTAAATACCATCCAGAAGGCGATAGTTATAATCATACAATGCTTGCTTTGGATAACAGTGCCAAAATTACAAAAGATGTTAAAATAAGATTTTGCACTTTAGTACATGATTTGGGAAAAGGCAGAACCCCAAAGGAAATGTACCCACATCATTACAATCATGAACAAAGAGGAGTTGAGCCTTTAAGGCTTTTATGCAAAACATTAGGAACTCCAAATGAATGGAAAAAGATGGGGCTAACAGCTGTTTTAGAACACATGAAAGGTGGAATTTTTAATCAAATGACAATCGCCAAAAAAGTAAGCTTTATAGAAAAAATTGATAAAAGTACATTAGGCTTAAAAGGTTTACAAATAGTAGTATATTCAGACAGAAGTAGAAATTTAGAAAACGAAAAAAACGATATAATAGATAAACAATACGATTTTTACACTATTGGAAGTAAAATGTTAAAAATAATTGATGGAGAATATATAAAAAACAAATTTAAACTAAAACCCGGAATAGAGTTTGGAAAAAAATTACATGAAGAACGTGTAAAATGGTTAAAAAGTAATATAAAGTAGGAGGCAAATATGAACGAATATAGAACACATAACTGTGGAGAATTAAGAATTCAAAATGTTGGAGAAACTATTAAACTAGCAGGTTGGGTACAAAGAATTAGAAATTTAGGAGCAATGAAATTTATTGATTTAAGAGATCAATTTGGAATTACACAAATTATAATATCAGAAAATGAAGAACTACAAGAACAAGCAAAAGATTTAGTTACAGAATGTGTAATCTCAGTAAAAGGTCTAGTTGCTGAAAGAAGTAATAAAAATTCTAAAATACCAACAGGAGATATTGAAATACAAGCAGAAAACATTGAAGTACTTGGAAAATGTAAAAATGTATTACCTTTTGAAGTAAATTCAGAAAAAATAGATATATCATCAGTAAGAGAAGATTTAAGACTAGAATACAGATTCTTAGACTTAAGAAATGAAAAAATACATAGAAACATATTACTACGTTCTAAAATAATGAAATTTTTAAGAGACAAAATGGATGAATTAGGATTTAGCGAAATTCAAACTCCAATTTTAGCAAATTCATCTCCAGAAGGTGCAAGAGATTTCCTAGTGCCAAGTAGATTACACCCAGGAGAATTTTATGCACTTCCACAAGCTCCACAACAATTCAAACAGTTATTAATGGTATCAGGGTTTGATAAATATTTCCAAATAGCACCATGCTTTAGAGATGAAGATCCAAGAGCAGATAGAGCACCAGGAGAATTCTACCAATTAGACTTTGAAATGTCTTTTGCAACACAAGAAGATGTATTTAAAGTATTAGAAGAAGTGTTTACATCAACATTTAAACATTTTACAAACTGGAAAGTAGATGAAGGACCATTTATAAGAATTCCATACAGGGAAGCAATGGAAAAGTATGGAAGCGATAAGCCAGACTTAAGAAATCCATTAATAATACAAGATGTAACAAGTGTGTTTGAAGGAACAGAATTTAATGCCTTCAAAGATAAAACTATAAAAGCAATTATTGTACCAAATGGTGCAGAGCAAGGCAGAAAGTTCTTTGATAACATGACAGAATTTGCAGTAAATGAGCTAGGAGCAAAAGGTTTAGCATGGGCAAAATTTGATACCGAATCTAATGTATCTGGGGGAATTGCAAAATTTATAACAGAAGATGTAAAAGCAAAACTAATAGAATTAGGAGCAAAACCAAATGATAGCATATTCTTTGTTGCAGATGAGTTTAAAACAGCACAAAAAATAGCAGGTGGATTAAGAATTGAATTAGCTAATAGATTAGATTTAGTAGAAAAAAATGTATACAGATTCTGTTTAATAGTAGATTTTCCAATGTACGAATTATCAGACGAAGGAACTGTAGACTTTAACCACAACCCATTCTCAATGCCACAAGGTGGAATGGAGGCTTTACTTAACAAGGATCCTCTTGAAATATTGGCATATCAATATGATGTAGTATGTAATGGGTTTGAAGTTGCTTCAGGGGCAGTAAGAAATCATAATCCAGAGATAATGGTAAAAGCATTTGAAATAGCAGGATATCCAGAGGAAGAAGTTGAAAAGAGATTTGGGGCATTGTATAATGCTTTCCAATATGGTACACCTCCTCATGCGGGAGCAGCTCCAGGGTTAGATAGAATGGTAATGCTAATAGCAAATGAACCAAATATTAGGGAGGTAATTGCTTTTCCTAAGAATAAGAAGGCACAAGATGCCTTAATGGGAGCACCAAGCACTGTAACAGAACAACAATTAAAAGATATACATATTAGGGTTGTTGAGAAGGAATAGAATATGAAAAACCGGCTTTGGGCTGGTTTTTTTATTTTTTGTGGGGAAAGAGTGGAAAGTACTTGACATGGGGGTGAGAGATGATATATACCAAGGGCAGAAATAAGAAGAGAGAACAAAGAAGATATTTTATGGGGCGAACAATGGTTGAAAGCCTTGATACTGTAAAGAGAAAGCTGCAATTTAGAAGATGAAAGAGGCGTTATGCTTTATTAAAGTTGCATATAACCCCTGCGTTTGGCTGGTGGAGTGCAGGCAATGAGTAAAAATGGAAGGGGAATTTTAAAGATGAGAAGAGAAAATGGGGATAGTGCAGAAAATGTAACAGTATATAGCCAAGCAAATAAATAACCATTTATCCATATAAAACAAACAGATTGTATAACAAAAGCAAAAGAAATAACAAGTGGAAAAGTAAGTGTAACAGCAGGATTAATAAATGGAGCAGCATGGGACAGAACTTTAAATTGGATATTAGAAACAAATAACAATATGAGTTTAGCAGATATAAATGAAGATAGTACAAGTTGGGGAAATTTCAGGGAGAGTAAATTCAATTTTACGGGTAAATATTCAATTGATTATGAAGACGATTATACAGAAGCTACAACATCAACTGAAAAGCCAGACAATAGTGCTTACATATTAGGAACGGGAGTAACAGATTACACAAAGAAAAATAATATATATGATTTAGCAGGGAATTGTCAGGAATGGACCACAGAGTCCGACTCTTCAGATGATCGAGTTTTCAGGGGCCGGTGGTTACGGCTTCAATGGTTTCGGCACTCCAGCGTACGGTCGCGTCGAATTCTATCCAGCTGTCAACAGCAACGACAACATTTCTTTCCGTCCCACACTTTATGTATCACTGTAAGAAAAGCAGGCGATACAGTAATTAAATATTTCGAAGCAGTTTTAGGGAAGGCTACTTCGAAGCTAAGTATTTGATAGTGTATAATAAGGAGTTTACTTCATTAATTTGCACCATGTTATACACTATCGTTTGAGAAAGCATAAAATTAGAAAAAACTGGAAATATTGCGGGATTTGGTGGGGTGTCTAGGGTGAGGGGGTATGGGAATGAATTTTTAAAAATATTTTTCAAAAAAGTGTTGACAGATGTCGAAAAAAGTAGTATCATAGAAAAGTACCAAGCAGAACACATGAAGATTTAGTTATATGAAATATGTATAATTAGTAATGTTTCTACAATACAAAAACATCATAAAAATTACTAATTTTTTTATTTGAAAAAAATAAAAAAATATTTCAAAAAACTATTGACAAAGCAAAATAAAAATGGTAAAATAATGAACGTTCTCGAATTTAAGAAAAGAGAACGAAGTACATTGAAAAATAAACAATAAAATCCTTTAAATGAGTTTTTGAATCGTCTAACCAACGATTCGTACTAAACCAAAAATTTGGAGAAAACCAAAAGTAAAAATCGAAAGCTAGGGTATGGAAACATACCAAATCAAACCGATATGTAAGGTCTTGAAAAAGACAGTATATATACAATTAATTAGAGAGTTTGATCCTGGCTCAGGATTAACGCTGGCGGCGCACATAAGACATGCAAGTCGAACGGACTTAATCGATTCTTTTAGATTCGAAGCGGTTAGTGGCGGACTGGTGAGTAACACGTAAGGAACCTGCCTATTAGAGGGGAATAACAACGAGAAATCGTTGCTAATACCGCATAAGCTAGTAGTACCGCATGGTACAGCTAGAAAAGGAGAAATCCGCTAATAGATGGCCTTGCGTC
>UMCG01032198.1_pt1 | contig 10259 bp, 7 predicted proteins | sample 1964181 | NCBI WGS metagenome assembly UMCG01 (sample SAMEA4835963, study PRJEB28245) | human gut metagenome | biome: gut microbiome; material: fecal sample | place: Denmark | collected 2008 | reverse complement strand
GGTCAGGCCTCCAAGGCCTCGAACCTGGGCCAGGTCGCTCAGTTCGCCGCTGCCGGTAAGGTGACCAAGAAGAAGTCTCTGGCCGAGATTGCCATGAGCTACGGCTACGTCTACGTGGCGCAGGTTGCCATGGGCGCCAACCCGGCTCAGACCCTCAAGGCCATCCACGAGGCCGAGGCCTACGACGGCCCGTCCCTCATCATCGGCTACAGCCCCTGCGAGATGCACTCCATCAAGAAGGGCGGCATGCAGAACTGCCAGGCCGAGATGAAGAAGGCTGTCGAGTGCGGTTACTGGAACCTCTTCCGCTTCAACCCCGAGGCTGCTGCCGGCAAGAAGTTCTCGCTCGATTCCAAGGAGCCCGCGGGCGGTTATCAGGAGTTCCTGATGAACGAGGCCCGTTACGCTTCGTTGACGCGTTCCTTCCCCGAGCGCGCCGAGGAGCTCTTCAAGGAGAACGAGCAGGCCGCTATGGACCGCTACGCTCACCTGCTGAAGCTCAAGACGGTGTACAACGAGGCCTAGGTCTCTCACCGCAGGATCTGAGGGCTGACCTTCGCGGACGTCCTCGGACATGAAAGAACCCCCGCTGCGCACTACGTGCGGCGGGGGTTCTTTCGTCCTGCGGAGTGTCCGCGAAGGTCAGCCCTCAGATCCTGCTACGGCTACGTCCTCGGATTGTGTGGGCTGATGAAGGACGTGGTTGTGGGGGCCTTTTGTCCCCTTCGCTGTTTCGCGGCTTTGCCACGAAACCTAGCGCCACTTTGGGGATGGATGGAGGTTTTGGCCGTTGTTGCCTTCTATCCCCGTGCTTTGGGGCTGGTTGCCTTTTTGGAGCTCATCTTTATTCCTTATGCTGAATGAAAAGCCCCATGTTTTTGCAGGGGTGCATACTCGTCTTATTAATGCATAGAATCTCGTATAGTGCGAGTAAGATATTACGTTGTCTGTTTTGTGTTTAGCGGAGATATAGTTTGTATAATCCAGTCTAATCCCTGCTCTATTAAAATAAAGTCGCACGTAAATGGCGTAGATATACCTAAGCTGGGCTTCTTTACGCTGAGCGGGTAAAAATGACCGTTCACCGTTCAACTGTTTTCAAAATGAATAAAATGAGCGATAAAGAGAATATAAACCTTAATAAACTCGCGTATCGCACGGACACGGGTTATTAATGGGTTGTAGGCCTTTTACAGAAGGGATTCCAGCAATGTCTAAGCCTCTTGGCAAGCCCGATCGTATTGTCGTCGCCCTTGGCGGCAACGCCCTCGGCAACAACCCCGTCGAGCAGATCGAGGCCGTGAGCAACACCGCCCACGCTCTCCTTGGTCTTATCGAGCAGGGTAACGAGATCATCATCACCCACGGCAACGGCCCGCAGGTCGGCATGATCCAGAACGCCTTCGCCGCTGCCCACGACGCCATCGGCACCCCCGAGATGCCGCTGCCTGAGTGCGGCGCCATGTCCCAGGGCTACATCGGCTATCACCTGCAGCAGGGCATTGGCCGCGAGATGCACAAGCGCTATAAGCGTTGGCACGCCGCCACCGTCGTCACCCAGATCGAGTGCGACCCGGATGATCCCGCGTTCAAGAACCCGACCAAGCCGATCGGCCCCTTCTACACCGAGGAGCAGGCCAAGGAGTTCATGGCCGAGGATCCCTCCAAGGTCTTCGTCGAGGATTCCGGCCGCGGCTGGCGTCGCGTCGTCGCTTCCCCCGATCCCAAGAAGATCGTCGAGGCTGACTCCATCCTCAACCTGCTCGACAACGAGTTCATCGTCATCGCCTGCGGTGGCGGCGGCATTCCCGTCGTCCGCGACTACGAGAACAAGGGCTGCTACAAGGGCGTTCCCGCCGTCATCGACAAGGACCTGGGCGGCGAGCTGCTGGCCGAGGACTGCGACGCTGACGTTCTGTTCCTGCTGACCGCCGTTGAGCATGTCGCCATCAACTTTGGCAAGCCCAACCAGGAGGAGCTCGAGGACCTTACCGCCGACGAGGCCGAGCGTCTGGCCGACGAGGGTCAGTTCGGCAAGGGTTCCATGGAGCCCAAGGTCCGCGCTGCCATCAAGTTCGCCCGTTCCCGCAAGGGCCGCACCTGCATCATCGGTGCTCTGGACAAGGCCGCCGAGACCATGGCCGGCCTCTCCGGTACCCGCATCCACGAGTAGTCTCTACTCTGTTGCCTCTCTCGTGGGCGCCAGGCAAAGCGCCCACAAACTAGCCTCTCTTCATGAGCCCCGCAGTCCGCTCCGACTGCGGGGCTTTTGCTATTCACCTAGTCATTGGAGACGTTCTTAAATGACTAGTAGTAGGCCCACATGGCTTCGATTTCGTTGAGGACTTCTACGACGCCCCAGCGGCGGGCGCTGCGGCTTTGCGAGTTGGGGTCGTAGACACCGATCTGGTCGGCGTCGTCAATCCCGTAGAGCACGATGTAATGACCAACGCTGGTAAACGTGCCGGGACGCACGGCGGCGATTACGGGGACACCCGAGCGCAAGGCCTGGGCCATCGAGTCTCGATCGTTGTAGAGCTGCGTCCCGTTAAGCCCCAGCTGCCATGCGCCGCTCGTCATAAACGACCACTCGGTGGCTCCGGTGGGTGCATAGTTGCCCGCCTCGGAAAGAGCGCACATATCGACAGGCGTCATATCGGTGTGGCCGGTCTTATAGATGTAGACCATGGTAAGACAGGTGGGGCCGCAGGCATTTTGACGGATGGTACCGCCGGCGTAGGGCAGCTCCGACCATGCTGGATCGATCTGATAGATATGGGGCATGGTGCCGGCTTGCCACTGCGAGCGCGGGGTCGAAAACGCAAACGAGTAGCCGGGCGCAACCGGGGCCTTGAGCAGCTTGTCCTCGGCGGCGGGCTCCAGGCCGGCAGAGCCATGCGAGGCACACGACCCCAGATACACAAAGGCCAGACATGCCATGATGGAGCACAGGACAAGACAGAGACGATGAATCCGCGGATTGACGGCCCTGACACGTCCCATCGGCCGTGGCTGCTTTTGCGGCATAGGCGACGAGGGGCGATCCTGCGGACGCTGCGGGTTCTGCGGCCCGTCGTTGTCAGAAACACTCCTAGATGTTGGCGTGGTACGCCCGGCAAGGCGAACGTTTCGCTGCCGTTCGCCGTCGTTGTATCCGTATGCCATTTGTACCGCCTCGTCTCATGTATAACCCGTCCATCCTACAAAAAAGACGTGCAGCAAATGAGGACATACGCCAAAACCTCGGTAAGCGGCATGGGCGGGAGCAAGCCTGGCGCCATAAAGCGACACCCTCCGCGAGCAATCGAATCGCGTCATCAAAACGGACGCTCGCAACGAGTGGCGCCCCTCGCCGTTCGTCCCAAAAACGGCGCCGTTCGTTTTGCGGTTCTGCCTTCGGTCGAGCTACAAGCGGCGTTGCTGCGCCAAGGCCGTATCTTAAAGCCACGAAATAAAAGCGCGCGGCAAAACGGACCGCGCAAGGGGTGACGCCAAGGGGCGTCAAAAAGGAAAGGAGGGGAACAATGGCGGACAAGAACGCAGAAGTTGCAGTCGAGGGTGATGGCGGCATGAAGAAAACGCTTTCGCTCTGGAACTTCTTCACCATCGGTTTCGGTGCCATCATCGGTACCGGTTGGGTTCTGCAGGTCGGCGACTGGATGGTCGTGGGCGGCGGTCCCGTTCCCGCTATGATCGCATTTCTCTTGGGTGCAATCTTCCTCGTGCCCGTCGGAGCTGTTTTCGGTGAGCTCACGGCTGCTATCCCCATCTCGGGTGGCATCGTCGAGTATGTCGATCGTAGCTTTGGCCGTACGCTGAGCTACATCACCGGTTGGCTCCTGGCCCTGGGCAACGGCATCCTGTGTCCGTGGGAGGCCATCGCCATTTCGACCCTCGTGTCCGAGATGTTCGGCAGCCTGCCCGGTCTTGAGTGGCTGCGCGCCGTCAAGCTCTACACCATCCTGGGCGCCGACGTTTATCTGTTCCCGACGCTGATCGCGCTCGGCTTTGCAGTCTACGTCATCTTCCTCAACTTCCGCGGTGCCAGTTCGGCCGCCAAGCTCCAGGCCTTCCTGACCAAGGCCCTGCTCTGCGGCATGCTGCTCGCCATGGGCGTCTCGCTGTTCACCGGCTCGCCGGACAACGCCATGCCCGTGTTCTCCCAGGTCGCTGGCGCTGGTGGCGGCAAGGCCGCTACCGAGAGCACCAGCCTGTTCGCCGGCATCGTGTCGGTCCTGGTTCTGACTCCGTTCTTCTACGCCGGTTTCGACACCATTCCTCAGCAGGCTGAGGAAGCAGCCGAGGGCCTCAACTGGAACAAGTTCGGCAAGATCATCTCCCTGGCCCTGCTGGCCGCTGGTGGCTTCTACATGGTCTGCATCTACTCGTTCGGCACTATCCTCGACTGGCATGAGTTTGTTAAGAGCCCGGTTCCCGCGCTTGCCTGCCTCAAGGGCATCAACATGCTTCTGTACCTGGCCATGCTCGTCATCGCCACGCTTGGACCCATGGGCCCGATGAACTCCTTCTACGGCGCCACGAGCCGCATCATGCTCGCCATGGGCCGCAAGGGCCAGCTGCCCGAGAAATTCGCCGAGGTCGACCCCAAGTCCGGCGCTCCCAAGCTTGCCTGCGTCGTTCTGGGCGTCATCACTGTCATCGGTCCGTTCCTGGGCAAGAACATGCTCATCCCCCTGACTAACGTGTCGGCTCTCGCCTTCATCTTCTCCTGCGGCATGGTCGCGCTCGCATGCCTGCGCATGCGCTTCACCGAGCCCGACCTGCCTCGTCCCTACGAGGTGCCCGGCGGCAAGTTTGGCATCGGCCTCGCTATCGCCGCCTGCGCCATCATCATCGGCCTGCTTGTAATTCCGTTCTCTCCCGCCTCCCTCAACATGGTGGAGTGGAGCATCGTGATCGGCTGGTTGGCTATTGGCCTGGCCCTCATGGCTTTCACCAATTCCCGTAAAAAGTAACGCCTAGCCGGGGCGGATCGGGTGCGCGGGCCCCTCTCTCCCGCGCACCGAACCCGGCACCACTTGGGTAGCTTTGTGAGGCCTTAACCCAACATGGCCTCGCCCACTATATGGATCCATAAGGAGGAACCATGTCCACTAAGTATGCAATCGTTGGCGGCAAGCTCATCGACGGTACCGGTGCCGAGCCGGTCGAGAACTCCCTCGTTCTCGTCGACGACAACGGCAAGATCGAGTACGCCGGTGTTATGCAGGACCTTCCCGAGGGCGTTGAGGTTATCGACGCCGCCGGCAAGACCGTCCTTCCCGGCCTGATCGACACTCACCTGCACTTCTCGGGCAACCTGACCGACGATGACACCGATTGGGTCATGCAGCCGCTCCTCGAGAAGCAGGCCGTCGCCGTCAAGCAGGCCTACGACTGCCTCACCCACGGCCTCACCACCGTCTGTGAGATCGGCCGCTTTGGTATCCAGATCCGTGACTGCATCGACAAGGGCGTCTTTAAGGGCCCGCGCGTTCTGGCCACCGGCCTCGGCTTCTGCCGCGTTGCCGGTCACGGTGACTCCCACCACTGCACCCAGGAGCTCAACAAGGAATCCCATCCCTGGGGCGACCAGGTCGACGGTCCTTGGGATCTGCGCAAGGCCGTCCGTCGTCGCCTGCGCGAGAACCCCGATGCCATCAAGATCTGGGCTACCGGTGGCGGCATCTGGCGCTGGGACTCCGGTCGCGACCAGCACTATTGCTCCGAGGAGATTCAGGCCGTGGTCGAAGAGGCCAAGATGGTCGGCATCCCCGTGTGGAGCCACTGCTACAACAACCACGCCGCTGCCTACGATTCCGTTCGCTTTGGCTGCGAGCAGCTGATTCACGGCTTCGATATCGATGAGCGCACCATGGACCTCATGGCCGAGCAGGGCACCTTCTTCACCCCGACGATCGCCTTCCTGCCCACCTGGTACGCCACCTATCCGCCCGTCTACGTCCCCGAGCTGCACGACAAGTACGAGGGCACCTTGGTCGAGAAGGAGCTGCAGCGCAACTACGACTGCCTGCGCGAGGCCAAGAAGCGCGGCGTCGTCATGACGATCGGCTCCGACTCCTTCTCCTTCGTCACCCCGTACGGCACCTGCTCCATCGAGGAGATGTACGAGTTCGTCGACAAGATCGGCTTCACCCCGGTCGAGACCATCACCTGCGCCACCCTCAACGGTGCCAAGATGTGCCACATCGAGGACGAGACCGGTTCCATCGAGGCCGGCAAGTGCGCCGACCTGCTGGTCGTTAACGGTGACGTTGCCGCCGACATCCACGTGCTCAACACCGACAACATGGACGTCATCATGAAGGACGGCTGGATCGTCGAGGCTGGCACCTTTGGCGAGGCCAACAAATACAGCGCCTAAGATACCGTTTGTCGATGGCTGGATGCAAAACACAGTTTTTGATTGCATAATGCAACAAAGAGGGTCGCTTGCGGCCCTCTTTGTTGCTATGGGTGCGGTAGATAAAAGGGGATGACGGTGGATTTAAACAGGTTGATCTTGGGCAAGAGCTACAACTCTACTAAGGTTTTTCGTACGGCCCAACACGTGGTCCAGGCCATCCTGCTCGGTATTGTCGTTCCGGCGCTTATCCTGCTGCTTATCTGGGATTTAACCGATAATCCCAATCCCGTTCCGGGTGTTGTCGTTATTGCCGGCCTGGTCATGCTGTGCTTCTTCTTCTCGTATGTCTTTGTGGTCCCCGACGACCTCACATCGAGCGCAACCGACCGTACGCTCGCTATCGCATCAAAAATATTCGCCTACACGTCGCGCGGCCTTACGCCCGAAGCGGCCTTGGGCGCCTCTAAAATCATCCTGTCCGAGACCATCGCCTCTGCCATCTGTTTTACCGACGGCAAGCAGGTGCTGGCAAGCTGGGGCGAGGACTCGGCAAAGTGCCCTGCCGGCACTCCGGTGGTGCTCAAGACCACGCTCAACGTGATTGAGACGGGCGAGCAGAGCGTGTTTTCGCGTGACGCCTCCAATGAGACGGGCGGCTATTTTCCCCGCCTGCGCGCCGGCATTGTCGCGCCGCTTACCGTGCGCGGGCATTGCGTGGGCACACTCGAGCTGTATTACCCCCGCCTGAGCAGCATCGATATGCGCCAGACGGCCCTTGCTTCGGGTTTTGCCGATCTCATTTCCACGCAGCTCGCTAGCTTTGAGCTCGAGCGCCAGGACGAGCTCACGGCCCGCGTTGAGCTTCGCGCCCTGCAGTCGCAGGTCGACCCGCATTTTCTATTCAATACCATTAGCACGATCGTGTCGCTCGTTCGAACCGAGCCCGACAAGGCGCGATCGCTGCTGATCGACTTTTCCAACTATTATCGTCAGACGCTTTCTGATTCCGATACGCTCACCACGCTCGAGCACGAGGTGGAACAGGGCACTCGTTATATCAATCTTATGCAGGCCCGGTATGGCGACGGCCGTCTGCGCGTTTCGGTCGACATCGACTTTGAGGTGCGCGACAGCCTGGTGCCGCCGTTTATCTTGCAGCCGCTGCTCGAAAACTGCATCAAGCATGCGCAGCGCGAGACCGAGCCGCTTTCTATTCGTGTTAGGGCTTTTGAGACCGATGACGGCTTGGAGATCACCGTCGAAGATGACGGCATCGGTATGAGCGAAGAAGTCTGTGCGCATCTGTTTGAGCAGCATCGCCGAGAGGAGCCCGAGAGCATTACCGCCGACGGCTCCATCAAGCGAGGTTGCGGCCTGGCGCTCTTCAACGTGCTTCAGCGCATTCATTTCTTTTACGGAGAAGATTCTGGCATGCGCGTGAAGTCCCAGGAGGGCGTGGGAACACAGGTCATCGTTGAGTTGAACGGCGAGCCGCATGAGCCGGCGCCGCTAACGGTGTAGCACGCGGTTGGATTGAGAGAAAAAGAGGGGAAGCGCATATGTCCGAAGGCTGGAACATCTTGGTGGTTGATGACGAGCCTCCCATTAGGGCTGAGCTACGCTATCTGTTGGAAAAGGATACGCGTGTGGGGCAGATTGCCGAGGCGGGCAATGTCACCGAAGCCGTGGAGTCGATTCTGTCGAACAAGCCCGACGTGCTGTTTTTAGACATTACCATGCCCGGTCGCTCGGGAATTGAGCTTGCCGAGACGCTGCAGAACCTAAAGACGCCGCCGATCGTGGTGTTTGTGACGGCATTTGCCGAGTATGCGGCTGATGCCTATAACCTCGATGCTGTCGATTACATCGTCAAACCGGTCGAGGATGCCCGCTTGTCAAAGGCACTCGACAAGATCGAGACTGCCCTGGGTGCTCGCCGTGTCGTCCACGCTCCGCGCCAGCCTTTGCGCCTGACGGTGGACCGCGGGGGTAAAAAGGTGTTCATTCCCGTGGCGGATGTCTGCTACTTTGAGGCGCGCGCCGATTTTTGCAACGCCGTCTGCGCCGAGGGAACATACCTGATCAATGAGTCGATTTCCTCGCTCGAGCGGCGCCTGGCCTCCGAGGGCTTTATCCGTGTCCACCGCAGTTATCTGGTCAATTTGGAAGACGTGCACAATGTCGAGATCGGCTCCACGGGTCTTATGGAGCTCAGGCTCGATCGCGTAACCTCGACGGTGCCTGTGTCCCGTCGTCGCGCTGCCGAGGTTAAGGCACACTTGGGGCTTGCGTAGGCGGTCTACAGACCGTCGTTTACCACCGCAGGTTTGGCATGACCGTGCGGTGGGCATAATGGGTGACATCGAATGAAATCGAAAGGATCATTATGCCCGCGCTCATTACGCATCATCTGTTTGGCGAGGAAAGCATCGACCGTCTTCCGCAGGGCGTTATTACGTCCGACGAGGAGCGCATCGCCTTTATCCTGGGCAACCAGGGCCCCGACCCGTTTTTCTTCCACTTGCTCACGCCGCGCGTTTCCGACTGCACGTCGCTTGCTCAGGTCATGCACCGCTCGCGCATGTCGCGTCAGTTCTCGTGTCTGCGCGATGGCGTGTCGCACCTGCTGCCGCGCGATGCCAACCTGGGCCGTGCGTTTGCGCTGGGCCTGCTGTCGCATTATGTGCTCGACCGTAACGCCCACCCCTTTGTCTACGAGCAGCAGTTTGGCATTGTGGAGTCCGATCCGGATCTGGAAGCCTCGAGCGGCCAGGTTCATGCCGTGCTCGAAAGCGACTTGGACGTGCTGATGCTGCAGCTCAAGCGCGATGGGGCAACGGTCGAGGATTATCCGCCGGCGGGCGAGATCGTCACCACCGATCGCATCAATCGCGTTGCCGGCGTGCTGATGAGCTATGTCGCCGGGCGCGTGTACGGTATCGACATCCCGGCGGGGGAGTACGCCGGCGCCGTCTCGGACATGCAGATGCTCTATCGCACCATTGAGCCCGCCGGCTCGGTAAAGACGCGCGCGATTGCCCTGGTTGAGGGCTTGGTGCACGACTACTCGCTGCTCGACGGCCTTGCCCATCGCGTGACGACGGAGCTGCCCGAGCGCACCGGCAACCTGGGCCACCTGACATGGAAGAACCCCTTTACCGATGAGGTCTCGACCGAGAGCTTCCCCGAGGTCTTTGAGCGCGCACTGGTCGATTACGAGCTCACCGTCGCTCGCTTTATCGAGACTGGTGACATGGAGGCCGTGACCGGCCATATCAACTACAGTGGCCGCGTACTCGACGCCGACGAGGAGTTCGACCGCGAGGAGTAACAAACCGTTTCAATAAGTTGCGGTGGAATAGTTCCTGAATGAAGCCCCCGGAGGGCTAAGCGGGAACTATTCCACCGCAACTGCGTTGATGGGATGGCGTTTCGCCCTGCGTGTCCGTATGACCGCGCCTGTCCCTTTGCCGAATCCTTACCGGTGCCTCTGTGCAATTGGGGTACGATGAACTAACTGCATATTGGGCGAATATGAAAGGGCCCTGTCCATGAAATACACCAAGCTCGAGCGTAACTGGGTTATGTACGATGTGGGCAATTCGGCCCTCGTGTTGCTCAATACCTCGGTGGTGCCCATCTACTTTAACGCCATCAATACCGGTGCTTCCTCGGCAGACCTGGTGGTCGCTTGGGGCAACGCGCAGACGATCGCCTCGCTGGTCATTGCCATGCTCATGCCCATTCTGGGCGCGCTTGCCGATTACGCCGGCAACAAGATCAAGTTCTTCTTGGGTTTCTTCCTCACGGGTCTGGTGCTTTGCCTGGCGCAGGCTATCCCAATGTCCGCTATGGCATTTTTGACCGTGTACGTGCTGTGCACCATCGGCCT
>UMCG01078599.1_pt1 | contig 10514 bp, 12 predicted proteins | sample 1964181 | NCBI WGS metagenome assembly UMCG01 (sample SAMEA4835963, study PRJEB28245) | human gut metagenome | biome: gut microbiome; material: fecal sample | place: Denmark | collected 2008 | reverse complement strand
CTGCTCTACCCGCAGATGCTGGATGATACGGTTCCGGCAGAGCGTGAAGCAGGGCTGCGCATGGGATTGCGGGTGCTGGAAGCCTGTGACGAGCTGTGGCTGTGCGGCGACCGGATGTCTGCCGGTATGCAGGCAGAGCTGGAGGCCGCAGAAAGGCTGGGCATTCCGGTGCGTTCTGTCCCGGAGCAGGAAATTTGTATGGAACCGGCCAGCCCAGCCATGAGGATGTGTCCATGCTGACGATGGGAAGTCTCTTCGATGGGATTGGAGGCTTTCCCCTTGCCGCAGTCCATAACGGGATCACGCCGGTATGGGCGAGCGAGATAGAGCCGTTCCCGATGGAGGTGACGAAACTACGGTTCCCCGATATGATCCATGTCGGGGATATTACAAAATTAGACGGGGCAAAGCTGCCGCCTGTCCATGTGATATGCGGGGGCAGCCCGTGCCAGGATCTGTCCGTGGCCGGACAGCGCCGCGGTCTGGCGGGTGAGCGCTCCGGGCTGTTCATGGATCAAATCCGCATTGTAAAGGAGATGAGAAAAGCCGATGAAAGACGGGGTATACCAGCTTACTTTATCCGACCTCGATACCTCATTTGGGAAAATGTCCCTGGAGCCTTCAGCTCCGCAGACGGCGAAGATTTCAGGGCGGTCATCGAAGAAATTGTCCGCGTTAAGGACAGTGCCTGTCATGTGCCTCGATCTGACACCGGGCGCTGGGAATCTGCTGGGGCTGCCATTCTGGGAGATGAATTCAGCCTGGCTTGGCGAGTGCTGGACGCTCAATACTGGGGAGTCGCCCAGCGAAGGCGTCGTATCTTTCTTGTCGCAGATTTTGGAGGATGCACCGCACCCCAAATACTATTTAAGCAGGACAGCCTGTTTGGGGATTCTGCGCCGGGCAGAAGCACGGGGGAAAACACTGCCTCCACAGCTGAAGGAAGCGCTGATGATACAGGCGGAGCTTGCCTGACACCATGGGATGTGCAGAGCCGCCGTGTTTTTGAAGAAAGCGGCGTATGGCCTGCGCTTTATGGCGGCGAGGGAGGCGGCCATGGATATATACAGACAGAAGAAATCCGTACATTTCATGTGAACCAACGGGATGAAGTTATTGATCTTCAAGGGATTTCAGGCGTACTGCTTGCAACCCGTAATATGCAGATGCAGACTTTTGTAGCCTGTGAACCGAAGCTGTGCCTCAATGATCATGGCGGGCAGCGGATGGACATTACAGAGGAAATGGTGCCAACCCTTCGTGCAGGCGCAGGAGGGCATCTGCCGCTTGTGGTACAGCCGGAGGATTATCCGGGCAGTGAGCAAAGCTGTGGAGGAAGCCATGCGAACCCGCCTCTGGCTGCCGGTGTGATCAGCAAGGGGGACGGGGACTGTTTCCTTACCCCTGAAATCCATACCTCCCTCACAAACGGCGGAGGACAGGCAGGCCAGGGCTATCCCTGTGTGCTGACAGCCGCTTTTGTTCCGGGGGCAGGAGCCGCTGCGCAAACAGTCGGATATCAGGAAGAATGTGCGCCAACAATCAAGACCAGCCATGCTCCGGCTGTCCTTTGTCTGAATGACCAGGGCGGCAGCCAGATGCACCTGACCGAAAACATCAGCGGAACCCTCCGCGCACAGGAGCATGGACATCAGCCGCTGGTAATGGCAACCCAGCAGGGCGGTGCGGAAATCGGGGAGGGCGTCTGCCCTACTATCACGGCCAGCGCCGGGATGAGCGGCAACAACCAGCCGGTACTTTTTGAGCATCATGGCATCAACGCCCGGTACACTGGCACTCCGGTGGCATTTTCACTGGATTCCAAGGATTCCAACAGCATGAAATCCGCCAATCCCCATTCGGGATGCAGGCAGACGCAGCTGGCAAGAACCATTGACACAACCAATCCCGATCCAAGTAAGAACCAGGGCGGCATTGCCATTTTGCAGGAAACCATCTGTATCGCAGGCAATATCATTGACCGGGAGGTGCAGAATGGAGGGAACGGCCTTGGCTGCCAGCCGGATATTTCCTATACCCTGACCGGCATGGACCGCCATGCCGTGTTCAGCCGCCAGCGGAGTGATGAATTTTCAGAAAACGATGTGACCGCCACACAAAGCGCCAGACAGAGCAAGGATGCAACCGACCTCATCTGCCAGCCCTACCAGCAGACAGTGGGCACCATTGGTTACAGTGACCACAAAGGGGTCAACAATCAATTCGTGTCTGAAGATAAGTGCATCGTGGAGAAAAGGAACCTCATCCGACGCCTGACGCCCCTGGAATGCGAGCGGCTGCAGGGCTTCCCGGACGGCTGGACAGACATCCCCGGCGCATCAGACAGCGCCAGATATAAAGCGCTTGGAAACAGCGTAGCGATACCATGTGTGGACTTTGTCCTCCGTGGGATCGCTTATTTTTTACGGAAATTTCAAGACCAGTGACCGGACAGGCTATATAACATTGGTAGTATTGCTTCCGATCAGCCAGAATCCTTGTTGGGTATCGTCATAGCTATTCCATCACATTGTCGGTATACTTGGCTTGTAAAAAACGGAGAAAGGAGCTTCACCCAATGGAAAAACGCAAGAACCTGTGCGCCATGATACCGGAATCCCTGCACAATCAGGCGCGGACGGAACAGGAAAAGATGGCGCTGACACTGAGCCAATATGTCGAGATGGTATTAAAAGAACACTTTGAGATGGGAGGAAAGGCAATGGAAGGAAAAACAAGGACACTGGCATTTCAGGTATCGGAGGAACTGTTCGGACGAATCAAAGAGCATCTGGCAAAAACGGGCATGAGCCAGAAAGACTTTGTCATCCGCCTGATTGAGCAGGCGCTGGCGGCCGAAGCACAGACGGATGCAGAAGTACCAAACGAATGAATCATACCGTATAAACCGCTGAAGCCTGTAGCCTTGGCGGTTTTTCTCTTGGAGGTGAGCATCATGTATATTTACCCTGATAATTTAAAGTCCAAGGCCACGCTGTGGCTTTGGCAGCTCTGTGACATCGGGATCATCGGCGTGTGCGCGGTTGTTTCTATTCTGGCGTTGACGCAGGCCGGGATCTTCCTGCCGCTGGTGCTGACCGGCGCCTATGCCTTTCTGACGATCCGCTTCGAGGACACCAGCATACTGGATTTTATCAAATATGCCTGTGCGTTCCTGTTCACGAAGCAGCAGCTCTATGAATGGAGGTACAGTGAATGAGCAGAAAAAAGAAACAGGAGGCCAGACAGCAGACCTCTACCCGCCAGCTGATCGGAGTCAAAGAGGTCACGGACTACAGCCTTGCGACCTACGGGCAGGGCGAGCTGGTGTATTTTATCGTCAAGCCCTCCAACATTTCCGTGCTGTCCGAGGCCAGCGTGAGCGCCCGGATTTATGCCCTGATGACGGTATTAAAAGGCATCGCTGAAATCGAGATGCTGTGCTTGAACAGCCGGGAAAATTTCGAGGACAACAAACGCTTCCTCCGCTCCCGGATGGAGCAGGAGGACAATCCTGTGGTGCGCAGGCTGTTGGAGAAAGACCTGACCTTCCTTGACCGGATACAGGTGCAGATGGCAACAGCCCGTGAATTTTTGATCCTTGTCCGGCTGAAGGAGGAAAAGGAATCCGAAGTGTTCCCCTACCTTTCCCGCATTGAGAAATCCCTGAAGGAGCAGGGCTTCTCCGTGAAGCGGGCGGAGAAAGAGGACATCAAGCGGATATTGGCCGTCTATTTCGAGCAGAACGTGACCACGGAGAAGTTCGAGGACTTTGACGGCGAGCGGTGGATCATTCCGGATGATTAAGGCTTCCCTTGTACAGCGGTCTGTGGTATGTTGTGTCCGAAAGGACGGGATAGCCGATGGAATATGAAAAAATACTGCAAAAGAAAACACTGCTGGAACAGAAAAAGGCAGCTGCGCCAAAGGAAGTGCTGGCGCAGATGGAACAGGATTTTGAGGATCAGTTCATTTTTGACTCCATGGTGCTGTCCGGCAGCACCCTTACACTGGAGGAAACCAAGAAAGTCCTTGCAGCCGCACGGAAGGGAGAAACATCAGAAAAAGAATCATAACAGTCTGGCGTCGGATACATTCCGGCGCTTTCTTTATGCCCGAAACCAAGGAGGTATCCATTTGAAAAGAGCGAGAACGGCCGCCGCTGCGGCTACGGAGGATGTGCGTATCCAGACGTTTCTGGATATGATCGCGCCCTCCATCATCAAATTTGAAACCGACCACTTCATCTGCGGGAACACCTTCCGCTGTGTCTGGGCGCTGCGGGAATACCCGACCGCCACTGATGAGCAGGCCATCCTGTCCCATCTGGGCGAGAAGGACGGCGTAACCCTGCGTATCTATACCCGCCATGTGACGCCTGTTGAGGAACGGAAGATCATCTCAAACGCCGCCAACAAGAACCGTATGGACCGCAGCAATACCAACGACCTGCAGCAGACGGTACTGGCAGAGAGTAATCTGCAGGATGTGACCACCATTGTGGCGCAGATGCACCGGAACCGGGAGCCGCTGCTCCATTCGGCTGTGTATCTGGAGTTGTCCGCAGCCGACCTCGACCAGCTGAAGCTGCTGCAGACGGAGGTGCTGACTGAGCTGGTGCGCTCCAAGCTGAATGTGGACCGCCTGATGCTGCGCCAGCAGCAGGGCTTCCAATGTGTGATGCCCTCCGGCTTCAATGTGTTCCGTGACCAGTTTGAGCGCGTCCTGCCTGCCAGCAGCGTGGCGAACCTCTACCCTTTCAATTATTCAGGAAAGACCGACCCCAACGGCTTCTATGTGGGGCGGGATAAATTCGGCAGCAATGTGCTGGTGGACTTTAACCGCCGTGCGGATGACAAGACCAATGCCAATATTTTGATCCTCGGAAACAGCGGCCAGGGCAAGAGCTACCTGTTGAAACTCCTGCTGACCAACCTGCGGGAAGCCGGGATGCGGGTGTGTGCCTTAGACCCGGAAATGGAGTACGAGGATCTGACCAACAATCTGGGAGGTTGTTTCATTGACCTGATGTCCGGCGAGTATCTCATCAACTTTTTAGAGCCGAAAACATGGGATGACACCGGCAGCCCGGAGGATCAGGACGCACCCCTGACCTTCCGCATCAGCTCCCGGCTCTCCCAGCACATCAGCTTCTTAAAGGACTTTTTCCGGACATACAAGGACTTTACCGACCGGGAGATTGATGTGATTGAGATCATGCTCCAGAAGCTGTATGCCAAATGGGGAATGTCCGACCAGACGGACATTTCCCGGTTAGGGCCAACGGATTATCCCATTCCTTCCGACCTGTATGCGCTGATTGAGGACGAGTATAAAAGCTTCGATGAGAATAAGCGCCAGCTCTACACCGCGGAAATGCTCCAGAGCATCCTGCTGGGCTTAAACTCCATGTGTGTTGGTGCGGAGAGCAAATTCTTCAACGGCCATACCAACATCACCGATTCCAGCTTCATCACCTTTGGCGTAAAGGGGCTTCTGCAGGCCAGCCGGAATCTGAAAAATGCCCTGCTGTTCAACATCCTTTCCTTTATGTCCAATGAGCTGCTCACCGAAGGGAACACCGCTGCAAGTCTGGATGAATTTTACCTGTTCCTCTCAAACCTGACGGCAGTGGAATACGTCCGGAACTTTATGAAGCGTGTGCGTAAGAAAGAATCGGCGGTGATCATCGCCAGCCAGAATCTGGAGGATTTCAATCTGGACGGAGTCAGGGAGTACACCAAGCCGCTGTTCTCCATCCCCACACATCAGTTCCTGTTCAACGCGGGCAGCATCGATGCTAAGTTTTATACCGACACCCTGCAGCTGGAGGACAGCGAATACAACCTGATCCGCTATCCCCAGCGGGGCGTGTGCCTCTACAAATGCGGCAACGAACGGTATAACCTGATGGTTAATGCACCGGAGCATAAGGCGCGGCTGTTCGGAAAAGCAGGTGGGCGATGAGGGAGGTGACGGCATATGGACATGAAGGACCAGCGCTTCGGCATCGAAATTGAGATGACCGGCATCACCCGTGAGGAAGCCGCTGCGGTTGCCGCCGCTTACTTTGGAACGTCTTCCCGCTATATCGGCTCAGGCTATGATGCCTATGCAGCACTGGACAGTGAGGGGCGTCAGTGGAAATTCATGAGTGATGCCAGCATCAATCCCCAGCGTAAGGTGGGCGGGCGCACGGTTGGTGCAGACAGCGACTACAAAACGGAAATGGTCAGCCCCATCTGCCGGTATGATGATATCATCCCCATTCAGGAAATGATCCGGAAGCTGAAGGAGGCCGGGGCGATCACCAACAAAAGCTGTGGTATCCATGTGCATATCGATGCCTCACCCTTTGATGCCCGTACCCTCCGCAATATTACCAACATCATGGCGGCCAAAGAGGATTTGATTTATAAGGCTCTCGGTGTTTCCGTAGCCCGCCAGCACCGCTGGTGCCAGCCGGTGGAGCAGCGGTTTCTGGACGAGCTGAACCGCCAGCGCCCACGCTCTCTGGACTCCGTGGAACGGATTTGGTACAACGGCGCCAGCCGCAGACATACCCACTATGATGACAGCCGGTACCACTGCCTGAACCTGCATTCAGTATTTCAGAAAGGCACGGTCGAGTTCCGGCTGTTTAACGGAACGCTCCATGCGGGGAAAATCAAGGCGTATATCCAGTTCTGCCTTGCCATCGGGGCGCAGGCGCTTAACCAGTCCTGCGCCAGCCGAAGGAAAACCCAGACTACCAACGAGAAGTATACCTTCCGGACATGGCTGCTGCGTCTGGGCTTAAACGGCGATGAGTTCGCCACTGCCCGCCAGCATCTGCTGGCCAATCTGGACGGCTGCATCGCATGGCGTGATCCGGCACAGGCCGAAGCCCAGAAGGAGCGTCTAAGGCAGAAAAAAGAAAAGGAACGGGAGCAGGCACTGCAGGAACAGGCCGCTCCCATAGCGGAGGAAGCTGTGCAGACAGAACAGACCGGAGCGCAGGAAGAAGCTCCGGCCTTTGTCATGAGTATGTGAAGGAGGAAAAGATGAGTAGAAAACCCAGACTGTATATCGCCTATGGCAGTAACCTGAATCTGCCGCAGATGGCGTTCCGCTGCCCGACTGCCGAGGTGGTGGGGGCAAGCGAACTGAAAGATTATGAACTGCTGTTTCGCGGCGGCCGCCGGGGTGCGGTCGCCACAGTGGAGCCAAAGGAAGGAAGCACTGTTCCGGTGCTTCTGTGGAAAATCAAACCGGGGGATGAAGAAGCCCTCGACCGGTATGAGGGATATCCCCGCTTTTATGACAAGCAGATAATGGATGTGGAGCTGGATGGCAGTACGGTATCTGCGATGGTGTACATCATGACGCCGGGGCATGAGTTTGGCATCCCCTCAGACTATTATGCCGATGTGATCTGGCAGGGCTATGAGTCGGCAGGCTTCGATACGCAGGTGCTGGAGGACGCTATTAACCATGCCTACGATCTGACGCTCCGGCAGGAACAGCAGCCTGGCGAATCCGGTCAGCAGTCACTGTTCGGCAACGGCTGGATGGAACTGAAATAAAAAAAGCTGCATCTTTTCAGACGCAGCTACTCATTGGACAGCCGGATGGATTTCACATATGCGGCCAGCAGTTCCTCAACGTGTGGCAGATACTTTTTATCCAGACCGGACAGCAGCTCTGCCGCACTGGAATAATCAATGGGGTGTTCGTTCCCGAACAGGATATAGTCTGCGGAAAGCCCAAGCACCCGGCAGAGCTTCATCAGGGTGGAAGCGGAAAATCCTTTCACGCCCAGCTCCACATCAGCGAGGAACGATGGCGACATTTCCGCCTGTTCCGCCACATACTCCCGGCTGTAACCAAGCAGTTCCCGTTTACTGCGGATACGCTGTCCGATTGCACTGTCAATCTCTTTCTTCATTTTTTCACCACCTTTATCCTCAATAAAGATAGTTTAGCCTACTCGATTGAAGTTAAACATCAGCAAAAGAGTTGAATAAATAACCTCTAAAGAGTATAATCAATACCATCAACGGAGGATAAGGAGGAATGGAAGAATGGACACAAAGACAACCTGCTGTTTTACAGGACACCGTCCGCAGAAGCTGCCGTTCAAATCTGACGAGCAGCACCCGGACTGTGTGCGGCTCAAAGAACTGCTTCGCCAGGAGATGGTGCGGCTGATCACTGAGGCGGACGTAACGCATTTTATTACGGGGATGGCGCTGGGGATTGACCAGATCTGCGCCGGGCTTGTGCTGGAACTGAAACAGGAGTATCCGGCTGTAACGCTGGAGTGTGCGATCCCGTATGAGGAACAGGCGGTAAAATGGACTGTTCCCCAGCGGGATCGTTACTACGATATTATCGCTGCCAGCGACAAAGCTGCCCAGCTGCAGACGGTCTACACAAGAGACTGCATGGCCAAAAGGAACCGCTATATGGTCTGTTCCAGTGGATATGTGCTGGCCGTATGGGATGGGAGCGGACGCAGCGGAACAGGGCAGACGGTCCGCTATGCAAGAGAGCTGGGCAGGATGATCACCATCATAGACCCCGCTACATTGGAAATCACCAGAGAACCATCAACAGAAAAAGAACAGGAATAAGGTGTCCTCCGGATGCCTTGTTTTTGTTGGCATCCTAAAAAGGAGGAACCCCTATGGCAGCACCAGCGGCTGTGCTTGCAGCCAAGGCCGCTATCTTAGCGGCCACGGATAAACGGACATGGACGGCGGCAGCCTCGGTTATTGCGGCTGTGCTTGCTCCCTTTATCCTGATCATCATCATGGTACTGTGCCTGATGTCCGGTACGTCATCGCACAACAATGCCGCTGTGGATCTCAGCTTCCACGGCGGCTATTTATCGTCCCAGCTCCCTGCCGAATACCGGATGTATATCGAAAAGATGCGGGAGAGCTTTGCAGATCTGGACACGGCGTTGTCAGATATCAGTGCAATGGCCGAAGGCGGGGCAGTGGATGGCTACCGGGTCAAAGCTATTTTTTACTCCCTGTTCTTCGGCGCGGAGCAGCCCAGGATGAACGACGGGGATTACCGTGCCTTTGCAGACTGCTTCGTGACCTATGAGGTACGGGAGGATGAGGATGGAAACACCTATACCGTGGCAGTCCCCATCACGGATTTGGAAACGGTGTATGCCAATCTCGGTGCCACACTTGGGCAGACAATCACAGCTGAGGACAAGGCAAATGCCCAGCGGATCTACCTGCTGGCCATGTATGGCCCGGCTGCTGTTCCGGGAGGCGGCAACGGCCTGCCGCCCGGTGTGGCGATGGGAGACGGCAGCTTTGCGGCGCTCATGACAGAGGCCGTCAAGTATATCGGCTACCCTTATGTGTGGGGCGGATCAACGCCATCCACCAGCTTTGACTGCAGCGGGTATGTGTGCTGGGTCTACACCCAGTCCGGTGTGTATCACCTGCCCCGCACCACGGCCACTGGGATCTATGACCAGTGTGCCATCATCCCCCGCGAGGAAGCACAGCCCGGCGACCTGATTTTTTTCACAAGAACCTACGCCTCGCCGGGGCCGGTGAGCCACGTTGGGATCTATGTGGGGGCGGGGCAAATGCTGCATTGCGGCTCCCCGATCGGTTACGCTGACATCAATTCCAGCTACTGGAGTGAACATTTTTATGCTTTTGGAAGGCTGCCCCAGTAGACCATTTTTAGTACATTTTGGTATCGACTTGTCCGAAGCTGTGTAGTATGTTCGGTCGCGGAAGGAGGTGAAAATCAATGGATGAGTTTGCAGAACAGGCAAAAGAGCTTCTGAACCAGCGTGTGAATCAGGTCAGGGAAGAAAACGCACGCCTGACCAGAGCCGAGAAGGATGAGCAGATGGAAAGGCTGAACCGCATTTTATTCTCCCTAGCAGATGAAGAACGGCAATGGCTGGATCGGTATATGATAGATGATGTAATCCTCACAAACGATGAATGTGAGGCCCTTTATCTAGCAGGATTAAGGGATGGACTGCGCCTGTTGAAGCTGATCGCTTTATAAGAAAAACCTTACCGGGAACAGTTCGCTGGGAGAAGATCAGCGGCTGTTCCTGTTCCCAGATACTGCCGGACAAAGCGCTTTTATGCTTTGCCAGACTACCGCCACAAGGAGGAACGGCCATGAAAACAACTTTTGAACGCAAACCTGATTTCCGGTTCCGGGAGTTTGAAATTGAGAAATCAGTTACAATTCCCGGCGAACGGTTCGAGGAACTGCTCCGTGCGCCATGCAGGGATCAGGCATTTATCGCTGACAGCAAAGACCAGATGTACCAGGATGGCAAAGGCGTGTACCACTGCCTGTTAGTCACCGGCGAGGGTAGACCGGACGGTGTTCTGGTGGAAAGTGAGGGCAGCGCCTATGCCCGGTACGCCGCTTATGTGCCGGAGGCCACGGCGCTGCGCTACCCCTCCCTGTCGAAAATGAATCAGGAGCTTGCCGCTGCGGTTGATTTTATTGTGGCTGACGGAACAGGCCAG
>UMCG01012663.1_pt1 | contig 10528 bp, 7 predicted proteins | sample 1964181 | NCBI WGS metagenome assembly UMCG01 (sample SAMEA4835963, study PRJEB28245) | human gut metagenome | biome: gut microbiome; material: fecal sample | place: Denmark | collected 2008 | reverse complement strand
GCAATTTGATTTTTTTGCCCGGCTCCGGCCTGGGCCTTGTTTTATCTATCTGAACGTCGCCCGGTGCACTCTGGCGGCGGTATGTATCCGGCATGCTGCTACAGAAAAAGCCCGGCATTGCTGCCGGGCTTACAAATTACGGACTTGTTTCGGTACCTCAATTCCTGTATCTTTCATATCCTGTTGTTGTTAAATAGAAACTGCCCAACCAGCGAACGGATTGGGCAATTTTTTGGCTCCCCTTGTTGGACTCGAACCAACGACCCTGCGGTTAACAGCCGCATGCTCTACCGGCTGAGCTAAAGAGGATCATATATTGGGTACATAGAACTGGAAAGTTTTTTGTATAATGTTGCGATTGCAAATCCCTATTTGCTTTCGCGAATTCATTACACGCTGTGTGATGAATTCGCAGCGAAAATCCAAAATATTTTTTGACATCTATGGAAAACGGGCTTTTAGGAATTATTCCTAAAAAGCCCGTTTTCCCTTGATTTTATGCGACAAAATCGACTGATATCTTTTTTGTCACATGAACTTGGTGCGGATGAAGGGACTTGAACCCACATGAAGTTGCCTTCACTAGAACCTGAATCTAGCGCGTCTGCCAGTTCCGCCACATCCGCATATATGTGAACACGAGTCACCCCGTGATCACGCTTTTTCTGCTATTCGTTTCCGAATCAGCATGTTAGATTTTATCATGAAACCTTCTTCTTGTCAACATACTTTGGAAAAAAATTTACCGTATTTTTGCGTGTTGCTGAAATGGCACGCACTGCCGTGAAACCGCTTCGCTCCGCGGCAGCGCGCTTTCGGGCTTTCCGCCTGTAAAACGCACTATACCCTGGCGGCTGTCGGGTTGTACACGCCTACAGTTTCACGCTTTTCACCCATAACATCCTGCTCCGAAAACGTCATCCATTTTACACCGCGGCGATTCTGATACGCGAACGCCAGATGCAGCCTGCCGTCCGAAGCCTGCATCAGATACGGGTACTCATACTGGCGGTTGTTGGTACTGTTTTCTGACCCTACAAAACCCTCTCCCAGCTCCATATGGCGAATCATCGGCCATGTAAGGCCGCCGTCCTCGCTGAGGGCCACCGCAACCGGGCAGCGAAGGCCGGGCCAGGCTGCCATACCTGGCTGCGGCGCAGGCGTATGGGTGGGGTTATAGGCAACGGCAATGCGTCCACTTTGCAGCTTGACGGCGCTGATGCTGGAGTTGTTATTGGGCAGGACCGTGGGCACCGGTTCGCTCCACGTATTGCCGTCGTCCAGCGATTCACTGCGATAAATGAAATCTGCCGCACGGCTCCGCATGAACGCCGCGAGGCGTCCCGGCGCAAGCTCCACCACATTGGCATGTACACGGCCGTTGCTGCCCGGCATCTCTACAGTGCGCCAGGTACAGCCCTGATCGTCGGAGATCTGAAACGCCGTCGGGTCTCCGGCCAGACCGGATGCGCTGTCGCTGCACAGCCAGTTTGCGAATATCCAGCGCCCACTTGCAAGCACCTGGATGGGCTGGCGGCAGAAGCTTCCCTCCCGGGCAAACAGCACATCCGGTTCGCCCCAGGTACGGCCGCCGTCCGTACTTTTCTGCCGGCGGATGACAGACGTGAACTGCATATTATCCTTGCCGGGCACACGGTCCAGCTGGGCGGTATAAACCGCCCATACAGCGCCGTCCGGCGCGAGAAACAGCGAGGGATTCTGCTCACTGCGTTTTTCATCATGGGACACCTGTACTGGAGCTTCCCATCGTGCGGCTCCTTTGGGCAGGCGGGCGCAAACGATGCTCACATCGCCGCTGCCTTCAAAGCTGCCGGCAAACCAGGCGCACAGCAAACTGCCGTCCGGAGTTTCCAGCAAGGCGGGCGCATGCGCCGTAGCCCAGGGCCCGGGGGGCAGCATGGCCTCCACCGTCCCCATTGCAGAATTCTGATAAACGGTGCCGTCCGGTGTCAGGCCGGGCAAACATGGATATTTCATGGTTTTCTTCCCCTCACTCTTTGATGTTGCGGTTGCGGGCCATCGTGACGGCATATTGAATGGCGTTGAGCAGGCTCAATTCATTCGAAGTGCCTTTGCCTGCCTGGTCGAAACCCGTTCCGTGGTCCACCGAGGTACGTATGATGGGCAGCCCCAGTGTAATGTTTACTCCTTCGACAGCCTTCCACGCCTGTTTTTCCCTGTCATATACAAAGCCGACGGTTTTGAGCGGAATGTGCCCCTGGTCGTGGTACATGGCCACAACGATGTCATACCAGCCGCCCAGCGCCTTGGGAAATAAACTGTCCGGCGGCACAGGGCCGTCCACACACAGTCCCTCGTCCTGCGCGGCACGGATCGCCGGGATAATCTCGTCCAGCTCCTCCCTGCCGAACAGGCCGTTTTCTCCCGCATGAGGGTTGAGCCCTGCCACGGCGATTCGCGGGCGCGGGATTCCGAAGCTTCTGCATGCGCTGTCCGCGATATGAATGACATCCAGTACACGCTGCTTTTTCACACGGCCGCACGCTTCCCGCAGCGAGCAATGCGTGGAAACATGTACCACACGCAGATCGTGGTGCGCCAGCAGCATCGTATATTTCTCGGTGTGAGTATAGTGGGCATAGATTTCCGTATGGCCGTCAAAGTGCATGCCCTCGGGCGCGAGAGCCAAGTTCATGGCCTCTTTGTTCAGAGCGTTGGTGCAGGTGGCATCTACCTCGTCGTCCATTGCCAGTTCAATGACTTTCCGCACGCACTCAAACGCCGCGCGCCCGCACATCGCGGACACTTTTCCGTATTCAAACCGCGCCAGGTCCACAAGGTCCAGATGGTAAACGTCGATGATCCCCCAGGTGAAAGCCGCCTGCTCCACGCTGTCCACGCGGTGCACGGTCAGCTCCGGATGGCTCAGCAGCACAGCCGCTTTTTCAATAACGTTTGCATCCCCCACGATAAGCGGCCGGCATTCCTCATAGATCGCTTTGTGGAGCAGGGCCTGCACACACAGCTCCGGCCCGTTGCCCGCGGGGTCGCCCATCGTGATGCCGATGACCGGCCGCCTTATTTCCGTGTTGTTCATGGGTCAGTGCATCCCCTTTTCCGCATTCTCACGAAGCACCTGCCGCAGCGCGGCAACGCCTTCTTCCGGGAGCTGGTTGAACGGTGCGCGGCATTTTCCCACGTCGTAGCCCAGCAGCGCCACGGCTGTTTTGACGACCGTATTCGGGTTGCCGTATTTGAAGCATGCGCGGAAGGACGCGATGCTCGCCTGATATTCCTGCGCTTTTTCCAAATCGCCCGCGGCAAAACAATCATAAATAGACGCCATGGTGCGGGGGTAAACATTGGCACAGCCCGCCACGCCGCCCCGGCCACCGTTCTTCAGGCAGTCCAAGATCAGGCCGTCGTTGCCGGAAAGCACTGCAAAGCCGCTGCCCCGGGTGCCATCCAGATAAGCTTTCATATTATCCCAGTTTCCCGAGGAATCCTTTGCACCGACGATGTTTTCGATCCGGGAAAGGCGTGCCACCGTCTCGGGCGCAAGAGCATTTCCTGTACGTGCCGGGATATTGTACAGCACGATGGGAATATCCACGGCTTCAGCCACGGCACGGTAGTGGTCGTACAGCTCCTGTTGGCTGGCCGCCGCAAAGCTGGGCGTAATAATACTCAGCACATCCGCTCCCGCGTCTCTGGCCATGCGGGACTGTGCAATGGTCTCCCGTGTGGAAACGCAGCCTGTGCCCGCGTACACCGGCACGCGGCCGTTCGCCTGCTCAATGACCGTCTCCAACACGAGCTGTTTTTCCCTGCCGTCCAGAATATATCCCTCGCCATTGGTGCCAAAGCAGAACAGCGCATGCACGCCGTTTTCGATCTGGCGGTCCACCTGGCGGCGCAGCTCGGCGGTATTGATACTTTCATCCGCGTGCATCGGCGTAATGATGGGCGGGATGATGCCCTTGATCTCGATTCTATTCATGTTTTTCCGTCCTTTCCGATGTCAGAGGATCCGGCGGTACAGCGCGCGGGCGTCGTCCGCCGTCACCGGGCGCAGATTGTTGTTCAGAAGCCGTGTCACCTGCATGCCGGCCGCCACCAGTGTCTCCAGATCCGACGCAGGCACACCGAATGCCGAAAGGCTTGTGGGTATCTCCAGATGCCGGACAATCTTCTCCAGCCAACGCAGCATAAATTCCATTTTTTCCTCCTGCGTCACGCAGGTTTTTTCTCTATGCACGCAACGGTCATACGCGGCGGCGAAGCGTTCCGGACAGGCAGGCGCGTTGAAGCGCATCACAGGCGCAAGCAGAATGGCGTTGGATACGCCGTGGGCGATATGATATTTTCCGCCCAGAGGGTAGCTGAGCGCATGGACGGCCGTTGTGCCGCTGGCAGTGATAGCCACGCCCGCGTAAAAGCTTGCGAGCTGCATGGCTGATTTTTGCGATACCGCGTCCGCACTGTCGCACGCAGGCAGGATGTTGTTCAAAATCATATCCAGCGCTTCCAGCGCAAAAGTATCGCTGATGGGATTTGCCTTATTGCTTGTGTAACATTCGATGGCGTGCGCCAAAGCGTCCACACCTGTGGCCGCCGCAATTTTCTGGGGCAGATTTTTGATCATCAGCGGGTCCAGCAGAACATTGTCTGCGATCATCGCGTCGCTGACGATGCCCACCTTCAGCTCCTGCTCCGGCACGGCTACGATAGCGTTGGGCGTGGCTTCGCTGCCCGTGCCCGCCGTTGTGGGGATCATCAGCGTGGGACAGCATTTTTTTGCGCGGCCGGGCGCTTCCAGCAGGTCGTGCACGGTCGAGCTGCCGTCCAAAAGCACACCGGCCAGCTTGGCGGTATCCATCACGCTGCCGCCGCCCACGGCCAGAATCATATCCGCGCCCTCGGCCCGGCAGGCATCCACCAGCTTCTGGACCTGGCCGTAGCTCGGCTCCGGCGGCAGGTCATCCAGCACACAGAATGCCGCCTGCGACTTTTGAAGCTGCTCCAGCACGGGGTCCAGCAGGCCGGCGCTGCGGATCCCCTTGTCTGTAAAGACAGCCGCTTTTTTCACAGACGCCGCCTGAAGGATCTCCGGCATCTTTTTCAGCGCGCCCTCGCCGCAGCAGACGGCGCGCGGCATTTTCAAATTACTCAGTGTATTCATGGCGTATCATCTCTCTCCGAAAAGGGCCGGCGGCATGTTCCGCCGCCGACCGCAGGTTATTATTACATGGGGAATACAATCACACAGGCCCCGCACAGCACCAGAATCTGGATGACGTACAACGGCAGAGTGAACTTCCAGAAATCAACCAGCTTGTATTTGCCCATGCCAAGAATCATAGCAGGCATACCGTCGATGGGCATGATCCAGTTGATCCAAGCGGCGGTGACACAAGCCACAGCCACAGCCGTAGGATCCAACCCCATGCTGACGCAAGCGGAGATGGCGATGGGCGCAAATACGAACAGGGAACCGAAGCTGGCGCCCGTGAACGTAGCGCTCAGGCTGGTGAGCAGTGTGAACACCAATACGATGACAAATGGGCTGACACTGGTACCCAAAGCGCCGGCCACCGCGTCACCCACCATGGCGGTGAAGCCGGAGTTCGCCAGGGCGCCGGCCACGCCGATGACGCCGGCCATCATAAGAATCAGCGGAGAGGCAATATTGTTGCGCACTTCCTTGAAATTGAGGATGCCCAAAACGAACAGTACGGCGGCAATGACGCCGGGGATGGCATAGCCCGGCTCCCCCAGCTTATCCAGGAAGATCATAGCTACGAAGTTGACCACGAAAGCAATATACACAACGATTTCTTTCCACCTGGACAGCTTTTCGCCCTCTGACTTTTGTTCGGAAGCCTGCGCGCCCGCTTCGGCAATGGGGTGGTCCGGCAGGAAGCGGTAACCGATAACCGCCCACACCAAAAACGCGATAGAACTGACAAGCTTGATGCCGGAATATACCAGCAGCGGCACTGCGGTGCCTGTGACGCCGGAACTCTCCAGCAGAGAGGCCACCAAGCCCACGTAAAACGCCATATTCACAGGTACGATGGGGTTGTAAGTGGCATAGCCCAAGGGCATAAAGATTTTTGAAATAGGCAGATTTTTATTGTAGGGGATAGTGGATACCAAGCTCAGCACCAATACATAATAGCCTGTACCGCTCATCACGCTGGCACCCAGCATGACAACGATCAGCAACAGGATGTAGTTGCGATATCCGCCCTTGCTGGCCATATTGAACATCGTTGCCTTGACCTTGTCGATGAGGCTGGTTTTTTCCAACGCCGCCATGACCACCATAAAGCCGGCGATCATGATGACATTTTTGTCCACAAAGCCCGCAAAGGCCTCGGACATGGTGGCGCAGCCCGTCAGTACCAGAAGAACGCAGGCGATTAGCGGCGGTGCGCCGAAGGCAAATTTGTCCGACATGATCATGACGATCATGCCGATCACGATTGCCAATGTAATGATCATTTGAATTGTCATTTGTGATTCACTCCTTCATTCTATTCGCTTTTGCCGTGTTTTCCAATATGCAGATACCATTTTCCACTCCCGTCTTTTCTTTTCCATTCCTCCCATCTGCTGTGGTCTCAAAGCGTCCGGCCGTTTCGCAGCGGGCGCGTTACGGGTCGATGTGCAGAGAACCGTCCTTCCCGCGTGAGAACCTTTTCATAAACTGCCAGGCAAGCTCCAACTGGCGCAGGTCCAGCGCGTGGGGCATACGCTTTGCGAGCACAACTTCAAACAGCGCGGGCTTTCCTTCATCGCGGCTGAACCAACGGTGGTGAAGGAAGCGCCCGTCCGCACAGTCATAAAATGTCTCGTCGGCCGTCAGGCCGGATTCACACGCGGCGGCAGGCTCGTAAGGCGTGAGGGGAATATTGTTGTACGTTTTCCAGTAATCAAAAGAAGCCAACCGCTTGAAGGGATCGTCCTGCGCGGCGGGCCATGTGCCGTCCAGCAGGCCCGAATTCTGGATGAGGGGCATACGGTAGGCAAAGGCAGCCTTTTTCGCATCCGCCCGTACACGTGTACGGGTGACCGGTTCGGAAGGGCCGTCCGGCAAACCGCGGCCGGTGGGCATTTTCCGCAGCATCGTCCACATTTCCGACGCCGGGACCAGATAGCCGGAATTGAATCCGTTGCAAGGGGCTGCCGCCGCAAACAGCTCGGGATATGCACATGCCAGAGCGTTGGTCATCATGCCGCCCATGGAAAAACCGGAGATGTACACGCGGCTTTCATCAATGGCATAGGTCCGCTTCATATGCTCCAGCAGCGCCAGCACAAAGGCCTGGTCGCTGGGCATGCCCGGCTCATCCCAGATGTTCCACGCCTTGTTGCGGGCGGGCTTGGGATATACGACGATAAAGTTTTCCCTGTCGGCGATATCGTGCCAGCCGCTCTGCTCCGCGCCGTACAGCGGCACGCAGCCGATGCCGTGAAAATAAAACACCAGCGGCGCTTTTTCTTTGCTGCCGCGCAGACGGGGCGGTACATATTCGTACCAGGTATGGGCAAAGCCTTCGTTCACGCCGAGGCCCGGGTCGTTGACGTGTGCCACAAAGCCGCGGGCCGTAAAATCCGTGCGCTTTTGATATGTCCCATAGGTGTCGTTGGACCAGCGCCTCGCTTTGCAGAACAGCATGTCCCATGCACGGACCGCTTCCTGCGCGCTGAACGGCAGCTCGGACACGATGTGCCGCACATTTGGGTTTACGGGGCTGGTGTAAAGCACCGCGTGCTCCAGCGGCCGGGCGTCCGCTCCCGTCACTCCGTTCACCTTTCCAAAATAATCTGCGGCGCGGGCGGCTCCGCCGCAGAGATAAGCCACCTGCGGCGCGTTCATGCCGTCCTGCGGGATGCTGTAATCCGCAGGGAGCTCCGAGAGCAGCACGCCCGCCACATTCAGGGGCCTTCGCGCGCTCATCGCAAGCAGCAGTGCGCCGGCTGACGGAGAACCGCCGATATAGAAGATCATTCCGATGAACCCGCCGACCTTTCCCTTGCCCTGCGGCAGGGCCATAAAGCAGCGGGAGAGATAGTCCATGTCTTCCGCGTCCCTTTCGCTCCAGCCGCTTTGCCGCGGATTGGGGAAGGCCAGCACAAAATGCTCCTTTTCCGCCAGCGCGTCCAAACCATATTCCTTCATGGCCGCCTGGGCGGAGGCTTCGTCCGCGCCATCCCGCAGAAACATGACGACCTGCGTCTGTTTCGCGTCCGGGCAGCCGGAAGCCGGCACATAGACGTACATGCTGCGGTCATCGCCCGCCTTCGTCTCGATGCTGTTCTCCGGCACATTCGCGCGTTCCTGCGCACCTTTGACCTCCTCCAGCACCAGACGTCCTCCGAAGGGAGAAAATGCTGTGATCTCGTTCATCGTATCGTTCACTTCAGTCGCTCCTCCTTTTGTTTTGCGCATTCTGTTTCTGTGCTCTCTGTATGCGGCACCGTTTCCACAGCCTTTCCGTTTCCCGGCCTCCGATACCGTCTCATAAATTCCCATGCCGCCCGGCTCTCATCGTGGATTGCTCCGTGGGGCATATTTTTCATCACTGTCACACATACGCGCGGTACGCCCTGCGCGTCCCGGTAGACCGCTGTGCCAAAGCGTTCGCCCTCGGTATACCCACGCGCGGCAGTGTAATGGTTTTCGCCGTTGTATATCGCATCCGGCACAAAGCCCCCGGCCGTCCGCACAGCCGCACAACAGTTTGCCCGGAGCATCTGCTCCAGCAGCGGTTCTTCCGTGCCCCGCGCGACGGGGTCGTTGTCACCCAGATAGATGAAGCACGGCATCTGCCACCCGCCTTCCGCAAAGCCGGGCCAGGTCTCGGCAGGCGGTGCATTCCAGGGTGATAAAGCCGCGAAAAGCTGCGGATACCGCGTGCCCGCCTCCCGTGTCATCATGCCTCCGTTGGAAAAGCCCGTCAGATAAACGCGCTCCCGGTCGATGCCGTAACGGCTGTGGAGCCTGTCGATCATCCGGGCGAATACACCGCCGTCGCGTTCCAGAAACCAGATGTTTTCCGGAGAGTCCGGCACGGCCAGCAGAAACGCGCCGGTCTCGTCCGCCAGCCTGTCCCAGCCGTTTTTCTCCGCGAACATCCAGGCCGGTTCGCCCCGGCCATGTACGCTGAACACCAGCGGCAGGCCCCTGGCCTGCTCCGCCGTCAGCCCTTCCGGCACATGAACGAAAAAGCCGTAGCTGCGGCCCCCGTACACAACAGAATCCAGCGCAAAGCGCGGGGACGCATAAAAGTCCGCACGGCTCATGAAAGGCGTCAGCTTTCCATCCGGGCCGTTTTTCCAGCGGATGACGCGTTCAAAAAGCTGTGAAAAAACCGTGCGCGCCAGCGCAGGCTCCGGGCCGAAGGTTCCGGTCGAAACCCGTACCTGCGCCGCTCCGCCATCCGGCGCCCGGTAGACCGTCGCGGAAATATCATCGAACATTTCTTCACAGCCCGGCCCCTGCGCGCCGTTGCTCCGGTTGAAATAGCGGACAGCCGCGTCCGCCTCCTGCCGTTCACGCACCATCAGCCAGAGGCAGACGGGCAGCTCCCGGTTCAGGGTTTTATAATCCGCGCTCACATTTTCCACGAGCCAGTGGCTGGAAGGACGCTCCCCGGGCGTATAATCCTGCGGCACGCCGCCCACGAGCGCCGCCGCAGCAAAAAAGCTTGGACAGGCAGCCGAGGCGTCGCCCAGGAAAGAGGCGCCGTCCTCATATCCCACCGCATAGATCAGTGTTTCCCAACACCACAAATAGCCGCCGCGCCCATACAGGCTTTTCTCGCTTTGGGTCGGAAAGCTGCCGCGCGTGCCGCGGTAGATTTCCATCAGCAGCCCCGCGTCCTCTGCCCGCCAGCCGTGCGGTACGATAGGGAGCACCAGTACCGCCCCGTCCTGCTCTGCGATTTCCCGCCAGCCGGATGCCTGCGCAAAACGTGCGGCGGCTTCATAGCTTGCCGCATCCGCGCCCGGAGCGCAGACATAAAGTGTTTTTACCGGGTCAAAGCCTGCTTTTGTTGAGATATGGCAGTACAGCTCCCGTCCTTCCCAGGCGATACGCATTTTATCTTCTCCTTTTTTCCTGTCCGAAAGGCTGCATGCCCCGTCACACCGCGGGCAGTTCCTTTTTCCATCGTTCCAGAATGTTTTGCAGGTCATAAAACAGTGTCTTTGCTCCAAACCCACCGGATTTGGAAACAAGGTTCCATTGCCGTCCGCCATAGGTGAACTGCGACAGCACCACGCCCGGCGCGACTTCGCACAGAGGCATGATCTCCGTTGCATCCAGCTGGCGCATCAGGCCCAAAAGACAATCACCGCCCATGATCAGCACCGTGCTCTCCAGCCCGTCGTCCAGCAGACGCTTGAGCAGCGCGCCCAGCGTATTGGCGATCTGGATGCGGTCTGCGGTTTTGTCCGCGCCCGCGTTCTCCACCGCGCCGCCTGTGTCCAGCACCACCACCGGCTCCTGCGAACAGGCCCGTAACACAGCTCCCAG
>UMCG01069940.1_pt1 | contig 10546 bp, 9 predicted proteins | sample 1964181 | NCBI WGS metagenome assembly UMCG01 (sample SAMEA4835963, study PRJEB28245) | human gut metagenome | biome: gut microbiome; material: fecal sample | place: Denmark | collected 2008 | reverse complement strand
AAGTCCTGCTGATGCTCCGTCCAGTATTCCTCAGCCAGTTTCCCGGCTACCTCGGTAAGTTGTCCGGCAAGGTCATCGCCGGAAACATCATAGGTACGCTCCAGCATGGCCTGCACGGAATCAAGATGGCGCTCCTCCAGCTGCCACAGCCAAGGGGTACGGGAATGTTCACGGGTTCCGGTGTCGGAAATATCGAACACATAGCGCAGGCGGGGTCTGTCCCCGGAATCATCCACCAGAGCGATCCCCTTGGAACCGCGCCTTACATATCGGCCCATCTTTTCATTCCACAGGTCGTACTCTGCACAGGCGGTAGCGTCCGGGCGTTGGGCATAGATCAGCAGCTGTTCATGGAATGGATACTTGTAAAGGCGGGCAGCGGTGGTCAGAAATCCCGCCCATTCCTGCCAGCTGCCTGTGAGCTGGGTTGCCACATGGTCGGCCATCTGCCGGTAAAATTCTGTTTTGGATGGCATGGTGTTTTGTCCTCCTTTCAGTTTTGGGTAAAAGAAAAGCAGGAAACCTTGAAAGATTTCCTGCTGCTTATACGTTTATTACCTATTTTTTTGCCAGAATACAGATATGATGTTTTTTGTTTTTATGATCGATGGTGATTTCTGAAAATCCTGCTTCAGTTAGAAAAAAATCTAACTGCTCTACAGTATAAATTTTCATGTTGTCAATGATTTTCAACCACTTATCATCCGCTTTATTTGTACCATCGGATTCATTCACAATTAAAAAACAGCCACCTTTTTTGAGGATTCGGTACACCTCTTTAAAACTTTCAAGAGGTCCTGGCCAGAAATATACGGTTTCAAATGCTGTAGCCAAATCAAAAGTGTCTGCACTAAAAGGAAGATTCAAAACATTTGCATGAGTAACCTGCAATCTTCCGTTTTTAATCGCTTGCTGATTGAACTGTTTTGTTTTTTGGACAGAAACCTCAGAGTAATCTAAAGCATGCACCGTTGCAGCCGGAAATCGCTTTAATAATTCTGCTGCATTTCGCCCACCTCCACACCCCAGATCTATGATTTTAGATGGGTGCAATTTTGTAATATGCTCCATCCCCCAATCCGAAACAGCAGCGTGGCCTTTATTCATACTTTTCACCATAAGTTCGCCCAGCAAGCCTTCTGGTTTTCTTGTGCTATTAAATAATTTTTTTACAATTCCCATTTCCCATTTCCAACCCGTTCTTGATATATTTATATCTTTTTCCTGTATTCGATTCCTAAAATAAACAACCCAGTGATAAATATGATTAAAAAACAACCGATGGGAACAGCAATACCATGTTCAAGCATGGTACAAATCAATCTGCCCGGTGGTGTTATCCAACTCGTTACGGGATTTAAGATACAAGCCACCAGCAGAATAACAATGCCAATCGTTCCACTCAAAGTTAAAAAACCGCCAATTAGTGTTTTTTTCATAGCATCTACCTCTTTTTATATCCGAAGATATTACCGGTTAGCATTAACTAACTATAAATATACCACAACAGTCAGTAATTATCAAGTATTTGCTTATTCATCAAAATCCGGGTACAGTTCCAGCTGGGAAAACTCGGCGTCGCTCATAGCCTGGAGCTTCATCAGGGCGCTGTCCGTCAGCTCCCGCAGTTCCGTTTCCTCCGGCGAAAGTTCGCCGCGCATCTCGGTCAGAGCCTCCATCAGCCCGGTGCGGCTGCCGGTGTTGTAAATGCACATCAGGTTCATTTCCTCAAAAGTAAAGTTTCCCATATCAAATCTCCCTTTCCGCGCTCTTTTTGGGCGCTGCCTTTTTGCGTTCCGTCCGGGGCTGGCTTTTCAGCTGCTCCATGACGGACTTTTTCTTGTCCCGTTCCTCTCGATGGGCGGCGGCAGCCAAATCCATAAGAGAAATAGGCTGGCCACTGCGGGCCTGCTGTTCCAGCTGCGCCACGGTCCGCTCTTTTGGGCCGTTGTTGATGATGCCGTCAATCATGCCGTAGTCATCCTCCAGCATCATTTCCGCATTTTTCAGCGGATTGTCCGGCAGGAATCCGGGAATCTCGGTGAAACCAACGCTGTCGCAGTAATGACAGGATACCTTACCGTCCTGCTTGATGGCAACGATGTCGCTGACGCTCATGGACGGACTGTGAAAATCCACCGGTTTTTGCAGGTTGAACTGCTCATACAGCGTTTCCAGCTGCTCCATGGCGCTGCCGGAACTGTTCAGCGGGGCGGTGTAGATCATGTCATAATTGTTTCGGTCCACAGCCAGATTGTGCGATTGCAGCCAGTCCAGATTCATAAACCGCACATTCTGCGGATCGTCCCGGCTCACCTGATAAATGGCAAAGCAGCTGCCCTCATGGGCAAGAAATGCCTGCTCTCGTTCCATCTGCCGTTCCTGTCGTTCCAGCACCTTTTCATGGAACGCCGGACTTTGCTCCCATTCCTCGTGTTCCACACCGAAAAGCCCGCCATGCTCCATGATTTCCTCGGTGTCAAACACCATGCTCTCCGTGTTATCTTCATGGAGAAGATAGACGGTCAGACCGGCAGCGTCCAGTTCCAGCGCCCGTTCTCTGGTGACAGGCAGCATCCCGTCATAGAGATAGCCGTATTCCTGCATATCCGAAACAGATACTTCGCTGTCGGGCATGGGGTACTCATCCAAAGACTGCTCCTGAGCATCGGGCAGCTGGGTGGCGGCAGTTTCTGCGGTCTGCTGGCTGACCTGTTCCTGCATCTGCTGACAGGCTGCATCCTGCAAGGTCTCAATCATAGACAGCGGTGCATCCTGAATCGACGGATTTTCCAGTTCCAGCCCCTCACAAATCTGCCGGACAGCGGCGGAACGGGACAGTTCCGGTTCATCCAGCTGGCCGCCGTCCAGTTCTTTCATGGTTTCCTTGTCATAGAGGGTATAGTCCCAGCCAGTATCGCACGGCTGAATATGCAGATAGGTGGCATCGTTCAGAAGAAACAGGGCTTTCTGCGGTATATCCGCCTGTTCCGGCTCCTGTTTGGCGGTCAGGTCAATGCCGCGCTCCTTACAGATTTCCTTATAGTGGCGTTCAATGTCGTTAATCAGCTCACAGGAAGTCTTGTTGATGGTCTCCAGACTGGCTCGCAGCTCCTTCAGTTCCTTGCCCTTGGACCAGGAAGCGATGTAACCGAAACTGTTTTCCCCGGTCTGGATGCCGAAATACTGGCAGACTGCATAGGAAATGCTTTCTGCTTCGACTTCCTCTGTGCGACGGTCTTTTTTCTGTTCTTGCAAAAACTGCGAGAGGGTAAGCATACCGCCGTTAAAATTCAGTCCGTTCTCATCTGTAAAATACAGCCTGCCTTCTTCTGAAAATTCTAACGGAGCAGTCAAAATAACAGAGCCAGCGTGGTTCACCACCACTCTTTCCTCAACACAAATCGGGAAACCGGGGTCATCATCCGAACCGCGCAGGTCATAGCAATAAACGCCTTCGGGCAGATCATCATGGGAAATACGCCCATTGGAAAACAGGGCGGGTTTCTCAAACAACTCCACCTCCTGATATTGCTGGTCATTGTCAATCTGAATCTTTTTCTGATTATGGAGCTTGCTGTGTGCGATTTCATGGACAGCGGCGGAAACAGTCTGCACCTCGCTCATGCCTTCCCGGATGGCGATGCGCTGGCGTTCGGGTGAAAAATAGCCGTCCATGTTGTCCGCCATCGGCTCAAACTCGATGGGAACCGGGGCAGAGCGCCGCACCGCCTCCAGAAACGCTTCATAATGCGGCACAGTCCCCGACAAGCTGGATGCCAACTCCGGCAGCGGCTTGCCGTCTGTCTGGCTCACATCAAACACCTTGACCGGGCGAAACATGGGGATTTCGATTTCCTTTTTCTCCATGACCGCCTTGCCGTCTGCATCCAGAATGGGGGCATGGGTATCCGGGTCGCGCTTCATTTCCTCGATTTTCTTTTTGTAGGGCGTGGGGGCGATGATGGTAATGCCATGCTCACCCTTTTTCACATGGCGCTCAAACTGGTTTTTCCACTTGTTGAACCCGGCCACCAAAGTGGCGTCCGGCTTCTGCATATAGATGAGCATGGTGTTGTTTACCGAATAGCGGTGGAAGCGGGACATAACGGACAGATAGCGCATATACTTTTCACTCTCGAACAGTTCCTTGATGCCCTGCTCGATGCCATCTGTGATTTCCCTTAGCCGCTCTCGGTTGGTGGATTTATTCTCAGCCATGATTTTCAGTCTCCTTTCCAAATGTGTGATTTCTGCTGTGTGTTCTGTAATCCATGCCTTTTGTTCTTCTTCATTTTCGTACAGAAAAAGGTCCAACAGGTACTCTACATAGGTTTTCTTCTGGATCGCTTCCACAAAGAGGGGGTGTGGTTCTTCCTCCGGTGTGTGAGGAGAATAGGCATTCTCCCATTTTTTCAGCAGATAGTAGTAATCGGACAGTATGCGATAACACCGCTGCCGGTCCTCCCGAAACTGCTGCGTCTCGGTTTTCTGGCGAACATAGTTCCTCCGGGGAGGGGCCTGACTGTCATAAATAAGGCCAAAATCCTGCGCCAGCTTCTCGGCGGCTTCCTTGGGGGACAGGTTGTAGAGCCGGGAAGCCAGGTCGATCACATCGCCGGTGGCTCCGCAACCGAAGCAGTAGAAATATTCCTTGTTCAACTTCATGCTGGGATTTTTGTCATCGTGAAAGGGGCAGCAGACCATGCCGCCCCTTTTGACCTCAATCCCATATCGTTCTGCGGCCTCCCGAATGGTGATAGACTGCTTGACCGTTTCAAAAAGATTGTCCATATTTACTCACTGTCAGCTTTTCTAACAGGCGGTCTGTACCCGGCAGCCTTGGCCCGTTCACTGGCAGCCTTGCGGCGCTCGGCACTGTATGGCTCCCGGACGGACACACAGCGTTTGGGGACCGTAAAATTGTGCTTATCTTTTTTACAGACCTGTTCCGGGTGTTTTTTGGAAAGGCGGGTCAGCTTCTCCATCAGTTTCCGGTCATGGGTATAAACTTCGGCGGTGTCCTCGGCCTGGTTGTAGAGGAGGATGGTTTCCTGTTCGTAGAGGGAAAGTTTCATCGTTTGCCGCCTTTCTGCCGGTCAAACTCCAGCTTGAAACCCACATACTTCCCATCGTCCACCAGAACCACCGTTGCGTCGTAGGTCTTGCCGGTTTTTTCCGAATACAAGCCGCTCACATGAGCGCGTCCCTCTTTGAGCAGCGCTGTCACAATAGCCTTGGTAGGCTGATTACGCTTCATTTCCCACCACTTGTTGTTTTTCCAGATGGCAAATTTACAGGATTCTGTCTGGCAGAAGAACCCTTTTTGCAGTTCCGCCACATCACCGCCGCAGCGAGGGCATTTGCCCACCACTTCGCGGGGCGGCGTGAACAGGTACTCAGTCCCCTTGATGACCTGATAGGTTCCTACCAACTCCCGGAGTATGGCGCAGATCCCGCCCATGAAGTCCTCCGGGGACAGCTCGCCGCGCTCGATCTCGCTTAAACGGTGTTCCCATTCAGCGGTCAGCAGGGGCGATTGCAGCTGTTCCGGCAGAACGGTAATCAGGGACACCGCATCTTTGGATGGCATGAGCTGCACAGCTTTCTTACTCTTTTTTCGCTCCAAAAAGCCGGTGGACACCAGCTTTTCCAGGATACCGGCGCGGGTGGCCGGGGTCCCCAGACCCTTGCGCTCGGCATCGTCCGGCATTTCCTTTGATCCGGCAGTTTCCATCGCGGAAAGCAGCGTATCTTCGGTGAAGTGTTTGGGCGGGCTGGTTTTGCCCTCCTTAACGGCAGAGCTGGAAAGGGGCAGCGTCTGACCCTCGGACAGTTCTGGCAGACGGCCTCCGTCCGGCAGGGCCTTGTCCTCGGTTTCCTTGTCCGGCTCCGCATTTTTCAGCCCAGCGCGGTAGGCAGCGTCCAGCGCCCGCCAGCCGGGGCGCTTCACCGTTTTGCCCTTGGTGGTAAACTCCGCACCGGCACACTCCACGGTGACAGCAGTTTCTGAGTAAGTATGCGGTTCCGCCACCGCGCACAGCAGGCGCAAAGCTACAAGTTCCAAAATCATCCGTTCACCCACCGGCAGGCCGGACAGGTCTGCGCCATGAAGATTGCGGGTAGGAATCACCGCATGGTGGTCGGTCACTTTCTTATCGTTGATGACCAGAGCCTCATCGCAGGAAATGGCGATCCCTTTGCGAAACGGCATGGCGTTGGCAACCAGATTGACCAGCACCGGCAATCCCTCCGCCATATCCGAAGTCAGATAGCGGCTATCCGTGCGGGGATAGGTGCAGAGCTTCTTTTCATACAGATTTTGCAGATAATCAAGCGTTTGCTGGGCCGTATATCCCAACAATCGGTTGGCGTCCCGTTGGAGGGTAGTCAAGTCATAGAGGGCGGGCGGCTTCTCGGTTTTGTCCTTGCGCTCCACCTTTTTCACTGTCACATCCGCACCCTGACAGGCAGTTTTCAGCTGCTCGGCGGCAGCCTTATCCGCCATGCGTTCCCCGGAAACGGAAAACTCAGGTAGCTCCAGGACTATCGTGTAAAACGGAACCGGCTTGAAGGTGTCGATCTCGGCTTCCCGTTGGACGATGAGGGCCAGCGTCGGGGACATGACGCGCCCAATATTCAAAGTGCGGTGGTACAGCACGGAAAACAGTCTTGTGGCGTTGATACCCACCAGCCAATCCGCCTTGGCGCGGCAGAGGGCCGCCTGATGCAGACCGTCATAGTCCGCACCGGGGCGCAGATTTGCAAAGCCCTCCCTTATGGCGGAGTCCTCCATCGAAGAAATCCACAGGCGTTTCATGGGCTTTTGGCAGCCTGCCAGCTCATAGACGCTGCGGAAAATCAGTTCGCCCTCGCGTCCGGCATCACAGGCATTTACCACCTCGGTCACATCCGGGGCGTTCATCAGCTTTTTGAGAACATCAAACTGTTTCTTTTTATCTTTGTCCACCACCATCTGCCAATGTTCCGGCAGAATCGGCAGGTCATCATATCGCCACTTGGCGTACTTGGGGTCATAGCTGTCTGCATCCGCAAGACCGGCCAGATGTCCCACGCACCAGCTGACACGCCAGCCGTTGCCCTCCAGATAGCCGTCTTTGCGGACAGTCGCGCCGATCACGGCAGCCAAACTCTGGGCAACCGACGGCTTTTCAGCGATTACCAGTTTACATCCCATCATCTTCATCCTCCCATTCTTCCCGCACAGATGTGTGCAGTTTTTTCTCAATGCTGTTTTCCTCATCCAGCAGCAGGTCATAGCCGAACCGGTAGTCATAGCGGTACAGTTTCCCCAGCAGATCGTTGATAAGGATACGGCAGGCCAGAATGACACGGGTTTTGTCCACCTGCATCAACCGGTAGCGTTGATAATTGCTGTAATATTCCTCATGGCGGCAGGTACGGCGGACGGTTTCCTCAAACAAAATATCCACCGGGTCCTGGCAGCCGTCCTCTTTTTCACATTCCATACAGTTCAGAAGTTCCATCACCATAGGAAAGCTCCGTTCATCCATTGGGGCTTCTTCTGCCAGAAAACCTACCAGTGCAGACAAAAGCAGGCGGGCGGCTGTCTGTTCCCGGTCTGTCAAAACCGCCATTGTCTGTGCGGCATTCGGCAGGAGCCTTTCTTCCACAAAATCCGCCGCGTCTCCTGAATAAAGCTGACGGATGGAATCTATGGACAGGGGAACCGCTGCGGCATCCAGGGAGAAATCAAAAGGTTCCTCCCGTCTGGGCTTTTTCCGAAATTTGCTCCACACAGTTGAGAGAATGTCGCGGCCAAAATACGCGGCGATCACCAGCAGGTCAAAAACCGCAAGCAGCTTGATAAATGTAATCAGAATACTCATTTTTTCCGTTTCCTTTCTTTGAGCCAGCGTTCCATCTCACGGTGGCAAATGCCCACGCAGGGACTTCCATAATTCCCGCAGCCATAACAGGGGTGGCTTTGGGGCAAAGAGGGAGGACGGGAAGTTTCCTTCCCGCCCTCCGGCCTGCGTGTCATCATTCGTTCATAGGGACTGTCTGTGAAACGAGTCATTTCACGCTGTCCTCGTCATCTTCTTCTGCGCTGCCCCCGTCAGCGTCCGGCTCGCCCGATTCCTCGTCCTCCAATTCGATTTCTTCCTCATCCGGCAGTTCCTCGCCGTCCTCATAGTCATAATCGTCTGGATTGCTGCTGTTTTTGTGGTTGGCCTTACCCTTAATGAATTTGAAATAGGTAAAGGCAGCGCCGCCCATCACAGCCAGCACCAGCAGCAGGACAACCGGGTTTAGTCCTGCGGATTCTTTTTTCTCAGGCTCCGCAGGTTCCGCAGGCGTTTCCGGCTCCGCTTCCTTGCCGGTACAACCGGTCATGTCCGTACTGCACACCTCGCATTTGGTGTTGACCGCACCGGCTTCGCATTTTTCTGTGCAGTTGCAGACAACGGGTGGTTTCTCGGCGGACTGCCCATCCTCCATCAGCGCCATCAGGTCAGCTTCATCCACCTGATTTAAGAAATGGACGGCGGTTTCCTTGTCCTCGTTGGCCCGGTCAATGAGGATGTAAAAGTAGTTGCCCGCCTTGGTGGTGACGGTAATCAGCTGCTTGTTGCCGCCGAAATCATCTACCAGCGCCGCGTTGCCCTCCGGGGTCAGGGCAGGACTGTCCTCGGTTTTTTCCACCACCACATTTTCATCGTTGGTGGCATCCTCTGCCGGGGGCTGCTCCGTTCCCTGGGCAAAGGCGGTCACGGAAAGGCCCATCATCAGCACCAGGGCGGCGCAGAGGGCCGAAAAGGTCTTGAAAATTCTCTTATTCTTCATGGGCGGTGTCCTCCTGTTCGTTGTAGTCGGCGGAGGCAGCGGCCATGCCGGGGACCGTACCGCCGGAGAGCATAGCGTTCAGCTGCTCCGGGGTCAGCCGCAGGGCGCGCACCATCTGGACGATCTCCAGATTTTCCGCTTCGGTTTTCTGCGCTTCCAGCGTTTTCAGCTTTTCCTGATACTCTGCGATTTTCTCACGGGTTTTCGTAATTTCCCGGTCAATGCGTTCAATTTTCGTAGCCATAATCAATCACTCCTATCAAAAGATTTGTCACCAGTTCATCAGGCCGTAGCCCTTGATGCACTCATAGTTCACATCGTAGCTTCTGATTTTGCAGGCATCGCCGCTGTTTCCCTCTACGGTATAAACGCGGCTGCCGTCTGTGCCGATGACGATGCCCACATGGTCGGCGCTGCCGTCCAGGTCCCAATCGAAGAAGATGGCATCGCCGGGGGCGAGGTTGTCATAGCCCCGCGCGCCCCATTGCCCATGTGACTGGAACCAGGGTACACCCTGGGATTGACAGCCCGCAAAGCGCGGTTCAGACAGCCCCATCTGGCCGTAGCACCAGGACACGAAGCAGGCGCACCATTCCACGCGGGAATTGAATCCGTACCAGCTCCAGTAGGGCTGACCGCCCACATTTCCTACCTGACGTTTGGCCAGTTCCACCAGCTCCGGGTTGCCGGGGCGTGTGCCGTTTACAAACTCCACACCCTCCAAACTCTCGGAATCACTGGTATTCGTGGAACCGCCGCCGAAGATCAGCGGCTTGTTGCCCAGTGTCTGCCGGTACACCTGATACATCTCTAGCTGTTCCGGGGTCAGCAGCTCCGAAGCCACAGAGGATATAGGCTTGCTGGTGAGCTTCACATTGAGGATGTAGTAGTTGTAGGGAACCTCAACGGTATAGCTGTTGCCCTCGCTGTCCGTTCGGGTTTCCGTCCGGTAGCGCACCTCGACTTCCTCGGTGAGCGTAAGCTGATACTGTGCATCAAACACACGCTCCAGCTCCGCCTGTGCGCTCTGGCGAGTATAGCCCTGCAACACAGCAGACAGATAAGCCGCCAACTCATGGGGGTCATGCCCGATCATATCCAGGTCATAACGGTATTCGTCATATCCCGGATGGCTGATCTCAATGTTGTCGATCTCAGCTTGCAGCGCCGCTTCCTTGGCGGCGTAATCGGCCTCCACCGCCACCAGCTCCAGGTCATCCGACGGATAGGTAGAGCCGGAAATGGCAGAACCAATGCTCTGCGCCATCATGGAGCAGGAGGACATGGTGTTGAGCAGCAGGCAGATGAGCAGAAAAATCGCGCCCACAAGCAAAAAGCCTTTTTTGTGGCGCATAACAAATGCTCCGGCCTGCTGTGCCTTTTCCTTGACCGTCTTGGCGGCCTTGCCGGTCTTTTTTGCGGTGTTGGCGGTGTTTCCGGCAGCTTGACCGGCGCGCTTGGCGGCGGCGTATTCCTTTTTGATGGCCTGCTTCTGCTGCCAGCGTGAAAACGGATTACTGGTAAGCTGGGGATTTTCCCGCAGGGACTTTTGATACAGGGCGTTTACATTGGCCTTTTCCAGCTTTTGTTCCGCCTGTGCCGCCTTGCGGTATGGCTTCAGCTTGTGGCTGCGGTAGCCTTCCCGGACCAGCCGCGCACCGGTTTCAACAGCTTCCTCGGACTTGTGGGCGCTCTCCACGCCCACATTGTCCTGTTC
>UMCG01017661.1_pt1 | contig 10595 bp, 9 predicted proteins | sample 1964181 | NCBI WGS metagenome assembly UMCG01 (sample SAMEA4835963, study PRJEB28245) | human gut metagenome | biome: gut microbiome; material: fecal sample | place: Denmark | collected 2008 | reverse complement strand
AGTTACCGCAGGCATTAATGGCAACGCTGGTGTCGACAACCATCGCGGCGGTCGGGGCGTTGTTGATTGCCCTGCTGGTGATTGTGGCGCTGTGGCCTGGGCCGAAATGGCAGCGTATGTGCGCCCGTCTGCCGTGGCTGCTCGCCATTCCCCATGTGGCTTTTGCCACCAGCGCCCTTCTGCTCTTTGCTGACGGAGGGCTGCTTTATGACTATTTCCCATATTTCACTCCGCCAATGGACAAATTGGGTATTGGGCTGGGCTTCACGCTGGCGGTGAAAGAAAGCGCATTTCTATTGTGGATCTTAGCGGCAGTATTGAGCGAAAAACGGCTGTTGCAGCAACTCATTGTGCTGGATTCGCTGGGCTACAGCCGCTGGCAATGCCTGAACTGGCTACTGTTGCCCTCCGTCGCGCCTGCGCTGGCAATGGCGATGCTGGCGATTGTTGCCTGGTCGCTGTCGGTCGTGGATGTGGCGATTATTCTTGGGCCAGGTAATCCACCGACGCTGGCAGTAATTAGCTGGCAGTGGTTAACTCAGGGCGAAGCCGATCAACAAACGAAAGGCGCACTCGCCAGCCTGCTGCTGATGCTGTTACTCGCCGCCTACGTTTTGCTGGGCTATCTGCTATGGCGTAGCTGGCGGCGTACTATTCCCCGCGTAGATGGCGTTCGTAAGCCTGCCACGCCTTTATTGCCTGGCATTACGCTGGCGAGTCTTTTACCCTTAACCGGTGTGCTGTGTGTGGTTCTGCTGGCGATCCTCGCGGATCAGTCGACGATCAATAGTGAAGCGCTCATCAACAGCCTGACAATGGGGCTGGTGGCGACATTCATCGCTTTGCTCCTGTTACTGCTGTGGCTGGAATGGGGGCCACAGCGTCGCCAGTTGTGGCTATGGTTGCCCATTTTATTACCCCCTCTGCCACTGGTGGCGGGCCAGTACACGCTGGCGCTATGGCTAAACCTGGATGGAAGCTGGACGGCGGTGGTCTGGGGGCATCTGCTGTGGGTAATGCCGTGGATGCTGTTTATCCTGCAACCGGCCTGGCAGCGCATTGATTCACGGTTAATTTTGATTGCGCAAACACTGGGCTGGTCGCAGTCCAAAATCTTCTTTTACGTGAAATGTCCGCTTATGCTACGCCCTACGCTGATTGCCTTCGCGGTGGGATTTTCAGTCAGTATTGCACAGTATATGCCGACGCTGTGGCTGGGCGCGGGGCGTTTTCCGACGCTCACCACTGAAGCGGTGGCATTAAGCAGCGGCGGCAGCAACGGTATTCTCGCCGCCCAGGCTTTATGGCAACTGCTATTACCGCTTATTATTTTTGCCCTGACCGCGTTAGTCGCAAAATGGGTAGGTTATGTCAGACAAGGACTCCGCTAATGCTCTGCGTGAAAAATGTTTCGCTACGTTTACCAGAAAGCTGCTTGCTGACAAACGTTAACTTTACGGTGGATAAATGTGACATTGTCACGTTAATGGGGCCGTCTGGCTGTGGAAAATCCACTCTGTTTTCATGGATGATTGGTGCGCTGGCCGGACAGTTTTCTTGTACAGGTGAGCTATGGCTCAATGAGCAACGGATTGACATGCTACCCACCGCAGAGCGTCAGATTGGCATTCTTTTCCAGGATGCACTGTTATTTGACCAGTTCAGCGTCGGGCAAAATTTACTGCTGGCTCTGCCAGCGGCACTCAAAGGTGTTGCAAGGCGCGATGCGGTAAATGATGCGCTGGAGCGTGCGGGGCTTGGCGGTATGTTCCATCAGGATCCTGCCACTTTGTCTGGCGGTCAGCGAGCGCGCGTTGCTCTGCTTCGCGCTCTTCTCGCTCAGCCAAAAGCGTTGCTACTGGATGAGCCATTCAGCCGTCTTGATGTAGCTCTGCGCGATAATTTTCGCAAGTGGGTATTTAGCGAAGTTCGCGCCCTGGCGATCCCCGTCGTTCAGGTAACGCACGATCTCCAGGATGTTCCTGCTGATAGTTCTGTTCTGGATATGGCGCAGTGGTCAGAAAATTACAACAAACTGTGATAACGCAAAGTTTTTCTCAATGCGTCAGTTCAGAATGGCGCACTCAAAACTACAATGTCGGGATTTTCGATGAAACGTGTTTCTCAAATGACCGCGCTGGCAATGGCTTTAGGGCTGGCTTGCGCTTCTTCGTGGGCCGCTGAACTGGCGAAGCCTCTTACACTTGACCAGCTTCAACAACAAAATGGCAAAGCGATAGATACTCGCCCCAGCGCGTTTTATAACGGCTGGCCACAAACCTTAAATGGCCCTTCTGGTCATGAACCTGCCGCCTTAAACCTCTCTGCTAGCTGGCTCGACAAAATGAGCACCGAACAGCTTAACGCGTGGATCAAGCTACATAACCTGAAAGCCGATGCTCCGGTTGCGCTGTACGGTAATGACAAAGATGTCGATGCCGTCAAAACGCGTCTGCAAAAAGCAGGTTTTACGCATATCTCCATCCTGAGTGACGCGCTAAGTGAACCTTCCCGTCTGCAAAAACTGCCGCACTTTGAGCAGCTGGTTTATCCGCAATGGCTGCATGACCTGCAACAAGGTAAAGAGGTTACGGCGAAACCTGCCGGTGACTGGAAAGTCATTGAAGCGGCCTGGGGCGCTCCTAAGCTTTACCTTATCAGTCATATTCCCGGCGCTGACTACATCGATACCAACGAAGTGGAAAGCGAACCGCTGTGGAACAAAGTTTCTGATGAACAACTAAAAGCGATGCTGGCAAAACACGGCATTCGCCATGACACCACGGTCATTCTGTACGGGCGTGACGTATACGCTGCAGCGCGTGTGGCGCAGATAATGCTTTATGCCGGCGTGAAAGATGTGCGCCTGCTGGATGGCGGCTGGCAAACCTGGTCCGACGCGGGACTGCCTGTTGAGCGCGGAACGCCACCGAAAGTGAAAGCGGAACCGGATTTCGGCGTGAAGATCCCGGCACAACCGCAACTGATGCTTGATATGGAACAGGCGCGTGGACTGCTGCATCGCCAGGATGCATCGCTGGTGAGCATTCGTTCGTGGCCAGAATTTATCGGTACGACCAGCGGTTACAGCTATATTAAACCAAAAGGTGAAATAGCCGGAGCACGTTGGGGACACGCTGGTAGCGACTCGACGCATATGGAAGATTTCCATAACCCGGATGGCACCATGCGTAGCGCCGATGATATTACCGCTATGTGGAAAGCATGGAATATCAAACCAGATCAGCAAGTTTCATTCTACTGCGGCACCGGCTGGCGCGCGTCCGAAACCTTTATGTACGCACGAGCAATGGGCTGGAATAACGTCTCCGTTTACGACGGCGGCTGGTACGAATGGAGCAGCGATCCAAAAAATCCGGTAGCAACCGGTGAACGCGGCCCGGACAGCAGCAAATAACATTGCAATTACTGACGCTGGAGCGACTTCAGCGTCAGATACCCACTCCACACCCGCGTAAAGGTCGTCATCCAGCACAACGCACCGAAGATCCACGCAAACCACGCAAACCATGCAGGGAATAAACATCCCAGCACAAACAGTAAGATCGTTTCAGTGCCTTCGGTTAATCCCCCCAGATAGTAAAACGACTTATGTGCATAACCGGGGTTATCAATCTGATGTTTTGCTGCCAGTGCAGCAAAGGCGAGAAAACTGCTGCCCGTACCGATAAACGCAAACAACAGCCAGCCGCCTGCCAGCGCATTTTGCTGCGGTGCGGCGAGGATAAACCCAAAAGGTACCAGCGCGTAAAAAAGAAAATCGAGAGAAATATCAAGAAAGCCGCCCGCGTCGGTAAGCCCTCTGCGCCGCGCCAGCGCACCGTCCAGACCATCAAGCAGCCTGTTCAACAAAATGACGACAAGCGCCGCCAGATACCAGCCCAGCGCCAGAAAAGGCAGTGCCAGCACACCGATGGCAAATCCCACTAATGTTAAACCATCTGGCGTAATGCCCGGTTTATCAAGAACCCGCACGCACTGATGCAACAACGGTTTAATCCGGGGATGAAGATGGCGGTCTAGCACAGGCACTCCTTAAATATAAAACCTTTCTGATTGAGCAACAGTGCGGATATTATGGCATTTTTCGCTTATCTGCCCGTGTGTAATTTATGAAAATGATTGAAGTTGTTGCCGCCATCATCGAACGTGATGGCAAAATTTTACTCGCGCAACGCCCCGCCCATAGCGATCAGGCGGGATTATGGGAGTTTGCCGGTGGTAAAGTCGAGCCGGATGAAAGCCAGCGGCAGGCGCTGGTGCGTGAGTTACGCGAAGAACTGGGCATCGAAGCAGCTGTGGGTGAATATGTTGCCAGCCATCAGCGAGAAGTTTCGGGGCGGATTATCCATCTTCATGCCTGGCACGTACCCGACTTCCACGGGACGTTACAGGCACATGAACATCAGGCGCTGGTCTGGTGCTCACCTGAAGAGGCGCTGCAATATCCGCTGGCCCCTGCTGACATTCCACTATTAGAGGCATTTATGGCTTTACGCGCCGCCAGACCAGCGGATTAGTGCTAAGGGTTTTGTCATCCCGCTGGCATTGCAGCAGTATTCCTTCGGCTTTAATTACCGCCCCTTCAGAATAATTTTGATCCTGATAAACGCAGCACTGAGTACAGGGCTGCGCTGACTGCCCGCCTGAACTGAACACTTCTGGCGGTACGTTCACCTCCACGTCCGGACGATAATGCGGGTTAGCCAGTGCAATTAATGGAAATGCTAATACTACAGCGAACAATGCTCGACTCACAGGGAACTCCTTAACGTTATTGTCTCTGCTACTAATAACGGTAGCCGGGCGGCATAACTTTAGCGACTGAGTTATCGCATTTGGTTATGAGATTACTCTCGTTATTAATTTGCTTTCCTGGGTCATTTTTTTCTTGCTTACCGTCACATTCTTGATGGTATAGTCGAAAACTGCAAAAGCACATGACATAAACAACATAAGCACAATCGTATTAATATATAAGGGTTTTATATCTATGGATCAGACATATTCTCTGGAGTCATTCCTCAACCATGTCCAAAAGCGCGACCCGAATCAAACCGAGTTCGCGCAAGCCGTTCGTGAAGTAATGACCACACTTTGGCCTTTTCTTGAACAAAATCCGAAATATCGCCAGATGTCATTACTGGAGCGTCTGGTTGAACCGGAGCGCGTGATCCAGTTTCGCGTGGTATGGGTTGATGATCGCAACCAGGTACAGGTCAACCGTGCATGGCGTGTGCAGTTCAGCTCTGCCATCGGCCCGTACAAAGGCGGTATGCGCTTCCATCCGTCAGTTAACCTTTCCATTCTCAAATTCCTCGGCTTCGAACAAACCTTCAAAAATGCCCTGACTACTCTGCCGATGGGCGGTGGTAAAGGCGGCAGCGATTTCGATCCGAAAGGAAAAAGCGAAGGTGAAGTGATGCGTTTTTGCCAGGCGCTGATGACTGAACTGTATCGCCACCTGGGCGCGGATACCGACGTTCCGGCAGGTGATATCGGGGTTGGTGGTCGTGAAGTCGGCTTTATGGCGGGGATGATGAAAAAGCTCTCCAACAATACCGCCTGCGTCTTCACCGGTAAGGGCCTTTCATTTGGCGGCAGTCTTATTCGCCCGGAAGCTACCGGCTACGGTCTGGTTTATTTCACAGAAGCAATGCTAAAACGCCACGGTATGGGTTTTGAAGGAATGCGCGTTTCCGTTTCTGGCTCCGGCAACGTCGCCCAGTACGCTATCGAAAAAGCGATGGAATTTGGTGCTCGTGTGATCACTGCGTCAGACTCCAGTGGCACTGTAGTTGATGAAAGCGGATTCACGAAAGAGAAACTGGCACGTCTTATCGAAATCAAAGCCAGCCGCGATGGCCGAGTGGCAGATTACGCCAAAGAATTTGGTCTGGTCTATCTCGAAGGCCAACAGCCATGGTCTGTACCGGTTGATATCGCCCTGCCTTGCGCCACCCAGAATGAACTGGATGTAGACGCCGCGCATCAGCTTATCGCCAATGGCGTTAAAGCCGTCGCCGCAGGGGCAAATATGCCGACCACCATCGAAGCGACTGAACTGTTCCAGCAGGCAGGCGTACTGTTTGCACCGGGTAAAGCGGCTAATGCTGGCGGTGTAGCAACATCGGGCCTGGAAATGGCGCAAAACGCTGCGCGCCTGGGGTGGAAAGCCGAGAAAGTTGATGCGCGTTTGCATCACATCATGCTGGATATCCACCATGCCTGTGTTGAGCATGGTGGTGAAGGTGAGCAAACCAACTACGTGCAGGGTGCGAACATTGCCGGTTTTGTGAAGGTTGCGGATGCGATGTTAAGCCAGGGCGTGATTTAAGACAATTGTGCCGGATACAGCGCAAACGCCTTATCCGGCCATAAAAATCTTCAGTATCAGATGGTTGAAAGAACCTTTATATTATCACTCCATTGCCCGCCTCTTCTGATGGCGGGCTTTTTTTCGGCGCTCTCTTGCGTGGCGAATCCTTTTTCTTCCCTTCTCCACCGCCGGGAGCCATTATTCCCCGAAACTGCCTTACCGACGTGCGCTTTGCCTGATCAATCAACTGGTACAATGTCCCCACCAGCGGCTGCATAAAGTCCTGATAGCGACACTGCTTTTCACTGATTTGCGTCAGCACCGATTCCCAGTGCGCGGTCATGTCCGGTCGCGTCGCCATTTCTGGCAGCGAATGGAATAGCGCTTTTCCGGCGTCGGTGGAGTGGATATAGCGCCCTTTTTTGGTCAGGAAGCCTCGCTTGAACAGCAGTTCAATAATCCCGGCACGGGTTGCTTCTGTCCCCAGGCCATCGGTCGCACGAAGGATCTTTTTCAGATCTTTGTCCTGCACAAAGCGCGCGATTCCGGTCATCGCCGAAAGCAGTGTTGCATCGGTAAAATGACGCGGCGGCTGGGTTTGCCGCTCTACCACTTCACCTTTTTCACACAGCAACTCATCGCCTTTCGCCACCACAGGCAATGGCGTACCGTCGTTTTCTTCATCGCGCTCTTTGCTGCCTAACAGCGTGCGCCAGCCTGCTTCAGCAAGAAAACGCGCTTTAGCGACAAATTTGCCTTTGGCAATATCCAGTTCGATAACACACTTGCGGAACACCGCATCCGGGCAGAACTGCATCAAGTACTGACGGGCAATCAGGTTATAGACCTTCGCTTCGTTCTCCGTCAGGTTGATCGCAGAACTCCGTGCGGTCGGGATGATGGCGTGGTGTGCATCGACCTTTTTGTCATCCCAGCAGCGGTTGCGTATATCTGGATCGACCACTGGCTGCGGCAACAGATCTGGTGCATGAACGCTGATGGCATTCATCACCGCGTGGCGTCCGGCAAAATGTTCTTCTGGCAAATAGCGGCAATCGGAACGCGGATAAGTGATTAGCTTGTGCGTTTCGTACAACTTCTGGCAAATATCAAGCACGTTCTGCGCGCTCAGACCAAAGCGTTTTGCCGCTTCAATCTGCAACGCCGAAAGAGAAAACGGTAGCGGTGCGGATTCTGATTCCCGTTTATCGTTATAGCTGGTGACAATAGCCGGTTGGCCGCTGATGCGGTTGACCACATGCTCCGCCAGCGGACGATGTAACAAGCGCCCTTCTTCATCCTGATAAGGTTCACACGCTTCGCTCGGTTGCCAGATAGCGGTAAACCGCTCATCGGCAGGTGTCACGATATGCGCTTTGACTTCAAAGAAATCTTTCGCCACGAAGTTTTCAATCTCTTCGTCGCGGCGCACTACCAGCCCGAGCACGGGCGTCTGCACGCGTCCCACGGAAAGTACGCCCTGATAACCGGCATTGCGACCGAGAATAGTATACGCACGGGTCATATTGATGCCGTACAGCCAGTCGGCTCGGGCTCGCGCCAGCGCAGAAACGCACAGCGGTACAAACTCACTGTTGGAACGAAGACGGTCGATCGCCCGCTCAACCGCCTGCGGGTTCAGGTCGTTTATCAAGCAACGCTGCACCTGCTGGCGCTTTTCCGGTGCCAGTTGCAGATAGTCCAGCACTTCATCCACCAGCAATTGCCCTTCACGATCCGGGTCCCCGGCGTGAACGATTTCGCTGGCTTCATGCAGGAAGCGTTTGATGACGTTAAGTTGTTTGGTCACGGAGGGTCGGGGCTGTAATTGCCACTTTTCCGGGACAATCGGCAAATCCGCAAGATTCCAGCGCGCATAGCGGCTGTCGTAGGCGTCTGGCTGCGCCTGCTCAAGCAGGTGACCGATACACCAGGTCACTACCTGACCATTACCGCACTCGATAAAGCCATCGCCTTTCCGGTGCGGTTTGGGCAGGACATCAGCAATGGCGCGCGCCAGACTCGGTTTTTCGGCAATAAACAACCGCATTGAATTAACGGATCTCAACCATGGCACGACCGCCGCGCGCTGGCACCAGTTCGCCAATCGCCGTCAGTTCAATGCCAAACTCGGCGGCTGTAGCTTTAACCTCATTTTCTGCTTCCGGCATGACCGCCAGCAGCAAACCGCCAGAAGTTTGCGGATCGCACAGCAAATCGCGCACTTCACGCGGCATTTCACCCATCAGATGACCGTAGCTGGCAAAGTTACGTTCGGTGCCGCCAGGCACTGCGCCCAACTTAATGTACTCTTCAACCCCCGGCAGTTTCGGGATCGCTTCATAGTCGACGCGCGCCTGCACACCAGCACCCTGACACATTTCGCTTAAATGCCCCAGCAGACCAAAGCCCGTAACGTCGGTCATCGCTTTTACGCCTTCGATGTTGGCAAAGGACGCGCCTGCGATGTTCATCCGGCACATCACTTCCGTCGCCAGTCCCTGATGTTCTGGTTTCAGCAATGATTTTTTCTCAGCCGTAGTAAGAACGCCGATCCCCAGCGGTTTCGTCAGGAACAGTTTACATCCGGCTTGTGCGGTACTGTTTTTCTTCACCCGCTCGGTCGGTACGATCCCCGTTACCGCCAGACCAAAAATCGGCTCCGGCGCATCGATGGAGTGACCGCCAGCCAGCGCAATACCCGCCTGACGGCATGCATAGCGTCCACCTTCGGTTACTTCGCGGGCAATTTCCGGGGAAAGTTTGTTAATCGGCCAGCCGAGGATCGCAATCGCCATAATCGGTTTGCCCCCCATCGCGAAGATATCGCTGATGGCGTTAGTCGCCGCAATGCGGCCAAAATCGAAAGGATTATCAACGATCGGCATAAAGAAGTCGGTGGTACTGATAACGCTGGTGCCATTGCCCAGATCGTACACCGCCGCATCGTCGCGGGTTTCATTACCCACAAGCAAATTCGGATCAACAAACTTCGCCTGCTCACTGTGCAGGATGGTTTCCAACACTTTTGGGGAAATTTTACAGCCGCAACCAGCTCCGTGGCTGTATTGGGTCAAACGAATCGAGTTCTCGCTCATGGACATCTCCTGTCAATGCAATCCGGGTATGGTAACCCTCATTCCATGAAGTGATAAGTGAGAGTGTCTGAATTCCTGCGCCTTTGCTCACAATCCAGACAGTTTCGCGACAATTATCAGAAATAAGTTACAAACGGCGTCGGGTCCGGGACGTTTATCGACGTAGATGCTTTCAGCTGCGGCGTACCAAGGTAGAGAAAACCGACAATTTTATCCTGCTCACGGCAACCGAATGCTTCACGCACTACCGGACTTTCAGTTAATGCGCCACTGCGCCAGATGCCGCCAAACCCCTGGGCAACTGCTGCCATTTGCATCGCCATGACCGCGCATCCCGCAGACATTTCCTGTTCCCAGCGCGGGACTTTATGATTTTCTTCGCATTTTGCCACCACCGTGATGATGAGCGGTGCGCGGTACGGCGCATTACGGGCTTTGTCGATGGCTTTGTCATCACTACCGGCAGCAATCGCCCCCTGCTCCAGAACGGCGCTGAAACGCTCGCGTCCTTCCCCTTCAATCACAAAAAAATGCCACGGTTGCATGGACTTATGGTCCGGCGCACGCATACCCGCTCGCAGTATGTTTTGCAGTTGTTCACCCGTTGGCGCAGGTTCAGCCAGGCGGGAGGCGCTACGGCGATTGATCAATAGTTCGAGTGCATCCATTTGATTAACTCCTGTCATGATATTTATTCACAAAATTAACACGAGAGTGGATTTTGTTACAGCACAGTCCGCAATTCCTGCTGACAAGTGCCGGTTGGGTCATTACGATAACCACATCTATTGCGCCTGTGACAGGTGTGACCTTAAGTTGGGAGAATACATGCGAACCCTTTGGCGATTTATTGCCGGATTTTTTAAATGGACGTGGCGTCTGCTGAATTTCGTCCGTGAAATGGTACTTAACCTGTTCTTTATTTTTCTCGTACTGGTTGGTGTGGGGATCTGGATGCAGGTCAGTGGTGGTGATTCGAAAGAAACGGCCAGTCGTGGCGCGCTGCTGCTGGACATTTCTGGTGTGATCGTCGATAAACCCGACAGTTCTCAGCGGTTTAGTAAATTAAGCCGCCAACTGCTTGGTGCCAGTTCCGATCGTCTGCAGGAAAACTCACTGTTTGATATCGTCAATACCATTCGCCAGGCGAAGGATGA
>UMCG01068734.1_pt1 | contig 10607 bp, 9 predicted proteins | sample 1964181 | NCBI WGS metagenome assembly UMCG01 (sample SAMEA4835963, study PRJEB28245) | human gut metagenome | biome: gut microbiome; material: fecal sample | place: Denmark | collected 2008 | reverse complement strand
ACTTCTTGTATTTCTTGTTCTGGCTGTGTTTATGCTATTTAAGACACTAAAAGGCGGATATATTGTTATCAATATACTTTTTAATAATGCGCTACTGTATCTTTCATTAGCATTAGCGTTCATTTTTGCATCGGCTTACTGCATTGTAAAATTGTGCAAGATAGGAAAACGGAAAATAGTAAAAAAAATGCTGGCTTCAATAGTATGTTTATTTTTTTCTTTGGCATTATTACTTATTATCTCCGATAATGTCTCTTCTTCTTTTTATTTGAGTGCCGCAGATGCGGCAGATAAAACAGGAATACTGTTACCAAAAGATGTTTTTGCCAATATGGATTCAAATGAAAATGAATTAGGAGAACAGCAAGTTCGTTCATGGCATCCGTTTATAAATACGGAGGTTAATGAAGTACAACAATCATTTGGCGATAATACAAATAATTATTTTTATTCAGTTAAAATTATTTCTTCAAATTCTTGGTTACTTAGATTTAACGATGAAGTTCTAAAGTTTTTATGTAATGAGTATTCGGCAAATTTTGAGCAGATAAATCAAAATATTGTGGCCGGTGATTTTATTGCAAATGGTCAAAAGCATAAATTTATTTTGCAAAGAAGAAATTTTGATTTATGTTGCATTATTTATCGAGGAGGTGATTTGCTTGTTCAAGAAGTAAAATATCCTATATATGATTAAGTCAAATGCTAAATCGCAGAATCAAGAAAGGAGTCGTTTATGACAAAATTAATTAAACACATATCATACATTATTTTTTCAGTTGTTATGCTATCTTCACTCATCATCCCTGTAAATGCCGCTGCTTCAGAGCAATCGTCGATTGAAGCAATTTTGACAAATGAATATTTGGAATCATGTACTATTGAACAATTATATGACTTATCCCATGTTGTTGAAAAACGGGAAAATGTAAATGCTGTTTTTGAGGAACTATTAAAAAGAGTGTCTAAGATACAGAACAATCTAAAGAGTGAAAGCGTAGGAGCTTCTGTCAGATCAACAACCACAGCAAGCACTAATCTTATTGACAACTATATTTCTATATCTTCGACATCAGTGAGCACTTCGCATGTGCTTAAAATAGTAGTAAATGTTAAAAGTAATATACCATCTACATCATATTTGAATTTTACGCTAGGATACGAGTATCCTACAGCGTGTAGAACCGCGGGAACAATGGTAAATATGTCGGGTCGGAGCAAAGGCACACATACAATTACAATTAATACAAAAGGCTTGGTAAGTGCGATTTATGTGTCTGCAAATGTCGTTGCTAGAGATTATACTGAACATAAACATTTTAAAACTTTATTTGACAAACCATACTCAAGTCATGTTGCTTATCAAACAATCACTCAAACAGATGTCACTTTACATAAGGTTACAGCGGCAATACCTGGCGTTGTTCTCTTTTTTACGCCAGCTGATGGTTTGAGCAAACTAGGTAAGGTGACTTTAAAGATTGTAGAGGCACTGTCAATAGTTACGGCACTTGATGTTAAGACTCCGGACTTAGCGGTAGGTCAATATTATAAAACTACAACAACATACACTTCAGACTATCGATGTGTAGTGAAACTTCAAATATATTCAAGTAAAGCATCGTATGATTCAGGTTCAAACCCTATTCACACATCAAATTCAACAATAAATATCCCTCACTAATTATAGCAATAATTAGTGAACATAATACAATGAAGCGTTTTATTTGTATGTAATCATATTAATAACATCTTCCAGACCTGCAGTATATTCCGGTTGTGTTGCCAGCAGTTACGGAATGTCTCAGGTTACAAAATACGCCTCTATTAACGGAACCGCCTATTTTACAGGAGCCGTCACAAGAACTTTGTCTGTTACTGAAAGACCATAGTATTAATGTTATAAATGTCTCCCATCAATTATTAAATCGGTGGGAGACACCTTATTATTTTCGGTATAATAAAATCGCCCGTATGTTAAAGAAAGAGAGGGTATTATGTCTTGTGAGAAAATTGCCGTTTGTAATGTATGATTTGCAGGGAGTATTAATACAGTTGAGTGTGGTTATAAAAGCATACCTATTATTGGTTTTTATTCACTTTAACTCTTTAAAAATGGGGATACTAAAATTGAAACGGGGATATTGACAAGCATTAAATAATCAGCTATAATATACTTGTTCTTAGGTTTGATTGAGTTCCCCTCGGGGGACATAGGTTTGATGAAACAGGTCGGAATTATCTCTAACGGGGATAGTTCCGCCTTTTTTATTTCTGCAAAAAAAACAAGCGAATAAATCCCAACGGACAATTAAAGGCCGTGTCATAACTCCCAATTCGGGAAATGACGCGGTCTTTTTTGTTTATATAGAAATAAACCATTTAGAAAGGACTGATCTATTATTGGCAACTGAACCCCTTATCAAAGTCTCCTGTGTTAGTAAAGGCGAAAAAATCGGACTTACTAACTATTCGGACTTGGTTGTGTTCGACAAGGAAAAAACTATCGTTGCATTGCGTATCGGGGGTTATCCTGAAACGGTACAGGCAATGAGCGATATTATCATTACCGGATGCGACCTTGAACTGGAAGGAGCAAGAGAAACCATTGAAGTCAATACCAAAGGACAAAAAAACTATGAGCGTAGGCTTTCCCATGACGGTATTTATGCCGAAGGAATGCATTACCTCAAAGACGATGTACCGAACACTATAATGTTCGGCGAAGACGAATCCTCCGACGGCACAAAGGTCGCCGTCAAGAAAAACCTGTATTTTTTCTGTAAATCCGGTGACGAGCTGTATGCAGAGCTTGACCGTAAGCTCTCGGTTCCTCTTATCCCCGAATTCAAGGACTACTTTATTTCAGAACTTATTAACCGAAAAATATTACAGCAATTAACGGTTTATTCTCTCGGAAATAAGTTTGAAGCGTGGCACATGAATGTATCGGAGGATGAAAAAGAGGTTGCAAAGGTTCTTGAAGACGGATTAAAATCGGGGGAAATAAAAATCCCCGATACTCAGAAAAGCAATAACGCTATCTTCAACAACATAGGTACATTTACACAGTATCTCGACGCATTCGGTTCAATGGTGGCAGAACGTATCAAAAAATGCTTTCCGCCAAGATTTAATCCCGCGGAAGAACCTGTTGCACCTGAAATCAATGAAGTAAACGACTGTGTAAAAATTCACGCAGGATATTCTTTATTTGACGCTCAGCTCGGCGCCGCCGAAGCTTTAAAACGACAGCTTGAAACCGATAAAATGGCGTTACTCGTTGCAGAATGCGGTACAGGTAAAACCAAGATTGGAAGTGCGGCTCTCTACGCCTATCAGCACGGCAACCCAAAGAGAAAGGTATATAATAAAGCATTTAATGTTGTTATCTGTCCCTCTCACATAACCGGCAAATGGGTGCGGGAAATACAGGAAACGATTCCAAACAGTTATGCTATGCATGTAACCACAATGGCTGATGTAGATAAGCTATACCGTTATTATCAGAACAACGATAAAACTGTGTACTGCATACTGTCAAAAGAAACTGCCCGAAACGGATATATGAGAAAGCCCTCTGTTAAGTGGAATCCCATCAAACGGGGCTTTGTTTGCCCTCATTGCGGGTATGTTCAGGAAATGGATATACTTGTCGATGGCGGCCGTTACACCGTTAAAGCGGATGCAGGCTTTTTCCTGAACGAAAACAGTAAAAACCACAAATGTCAGAACAAACAATGCGGAGAGGTCTTGTGGTCTATGGTTAATCCTAAAGACTTAAGCCCCGCCCGAAATGATTGGGTGCGCATAGGCAGTTACGGCTTTATTCACAGGAAATTCGCAACACAAGCATATAACGCTTGTAAATCTTCTGTTGCCGCCGCCAAAATTGCCGACGTAATCGATAACCCGGACGGCATATTTCCGGCACCGAGTGCATTTGACCGCTTTCCGTTATCCTCGTATATCAAGAAGAAAATACGAAGAATTGACGGGCTTATCGTAGACGAACTGCACCAATATTCCGGAGAAAGCGCTCAGGGTCAGGCTATGGCTGAGCTTGCAGGCATTTCGGATAAGGTTATCGGTATGACGGCAACCCTTGTCAACGGCTATGCAAAGGGCATCTTTTATCTGCTCTTTCGTCTTAAATCCCACCTTATGCTTTTAGATAATCAAAAGTATGATGCTCCGAGAGACTTTTGCTATCAGTACGGCGTTGTAGAAGAGATTTATCAGGTTGAACAGCCGAAAACTGAATTTAATTCTACTTCTAAGGGAACTAAGCATAAAGTCCGCGAAAAATTCCTTCCCGGTATTTCACCGCTTGTATATTCAAGATTTCTGCTTGAAAATGCGGTATTTCTATCCCTTGCAGATATGGGTAAAGAGCTTCCCGATTATGAGGAGATACCTTTATTCTGCGAGATGAGCGACGAAATCAAGAAGGAATACAGAAGGCTTGAAAATGAATTTAAAAAGATTATGAAAAACGATAAGCAAATTGGCAATCGTATTTTATCTTCCTATATGAATTTGTTGTCGGCATATCCCGATCAGCCTTACGGACACCGACCCATTTATAATCCTTTCAGGGCGGCAGAAGATGAAGCTCTGATAATTCCGAAGGATTTGGGTGATATAGATACTATGCAGCCTAAAGACGACAGAGTTATCAAGTTAATTGAGCGTAAAGTTGCCGCAGGTGAAAATGTCATTATCTACACTGCCTGGACTCGTCTTGATTCACAGGACAAGATGTTCAAGGCACTGAATGAAAAAGGCATACCTACCGCCATACTGAAACCGTCGATAGAACCGATTAAGCGTGAAGAATGGGTGGCAAAGAAACTCCAAAAAGGTATTCGTGTATTAGTGGCAAATCCGGCACTTGTTGAAACAGGCTTGGACTTAAACGCATTTACAACCCTAATCTTTTACAACATTGCATATAACCTATATATCTTCCGCCAGGCATCCCGCCGAAGCTGGAGAATAAATCAGACTGCCCCAAAAGTCGAAGTGTATATGTTTTATTACAAAGACACTATGCAACAGCGTGCCTTGCGTCTTATGGCGTCAAAGCTATCTGCAGCTACCGTTATTGAGGGCAATATCAGCGAGGAAGGTTTAGCCGCAATGTCCGATTGTGAGGATCTTACTACTCAGCTTGCAAAGGAGCTTATGTCGGGACTTAAGGAAAATGTTGATGAACTGGCAGACAGCTTTAAGAAGATGGCGATACTCGGTAACCGTGAACAGAAAGCAGCACAGGAGTCCGAACAGGCGCCGACTGTAACCGCCGTGCACCCGCAACGGCAAGTCGCAACAACCCCAACTGTTATCTTACCGATACAGCCAATATTTCAAACCGCAAAAACCAACGGCAAAAATCACGATACAGGTCAACTTTCATTATTCGACCTTGTTGCGTAGGAATGCTGTCGGTTTTATTTTTTTAAGGAGGACAAACCTATGAAAACAACCCCAAATCCATCGTTAAAATCTTTCATTCTTTGCAGAGGACCTACCGCATCACCTTATCCCCAAAACAATAAGGAGGTAAAGCAATTTGAATTCCGTAAGTTTTGAGCCTGTAAAGGTTGAAGCGATTATACATTCCCTTGGAGAAAAGCGTGAGGTGTTTATTGTTTTATATGATGAGCCTAACCGTGTAAGAGCTGTTTATAACAACAAACTATGCACGGCGATTCACAACATATATAACGGTCTTTTCTATGTCGATGATGTATACGGCGTTCTTGATACTCTTGAGGTGATACCCGATGGGAAGTAATTGGGAACTACCGTATCCAACGAACACCGTTGACAAAATTGAACAGCTCAGCGATGCAGAACTATCCTTTGAAAAAATCCGAAAAAAGCACGGTACTTTCAGAACCTACAGTAGCGGCACAGACAGACTCGGGAAAAAGAAATATCTAAGTCGTGTCGGCGTTCAAACTGACTGCGGTGATATTGAAATAACTTTATGGTGCGAGCTTGTTCACAAATTGATAGACGAGCATAACGAACAGGAGTTATTCAATCATTTGAAAGTTTGGGTAATGAATAATTGTAAATGGCTTACCGACGAGCAGGATATATAGAGAGAAACACTTGAACTTCATGCAAGTCGGATTTTCGATAATCCTTGTTGGATAGGTTATATGGCTTTTAATCAGAAATACCGACCTGAAATCTTGGAGAGCGATAAAAATGTATGAGATACAAACTAAACCTAAAATCTACATCGACCTTGATTCTCCTGACGGAAATATCTTTGTAATACTCGCTCATGCGGCGAACGCTATGAAAGCATACAAGATTATTGATGCTAAAGAAAAAATTGCCGAAATGCGTGAGAAGGTAAGAAAATCCGACAGTTATGAAGAAGCCCTTGAGATTATTCGAGGTTATGTGGATATTATTGAAAGATGAGGTACAACAAAATGATTAAAGACAAGGTTGGCGAAAGTGTTGAATACGGCGGTGTAATTTACACCGTGGGTGCCGCTGTTACCGTAGCCAAAGGTTCTGATTATGACGGACTGGTTGGCGTTATCAAAGAAATTACAACCGATGAAGATATGGACACCGATAATGACGCCATTGACATCTACTGTGATTTTGAAGAGCCCACAGACCCCGAAGTAATAAAAAAACTCGAAGCACGGTTCAGTTATATCTATGGTACGCCGAGGACAATGCAGGATATCTGCCTTGCCGGTATCGTAATGGCTCCCGATGAAATTCACATCAACCCCTAAAATTATATGAACAGGAGCGAATCAATGAAAATATCAGCAAATCGTGTAAATCTATTAAACGCTGTAAAAACAGCATCAAGAGCACTGGGCAATATGAAAGACATACCTGAACTCAGCAATCTTCTTTTTGAGGCGGATGCAAACACCGGAATTATAACCGTTACGGGAACTGACATCCATACTCAAATACAATGCAGACTGAGTAATGAGCATGTTCTCGAAGGCGGCTCGATGCTTATTAAACCTATCGTTGCAGAGATGTTAAAGCTTCTGCCCGACGAAACCGTCGAAATGGGCATTGGTCCACTCAATGAGCTTGAAATCATAGGCGGTCAATGCAAATACGGTGTGCCATACCTCGACTCTAAACATTTTCCGCGTATGCAGATACCCTTCCCTGAAGATTTCATCTCTGTTAAAGGTATCAACTCCATTATTAAGCGTACTATTTTTGCCACAGACCCGAAAGTAGAGGATGCAAACAGGCATTCTCTGCAGTTTATAAAGCTGTCCTTTGCAGACGGGCAAACAACGGCAGAAGCAACTAACGGACAGATTGCGGCATTAGCGCAAACACCGCACGGCTCTGACGGTAAGCTTGAGTTAATTCTGCACGAAAAGGCGCTCAGTATTCTTGCCTCTATCGTTTCACCGAACGATGAGCTGTATGTGGGTGCTAAAGGCAATTACGCTGTCTTTATGAAAGAGGATATGTTCTTTTCTTCCCAGCTCTATCAGGGCAACTATATTGAAGGCAGTAAGCTTGTGAACTATATTAAACCTACATACAGGGCAACGATTGACGCAAAGGCTTTTTATGACCTTGCGGGAAATGTTGCAACAATATTTAATACGGGCGATGATGCCTGTATCAATCTTTGCATTACCGATAACACATTGGCTATGCGAACACAGACCGCTATGGGTGCATCTCAAGCGGAAATTCCCGCAACCGAAACAATACCCACTGGTGCAGGCGGCTTTAACTATCAGGCAAAATGGCTGCTTAATTGTCTCAGACAAACATCAGGTCCGCTTTCCCTTTCACTCGATCAACGGGGTTTTATGCTTATTGAGGCAAACCAGAGCAAGTATTGTATCGGTCCGAGAGGCCCCGTAAGAATTGTCGTTCCCCAAGAGAAAAAGGAAAAGAAAACCCGAGCAAAGTCTACTAAAACTAAAACCAAAACTGCGGCATCCGCCGCGGCATAAGATGAAAGGAAACAGTATATGTTAAAAACAAAAATGAACGCCGTAATTTCCGAGGTATGCGACAGCCTTGCCGAGCGTGACGAGCTTATACACACCGTTGCTCTGGCATTGCTCACAAGAAAGAACCTGTTCGTACTCGGCGATCCGGGACAGGCAAAATCACAAGCAATCGACAAATTCCGTTCTCATATCACCGATGCAAAACAGTTCGATGTTCTTATGAGCAAGGGTATCGACCAGGAGCAGTTATTCGGCAGACTTGACCTTGCAAGCATTATCCCCGGACATATATCCAATTCGCGCCTTAATAATGACCCCAAGTATTCAAAAATGCGTGAGGAATTAAAGGTGCTTATGGATACCGCCGAGACAGATGAAGAGTTTATTCAGCTTGCAGAGCTGCAGGGCAAAATGAGTCGCTATCAGGGAGCTCTTGCTCTCTATAACCAAGGCAGTCCCGAAATACTCACAGACGGTAAAATTCCCGACAGCCACATCTGTTTTTTAGATGAGCTGTTTAAGGCAAACGATGGCGTGCTTAACAGTCTGCTGAAAGCCCTTAATGAGCGTAAATATACCAACGAGGGCGTAACTACCGATATTCCGGTTATCAGCTTTTTCTCCGCGTCAAATGAAATACCCAATTTTAACAACCCGGAGGAAAAATGTCTTCGTGCTTTGTATGACCGTTTTGATTTCAAGGTATGCACCCGCAATGTTGAAGACCGCGGCAACAGAATGAAAATCCTCAAGGCAAAGCAGAACGGCATCGACTGTTATATCGGCACAACCTTCACGCTGGACGAGCTCTGTCAGATGCAGAATGAAGTTACAGCAGTTACCGTTCCGAACAGCATTTACGAAATTGCAGATAACATTCTCTGCGAACTCCGCCGCAAGGAAATTTCAGTCTCCGACCGCACCTACTTCAACTTTGCCCCGGTGGTAAAAGCTGAGGCTTGGCTTAACGGCAGAAATACGGTTATTCCTGCGGATTTAATGGCTCTGGTCAATTATCTTTGGAATAAGCCGGAGGAATATGCAAGCGTACAGGAAACTATCGAAAAGCTGATTACTAACCCGCTTGGAGATAAGTTGGACGCACTCCTCGCAAAAGCACACGAGTTGAGAAAAGCCTTTGATGCTGAACAGGACAAAAACAAGGCTCTGCTCAGCTTCCGCAATAACATTGTTGCGGTTTATGAAGGTGCCGAAGAACTGAGGGCTCAAATATCCGAAACCGATCCCGCTGTGTCCTCTATTGAGGGTATGCTCGATTCGGTAGAGGTTATAAACCGTGAAGTACACAATCAGACGCGCTTTACATATCTGCCACTTGCAGAGCTTAAAGCGATGAAAACTAATTCTTAAAACAGAAAGGACATGAATTTTTATGTTGAACAGTTGTAATTTTACAGGAAGACTTACCGCAGACCCCGAACTCCGCACTACACAGAATGGAATACCCGTTGTTGGCTTCACCTTGGCAGTACAGAGAAATTATAAGGTTGCTGACGAATATCCTACCGATTTTCTCAACTTCGTTGCCTGGCGAGGCACAGCAGAGTTCATCTGCAATAATTTCCATAAAGGCAAACTGATGACAGTTGAGGGTAGTCTCGAAACCCGAAAATACACGGACAGAGACGGTAATAACCGCACCGCTTACGAAATCAAGGTTGACCGTGCTCATTTCTGTGAAAGTGCTGGCAGCAGACAGAACAATAATAACGGCGGCAATCCTACTGCGGCTGAATCTGTCGGCGGGTTTACTCCAGTATTCCCCAATACTACAGAGGGCTTTGTAGACAGCAACGACGATCTTCCTTTCTAACATTATTCTCCGATAACAGTTAAAACAATCCCACGGGCAGAGTTAAATCTGCTCGTGGGTACACCAAACAATACTTTTATAAACAACGGAGGAAATTTATGCGAAGGGAAAACAAATTTAATTATTTTACCGATTTATCCAAGGCGGATAAATGGCTTACAAAGCTTCTGCTTGGTCGTTCAACACCCGCCACCGAGCGATTGCTGACAACCACTAAGCTTACAGACCTTATATATCAAAGTCTTTCTTTTGAAGATGTCTGTTTTGGCACCGAGCGGCAGGAATACCCCGTAAATGCCGAAAATTTGGCTTCGGACCTTTTTGCAGCGTTATTTTCGCCTGTTATAAGGAAGAAAGATGCCCACTCTGTAAAACTGCGTGAAAGGTATTTTAATAAGCCGATTTTGGACAGCATTTTGACCGATGACCGCTTTGATACCCTTAAAATGCTTTGCGAGGATAAGGAGCTTACCTCATACGAGGCAGCTTCTACCTTTGCAAAGAAGCTCAGTGAGTTATTGGAAAGCAAACCGTTTCAAGCAAAGATTCATTATATTTATGTTATCGAGCAACTTGACAAGCAGATAAGATATATTGCCGAGCAGATACAGCTAAATAAGGCTAACCCTCAAAAAAATACTCCCGACAAATTACTGCCACTTTATGAGCGTATACATCAGAAATTACAGCAGGTCGGAAATCTTGAGGCAAAACTAACGGAGGACGCCCTCTGCTATGTTCAAAGTATCGGTAAGGATATTAACGATGCACTCGAAACAGCAGTAGAA
>UMCG01013990.1_pt1 | contig 10656 bp, 13 predicted proteins | sample 1964181 | NCBI WGS metagenome assembly UMCG01 (sample SAMEA4835963, study PRJEB28245) | human gut metagenome | biome: gut microbiome; material: fecal sample | place: Denmark | collected 2008 | reverse complement strand
CTGATGCAGATGCACAGCAGCTACGTTGTGACCGATCCGAACGGTTATACTATAAGCAGATAGACAAAGGGTGTGTTTCACAAGCACGACCGATGTTTATCTGCTGATTACATAAAGAAGGGAGGTAAAACCGTGGCAAAGAAAGAAGAAATCAAAATTACAGCTTTATATGAGCGTTTATCAAGAGATGATGAACAGGCTGGAGAATCAAACTCCATCCAGAACCAAAAGAAATATCTTGAAGAATATGCCCGTCAGCATGGGCTGAGAAATATCCGGCACTTCTATGATGACGGCTATTCCGGCACGAACTTTAATCGTCCCGGTTTTGCCGCCCTGCTGGAAGAAGTCGAAGCCGGACGAGTGGAGACCCTTGTGGTAAAGGATCTCAGTCGTTTTGGCAGAAACTATCTGCAAGTTGGCTACTACACAGAGATTCTTTTCCCGAAGAAGGGCGTTCGGTTCATAGCCATCAACAACAATGTGGACAGTGCTACCCCGCAGGACAATGACTTCACGCCGTTCTTGAACATTATGAACGAGTGGTACGCCAAGGACACCAGCAACAAAATCAAGGCAATCTTCAAGTCCAGAATGAAAGACGGAATGCGATGCAGCGGCTCTATCCCGTATGGCTACAAGAGGAAGCCGGACGATAAGCAGACTCTCATCGTGGACGAGCCAGCCGCAGAGGTTGTCAGAAAAATCTTCCGTCTGGTTTGTCAGGGCAACAGCACCACCGCCATTGCGGAAATGCTGACAGCAGAGAAGGTGCTGATTCCCTCCGCTTATGCAGCCTTAAATCAGCCGAAGAATTGTAGGCACAAGAATGTGGCAGACCCCTACCGATGGAGTGCAACCACCGTTGGCTACATCCTTGATCGGCAGGAATATCTCGGTCATACTGTGTTGGGCAAATCCATCTGCGAGAACTTCAAGACCAAGCAGCGCAGAGCCGCAACACCGGACGAGCTGATGATTTTCCCCGATACGCATGAAGCCATCATCGACCAAGACACATGGGATATTGCCAGAAAGATACGCTCAAAGAAAAAGCCCAGAGTGGCAAACGGCACCTACTCCCACCGTCTGTCCGGCTTGGTATATTGTGCTGACTGCGGCGCAAGAATGGGATTTATCAGCCCCGAAGCAAATCATAGCGAAACGCACTATGATTCAGATTCCGCTTTTCAATGCGGCAATTATCGGAGCAAGAGCGGAGAATGTGTTTCTCACTATGTAAAAACATCGGTTCTGGAAGCGGCAATTTTACAGGCAATTCAGGCAGTAAGCGAATATGTCCTTGAAAACGAGGACGAGTTTATTCAGCAGCTCAAAGCCGTTTGGAACGAGCAGCAGACCAGAACAGCAAACAACGGCTATCAGGAACTTGCCGAAGCAAAGAAGCGAATGGCTGAGCTGGACGAGAAAATCAACAAGCTCTATGAGAGTACCTTGAGCGGCTTGCTGCCGGAGCGACAGGCACAGCGCATGATTCAGCAATACGATGAAGAACAGATTTTGCTGGAAAGGCGTGTTGCAGAGCTGGAAAGTCTGGTTCAGCAGGACGAAATCAAGCAGGTGGATGCATCCCGTTTTATCGCTCTGGTCAAGAAATACCGGGACTGCGAGGAACTGACCGACACCATGCTCTATGCGTTCATTGACAGGATTGAGGTTCACGAAGCCACAGGCGGTCGAACCATCTACCGCCAGCAGAACATTGATATTCATTTCAATTTCATCGGCAACTACTACCCGCCTGTTGAAGCTGTTTCCGAGGAAGAACGCATTGCCGCCATCGAAGCCGAACAACTGCGGAAGAAGCAGGAAAAGGGCAAACGCTCAGAAGAACGCAGAAAGCAAAAGCTGTATGCTCTGCGAGAAGCTGCGGAAGCCGGAGACCCGGTAGCTATCGCACAGTATGAAGAACATCTGGCATATCAGCGTGAACGGAATCAGAAGCACCGCCAGAAGCTAAAGGAAGCCAGAGAAGCCAGCCCGGAATATATCAGTCAGTTAGAGGAAAAAGAGCGCATCAAGCGTGAAAAGATGCTTGAAACTGAGCGTAAGCGAGTGGAGCGAGCCAAAAAGAAAAAGAAGCTGACACGGGCTGAACTGAAAGAAAAGGCAAAGACTGACCCCGAAGCAGCCAAGCAGCTGGAAGCAATGAGAGCCAAGGAAGCCGAAGCCAGACAGCGCAAAAAGGAGCGTGAAGAAGCAAGGATGGCGGCTGATCCAGAGTATGCCGCCATGATGGAAGCCAGAAAAAAGGCGTATATCCGCACAAGGACTGCCAAGCGCAAAGCGGAACACGAAGCCCTTGTGGAGCTTGCCAAGACCGATGAAGAAGCCGCAAGAAAGCTGGCTGAGAAGCGGAAATATCAGAGTGAAGCCACCGTTAAGTGCTATCAGAAATTGAAAGCCGATGCGGAAGCCGGAGACCCCGAAGCCATCAAACGATACGAAGCCCACCTTGCCAAGCGCAGAGAGGACTACCACAAAAAGAAAGCAGAAAAGGAGGATATTCCAGCATGAATGAGTTATGGATAGTCAGATTTGTCCGCAAGGACGGCAAGCCGGATGAGGAATATTACTATCGTTCCCTTGCCGAAGCAGAGTATCACAAGAACCTGTTTCTGGACGATGATTCCGGGCTGTATGAGCGCATTGAAATCATCAACGACAAACACTAAGGAGGACACTATGGAACTGAACTTCATTAAGAGCGGAGATTACTACATCCCCGACATTCAACTGCAAAACCCGAATATCCATCTTGGAAAGTGGGGACTGATGCGAAAGTCGTATCTGCGGATAGCACAGCCGTTTCTCTTTTCGGAAATGGTGCTGAGCGAAACGCTATATCCCCATTGTGCGGAGATTGAAGCCGCCGCCAAGAGCCGTATGAACATCATCCTTCCCCAACTGATGAAACAGTACGGCGTGACCGAACAGCTCAAAGCCGCAAATCAGCTTGAATGGGTTCGCCAGATGAACGCTTGTGTGGCTCAGGCAGAGGAAGTCATTAAGGACGAACTGATTTACAGCTAACCAAGGAGGAAACCATGGGACTGATAAAGCTAATCTTCAAGCTGCTGGTGCTGCCGCTGATTGTGGCAGTCACCCTGATACAATGGGTCGGCATCTTCTTCACGCAGTTCTCGACCGCTATCTTCAATCTGCTTGCCGGGCTGATGTTCCTGATAACGATTGCCGGATGGATGTTCGGCATCAGCACAGGAGCAGAAACGCTCCGACTGCTGGCAGTTGCCTTTGTGGTCTTTATCATCCCTCACATTGCGGAATGGCTGATTATCAGAATCGCCGTTATTAACTACGGACTGCGTGATTTTATCAAGTCCTGACCCAATAATTTTATATCGTCAGCAAAGCGACAGGTATTTCCTTGTGAAGTCCCTGCCGCTTTTATTTTATCAAATCAAAGGAGAACAAAACTATGACTATGAACCAGAAGAAAGCACTGTACGCCTTTGGCAGCCCCGACCGTGAAGCAACGGTCAACCGTTTCTGTACGCTGGCAGAGCTTGCCCCCGATCCTGCCGTAAAGCAGTTCTTCCTTGCAATTGCAAGGGAACTGAACGCCCCGACCGCCGACCGTTGGTATCGCTGTATGTTCTTCAATCTCCGCTTAGAGATGGAAGCATATCTGCGCTATGAAAAGGCTTTTGAGCGCATCGTGAGCGGCTGTCCGGCAGCTGAATGGGAGGATGACGAGTATGACCCTGACGAAGTATGAGAAAGAGACCATTATCCTGTTCAACGAGGGCGAGGACACCGCCCACATCCAGACCTACAATGCCGGACTGCGAAAGCGGCTGGCAGCATTCAGCAAGAAGCACCCCGACCTTTGCCGCCTGGAAAAATCCTTCGCCCAGGGCGGAGTGATTTATGTGCTGGACAAGTCCAGACTGTCTATCCGGCTGCAAGCACCGTACAGCGAGGAACGCAGACGGAAAGCAAGCGAGAGCGCAAAGCAAACCGGGTTCAAGAGCCGGACAGAATAATGTAACAGTTAGGGGGCGATATGCGGTCAAAATGTCGGGTTTGCATCCGATGTTTTGACCGCAGTAGTACATAACAGCTTCAAAATATACCTCACGCAATTCTCATCGACGCGGAAAAAATAAATTTGAGATTTGAAAATATAATTTGAATATTTTCGCAGATTTATTGAGATTCACGCTTTGATGTGGTATAATACATTGATTTGTTAGGAGGTGCTGTTATGGTTGTGAGCTATGATAAGTTATGGAAAATGTTGATTGATAAGAAAATGAAGAAAATTGATTTGATGCGTAAAGCTCAAATCAGTAGCAACGCCTTGGCACACTTGAGTAAAGATGAATCTGTTTCGATTGATGTTATCGGCAAGATATGCAACGCATTAGAATGTACGCCGAATGACATTCTCGAATTTTCAAATAATGTAACTGAGGAGAGTACCGGCAAATGAAAATGTTATCTCTGTTTTCTGGTTGCGGAGGCATGGATATTGGATTTGAAGGAGACTTCGTTTGTCTCAGAAAATCTATAAACAGCGACATTCACCCCGATTGGATTAAGGAATCGTATGGCGATTGGGTTCGTGTTGCTCCCACTATTTTTGACACCGTGTTCGCTAATGACATTCGACCCGATGCAAAGGCGGCGTGGGTATCTTACTTTGGACAAAAGAAAAACAATGCCAACGAAATTTATCATCTCGACAGCATTGTGGATCTCGTCAAGCGAGCCAGAGCAGGAGAAAAAGTATTTCCCGACGATATTGACATCGTGACCGGCGGTTTTCCTTGTCAAGATTTTTCGGTCGCAGGAAAAAGACTTGGATTTAATTCACACAAAAGTCATCTCGGCGTTGCGTTGGCTGATGATGAGCCTTCTGTTGAAAGCCGTGGACAGTTATATATGTGGATGCGAGAAGTAATATCTCTCACAAGCCCGAAGCTGTTTATTGCTGAAAATGTAAAGGGCTTGACCAATCTTGAAGATGTGAAAGAAATCATCGAACACGATTTTGCAGAAGCCGGTAATGGTGGTTATATTGTTGTTCCTGCAAAAGTTTTGTACGCTCCAGATTACGGAGTTCCGCAATCTCGTGAGCGTGTCATATTCTTCGGATTTATGAAAAGTGCTATGACAGATGAAGCAAAGACTGCCTTAACACAAGAAATTATTCCCGAACAGTATGACCCGTATCCTGTAAAAACACACGGCTACAATTTGCATCCTATCGTCACTTGTGCTGATGCCTTTATTGGATTGTCCGAGCCGGATGAAAGCGACGACATTTCCCAAAAGAAGTATTCTAAAGCTAAGTATATGGGTTCTCATTGTCAAGGACAAACCGAAGTAAAACTTGATTCAGTTGGTCCTACTATTAGGTCTGAACATCACGGTAATATCGAGTTCAGAAGATTGAGCAAGGAACACGGAGGAAAACACACTTCCGAGCTTGATGCAGGATTGCAAGAACGCAGACTTACAATTCGAGAGTGCGCTCGTATCCAAACATTCCCCGACGATTATCAGTTCATCCTTAAAAGGACTGAAACTAACACAAGCGTATCTTCAAGCGACGCTTACAAGATAATCGGAAACGCAGTTCCTTGTGTTCTTGCTTACAATATAGCAAAGAGCATTGAAAGCAAGTGGTTACTGTACTTCAAGGAGGACTAACGATATGATTATTTCAGAAAACCGAAAACCTCCACTTTCACTTTTTAGAGATATAATGACGAGAACGGATGTCATTCTAAATGCAGATGCCGCCCGTAGAGAGGACTATTATTCAAAAAGAAGTGGAAAAGCGGTAGAACAAGATGTGTACGAAGCGGTATGTGAAGCCGCAATGAAAACTGAATTTGAGGGAACGATTCAGTTAGTCTCTGGTGCTTCTTTCCCCGATATTGTTGCAAACAAATATTACGGAGTTGAAGTCAAAAGCACAGAGAAAGACCATTGGACTTCTATCGGAAGTAGCATCTTAGAATCGACAAGAAATGCGGATGTAGAGAGGATATATTTGACCTTTGGTAAACTTGGAAAACCGGTTCAGTTTCTGTCTCGCCCATACGAAGATTGCTTGTCAGGCATTGCTGTCACCCATTACCCAAGATACCAAATAGATATGCGCTTGGGAAAAGGAGAAACAATCTTTGACAAGATGGGAATCTCCTATGATGAACTCCGAATGTTGGATAACCCTGTTGCACCAGTTTCAAAATACTATAAAGAGAAATTGAAGCCCGGTGAAAGTTTGTGGTGGGCTGCAAATGATGTTGAAGCAACTGCTCCACCGACTGTCAGACTTTGGACGGCTTTATCTCACGAACAAAAGGAAGTTTTGACTGTTCAAGGATATGCGTTATTTCCCGAAGTTTTAAGTGCTGGCAACAATAAGAAGTACAACCGATACGCATTATGGCTTGCTTCAAAAATGGGTGTTGTAAATACAAACATTCGTGATAGTTTCTCCGCAGGTGGTAAAGTTGAGTTACCTACTGTCGGTGGCGTGTTGCTAAAAATGCCAGCCGCTTTCGGACGAATTAAAAAGTATCACGAGCTACTTCAAGACACCATCGAAGAAGCAGATGAACAAACACTGATGGAGTATTGGGAAACTGACACCATCATGCAGAACAGAATGAGACAGTGGTGCCAAATGGTCGCTTCTGCAGCAGATTCAAGTGTTGGTTATTCGACGGCTTGGAATGTACTGTCTTGTATTTTTTTGAACATTGACCTATAACAACAAAATAAATGACCAAGCCAAAGGCGATCAACCTTAAAAAGTTGGTCGCTTTTGTTTTGCCCATTATCTGAAAGGAGAAGTTTCCCATGAGCGAAGAATTGGAAAAGCTGAGACACAAACAGTATGTTGCGGAGCGCAAGCTGACCGCAGCCAAGCACAAGGAGAAGCGATTGCAGAGCGAGCTGAAACGGCTGACCAGAAGCGAGAGAACCCATCGGCTTTGTACTCGTGCCGGAATGTTGGAGACCTTTTTGAAAGAGCCGACCGTCCTGACCGATGAGGATGTGATGGAGCTGCTGACCTTCATCTTCCAGAGCGAAGCGGTTCAAAAGAAGCTGAATCTGCTGATTGAGAGCCGGAGAGAAACGCAGGAAGCGGACGAGGGAGAAAACCCTTGACGGAGACAAGGGCGCAATTATACACCACCTAAAGATGGTGATTGCGTTCTGCCGAAAGCCCATTGCATGGAGCTGATGATTTCCGCAAAAGTCCCTTGCTCCAATCATCCAGAGGAAGCTACACTTCCCCTGCGCTGGCTTTGCCAGCTACCCCTTTGTGGATTTGCCGCCGAGGAACGATTGCCAGCAATCATTCCCCGACAACAAGTGAATATCCCCCCTCGACCGTACTGAAAAGTATCGGTCTTTTTTTGTATCATCGAAAGGAGGTTCAAATCCAAATGCCAGTACCACATTTGGAAATCCGCATCGTTCAGCGAAGTAAGGGCAGCTCTGCTGTTGCCGGAGCTGCCTACCAAGCCGGAGAGAAGCTGTTTTCCGAGTATGACCAGAAGATGAAAAACTACCTTTACAAGAAAGAGGTGCTTTACACAGAGGTCATGTTGCCCACCAATGCCCCACCCGGATATGCTGACCGAGCAACACTCTGGAACGCTGCCGAGGAAGTAGAGAAGCAATGGAACTCCCAGCTTGCAAGGCGATTTGTGGTTGCCCTGCCAAGAGAAGTGCCGCTTGAAATGTGCCCGCAGATGATGCAGGAATACTGCCGAGAGCATTTTGTGTCCAAGGGAATGTGCTGTGACTTTGCAATCCATGACCCAGATCCTCCCGGACACAATCCCCATTGCCATATCATGCTGACCATGAGAGCCATTGACGAAAACGGAAAGTGGCTGCCTAAGAGCCGCAAGGTTTACGACCTTGACGAAAACGGAGAGCGTATCAGACTTCCCTCCGGAAACTGGAAAAGCCACAAGGAGGATACCGTTGACTGGAACGAGCAGTATCATGCCGAGGAATGGAGGCACGGCTGGGAGCTTGTTCAAAATAAGTATCTGGAACTTGCCGGAAGTCCTGAGCGAGTGGATATGCGCTCTTATGAGCGGCAGGGACTGGATAAGATTCCGACCGTCCACATGGGAGCCGCCGTTTGCGCTCTGGAACGCAAGGGCATTGAAACCAACATCGGCAATCTCAACCGAGATATTAAGGCGGCTAACCGCATGATGAATGCCATCCGCAGCACCATCCGCAATCTGCGGGACTGGATTGCAGACATTGTGGAAGCGACCAAGGAAGCCTTTGCAGAGGTGGAAGCACAGCCAAAAAGCACTTCCCCCGATCTGGTCATTCTGCTGCGTGATTATCTGAACTTACGCAAGGCAGAGCGCAGCGACTGGTCAAGATACGGTCAGCAGAAAGGCACGACCGATGATTTGAAGGCGGTCTCCAAAGCAATGATCTATCTGAAAGAGCATGAGCTTTTCACGCTGGAAGATTTGGATGCAGCCCTGCAAGGCATGAGTGAGAAGTCCAAGGGCATCCATGCCGACATGAAGAAAGCATCCGCTCGCATGAAGGTCATTACCGGCATTCAGAACGCCGTGGCAGACTGCCAGACCCACAAGGCGGTTCATGACAAGTATCTGAAAATCGGCTGGAAAGCACGACAGGCGGCGTTCGCAGAAAGTCATAAGGACGAGCTGGACAGCTTCAACAAAGCGTTCCGCTATCTCAAAAAGCAGGGCGTGGATTTGAATGTCAATCTGGATTCCCTGCAAGCGGAATATGACAAGCTGAAAGCAACCCACACCGAGCTTGCCGGACAGCTTGCCACCGCCAAGGAGGAATTGCAGCCGATGAAGGATATTCGCTATTGGGTCAGCAAAGTCCTCACGCCGGAGCAGTCCGAGGTCGAAAAGAAGCCCGAACCGAAGCACTCCGTCACAGAGAAGATGAAGTTCCTGCAAGAGCAGAGCAACCATCAGCCGGAGCAGAAAACCCCACAACAGAAAAAACAGAATATGGAACTGTAAGGCACTTGCCGTTTTCCTTGTGAAAATGTCAGGTGTCTTTTTTGTTCCCCGAAAGGAAGATGCAATGAATGTATTTGAAGCGGTCAAACAGAACTTGACCACCCGACAGGCGGCAGAGATGTATGGCATTCAGGTCAGCCGTCACGGCATGGCAGTCTGCCCGTTTCACAATGACAAAAATCCGAGCATGAAGGTGGACAAGCGTTTCCATTGTTTCGCTTGCCAAGCGGACGGAGATGCCGTTGATTTTGTTTCCCGTCTGTTCGGACTGCCCAGCAAAGCCGCCGCTATGAAGCTGGCTGATGATTTCGGTATCAGCTATGACAACAGGCAGAAGCACAGAATCAAGCCCCATATCCGAGAGCCTACCCCGGAGCAGAGATACCAGCAGGAGGAAAACAGATGCTACAAGGTGCTGTCCGATTACTTCCATCATCTCAGGACATGGAAGCGGCAATACGCACCAAAGCAGCCGGAGGACGAATGGCATCCTCTGTTCGTGGAAGCTCTGCAAAGAGAAAGCCACATCGAATATCTGCTGGATGTTCTTCTGTATGGCACAGCCGATGAAAAGAAGGCTCTGGTTGCCGAGCAAAGAAAAGAGGTGATGAATCTTGAGCAACGATTTGCAGAACACCCAGACGAGCATGACCGTGGAGGAAGTCAGAGAAAGTCTGGACTCGACCGATAACGGAGCTGTCAAAAACAGCATCCGAAACTGTCTAACGGTATTTCAGAATGACCCGAAGCTGGAAGAAGCGATCCGCTACAACATCCTGACGGAGCGCATTGATATTGTGAAGCCCCTCTGGTGGAGCAAGCCGACAACGACCTTGAACGATACGGATTTGAATTACCTGATGCTCTATCTGGAAGATCAGTACACACTGACCAGCGAAAAGAAAATCCAGAAAGCAATCTCCATTGTCGCTGACTGCAACAAATACCATCCCATCCGTGACTATCTGAATGGTCTGGAATGGGACGGCACAGAGCGCATCCGCTGCGCCCTGCCCCATTTTCTCGGAGCGGAGGAAAGCGAATTCACCTATGAATGTCTGCGGCTGTTCATGTTGGGCGCAATCAGCCGGGTATTCAAGCCGGGAAGCAAGTTTGAAACCATGCTCTGTCTGGTCGGAGGACAAGGTGCAGGAAAGTCCACCTTCTTCCGGCTGCTGGCAATCAAAGACGAGTGGTTTTCCGATGACCTGAAACGGATTGACGATGACAATGTTTACCGCAAGATGCAGGGACATTGGATTATCGAAATGTCCGAGATGATCGCCACCGCCAACGCCAAGAGCATTGAGGATATTAAGTCCTTCATCAGCAGAGCCAAGGAAACCTATAAAGTGCCGTATGAAACCCACCCGGCAGACCGATTGCGGCAATGCGTGTTCGGCGGCAGCTCCAATACAATGGACTTCCTGCCCCTTGACCGAAGCGGCAACCGAAGGTTCCTGCCCATCATGGTACACGCAGAGAACGAGCCGAGGTTCATATTCTGGAAGATGAAGCCGCATCGAGGGCGTATATCGACCTGATGTGGGCAGAAGCAATGACCATCTATCGGAGCGGTTCTTTTCGCCTTACCCTCTCAAAGCAA
>UMCG01007003.1_pt1 | contig 10717 bp, 6 predicted proteins | sample 1964181 | NCBI WGS metagenome assembly UMCG01 (sample SAMEA4835963, study PRJEB28245) | human gut metagenome | biome: gut microbiome; material: fecal sample | place: Denmark | collected 2008 | reverse complement strand
TATGCTTGTGATATTACCTTGTTCGGCAGAAAACGCGGTTCCGGAGAAAGTATTTGGGAGATAAAGAAGCATATAGGATATGTCAGTCCTGAGATGCATCGCGCTTATCTGAAGAACCTTCCTGCCATAGATATTGTGGCAAGCGGACTACATGATTCTGTGGGGTTGTACAAACGTCCGCGTCCCGAGCAGATGGCGGCTTGTGAATGGTGGATGGATATTTTTGGTATTGCAGATTTGAAAGACCGGAATTTCTTGCAGTTGTCCAGTGGCGAGCAGCGTCTGGTGTTGTTGGCCCGTGCTTTTGTGAAGGATCCTGAGTTGCTTATTTTGGATGAGCCTTTGCATGGGTTGGACTTGTACAACCGCCGGTTGGTGAAAGATGTGATAGAAACTTTCTGTCGTCGTAAGGACAAGACCATGATTATGGTGACACATTATCAGGAAGAGTTGCCCGCATGTATAACTAACTTTCTTTTCTTGAAGCGGAATTAAAAGTTCTTTTTCTAAAGGTACGTTCCGGGCAGACGGAAGACGACAGGTTAAACGATAGTGCCCTGTCGCTTTCCGGACAAGCCGGGATGTTGGACTGAGTACAAATAATCCTACTGTTCGTTTCATAAATATAGCATTGAAATTTTTAAAAGAAAACGAATCATGGAAAACACATTAAAAAAGCCTATGACAGGCATTATTCCTCCTTTAGTGACTCCGTTACTGGATAATGACAAACTGGATATTGACGGTTTGGAAAGGTTGATAGAACGATTGATAAAAGGAGGGGTGCACGGATTATTTATACTGGGTACCACCGGAGAAGCGCAGAGTATCAGTTACCGGCTTCGCCATGAAATGATAAAGGAAACTTGCCGTATCAATGCCGGAAGACTTCCGGTTCTGGTTTGTATTTCCGATACTTCAATTGTAGAAAGTATTCATCTGGCACATGTAGGGGCCGAGTGTGGTGCTTCAGCCGTAGTTTCCGCTCCCCCTTACTACTTTGCTCCGGGACAGCCTGAACTGGCCGAATTTTATGAGGACCTGATTCCTCAGTTGCCGTTACCTATCTTCTTGTACAATATGCCGTCGCACACGAAAGTGAATTTTGCTCCGGCTACTATTCAACGCATTGCCCGTAATCCTCAGGTGGTGGGATTCAAGGATAGTTCGGCTAATGCCGTTTATTTCCAGTCCGTGATGTATGCCATGAAGGACAGACAGGATTTCGCCATGTTGGTGGGACCGGAGGAAATTACGGCAGAGTGTGTGTTGCTGGGTGGACATGGGGGGATCAACGGAGGTGCCAATATGTTCCCGGAATTATATGTAGATCTTTATCATGCTGCGGTAGCGCGTGACATGGAAACCGTAAGTCGGCTGCAACCCTTGGTGATGCAAATCAGTAGCAGTATTTATACCGTGGGGCAGCATGGCTCCAGTTATTTGAAAGGATTGAAATGCGCGTTGTCTTTATTGGGCGTTTGTGATGATTTTGTTGCGGCTCCTTTCCATCGCTTCAATGTTCCGGAACGCGAGAAGATACGCAAGGCGTTGGAGGCACTCCCTTTTTGTCCGGAGTTGAAACCTTAAATGCTCGGTCTGTATGCATATCATTGATATAATCGTCTTTTTGTTGTTTACCGGCGGAGTCGTGGCCTTCGGTTGTTCTTTCTTTAAGAAGAAAGGTACCTCCGAGGAGTTCACTTCTGCCGGAAGAAGTTTGCCCGGCTGGGTGGTGGGGATGTCCATCTTCGCCACGTATGTCAGCAGTATCAGTTATCTGGGATATCCGGGAAAGGCCTTTTCGGGAGATTGGAATGCATTTGTATTCAGTCTTTCTATTCCTATCGCCTCTTATTTTGCGGCTCGTTACTTTGTGCCTTTTTACCGGAGTCAGGACAGCATATCGGCTTATAGCTTTTTGGAAAACCGTTTCGGCCCTTGGGCACGTATATATGCTTCGTCCTGCTATCTGCTCACCCAGATAGCACGTACAGGGTCTATTCTGTATTTGTTGGCGTTGCCCATGAATGTATTGTTGGGATGGCATATCCAGACCATTATTGTTGTAACCAGTGTGGCTATTGTGCTTTATTCCATGTTGGGTGGCATGAAGGCTGTCATTTGGACAGAGGCCATACAGGGAATTATTCTGATCGGAGGTGCGTTGGTATGTATGTTTATTTTGCTTTTTGATATGCCCGGAGGTCCGGTGCAGACTTTCTCCATCGCCATGGAAGATGGTAAATTCAGCTTGGGAAGCTTTGGAAGCAGTTTAAGTGAGTCCACTTTTTGGGTGTGTCTGATTTATGGTATATTTACTAATTTGCAGAACTATGGTATAGACCAGAGTTATGTGCAACGTTATCATACGGCGAAGAATGAGAAGGAGGCTAAATTTTCGGCCTTGTTCGGAGGATATTTGTTTATTCCCGTTTCGGCCGTTTTCTTTATGATAGGAACCGGGCTGTATGCGTTCTATAAAGTGCATCCGGGGATCTTGCCCGACGGGGTGGGGGCGGATTATGTCTTTCCGTTTTTTATAGTCAATGAGTTGCCGGTGGGGTTGACAGGCCTGCTGATTGCTTCTATCTTTGCCGCAGGTATGAGTACCATTGCGACCAGTGTCACTAGTTCGTCTACCATCATTCTGACGGATTATTATCAGCGGTTCCGCAAACATGCCGGAAACAGGGAGCGGATGTTGGTGCTGAAACTCTCCAGTGTAGGAGTGGGAGTGGCAGGGATTCTGGTGGCTTTTGCCTTTATGAGTGTGCAAAGTGCGCTGGATGCCTGGTGGGCGTTGGCGTCTATTTTCAGCGGAGGCATGTTGGGACTGTTTCTATTGGGGTATATTTCGAGGAAGGCACGTAATTTTGATGCGGTACTGGGAGTCGTTTGTGGAGTAATTCTGGTTTGTTGGATTGTGATATCCCCCTTTGTACATGCCAATCTGGCTATCGTGTTCGGGACGTTGCTGATATTTTTGGTGGGATTCCTGAGTGCTAATCTGCTTAATAAGAGAAGGTGTAAGTAGAATAACTTAATTTTATAAAACTCAACTTTATAGAAAAGAATTTTTCATCTGAAACTTGACATTCTTCATTGACAATAAGAAGGCCGTATCACTTTTGAGTAATGATACGGCTTTTCTGTATTTGTCGGTTACAATCTGTAACCTTTAGAATGTTCATTTTGGTTTTGATTCACTCTCCGGTTTATTAATCGTTTCATCGTTCTCCTTATCAGATAAATCTTTTCAGCTCATTGACCCTGTTTAATGCGGCATTGAAATCTTCCACCAGTTCTTTCATCACTTCGTCTACCGTCTGTAATTTATGTATGCATGATGCGACTTGTCCTATTTCCAGTTCACCTTCGAATAAATCTCCTTCAAAGATTCCCTTTTTGGCACGTCCTTTTCCTAACAAAGTGCGTAGTTCATCCGTTGTTGCGCCACGGCTTTCCGCTTCTTCCACTTGTTTGAAGAAATCATTCTTGACCAACCGGACGGGAGAGAGCTGTTTCAATGTCAGTTGGGTATCTCCTTCATTCAGTCGCAGACACCGGTCTTTGAATGTGAAATGAGCAGAACTCTCGTCGGTTAATGCAAAGCGCGTGCCTATTTGCACCCCGTCGGCCCCCAATGCCATAGCAGCCAGTATGCTTTCTCCCGATCCGATACCTCCGGCAGCTATCAACGGCACAGTGGTGATCTGTCTGACGGCTGGAATAAGACATAGGGTGGTCGTTTCCTCCCGTCCGTTATGTCCTCCTGCTTCGAATCCTTCGGCTACGATGGCGTCTACACCTGCTTCTTCACATTTGGCGGCAAACTTGGTGCTTGCCACTACATGGGCCACAATGATTCCATGCTCATGCAGGTGTTCTGTCCAGGTCTTTGGATTTCCGGCAGAGGTGAAGACGATTTTCACACCCTCTTCTATTACCATATTGATAAGGATGTCTATTTCGGGATACATCAGCGGAATGTTTACTCCAAAAGGTTTGTCTGTCGCCGCTTTGCATTTCTGTATGTGTTCGCGTAAGGTCTCGGGATGCATGGAGCCTGCTCCTATCAGTCCCAGTCCTCCGGCGTTACTTACTGCGGAGGCCAGTCGCCAACCGCTACACCATACCATTCCTCCCTGTATGATGGGATACTTTATTCCAAAAAGATTGCAAATTCTGTTCATATGTAATAATTTAATAATTTGTCTATTTGCTAATGTACCAATAACTATGTGGGACATAATACAGCCGATTAGCACATTGACAAATTGTTCATTATACAAAACAACTAACTTTTATTGAATGTTTTAGGGAGAAAGTAGTGAAAAAAGGAAAAATTCTTAGAAATTTTAAGGTTTGTAGAACAGAAATGGTCTATCTTTGTTCTCAGAATTAAAATTGTATATTTATAAACGGATAAAAAACATGTTATTACAACTGCTATTTGTACTTGTCGCTATTATTGTAGGTGCCCGTCTGGGAGGTATCGGACTGGGAGTGATGGGAGGTGTAGGCCTTGCCATATTGACCTTTGTTTTCGGACTTCAACCTACCGCTCCCCCTATTGATGTGATGTTGATGATTGTCGCCGTTATCTCTGCCGCCTCTTGTATGCAGGCTGCCGGCGGACTGGACTATATGGTGAAATTAGCAGAACGGTTGTTGCGTCGTAACCCTTCACAAGTGACTATCCTGAGTCCGTTGGTTACTTATCTGTTTACTTTTGTCGCAGGTACGGGGCATGTGGCCTACTCTGTGCTTCCTGTCATAGCCGAGGTGGCTACGGAAACTAAAATTCGTCCTGAGCGTCCTTTAGGCATTGCCGTTATCGCCTCGCAACAGGCTATTACCGCCAGCCCTATCTCTGCCGCTACCGTAGCGTTGCTGGGATTGCTGACAGGATTTGACATCACTCTGTTTGATATTCTAAAGATTACTATTCCCGCTACATTAATCGGTGTGCTGGTGGGAGCTTTCCTTTCAAAGAAGGTGGGTAAAGAGTTGTTGGAAGATCCCGAATACTTGCGCCGCTTGGACGCCGGGATGATTGATACAAAACATGTGGAGCTGAACGATGTGAAGAATATGTTTCATGCCCGTATCTCGGTGATAATTTTTATTGCCGCCACGCTGTTGATAGTGTTGTTCGGTTCTATTCCTGCCATGCGTCCTGTGTTCAATGGTACGGCTTTGGATATGCCGGCTATTATTGAGATTTTGATGTTGTGTGCGGCGGCTGTTATTCTTCTCATTTCACGTACGGATGGAATTAAAGCTACACAAGGCAGTGTGTTTCCTGCCGGGATGCAGGCGGTAATCGCTATATTTGGTATTGCATGGATGGGAGATACCTTCATTAATGGAAACATTACGGAACTGACAGGCTCTATTGAGGGGATTGTGCGCCAAATGCCCTGGTTGTTCGGTCTGGCATTGTTTGTCATGTCCATTTTGCTTTATAGCCAGGCTGCTACGGTGCGTGCCATTGTGCCGTTAGGAATAGCACTGGGTATTTCTCCGATGATGTTGATTGCTTTGTTCCCTGCTGTCAACGGATATTTCTTTATTCCTAATTATCCTACAGTAGTGGCAGCTATAAATTTTGACCGTACAGGAACAACAGGCATTGGAAAATGGATTCTGAATCATTCGTTCATGATGCCTGGGATGGTGGCCACCATTGTTTCTATTGTGATAGGTCTGCTGCTGGTACAGGTGTTCTAGAAAGGAAAGGGGGTAGGTGTAGTCGGACTTGAAGATGAGTGATCTTCTGCCTGTAACATTTATAATGATTCGATGCATACATATATATCATCGGCACATCTTCTTCTTTGTGTGAACAAAATTTCCAAATATTTATTATAGTAATAAAACCTAAACTTGAAAAGATTATGAACGGATTAAGAAAACTCAGCCTTATGGCGGCAATGCTGGTATGTACCACATTGGCTGCTGTCGCCCAAAAGCCTAATATCCACATATTGGCTACAGGAGGGACTATTGCCGGAACAGGCGCTTCGGCTACTAAAACAAATTATACTGCCGGACAGGTGGCTATCAGCACATTGCTGGAAGCGGTTCCCGAAGTGAACAAAATAGCCAATGTGACCGGGGAACAGATTGTAAAAATCGGCTCTCAGGACATGAATGATGCCGTATGGCTGACGTTGGCCAAGCGTATCAACGAGCTTTTCAGCCGTGGAGATGTGGACGGTATCGTGATTACCCACGGGACTGATACAATGGAAGAAACCGCCTTTTTCCTGAACTTGACTGTGAAGAGTGACAAGCCTGTTGTATTGGTAGGAGCCATGCGCCCCTCTACGGCCATGAGTGCGGACGGACCGCTGAACTTGTATAATGCAGTAGTCACTGCCGCCGCCAGGGAATCACGGGGAAAAGGTGTCGTAATTGCCATGAACGGTTTGATTTTGGGAGCTCACGGAGCCATGAAGACCAATACGGTGGATGTACAGACTTTCCAGTCCCCTAACTCCGGTGCGTTGGGATATGTATTGAATGGTAAGGTTTTCTATAATATGGAATCTTTGAAACGCCATACCACCGGTTCCGATTTTGATGTGGCCCACCTTGACAAGCTGCCGAAAGTAGGTATCGTTTACAGTTATTCCAATGTAGAGGCTGATGTTATGATCCCTTTTCTGAATAATGGTTACCAAGGTATTATTCATGCCGGTGTGGGGAATGGCAACATTCATCAGAATTTGTTTCCGATGTTGGAAAAGGACCGTCAGCAAGGTATTTTGGTAGTGCGTTCCAGCCGTGTTCCTACCGGACCGACCACATTGGATGCCGAGGTGGATGATAATAAATATCAATTCGTGGCTTCACAAGAGTTGAATCCTCAGAAAGCGCGTGTGTTGTTGATGTTGGCATTAACTAAAACAAAAGACTGGAAGAAGATTCAGGAATACTTCAACGTATACTAGTCCATCCGGCACTTTTTCTTTTTATCTCTTTTTCTTTTGTGCGCATAAAAGAAAAAGAGAATACATTACAACCTAAAACTTTGACTTATGAAAAGAATAATGTTAGTATGCCTGACAGCCCTTGCTGTCTCAGGCACTTGCTCTTTATATGCCCAATCTTCCGGAAGTGATTTCATGGTCGGTGACAAAAGCCTGTTTGAAGAAGTCACCGGTATCAAGAAGAAAACGGATAAGTTCAATCTCTATCTTAATATGCACGGTGATTTCAACATGAAATGGAATGATTCCGGATTTGATCAGGGCGCATTCGAAATGAAGCAGCTCCGTATCGAAATGAAGGGAGATATCAATGATTGGTTGAGTTATCGTTACCGTCAGCGTCTGAATCGGGGTAACGATGGTTCCGACAATATAGATAATGTACCTACCAGCATAGATTGGGCAGGAGTAGGCATCAAATTAAATAAGTTCTCATTTTTTGCCGGAAAGCAATGTGTCTCGTATGGTGGTATAGAATTTGATTTGAATCCGATTGATATTTACGAATATAGTGACATGATAGAGCACATGAGTAACTTCATGACCGGTTTGAATGTGGCATACAACTATAATCCTTATCAGCAGATACAATTTCAGGTATTGAACAGTCGGAACGGGCCGTCTGAGGAGATGTATGGAGATTTGGAACGTACCAAATTGCCGTTAGTCTATACCTTGAACTGGAACGGAAATTTCCTGGATGTTTTCAAAACCCGTTGGTCTGCCTCTGTGATGAACGAAACGAAGGGCGAAAAGATGTATTATTACGCTTTGGGTAATGAATTTAATTTCAGCCCTAAATGGCATGCCTATTTTGACTGGATGTATTCTCGTGAAGGAGTAGACCGTAAAGGAATTATAACTAGCATAGTAGGGACTGATAATCAGGCACACAATGCTTTTAATGCCGAATATATGTCATATGTGTTGCATGTGAATTATCGTTTTGCCCCAAAGTGGAACTTGTTTGCAAAAGGAATGTATGAAACTGCTTCCGTTTATAAGGCAAGCGATGAAGTGGAAAAAGGGAAATATCGCACGGCATGGGGATATGCAGGAGGTATAGAATTTTATCCGATGGAGAGCAATCTGCACTTCTTCCTGGCATACGTGGGGCGTTCCTATAAATATACCGATCGTGCAAAGGCGTTGGGTGAGGACAATTTCAGTACCCATCGTGTGTCAGTGGGATTCATTTGGCAGATGCCTGTATTCTAGCTCATGCTTTCCTTTTTTGTTTGTTATGAAGAATCGGCAGGCAACTTGTTGCCTGCCTGCTATTTATCATGAAAATGTTTTTCTTTTATCAGAGTTAAAGCCGTTACCTTTTTTATCATACACGTCATAAATCAGCCTGGCAACTTTTCATGAATGGGTTACAGAGTTTCCTGACTTTATCTGATTCGGGAATATTTTTCCTGTTTATTGTATGGACCGGAGATTTTTCTTTCCGAAAAACTTATCAATAATCAATGCGATAGCCCCATCGCCCGTCACATTACAAGCAGTACCGAAACTATCCATGGCAATGTAAAGTGCTATCATCAAAGCCTGTTCACTTTCTCCGAATCCCAGCATGGAAGACAGGATCCCCAATGCAGCCATGATGGCTCCTCCCGGTACTCCCGGTGCAGCTACCATCGTGATTCCCAGCATAAAGATGAATCCTGCAAACATGGGGAAATTAAAGGGCATTCCTTGCATAATCATCAGTGCCAGTGCGCAAGCAACAATCTTCAACGTGCTTCCCGACAGATGAATTGTGGCACATAGCGGAATGACAAATCCGGCTATATCCTCCGTGACCCCATTCTTGACAGTCTGTCGCAAAGTCACCGGAATGGTGGCTGCCGATGACTGTGTGCCCAATGCTGTGAAATAGGCAGGCATCATCTTTCCCAGTAGTTTGAACGGATTCCGATGTACAAACAGCGCTGCAATGGTATATTGAAAAACCAATAGGAAGATGTGAAGCAGGAAAATGACTCCGATGATCTTGATAAATACCATCAGAATGTTATATACCTGTCCGGAATGGGTCATATTCAGGAATATACCGAATATATAGATAGGCAGTAGGGGCAGAATCACCGTCTGGATGGTTTTGACTATGATTTCTTTGAAATCGTTACATACGTTTTTCAGCGCTGTACTATCCAGATGTGCGATGCCCAGACCTAGTGTGAAGGCTAAAATCAAGGAAGTCATCACATTCATCACCGGGGGGATGGCTACAGTGAAGAATGGAGAAATATCATGTGCCTCGCTGATTTGTTCTATCGGTGCTCCCGGAGTAATCATGGAAGGGAAAAAAGTCACTCCGGTGAAATAAGACAGGAAACCGGAGAACAACGTGGCACTGTATGCTACCAATGTCGTTATCACCAGCATCTTTCCTGCCTCCTTACCGATATCGGCAATGGCAGGAGTGACCAGCCCGAGAATAATCAGTGGAATGATGAAACCCAAGAACTCGCTGAAGATTCCGTTGAAAGTCACAAATACTCTGACCAATTCGCCGGGAAGAACGTTTCCGAATCCTATACCCAATGTGATGGCGATGATAATTCGGGCTAATAAGCCGATTTTTAACCTCTTCATGATAATGTGTTATTATTCAAATTGCAAAGATAGAATTATTGAACAAATAACCTATCAAATTGTTAAATATAAAAAGAATAATTTATGGAAAAGGCAGATATAGGATTAATCGGATTAGGTGTGATGGGGCAGAACCTTGCTCTGAATCTTGCCAACAAGGGATGGAAGGTTGTAGTATGGAACCGTACCGTTCCTGGAAAAGAAGAAAATGTAGTGGAACACTTTATAGCCAACCGCGCCAAAGGAAAAGGCATCATAGGCAGTAATGAACTGACAGATTTTGTCGAAGCACTGAAAACTCCGCGTGTCATCCTTTTGATGGTACAGGCGGGGCCCGCTGTCGATGAACTGACGGGCAAGCTGTTTCCTTTGATGGAAAAGGGTGATATCCTCATTGACGGAGGCAACTCTTATTATGAAGATACGGAACGTCGTGTAAAGGAACTTTATGATAAAGGAATGTACTTTGTAGGTTGCGGCATTTCAGGAGGTGAGGAGGGTGCTTTGCATGGAGCGTCCATCATGCCCGGTGGTGCGCAAGAGGCATGGCCAGTCATTCAGCCGATGCTGAAAAGTATTGCGGCAAAAGCTGAGGATGGTACTCCGTGTTGTGAGTGGGTAGGTCCCGGTGGCGCAGGCCACTATGTAAAAATGGTGCATAATGGCATAGAATATGGGGATATGCAGCTGATTGCTGAAATTTATTTCGCCATGAAGCACCTGCTGGCGTTGAAGAATGAACAGATGGCGGATATTTTTGAACAATGGGACAAAGGACGTCTGCATAGTTACCTGATAGAGATTACTTCGGCCATTCTGCGTCATAAAGAAGAAGGAGGCGATTATTTGCTCGATAACATTCTGGATGCTGCGGGACAAAAAGGAACGGGTCGCTGGAGTGTCATTAACTCCCTACAACTAAATACACCACTGGACGTGATTGCCGAGGCGGTTTTTGCCCGTAATCTGTCGGCAGAGAAGAACTTGCGCGTGCTGATGTCCAAACATTATATGCATGTGGAGAATCATCCGGTATATAATTATCAGGATACGGTGATCGGATTGGAAAGTACCTTATATGCGGCTCGTCTGACAAGCTATGCGCAAGGGTTTGC
>UMCG01053149.1_pt1 | contig 10831 bp, 10 predicted proteins | sample 1964181 | NCBI WGS metagenome assembly UMCG01 (sample SAMEA4835963, study PRJEB28245) | human gut metagenome | biome: gut microbiome; material: fecal sample | place: Denmark | collected 2008 | reverse complement strand
TAAATAAAGTTAAATCAAAGTGTTGCGGAATTAAGGGTTTAATGAATGGTTATACAGATAACCGATGTGAAACATGCGGATAGCGTTGTCTGTATATCCATGTACGATAATTGCCGTATGCGAGGTGGGCTTCATGGCTCTGGCATAGAAGGCATGCATCCGTATACCATCGGGAGAGATGATAAAAGTATCGCGTAGTGCATGATGATTCTGAAGGCTGTCTACCCATGGGATAATTTGCGGATATTTTTCTCGCATAAAAGTGAAAGAGCCTTCCATATCTTTTCCTCTGTTTTCAGGGCGGAGTGAAAAGTTTATCATGTATATGCTTCCTCCGGCAAGTAAACCCACTAGAACCAATAAAAAGATTCCTGTGCCAATGGCAATTCGTTTTTTCATATATAACTTACTGATTGATTTACTTTAATAACAAGTTATATGCCTTATTTGTTCCAGATATCCCATGCACCGAAAGCTTGCAAGAGTAACATTTCGAGTCCGTTCTTTACTACAGCTCCATGTTCACTTCCTTTTCTCATAAATAGTGTTGTATTAGGATTATACAGCAAATCGTAAAGCAAGTGACGTGGAGTAAGATATTCGTAAGGTATTTCCGGACATTTGTCTGCTTGCGGATACATTCCTACGGGTGTACAGTTTACAATTATTTTGTATTCGTCCATTATTTCCGGTGTCAGTTCTGAATACGTAATGGTATGCTCATTGTGTGCACTTCGTGAAACAAAAAGTGTTTCTATGCCAAGTGTCTTGAGACCATAATTGATGGCTTTTGATGCTCCTCCTGTTCCTAAGATAAGAGCCTTAGTATGAAAAGATTCTAAAAGTGGTTCGATAGATCGGGTAAAACCGATAACATCCGAATTGTGTCCTATCAGTTTAAGTTTTCCTTTATTGCGTTCGAATTTGATAACGTTTACAGCTCCTATAGCTGCTGCGTCTGGGGCTAATTCGTTTAAGTAGGGAATGACCTTCTCTTTATAAGGAATTGTAACGTTTAACCCTTCTAGTGTGGGGTTGGATACAATAACTTGTGGAAAATCTTCTATAGTAGGGATTTCGAAGTTTACGTACTCCGCATCGATATTCTCTGACTGAAATTTTTCATTGAAGAAATTCCTGGAGAAAGAATGTCCGAGCGGATAGCCTATCAAACCGAATTTTTTCATAAAAAAGATATTTAAGTTCTTAATTATTTAGTCGCAAAATAAAGTGTGCAGATGCCTAAGGTCAGTCTTTGGAAGTGTACTTGACTAAAACCAGCCTTGCGGATGATACCTTGCATGATTTCTCCTTGTGGAAAGGCTTTGATGGACTGGGGTAAATATGTATAGGCACTGCGGTCTTTAGAGAAAAGTTTTCCCAATGTGGGTATTACAATTTTAGAATAGAGGGCATATAGTTGTTTCATCGGAAACCATTCAGGTTCTGATAATTCTAAAATAACGAGATGTCCTCCTGGTACTAGTACACGATGCATTTCTTGTAATCCTTTATCCAGATTCTCGAAGTTACGTACTCCAAAAGCTACTGTTATGGCATCAAAGCAATTGTCGGTAAAAGAAAGATTAGTACAATCTTCCTTGGCAAAGGATATATGTTCAGAGAATCCGGCTTGCTTAACTTTTTCCCGTCCTATGTTCATCATGCCTTCCGAAATGTCTGTACCTATCAATTCCTGCGGATGAAGCATTGTAAAGGCTTGTATGGCGAAATCTCCTGTGCCGGTAGCTACATCCATGATACGTTGAGGATGATAGGGTTTCAGACAGTTGATAGCCTTGCGCCTCCAGCTTTTATCTATTCCCCATGAGAGTACATGGTTCAGGTTGTCGTAAGCAGGAGCAATGTTGTCGAACATTTTTTCTACTTGTACGGCTTTACTTTCGCTTTCGTTGTAAGGTTTGATTTCTTCTTGTGGATAATGAGGCATAAGTTTAATAAAATAAAGGATTGAAGAATGGAAAAAGAAGAATGAAGAACTTGTTTCTAATAAAGATTCCGTTGTATAGAAAGAATCTTCATTGATTGTTCTTCATTCTCCGTTTTAAAATATTATCCTAAGTATTCAGTAACGTTCTTTTCGATGCGTTCTGCCAATTGATCTGTATCAGCTTTAACGAATGTTTCACCTGTGATGTGCTCATACAATTCAATATAGCGGTCGCTGATAGAAGATACGATTGCCGGAGTCATTTCAGGAACTTTCTGTCCTTCTTTACCCTGGAATCCGTTTGCCATCAACCATTCGCGAACAAATTCTTTTGATAACTGCTTCTGAGGTTCACCGTTTTCAAAACGTTCCTGGTATCCTTCTGAATAGAAATAGCGGCTTGAGTCAGGAGTATGAATTTCGTCCATCAGATAGATTTCTCCATTGTGCTTTCCGAATTCATATTTAGTATCTACAAGGATCAAGCCACGTTCTGCTGCCATCTGTGTACCACGTTCGAACAGAGCCAGTGTATAACGTTCCAGAGTTTCATATTCTTCAGGTGTAGCAAGTCCCTTAGCCAGAATTTCTTCTTTGGAAATATCTTCATCGTGCATACCCATTTCAGCTTTAGTTGTCGGGGTAATGATCGGGTGAGGGAATTTTTCATTTTCACGCATACCTTCCGGCAGACGTACACCACAAATTTCACGAACTCCACTCTTGTAAGCACGCCATGCACTTCCGCACAAATAACCGCGTACAATCATTTCTACAGGGAATCCTTCACACATAACACCTACGGTTACCATAGGGTCGGGAGTAGCTAATTTCCAGTTGGGGCAAATATCTGTCGTTGCATCGAGGAATTTGGCTGCAATCTGATTCAGCATTTGTCCTTTGTAAGGAATACCTTCAGGCAATACTACATCGAATGCAGAAATACGGTCGGTAGCAACCATTACTAACTTTTCATCATTGATGTTGTAAACATCGCGCACTTTGCCGTGATATACACTTTTCTGTCCCGGAAAGTGATAGTCTGTTTTAGTTAAAGCTTTACTCATTTTCTTTCTATATTTAGTAATGAATATATTTTTCTTTACTTACAACTCCAGTTATTGGAGAGAAGGTTTGTCTGTATTTTTCAGGCTTTTCGTTTTCTCTTCAAATTTTTCGTAAGCCTCTACAATACGGGTTACCAGCTTATGGCGTACAATGTCTTTCTTGTTCAGTTCTATGAAGCTGATACCTTTTACACCTTTAAGAATCTTGATAGCCTGTACCAGTCCCGATGTTTGTGATGAGGGAAGGTCTATCTGTGTCATATCCCCTGTAACGATCATTTTGGTATTCATACCCATTCGGGTAAGAAACATCTTGATTTGTTGTGTGGTAGTGTTTTGTGCTTCGTCAAGGATGACAATTGCATCATTTAATGTTCGTCCACGCATGAAAGCAAGAGGAGCAATCTGTATGATGTTCAGCTCCATGTATTCCTTCAGTTTGGCAGCAGGTATCATATCCTGAAGGGCATCGTACAATGGTTGCAGATAAGGGTCTATCTTGTCTTTCATATCTCCAGGCAAGAAACCTAACTTTTCGCCTGCTTCTACTGCCGGACGGCTTAATATGATTTTTTTGATTTCTTTATTCTTAAGAGCACGTACTGCCAATGCGATAGCAGTATACGTTTTACCCGATCCGGCTGGACCGATAGCAAAGATCATGTCATTCTTATCGAATTCTTTTACCAGTTTCAGCTGGTTGGTACTTCGGGGGGTAATGGGTTTTCCGGTGACGCTATATACAATTACATCGCCGGTCTTTTCGATTTGCGGTTTGTTTCCTTTTATGATGTCCAATATCGCTTCTTCGTTCAGCGAATTATAACGTGCGCAATGTTTTTCCAAAGCGAGTATTGCTTCTTCGAATGCACACATTTCTTCTTCATCCCCCATTACTTTTATGACATCTCCGCGTGCCACAATGCGTAACTTGGGGAACAATGCCTTAATCATTTGCATATTGGCATTGTTTACACCGTAAAAAATAACCGGATCAATATCTTCTAATACAATATGTTTTTCGATCATTCAGATTATTTTGATATGCTCGTTTGTTTATTTTTCTGCAAATTTAATCATTCCTTTTTATCTGTACACGATATACGGTAAATTAATTTCTGCTTTCTGCCAGCTGTTTTCTGTCTATCTGTTGTACGATTACCGCAATGTGAGGTGAACTAAGGAAGTTTCTCTTCATGAATTTTTAAAAGACAGCTTTCTTTTTTATCTTTGTGCCCTTGTATTTTCTATGAATTTTGGGAAAAAGATTGACTGGAAACATGAAAAGACTAACAGGAATAACATGTATGATAGCTTTGGTTGCAGCTGGTATATTGGGTAGCTGTGGCCATGAAGACAAGTCTATCAAACTGAATAATCCACGCAATATTCGTGGGGTGGTGAGTTACAAAAGAAGTTTTGGTGATTTAAATGATGTACAGCTGGCTTCTGCACGCCGTATAGGGATACGTCCTATATCCTCGCGTGAAGCAGCAGTCGACTTGGATGGTGATTTAAAAGAGATCGTATCGTGCGAACGCTATGATGTAGATTCCCTGACTCACTCCATACCGTTTCTTGTTCCTCGTGCAGCAGCTTTACTGGATACCCTTGGTATAAATTTTCTGGATTCTCTGGAAAGTAAAGGACTGAACCCTAATAAAATAATCGTAACTTCTGTTTTACGTACTAAGGATGATGTGAAAAAACTGCGTCGTACTAACGGAAATGCGTCGTTGAACTCCTGTCATTTTTATGGTACTACTTTCGATGTAAGCTGGAAACGTTTTACTAAGGTGGAGGATCCAGGCGGACGTCCGATGCAAGATGTGAGCGCCGATACACTGAAACTGGTCCTGTCGGAAGTCTTGCGTGATTTGCGCAAAGCAGAACGCTGCTACGTAAAGTATGAATTGAAGCAGGGATGTTTTCACATAACGACAAGATAATCAGAAATGTTCAGATATTTTATTTATTTAGCTTACGATGGTGCCAATTATCATGGCTGGCAGATTCAGCCAAATGGCAATAGTGTGCAGGAAACATTGACTCGTGCACTTATCACTTTTTTGCGTGATGATGCAATAGAAGTAACTGGTGCCGGAAGAACAGATGCTGGAGTACATGCCCGCCTGATGGTAGCTCATTTTGATATCGAGCGGATGCTGGATTGTGATAGTGTGACAGACAAACTGAATCGTTTACTGCCTCCAGATATATCTGTATATCAGGTTCGCAGGGTAAGACAAGATGCTCATGCCCGTTTTGATGCGACTTATCGCACTTATAAATATTATATCACAACCCGTAAAGATCCCTTCAACCGGAATTATGCCTGGAGAGTTTTTCAGTCATTGGATTTTGATAAGATGAATGAGGCAGCAAAGGTTTTGTTTGAGTATACAGATTTTACCAGCTTCAGTAAATTGCATACAGATGTAAAGACAAACAATTGCCGTATCATGCATGCACGTTGGGAACAGATAGGGGAAGATGAATGGGTATTCACTATTCAAGCCGACCGTTTCTTGCGTAATATGGTTCGTGCCGTAGTTGGTACACTGGTGGAAGTGGGACGAGGTAAACTTACTGTAGAGGGATTCCGTAAGGTAATAGAAGAAAAGAATCGCTGCAGTGCAGGTACATCGGTTCCGGGACATGCCTTATTTCTTGTTGATATTGGCTATCCCGACGACTTGTTTGCTGTTTGTTGAGGCTAATTCTTTTCTGTCAGATATTTCCAGTATCGTACCGGCATGTCTTTTTTATGCTTGACAGGATTCAATCTTTCTTTGATACAGATAGATTTAAAATAGCTTTTCCATAATGTTTGGAAAAGCTTTTCGTTTTTATCCAGCAGACTTTCGTCCAGTTTTCCTGTCTGCAGATGCGTCTGTTTAGGATCTGCAAATGTGATTTCATTTACTTCTTTTCCATCATAATAGTAACCGTAATGTCTTTTTACATCATAAATAAGCCATTTCTGATCGGCAAAACGATCACGAAAATGCCGGATAGTAAGAGGAAACACATCATATAGCGGTTCCATGGCTCCGTAATATATGCCTTCGGTAGTTTTCTGGAAACGCATGAACTGTAAAATGCGGTAACGTTCATCGGCTACTTTTTTCCCTAATTTTGAAATGGTAAGAATATCAGGATCTGCAAAATTAGTTTCTATTGAGCGTGAAGCGTCAGTTATTTTCCGTATATAACGGAATAGCACGATAGCTATGTCGGAAGCTTCCGACAGCCAGCTGTAAGTTAGCATGGAGAGTGCTCCTTTTGATAACTTTTTTTCCAATGATTTCCAGACTCGTTCCGCTTTTTCATCATCAGTTATAACAGTATATGTTTCATCATAAAAAAGAGGGAGAGTGTCTCCCTCTTTTATGATAGAATCGGGGAATTTCTTAAGTCTGTATGCCTCAAATACAGCTGTAAGAAGTCCCTCAAATGTTTTATCGTACTGGAAAATTATCATAGATTCCGGATAGATAGGTGTTATTCGATATCTTCCAGAATGATAGAGTAACTTGCTTCAAAGCTTTTTCCGGGAGCAAGATGCTGCATCCATTCTCTGTCTTTGAATTCTCCTTCATAACCTACTGTGTCACAACGTCCGTACCAGGGTTCGATACATACAAAAGGAACATTGGGATAAGTTGCGCTTGGTGACCATACTGCAACCAGCGGACTGTTGAATTCCAGACTGATGTATGGTTGTTGCTTTTTATCCAGAAGAGTTATTTTTTTCAGCTGGCTATTGTCGAACATGTACGTATCGCATGCAAATGTATCTCGTCTTAATTCCATCAGACCTTCATGCAAGGTCAAGGTATGACGCTGAGGTAGTACACATCCTTTTTCTGCAGGAGAAATATACTCTAATGTTTTGATTTTTTTTCCAAAATCGAGGAATCCTCTTTCATTTGTTTCAGGATTCAGGTCACGGTAGTAAAATGCCGGATGAGCACCTATCTGAAAATGAAGGTCTTTGTCGCCAGTATTTTGTACACTCCACATTACTTCAATACGGTTGCCTTTCAGGCGGTATCCTATTTCGAGCACGAAAGGAAATGGATATACTTTCATTGTCTCTTCGTTGCTTTCTAAGGTATAGATTGCTGCATTTTCTTCCTCGTATGTAAGCTGGAAGTCCATGTCGCGGGCAAATCCGTGTTGTCCTAACGAATATGTTTGTCCTTTATGACGGTAGGTATTATTCCATACTCGTCCTACTATCGGGAACAATACAGGAGAATGACGTCCCCAAAATTGAGGATCGGCTTGCCATAAATACTCGGTTCCGTTTGCATAAATACTTACCAGTTCTGCACCGTGATCGGCAATTTGAATACTGATTTTATCGTTCGACAGGTTTTTCATATATTCTATTTTTTATTGTTAGTTTATTCTTGTTGTTCATTGATTGAAATAGTGTAGTTAAAATCCACTATTCAAAAGTAATGATTTTATAGGATGGTTGTGTATAATTTTTAAACTTATTTTTGTATGTTGATTGTTTTTACATACATTTGTCTTGTTAATCGGGATGAAAGGAAATAAGATGTGTAGATTACACCTTATATTATTATATGTTTGTCTAATATTGTGTACAGGTTGTATTTCCGGCGAAAGAAAAGATGCTCATGTTGTCACCGATGAATGGAAGATAAAGCAGATGGAATTGTTGCTGGAAAATGATCCGGGGACAGCTATGGACAAAATGGATAGTCTGCTGCCTTATCTGAAAGACAGCATGTCTTATTACCGTGGCATTGTGTTTAAGTCGAAAGCTTATATGTTGATGTCACGTATCGGTGATGCATCTCGTATGCTTCGGCAGGCTGGTTCGTTTTGTACTTCTCCTTCTGAAGAAGATAAAAGCGATTTATATGCTTCTGTCTGTAACATGGAGGGAAATATACTGGCGCGTCAGGCAAAGTTTGACTCTGCACGAGTTAAATTTCTTCAGGCATATGAACTTTATATGCATACGGGTAATAAGTTAAAGCGATTCAATGTTATGTTGAATCTGGCCGATGCTTTTCTTCGTGAGGGAGCATGTGATAAAGGAGCTTTGTGGTATCATCGTTCGCTGAGATTGGCTGATTCATTGGGTTTGCCTAAAAGTCAGTGCTTTCCTGTATATTATGGACTGGGACAAGTTTATATGCAGTTGCACGATTTTGAACGGTGTGATTTTTATTTCGACCGTGCTGGAGAGTACTATGATGAAATGAAACCTTATGAAAAAGGTATCTATCTGAATAACAGAGGTAATTCTTATTATTATCGTCAGGATTATAAAACAGCGTTAAAATATTTTCGTCGTTCGTTGGCACATGCCTTGGCGCATCCTGAAATGGAGTATGAGCGTAACTTGACAATGATAAACTTGGGCGAAGTATTTTTGCTGATGAATCAGACCGATTCCGCCTCTTATTATTTGTCAAGATGTCGTGATTTCTTTCAAAAAGAAGATAATAATAGTGCTCTTTATTATATTGATACGCAACTTATTGAACTGGCTCTGAAAGAAGGAAATCTGTCGCTTGCAAAGAAACGTCTGGATGAGGCTGTGGTTCCGGATTTTGTAGAGCCTAACATGGTACATATCCGTAACCGTTATTTGCAACATTATTTTGAGGAAAGTAAAGATTATCGTCGTGCTTACTATTATTTGGTGGAAAATAGCCGGATAGATGATTCTATACGAAGTGAGCGTATAAAAATGCGTACACAGGAAATTGCTATGAAGTATCGTCGTGACAGTATTTTGATGAAAAAAGAAATGCTTATTCAACAGGCAGAAAATAAGGTGCTTCATTTAAATCAGTGGCTGTACGGAGGGGAAATTGTGTTATTGGTATTTATGCTTATTGCTGGAGCATGGATAGCTTATCGAAGTCGCAAGCGGGACAAAGAAGAGTGGATGATGAGAAATGCCATGACGTCTTTGCGACTGAAAAATATTCGTAACCGTATTTCGCCGCATTTTATTTTTAATGTACTGAACAGAGAAATAAGCTCTTTAAAAGATAGAGAAAGTAATCACCGTTTATATGAGCTGGTTAAGTTAATAAGATATAATCTGGAATTGACGGAAAGTCTGGCTGTAACTTTAGCAGAAGAATTGGATTTTGTGAAGACTTATATTGGCCTTGAGGAGCAAGTTTTACAACCGGGATTTGAATTTCATATTGATATAGATCCAGCATTAGACATACATAGGGTGAAGATACCTGTGATGTTATTACAGATCCCTGTTGAAAATGCAGTAAAACATGCTTTAAGTTGTAAGGACGGAATCCGGATGTTGTGGATTGAAGTAAAAAAAGATAAAGATTGTATTAAGGCTTTGGTACGTGATAATGGTGGAGGCTTTAAAGTGAAAAGCAACAGTTACGGAACTGGTACTGGGATGAAAGTGCTGTCGCAGACTATTCAGTTACTGAATTCGTACAACCGTTATCCGTTGATTATGCAAATAAACAATGTTGAGATAAAAGAAAGAGGAGAGTTAGGATGTGAAGTTAAGTTTACTATTCCGCTTGACTATTCATATCTGTTAGGAAGAGCAAAGGATACTAATTTATGGAAAAGGTGTATAGAACAGTTATCATTGATGATGAAGAGAGTGCAATAGATAATTTGTGCTTTGAGTTACAACGTTATTCTTATATTTCGGTAGAGGGTAAAGCAAAGACTGGTACATTAGGATTGAAAATAATAGAGAGAGTTCGTCCTGATTTAGTGTTTTTGGATGTAGAACTACCCGATATGCTGGGTATGGATGTAGTGGCAAGACTGGAGGGCTATGTTTCCTGGAATATGAAAATCGTGTTTTACACTGCACACGACAGATATGTGATTGATGCACTTCGGGCAAAGGCTTTCGATTTTCTTCTAAAGCCAGTAGAACCAGCTGAGCTTCAGACTGTTCTGTCACGTCTGTGTAAACCTGAATATATAGTGCATAACTATATGCCTCCTGTTACTGCGGATGCCGGAAAACCGTTTGTGGTAACAACTCCTACTGGTGACTTACGTTTTTTGCATACTTCTGAAATCGGTTATTTCCGTTATCAGTCTGCGCGGAAGATTTGGGAAGTAGCATTGACCAATGGAACTTTTCTCCCTTTAAAAAGAAATACTACTGCCGAACAGCTTTGTGCATACGATACTGCTTTCACTCAAATACATCAGTCGTATATTATCAATTTACATTATCTTATTATGGTTCAAGATAATCGCTGTATCATGTATCCACCTTTTAATTCTTTGGAAGAACTTGTTGTTTCTAAAAAGTATAAAAAGAAAATGATAGAACGTTTTTATCAACTTTGAGACAAAAATATCTGCTTGAAACAAGTGCAGGATATTCTGTCTAAAATATCAGCATATTTTAGGAAAAACATGCTGATATTTTTTTTAAATTCGTACAATTGTCCGGAATCTTTGTACGAAAAAATCAGGTGTTTTGCTGAGGTTTTATGCTTGACTGTAGCTTGATATTTGGATCTTTTATTGATGGTTAGCCGAACATATCGGGTAATGACATAGACAGAATATTTTTCACATAGTCGCGTTTTTTGTATGTTTAGTACATGATTAGTTCTACATAGTCCAACAATCTGTTTTTTGTAACTTTTTGTTAACAGAAAAATTCTTATTTTTGCATCCGTTAAATAATAGAGAGTAATTATGTGGACTAGTACATTAAAAAAAGGTTTATTTTTAATTGGGGGATTGTTCTTAGGGGGAGCAGTACATGCTCAGTATCTTCGTACCTCTTATTTTATGGAAG
>UMCG01085520.1_pt1 | contig 10999 bp, 8 predicted proteins | sample 1964181 | NCBI WGS metagenome assembly UMCG01 (sample SAMEA4835963, study PRJEB28245) | human gut metagenome | biome: gut microbiome; material: fecal sample | place: Denmark | collected 2008 | reverse complement strand
GGAATTTCAGCCTTTAAAAACTTCTCGCCTATAAACTGGATGATGTATTTACCCTCAAGTACCAAAAAGTATGCCTCTACTATATTCGCCTCTGGAAATTTATCTTGCACATCTACAAGATAGAGAAACTTTATCAATTCTACTACTCTATCATTCAGTGGCTTTTCTATTGTTCAGTAAACATTACCGAATTTTTCACGAAATTGAGAACGAAAATAATAGCCAAAAATTAAAACTCCAAGTGTCTTGTGTGGTGGGAATATATGGAGTCAGTCCGCTTCGTTTGGGTCCCAATTACCGTCATTTGCTTTTCGAATCAGTTCCAGATCCACTTTGGGTTTGCGCTCATACGTCAGCAGTCCGTTTTGTTCGCTCTCTACATCATACAGCTAGGTATAGCAGTATCCCTGGACATGGGGAGACCGAAGAAGCGCGGCTGTGAGCAAAGCAACATGGTGTACATAGTTGTGGGGGGCGTTGTCACTGGAATATCCCCAACCGTCTGTGTCCTCCTGTGCCAAACGGACGCCGCCATATTCGCTGACGATCACCGGCCGTTCCAGGTATCCATTGATACGCCGCCGTTTCCTCTACGGTCACAGGTGTGCCGACAGTCGTCACGGAGCCCCAATTACTCCCATCTTGAGATGTTCTGCATGTAATGATCCCGTTGTGTCCGGCAGCAATATTTTCATATTCCATGAAGTAGGTTCCACCTTTTAGCTTCAGAACCCGCGGCATTCCTGGTCGCCACAAAGAAAGATCGATCCCGCGGCGCCAACCCTCGTCGTATTCACCGGCAATGATTGTATTGTCTCACATCCCCCGACACTTCGATAGCCGGGCCGATTAGGTAGTGTCAACAGGTCCCTTATTGTACCTTATCGGCGATTATGGAACGGTTACATTTCAGCAAAACACACAAACCGGCCAGGATTTTTTGTCTTGGCCGGTTTGCGCGTTATATCCCCTTATCGTTACTTATTTGTAATTTGCTTATATTTCTCAACAGCACGGGCTTTAATGATTCAAAACCGTCTGCCTTTCTAAAGCCATTATCTCGGCAATATCATTTGTTTTGTGCCCTTTCGTATACAATTCTGCAATCTGGTGCTGCTGCTTCGACAAACTCTTCAACCAGCAACAAAGATACGGACACTCGACTTAAATCCATGAGCTCACCAATATCATCTTCAAAATTTTGAAAACAGTTTGAATAGTTTTAGGATGAAAAGCATATCCAAATCTTTTCCCCGTATATTCGTCCTTACCTAATCAGACACAACGTCAACTCTAAAATGAAGCGTCGTTCACTATTAAATGCTGACCGATATATTTCTGCCGCAGCCTTGATGCGTTTCCGGCTCATTCCGGCTTTTCTCATTTTAAGCTTTGCAGCTTTTCATCGTTAGGATCATAGGGGTGAGCAAATCATATAAGAACGAAAAAGATGCACAAGCGTCAATCCTCGTAAGCAGATGATCCTCCGGTATCATTTCATCCAATACTACTGTTTGTAGTTGACCACTTCGACGTCACATCATTTTTTATCACACTCCCATATTCCTATTATACCATAAGAAGCGTTTTAAGGGGACTTTGTCAACAGATGCAATTCTTGACACTACCCAAACTTTGATATTACGTGTCTTTATAAACTGAATCTAAAACAGCAAAAAACAGCCTGTTAAGCGTGTTTATCGGTATTTTACAACGAACATATCAATTATATGCAAACTTTGATTTTGCGTGTCCAGCAACAGGTTTTCCGCTACTCGCACACTTTATCCGGATTCAAAAGATTCTGAGGGTCAAACACAGCTTTGATGCCTCGCATCAGCGCAAGCTCCGCAGGGGGAATTTGTTTCTGCAGATATCCTTTTTTGGCGTAGCCGATCCCATGCTCTCCCGAAATTTTACCGCCCTCCTGCGCCGCACGCGCATACAGGGCCGCAAAGGCGTCCTTACATCTTGCAGCAAATTCCTGTCGGCTCATTGCATCGCGGCACAGGTAAATGTGCAGATTGCCATCTCCCGCATGCCCAAAGCTGGGAATTCGCAGGTTCAACTTCTCTGCCAATCGATGGGTAAACTTGATATAATCGGCAATGCAACTGCGCGGCACCACCACATCACATTCGTCCATCTCCACAGCGCCCGCCTTGATGGCCTCCAAAAAGGCGCCGCGCGCATCCCACACGCATTTTTTTCGTTCATCTGTGTCAACGATTAGCACATCCTGCGCGCCATGAGCAAGGCAAAGCTCTGCGGTGGCTGCATAGCTTTGCTCCACTTGTTCAAGACTGTTACCGTCAAACGTCAGCAGCAAATACGCCGGCGCATGGGTGTCTGGGAATTTTTTCCCTAAATATTTCTCCGCCAGGAGGATCACATCGCGCGACATATATTCTATTGCCGTGGGGTTCGCTTTGCTGCGCACAATTGCCGGCACAGCGTCAAGCGCTTCATCCGCACTAGAAAACGGAACGAGCAGGCTAACGACAACGGTGGGAAGCACCAAAAGCTTGAGCACCGCCTGCGTGATGACGCACAGCGTCCCTTCGCTACCGATTACCAAGTCCTTCAACGAATAGCCCGAGCTGTTTTTGACTACCTTTCCTCCCAGCTCCAGCACCTCGCCAGAGGGCAAAACTACAGTAAGGCCCCGCACAAAATCACGTGTCACGCCATACTTGACCGCGCGCATCCCGCCCGCGTTTGTAGAAATGTTTCCGCCAATCGTCGCCGATTTTTCACCCGGATCTGGCGGATAAAACAGCCCGTGCGCCTGCACAAACTCAGCCAGTTCCATCAGCAGCACGCCCGGCTGAACCGTTACCGTCAGATTGTCTTCGTCCAGCTCCAGAATACGATTCATGCGTGTCATATCCAGCAGAATCCCTCTCCGCACCGCAACCGCTGCGCCTACAAGTCCCGTGCCGGAGCCGCGCACTACCAATGGGATCTCCCGTTGGGAGGCGTACCGCAAAATCTCGGACACCTCGCCGGTCGTACCGACGCGCAGCACAATTTCCGGCATGCTGCATACGCCGCCCAACTCATCGTGCCCATAATCCTCGCTGATGGCCTCCTTATACAAACAGTTCGGCGCTCCGACGATGGCAGACAGCGCCGCAACATCCTGTGCGGTTACCGTGCGCCCGCTCATACCGACACCTCCTTTCGAAGCTCTTCCAACAACGTGCAAACCCCTTTTTTCAACTCACCTACAAGCCCATAGTGCGCAATATCAAAAATCGGCGCTTCCGGGTCCCGGTTGACCGCCACGATACACTCTGAGTTTCGCATGCCAGCCGCAAATTGCACCGAACCGGAAATCCCCAGCGTCACGATCAGCTTTGCTTTTACAGTGCGTCCCGAAAGCCCAATCTGCTGTTTCACGTCAAATTTTCCGCATTCCACCAGCGGTCGTGTACAGGCAAGTTGTGCGTCCAGCGCATCCGCCAGCTGCCGCGCAAGAGCAAATTCCTCCTGCGTTTTCACACCGCGCCCCACCGCCACAATCCGTTCCGCCTCGGAAAGATCGAGCTCCGTCTTTTTGTTCTCCACACACAACAGCTGCACATCGGTTTTCAGTTTTTCTTTGCTCAATTCCATCGGCACAATTTTTCCACGAGCATGCTCCGTCGGCACTGCAGCCGAAAAAATCTTATAGCGTACCGTACAGAATTGCGGACGATGCGCGGGATTAACGATTTGCGCCATGATATTGCCTCCAAAGGCGGGGCGAATCTGCACAAGATCGGTGTTTTCCTTCATTTCCAGACGCGTGCAGTCTGCCGTGAGGCCGGTGCGGAAGCGTGCCGCTACACGCGGGGTTAGGCTGCGCCCCAGATTTGTCGCCCCAACAAGCACACTGGACGGCTTTATCTTTTCGACAAAATCTGCAAACGCATTTGCATACGGCTCCATCATAAACTGCGCAAAGCAGGGGGCATCGTAGGTATATACCGTGTCCGCCCCATAGCGCAAAAGCACGCGGGCCGCCTCGTCCAACGCGCTGCCAATTACCACCGCATACACCGGATGCCCTGTTACCCGTGCCAGCTCCCGCGCCTTGCCCAGCAGTTCCAGCGTCACGCCGTGCACTCTGCCGTCCTGCTGCTCGGCAAATACCGCAATTCCACGCCAGTCTTCCTTGTTCAGCGCCAACATCGTCTGAGCGTCTTCCTCCAGCGTAACGACACCCCTGGGCCCTTTTTTTACACACATGCGGCACATTTTGCATGCCGCGTCAATGTCTAGCACTCCATTTTCATAGTGGATGGCCGAAAATGGGCAAAGCTCGACTAGAATTTTTGCGGACTCCTCGGTGATTTTATCGCTGTGGATCTCTAAATGAGCCATCTTTTTTCTCCTTCAAATCAGTTTCCTGCGGCGCAGAATCTCTGCCAGCTTTACCGCCTGCTGTTCTTCGGTGCCCAGAAGCATTTCCTTTTCCGTGTTCTTTTCCGGCGCAAAAACTTGCTCCACCTGCGTAGGAGAACCCAGGAGTCCATAATGATTTTTGTCTTTGTCCGTGAAATTTTCCAGCGTACGCACACGCACGCAATCTTCCCGAAGGCCTTTTTTGCGCAGATAAGAGGGCAGACGCGGCGTGTTTACATCAGTGTCTATACACAACACGCACGGCAACGGAATGCGCTGCACCTCAATACAACTGTCTAAATTTACGCGCGCACACACATATCCCTCGCCGTCGGGAACAATTTCCTGTACATTGTTCGCGTGCGGCCAGCCCAAAAATTCTGCCAATTCAGCGCCCACCTGTGCGGTATCGCCGTCCGTTGTCTGCTTTCCGCACAGCACGAGCTCAACACCTTCTTCCGTCTGTATCGCCTGCGAAAGGGTGTAGGCCGTCGCCAGTACATCGGCTCCGCCAAACCTGCGGTCGCTCACCAGCGTTCCTCCCTCCGCTCCCATTGCAATTACCTCGCGCAATGCGGACATCGCCTGCGGCGGCCCCATGGAAAGCGCCCACACACGTCCTTGCGTTGCCTGTGCCAAACGCAGCCCCGCCTCAACAGCATACAGGTCATACGGATTTAGCTTTCCGGACACGCCGTCGCGTTTGAGCACCCCTGTCACTGGGTCGACCTCCACCTGATTGGTACCGGGCACCTGTTTTACACAAACCAGAACGTTCAAGCCGTCTCCTCCTTCATTGATAAGTATATTGGCTTGCTTCCAGCAGGCCTTTGAGATATCCCAGGGCGTACAGCCGCCCCACACCTGCGTAGCCGGGGCAGTCATCTTGCTCGCCTGCCATTGTCGGCACATGGTCAACGCGCACGGGCCCGCTGTATCCTATGCGCTGATATGCGTGGATGGCCTGCGCCATATCGGTTTGCCCGTTGTCGTGAAAGGTTTCGCGGAAATGTTCTTTTTTACCGCGGATATCCCGGAAATGTACAAAGAAGATTTGATTTGCAGCTCCGAAGTGTCGAATCGCTTCTGTCACATTCTCCCCCATAGCCGCAATGCATCCCTGACACAGGGTAATGCCAACGCAGGCGCTATCCGCCAAGTGCAGTGCTTTGTCCAAAGCCTGCCGGGACGTGAGGATGCGCTCTACATCCAAAAGGCGCGCCACGGGCGGATCATCCGGGTGCAGTGCGAGGCGCACGCCCCAACGCTCCAGCTCCGGCACTGCCGCCTTCAAAAAATATTCAAGATTATCCCAAAGCTGACGCTGTGTGATGCGCAGCGGTTCCCTGTCGGGGCAGGCCGTGTGATTGAACTCCGTGACGACGGCACCGCCGCGTTCGATGGGGTAGCTGCCTGTTCTGTACCAGCCTGTATACGCCATAAAATTAGTGCACACCGTGCGAATCCCCTCGCTGCTCAAAATTGGCAGCATTTTTAAAAAAGTTTCGATACATGCGTCTCGCTGCGCGTCGCCCACCTTAATATGGTCATGCAGAGCATTTGGCAGCGGCTCCAGAACCAAAGGCTTAAAGCCCTGCGCCTGATACCGTTCACAAAGCGTACGCCAATGCTCAGCATTTGCAAGCTCAAATTCCTTTTCCGGCGCACGCACCGCTGCAAAGCACACTCCCCCCTGTTTTGCATACTGCCATTTCAGATCCGGCTCACCGTACAGATAGTCTGTCAGCAGCATACGGGGCGTTTTCTCAACTCCACAGTCTGTCATTGGACCACTCCATATTCCACGCCTCTGTAGGCTCCCACTGACCGGGAACCGCCTTGTGCAGATGCTGGCCAATCAGTTTTTCATTGAGCGCCTCGATGCCAAGGCCCGGGCCCGTAGGCACCTCGATAAACCCGTTTTGCACAATCGGGTTCGGCAGCCCCTTTACCAGTTCGTTCCACCACGGCACATCCGCTGAATGAAACTCCACCGCCAACAACTGCGGCATTGCAGCGGCCGCATGGATAGCCGCCATACAGCCGATTGGACTTTCCGCCATATGTACTGCAACGGCAACGCCGTTTTCATAGGCAAACTCTCCGATTTTTTTTGTTTCCAGAATGCCGCCCGCCGTCAGCACGTCGGGATGCACCACGGAAACGCCGCCTGAACGGATTAGCGGCTCAAAGCCTTCCTTCAGATAAATGTCTTCCCCGGTAGCAATGGGAATGCTGGTACTGTTCGCGAGACGTACATACTGATTGGTATACTGCCACGGCACAGGGTCTTCCATCCATGCAATATTATAAACCTCCATTCGCTTTGCGAAGCGAATGCAGTCCTCCACGCACACATGGCCAAAATGATCGATTGCCAGGGGAATTTCATACCCAATCTCCTCGCGCACCTGCGCTACATAGTCCTCCAGCAGGTCCATTCCTTTGGGCGTAATACGGATACCGGTAAACGGATGCGCAATCGTCGCGATCTCGTAGGCGCGTCCGGCCGTTTCGCGCAGCTCCAGCGAGCCGCGTGCGGCATTGATGGCAGAGGCTGCATGGCTGCGCATCTCCTCCAGAAAACCGATCGGGGCGGTGAGGGCTCCGGGTTCCTCCATGAGCAGGCCGATGCCCAGATCCATTTTTAAAAAGGTAAAACCCATCTCCATCCGCTTTTTAAGCGCAAGGCCCATCTCGCGGCCGGTATGGCGCCCCTCCACGTCGGGATCACAGTAAATGCGGATTCTGTCGCGGTAGCGCCCGCCAATCAACTGACAGACGGGGACGCCGTAGGCCTTTCCCGCAAGATCCCAAAGTGCAACCTCAATTCCAGAGACTCCGCCGCCCTGTCGGGAATGAAACCCAAACTGCTTGATGCGGCGGAACAGCTTTTCCACATTGCACGGATTTTCTCCCACCAGACGGCTTTTCAGCATTGCGGCATACGTGCGGCTGGACGCGTCCCGAACCTCTCCGTATCCGATAATGCCCTGATTGGTATAAATTTTCATCAACGGACAGTGCTTTGGCGTACCATCGATGTCCGCAAACCGAATATCTGTGATTTTCAGCTCGGAGGGCGCAGAATTGTAGTTCATCAAAAATACCCGCCTTTCTTCACAACCTCCACTGCGGACATACCGCTATCCACCCATGCACGGATCTCGGTTTCATTGCAGTAGATTTCTTCCGCGCGTGTCAGCACCTCATACGCAACCGCTCTGGGCACGACCACAACGCCGTCGATGTCCCCGAATAGAACGTCACCGGGATAGATGAGAATGCCGCCAATTTTTATAGGCACATTGTATGCGATAATGCGGCAGCGGCTGAGCGTCCCGTTGGATGTTCGGTATTTGTGAAACACTGGAAACCCCTGTGCCAACACCTGTTTAGTGTCTCGCAGGCCGCCGTCGATCACCGCGCCGCGCGCGCCGCGCACCACGGAAGCCGCCGTCATAATCTCTCCCCAATGCGCCGCTTCGGTTTCTCCCCCCGTGTCCCATACGCATATGCAATTGCGCGGCATTTCGTCCAGCATTTTCGCGCGCGTATCCATTTCGCCAGAAATCAGCGGGTCCTTGCTGCTGCGGATGGTATAAGCAATTCCGCATATCTTCATCTCATCCCGCAGAGGATGAATTTCAGGCGGAAGCGCCTGATCCACCAGACAAAATTCGCGCAACACGTCATTGATGGCGCCGGTATACAGCTTTTCATATCGTTCACATAATGCAAGGTCCGAAATGGGAAACGGCGCAAGCGGTTTACATTCGCGCATGCGCGTCAGCTTTTCCAAATTCATTTTACTTTTTTGTTGGTCACTCACAAAAACACTCCTAACTGTTGTCAGCAAAAGCAGCGGCAAAAAATTATTCTTTCACTGCGCCGCCCACCATACCTCTAATAAATGTATCTTGAATAAAAAAGAACGCAATCAGAATCGGCAAGCTCATCAGCACCGCAGACGCCATAACGGCTCCCCACAGGTTTGCCGCCTCGCCCAGGAACAGCGCAATACCTACGGAGATTGGCTTGGCGTTGGAGGCGCTAAAGGTATACGCGAAAATGAACTCTTCCCACGAAAGCATAAAAGCGTACAACCCCACGGCAAACAGGCCGGAGCTGATCATTGGCAGTACCACTTTGACAAGCGCTTGCGGCTTATTGCACCCATCGATTAGCGCCGCCTCCTCCACCGCCGCAGGAATCGTAACAAAGTATCCGCGGCTCATCCAAATGGCAAATGGAACCATCATGAACAGATCTACAAACGCAAGACCGAAATGCGTGTCGCGCAAATGCGTGGTATTCATGAGGCCGTACAGCGGAATAAGCGCAGCTGTCTGCGGAAGCAACTTGAACAGCATAACGCCAGAAGACACCATATTTTTGCGTTTGAAATTGAAACGAGCCAGCGCATAACCTGCCGGCAGTGAAACCACAAGACACATCCCTGTAGCGGACATCGAAATAATCAGCGAGTTAAGCAAATTGCGGGGAATACGCGTTTTTGTAAGTACATAAACAAAGTTATCCAGTGAGTTTTGCGCAGAAAATAGCCGAGGCGGAATGGAAAACAGCGCGTTTGGATCCCGCACAGCGCACGTTATCATCCAGAAAAAAGGGAAAACGGCAATCAGGCAGCAAATGCACAAAATGCAGTAGGACAGTGTTTTTTTTGCTTGTTCCTGCTTTTTCATTTAATAAATCCCCTCCTCTGCCTTTGAGGTGCCGCTGATATACAGCACTGCCAGAATCAGCACCACTGCGAGGAACGAAGTGGAAGCCGCCGCACCGTAATTGTATTGGAACCCTGCGATGCCAATGTTGTATATGTACATCTGGATCAGCTCTGTCGAACGAGCCGGGCCGCCGTTCGTGATGGAATATGCAATGGTGAACTGATTCAGCGACGTGATAATCGATATCAGCATCAGCGAGCGCAGCACGGGAATCATCAAAGGAAGCGTAACGCTAAAGAACTGACGTATCCGGGACGCGCCGTCCACCTTGCAGGCATCGTAAACATCTTCCGAAATCCCCTGCAGCCCGCTAAGATACATCAACATCACAAAGGAAGATCTCTTCCAGATATACACCACTGCAAGCCAGAACAGCGTCATCTTCGGATTACTTAAAAAACGAATATCCGTATGAAAAAAAGAGTTGACGAGATAGCTTAAAATTCCGAAATCGGAATTGTACATCCACGCCCAAACCGTGCACACCGCAATCATCGGCGTCATCCACGGCATCATCAAAATCGTCCGAAAAAATTTTGTTCCCTTCACCTTCAGATTGATCAGAGAGGCAAGTAAAATTCCCACGGCCAACTCACCCACAACCGTAATCATCAGCCACTTCAGCGAGGTAATCAGCGAATTCCAGAACCATTTGTCCGCGAAAAGACATGTGTAGTTTGAAAGCTCAAACTTTCCACTGGAGGTTGTGAGGCTCAGATAAATATTGTTTATCAACGGATATACCGAAAGAACGCCCAAAACCAAAATCGCGGGGATAAAATAATAAATTGGCCGTTCTTTCAACCTACATCGTTTTCGAAGGGTGCTCAATTTTACCACATTCCTTTCCACTCCAGCCTGTACGGCTAAAGCTGATTCTCTGCCGCCTTGTGCGGCAGAGAATCAAGAGAATCAATCGAAATTTGCAGATCTGGGTGCTTAGGCATTTTGTGCATCCAGCAGCGCCTGAATCTCCGCGTTGGCGCTCGTGACGGCGTCATCCACGTTGCCACCGGTCAACACCGACTGCACCATATTCATAATGACGGTCTGCGCCTGCGCAGTATTTTCAAACGGCGGGAAGTCACGGCTGTACTTATTCAGCATCTCGGTATACGGGCCGTAGAATTCGTCCGTCCACTCGCCTTTTTCCAGCGTAGAGGTCAGCGCGGGTATCTTCAGCTGCATGTCCATGCCCTCCGCGTTGGTGATTAGATCGATAAATGCGGCCGCTCCCTCTTTGTTCTTGGCGGATGCCGGAATACACACGTTCCAACCGCCCTGCCCGGCGGTATTGGTGTTGCTTTCACCCGGATAAAGCGCAACGCCCACATCGAACAGATTTTCCTTTACCACATTTTTTTCAATCCAGCCTACGTTTTCAATCGTCATCGCAACGCTGCCCGCCGCAAACATCTGGCTGATTGCCGTCTGATCGCTTTCCAGCATACTGTCCGGAGACAGCCCGTCAAAATAATAGCTGGCGTAATATTGTAGCGCCTTGCGGGTGGCTTCGCTATCGAGCGTGGCGGTTTTCATGTCTTTGTCGCAAATATCGCCGCCACAGCCCCAAATCTCTGGCAGTAACCGGAACCAGATATGGCTGCCCCCCTTACCTGGCAGTCCAAAGCCGTACACCGTGGTTTTTCCGCTTGCGTCCTTCTGTGTCAGCTTTTCCGCGCACTCGCGCACTTCAGCCCATGTTGCAGGCGCCTTTTCGATTCCAGCCTCCTTGAACATGTCCTTATTATACACCAGCGCCAAAGCGGTGCGGCTTTGCGGAACGCCGTAAATGTTATCGCCGTCGCGCATAGTTTCAAAAAAGGCAGGGTTAAATTCTGCTTCCAAATCGCGGCCCGCGG
>UMCG01077389.1_pt1 | contig 11043 bp, 3 predicted proteins | sample 1964181 | NCBI WGS metagenome assembly UMCG01 (sample SAMEA4835963, study PRJEB28245) | human gut metagenome | biome: gut microbiome; material: fecal sample | place: Denmark | collected 2008 | reverse complement strand
CCCCGGCCCGGGGGCGCTGGCCTTTGCCGCGGGCTTTACCGTAATGATGATCCTGGACGTGGCATTGGGGTAGGGAGGAGGGTTGACAACGGCCAATTCCTGTAATATAATGTCGCTGACAAGTAAATAAACAGTCTGTTGATCCAATGTCGCCGGCGGCCGTACAGCCCACCACGGGCCAGGCGTCGGCATAGAAGGAAAGGGGTAGCCAAACCCCGCACGACCGGTACTGTGAGCGCAAGGATGCACCGAAGCGGCGTAAACCGCCGGGACGAAAGTCCGCCATTGTGGGTAAGCCCATGAGAAGGTAGGCTGCAAACGAGGAGGGATGTCTGTCCCCCCGCGGCGCGAGCCAGGAGAATTGCATTGTGTAGGACAAAGTTGCAGCGGGCGCGCTCTCCGTGTGCGGGAATCTTGTACCACCATGTAGATGTACCACGCTGACCTCCTGGACGGGAGGTCGGTGTTTTTTGCACCGCCTTTTTCGCGGCCGGCCCTTTTGGGCGGGCGGCAGGGGCGGCGACGTCTTTCCGTGGTGCAGGGGTCGTATCTATTGCGTTCGCTGTCCGGCTTTGCGCCGGGCAGCGTTTCATTTTCGCGGGACAGAGTGCACTCTGTCCCGTTTTTCATGCCCTGCATGAAAAATATTTCCCTTGCCAGGCTGACACGCTGCCATACACAGCGAAGCGGTGCGGAAAACTCGACTGTCAAGCTGAGGCGCCGTGCGCTTTCCATCTGACCGTGAAACTGTGCAGACGAGTCCCCTTTGTCAAGCTGAGGCGGCCATTGGCCGCGTGCTTTTCCATAAGTGGGGCGGGGATGTTGCCGCATCCCCGCCCACCCCCTCACGTCGACAAAAAATTTACATAAAGGAGAAAGAGATATGAGGAAGAGAGTCATAAGCTGGCTGCTGACCGTCGTGATGGTCGTCAGCATGCTGCCCACCTCCGTGTTGGCCGACACGCTGGCCGCGGATCAGGAGCAGCAGACCCAGCAGGAACAGATAGCTCCGGTGGACACGGAGAACACCGTCCCTGCCGAGGATGAGGAGACGCAGGAGCAGCAGGAGCCTGCTCCGGAAACGCCTGTGTCCCGGTCTGCCCGCATCGGCGGCACGGCGCTGGCGCTGGCGGAAGGAACTGTCAGCTCCGCGGAGGAGTTTGCCGCGATGGAGCCCAGCGGCAATTATCAATTGACGGAGGATATCACCGTCACGGCGCCCTATGGCAACGATATTACCGGCTTTACCGGCTTTACCGGCACCTTTGACGGCAACGGCCACACCGTAACGCTGGATATCACCGCTTCCACGGCCAATGTCGGCCTGTTCAGCAAACTGGCAGGCGGCGCCGTGGTGAAGAATGTGATCACCGCAGGCAGTGTCACGACAACAGGTAAGAAATGTGTAGCAGGCATTGCTGGCTATGCTACAGATAATGTTAAGATCGAAAATTGCAAAAATACCGCGAGTATTACAGGAAATAAGAATGTGGGCGGTATTTTGGGCGAAGCTTATAATAACGAAGAAAGCATTTCTGTTGGGATCAAAAACTGTGCGAATGAAGGTGCAGTAAACGGTACTGGTTCTGCTGTAGGTGGTATTGTTGGAAAGATGGAGGGCCAGAACTCCATCATAGACTGTTATAACAGAGGGAATATCACTGGCTTTAATAACTACGCTGGCATCGTGGGACAAAGCACAGGCGCTCTTGTTGCAACGATTAAAAATTGCTATTCTGTCGGAGCAGTCACTGCTTATGGTGCATCTACCAATGCGGGATATGCGTTGATAGGTGGAGGTAAGAACTATGCTTTGACTAATTGCTACGCAATAAAACAAGACGGGTTGAATTTGGCGTATAAGGGAACGAATGCTACAACGGAAGAGTGTGACCTCAAATCCGCTGACGACATGCAGTCCCCGGAGTTTGCCGCCACCCTTGGCAGCGCATTCCAGTACAATGGGGGCGGCTATCCTACGCTGAAGGACCCGGAGCCAGTGGTGGAAAAGAACGTCGTGTCTATTTCCGTAAAGTCGGCTAAAACGACGTGCTATACCGGCGATGAACTGGAGCTCAGTGTTACAGTTACCTATGACGATAACAGTAGCGAGGTCATCACCAAGGGTTTCACGGTGGCGGGATTTGACAACACCGCGCCGGGAAAGCAGACGGTGACTGTGACCTACAAGGAAAAAACGGATTCCATTGAGATCGAGGTCATTAAGAAGCCTGAGTTTGATGACTTCTTCGCTGGTATTGTTAACAGTGTTGAGGTGACGAATGATGCCACCTATCCTTATGTGGTGGACATGACCGACAGCGACGGCCTTTGCCTGCGCTCCAGCAATCCGGCTCAAGGAAATACAAGCAGTACATCTACGATTACGCTGAAGGCAAAGGCCAATGTGACGCTTAGCTTTAAGTATTGGGGCTGCAATTATGATTCTTCTTACGCAGCTCTTACGATCGTAAAAAACAACAGCTATAATCCAGAGATGCGGTCATGGGGGAGTACTCAGTGGAAGGACTTCACCATTGATCTGAAAAAGGGCGATACGCTGAGACTGAATCTTATAAAGACGTATGTCTCAGGTGATTACTATGTCAAGCTCAAGGATTTCACAGTTTCGTCCCTGTATGAGGTGAAGTTGACAGCGGAGCCTGAAGAGGCTGATGCGGTCGTTGCACTGAAGGACAGCACAGGCGCAGAACTTAAAGGTACGAATGGTGTATACATCGTTTCTGCAGGTGAGTATACCTACACGGTGTCGGCTTATGGGTATGACACTGTTACGGAAACGATCAATGTTGCTGCAGATGTGGCAAAGACGGTGCCGCTGACCAAATCTGCGGCCTATTCCGTGGCGTTTGATATCTCGCGCCCCGCAGGGATCACGGCGGATCCGACAGTGACCGTCAAAACCAACGGTAAGGCGGTATATACCGGTGATGGTACAGGCTGCAGTCTGTCCAATGGCAGCTACGCTTATACAGTTGCCTGCGATGGCTGCGATAATGCCGGCGGTATATTCTCTGTGAATGGCGATAAGATGAATATCACAGTGACGCTGGCAAAAAAGGCGATATTTGAGGATTTCTTTGCCAATTGCCAGGGTATCACCGTCAGCGGTGACAAGGGGAAATTTACCATAGAGGGTGCTGGCAAGGACTCCTATCTCAAGACCACAGAAACGACCACACTGGCTCTCACAGCTACAAAGAATGTGAAGCTGTCGTTCAGCTATATCGCCAATGCGGCAGGGTATGTGGAAGACGAGTGGGATTATGATGAGCCGGGTGAATCCTATTATTTCACCATAAAGAAGAACAGTACACAAGTCAAGCGTGCTGACAGCGAAACTTCTTGGAAAGATTTTTCAGTGGAGCTTACGCAGGGTGATGTGCTGACCATTAGTTATGATGGTTATACCAGTTACTATTACGCAGCCCTGAAGAATTTTGTAGCAGTTCCGTTCTATACCCTCACCCTTAAAACTCCCGACGGTGCAACGGTGGTGCTGAAGGACCGTAGCGGCGCGGAGATCACCGGCAAAAACGGCGCATACACCGTTGCCGCCGGTACCTATGCCTACACCGTCAGCAAGTTCGGCTACGAGACCGAGACGGGGAGCATCACCGTTAATGCCGATGTGAACAAGACCGTCACGCTGAGCGAACTTGCCTCCTGCACCCTGACCTTTGCCGTAACTCCGGCGGAAAACGCTAAGGTGACCGTGACCCACCCCGTGGGCGGCACCATCAAGCCCGAGACCGACGGCGGCTACAAACTCTACCTCGGCGAGACCTATGCCTATACCGTCACCAAGGCGGAGTATATCCCCGTTCACGGCAGCATCACCGCCGCCGAGGACAAGACGCTTTCCTTCACCTTAACTTACGCGGGTGAGGGCTGGGACGGCACCGCCAAGACCGCACCCACCCAAGACAAAAACGGCGTCTATCAGATCGGCACCGCCGCGGAACTGGCCTGGTTTGCCGATGCGGTCAACAAGGGCGACACGACCATCAGCGGCAAGCTCACCGCCAACATCAACCTCAACGGCAAGACCTGGACGGCCTTTGGCAAGTATGATTATAATGATGCTGCAAACTCCGGCTTTGCCGGGACGCTGGACGGCGATCGGCACATCGTTAGCGGCCTGAAGAGCACGGAGGGGCTGGTGAGCTGCCTTTCCTCCGTCGGCACGGTGAAGAACCTGACGGTCATCGGCACAGTCAGCGGCAGCAGTCATGTGGGCGGCATTGCGGCCACCAGTTCCGGCACCGTGGAGAACTGCCTCTTTGACGGCACCGTGACCACCAGCAGCAGCAGCGCCTCTGCCGGCGGCATCGTGGGACGCGCCTCAAAAGGCAACCGCATTGTCAACTGCGTCAATACCGGCGACATCAAAAACACCTGCACCTCCTATAGTTCCACACTGAATATCGGCGGCATCGTGGGCTATACCTATGGCACCGTGGAGAACTGCTATTCCACCGGCAATGTGTCGGCAAGAACGGATAGAGACACCAACAAGGGCATCGGCGGTATCGCCGGACAGGTGTATGCCTCCGCCGTTTTGCGCAATTGCTATGTCACCGGCGCCGTCACCGGTCCGAAGGCCGGCATCAGCCCGGTGGTGAACCTCGTGGCATCCGGCGCCACGGTGGAAAACTGCTACTACCTCCATGCCGCCGGCATCGGCGCATCGACTGCCGGTGCCCTGCAAAAGACCGCCGAGGAAATGCGCACCCCGGAATTTGCGGCGGAGATGGGGATGCACCTTGACAGCGGCAACAGCAACGGCGGCTTCCCGGTGCTGCCCTGGCAGGGCGGCACCCCCGTGAACAATGCCGACCTCAAGGCCGCTGCCGCCGCCGCCAACGCCTTGCAGCTTCGCGGCATGAGCGCCGCCGACGCCGCCAAGAAAGCCAAGGCCGACTGGTACGCCGAGAATGTGCTGGGACTCTATGAACTTACGGACGGTAACTATAATAAGGCCGATCTCTGCAAGAAATACGGCATCGAAGAGCCCGGCGAAGCGGTCACGGACCTGCACGACTACTTCCTGAACGCCCTGCAAAAGCACTTCTATAAGGAACTGGGGCTCGATGCCGAGAATGCAGACCTTCTGAAGGCCGATGCCACCGGCGTCTATCAGCTCCGCGGCCTTGCCCCGGTGAGCGGCGACCCGGAGGAAGAAGAGGAGACCGCGCAGACCTATACCGGCTTCCTGACCCTGCCCGCGAGCGTCACCGTTCCCGTGGACGAGGCGGAAAAGACCGTTGCCATTGCCTGGGAGAGCAGCAACACTGCCCTGGTGACCGTGAAGGACGATGGGACTGCCGCGCTCACCGCGCCTGCGGCGGATAAGGTCACGGTGACCCTCACCGCCACTCTCCAAAGCGGCGCTGCCACGAAGACCAAGACCTTCACGCTGTGCCTCTGGTCCGAGAATGCGGAAAAGGTGCAGACGCTGGAGGATATTGCCGCCGAGTTCACGCGCAAGAATACCGCCGTGCAGCCTCTGGAAGGCGTGGGGCTCTATTATGAAACCAACATCACCCAAGCCTTCCGCCGCCTGCTGGCAGAGCAGGGCTATGCGGATGTGGCAGACAACTCCGAGATCACCTATGTCAGCGGCAGCGCCAAGGCCAACGGCTTTGACGGTACCAAGGTAAAGTACATTGCCGACAACGGCGACATCACCTACTTCACCGGCGACGGCACCGCCCGCCAGACCGTGCAGTACACGGGATTGAAGTTCCGCATCACCTATGCCGGGGTCACCAAGGAGATCATCCTGCGAGGCACCGTGGGACGCAGCGCCGATGATGTGCAGCAGCTGGTGGAGAGCGCCGCCGGGTCCCTGAATTGGGAACTCATCCGCGGCGAGAACACCAACGGGGCCACCCAAAGCGAGGTGGCGGGCTGGACGCTCTACACCGTGAACGACCGCATCACCTCCAACCTCACGCTTCCCTCCAGCATTGCGGGGCGCTATGATGTGAAGGTGCAGTGGGGCACCCGGAACACCGAGTGGCTCTACATCACCAACGGCACCAACGGCACCGGCGTGGGCACCGTCAACCGCCCCCTGCAGCCCGCAGACGGCACGGCGCTGCCCGAGAAGGCCGGCAAGTTCCGGCTGATCGCCCGCGTGACCTATGACGCCTTCGATGACTACACGCTGGCGCACATCACCGGCGACAACGGCGTGGAGGTCTATGCCGATGTGTTCTTTGACGCCACCGTTGCGCCCTTCGACAGCAGCGTGACCAGCGAGATGCAAAACGCTCTGGCGGAGAAGTATCAGGGGCTCCTGCGTGACTTTGTGGACAAGACAAAGCCCGTGGACTTGACCGCCGTCAGCGACGATATGCAGATGCCCAGACCCGCTCTTCTGGAGGAAAAGGGCATCATGAGCGACAGTTATAACCAGAAGGTCACGATGGTGAGCCTCACCCCGGATGTGCTGGACTTCAACGGCTATCACGCCATGGTCTACCGCCCACTGCCCGGTGAGAAGCCGGTGGAGGCGAAGTATGTGGTGACCATCACCACCCGCAGCTCCGGCCTTCTGCTGGCGCGGCAGGAGTTCAGCTTCACCATTCAGCCTTTTACCCAGCCGGAGTTGGATGGCGCTGTCGCCTTTATGACCGAGGCGCTGACCGGGGATGTCTACTGGGACGGTATCAAGAACAAGAATACGGTTAAGACCAAGGTCACCTCCGACCTGTACCCCTTCGCAGAGATCTGCAAAAACGAGGACGGCACGCTGAAATACGTCCGCGGCACGGTGAATATGACCTTCGACGGCATCGAGGCCGACGATATCCCCGGCTGGCTCGATACAGAGAAGTACCGCTGCTTCCGATCCTCCCGACCCTCCGTCATCGAGAATGAGCTGCTGCGTGTGCACCAGCCGGAGTACAATACGACAGTTACGCTGGACAGTGTCCTGACCTACACCAAGTACGCCCAGTATTGGGAAAAGTTCGGTATCAACGGCACCGAGGAGAGCAAGGAACGCTACAAGGACTTTGCCCAATTCTACAAGCAGCCCATCCACATCGACCTGACGGTGATCGGCGAGAAGAACGCCGCTGACCCCAACGAAAATCAGACCCTCACCGTGAAGGTCAAGGTGGACGGCTACAACAAGAACGGCCATACTTTCCAGGGAATCTCCGACTTTACCTTCACCGGCAAGGCCAACGAGGATCCCACCGCTTGGGACGCTGTGAAGGCGTGCCTTGACAGTGCCAACTACACCTATACCGGCAGCGGCACCTACATCAAGAGCATCACCGATGCGGCGGGCAACACCCTCAAGGAGAAGGGCGACGGCAAGTCCTCCGGCTGGATGTTCGGCATCGCCGTCAAGGGCGGCAACGAGACTCTGCCCAAGACCACGCTGGACAACACCTATCTCAAGGACGGCGACACCCTGCGCCTGTTCTTTACCGACACCTATATCCCGCTGGATCCGACGGATCCCGCCGTGCCCGGTGCGGAAGTGCCCGGCTTCGATGAGGCGTATGCCGGCGCCAAGGCGTATATCCAAAGTGCGGTGAGCGCCCCGGTCGTCAGCTATCTCTTCGGCGAATGGGCGGTACTGGGACAGGCTCGCGCCAAAGTGCCCCTGTCCGAGGCATATATCGCGGCCTATTATGAGAAGGTCGTGGCCTATGTAAAGGCGAACATCGGCTCTGACGGCGTTCTTGTCGATCCCGAGAGCCATAACCCCACCGTCACCGACAACGAGCGCATCATCCTGGCTCTTACCGCCATCGGCAAGGACCCCGCCAACGTGGGCGGCGAAAACCTGCTGAAGGCGCTGCAGAACAAGGATATCATGCAGGTCACCGATACCAGTAACACGGATATCAACGGCCTCGTCATGGGTCTGCTGGCGCTCAACAGCCGCAATTACACCTCCGACACCTCCTGGCTGGTGCAGGCTGTTCTTGCACAGCAGAACGAAGACGGCAGCTGGAGAGCCAGCGCCGACACAAAACCCGTCGGCGACGTGGACATGACCGCCATGGCGCTGCAGGCGCTGGCGCCCTACTATAAGGACGGCGGCAATGAAACCGTGAACACGGCCGTGGAGAAAGCCCTCAACTGGCTCTCCGGCAAGTATCGAAGCGGCTACGACTCCTCCGAGAGCTGCGCGCAGGTGGTCATCGCCCTTTCCGCCCTGAATTTGGATGCCAACACGGACGCGCGCTTTACTAAGACCGTGGAGGGGAAGACCCTGAGCGTGCTGGGGAACCTCCTGCAGTACCGCGTGGCGGAGAACGGCGGCTTTAAGCATCAGTTCGCAGACAAGGCCGTCAACGAGATGGCCACGGAGCAGGCGCTTTGCGCCATGGCCGCCTATGCGCGCTTTACTGAGAAGGCCAACGCCCTCTACGATATGACCGACGCCGCCTGCGCCCATCGCTTCGGCGAGTGGCAAGTGACCGTGGCCGCCACCTGCACCAAGGACGGCGTCAGCCGCCGGATCTGCTCCATTTGCGGCGCCGTGGAGGAAAAGTCTGTTCCCGCGACGGGCCACAATTTCGGCGCGTGGACGGTGACCAAGGCGGCCACCTGCACCGAAAGCGGTATCAGCACCCGTAAGTGCAGCGTTTGCAGCACGGAGGAGACGATGATCGTCCCGTCTCTGGGGCACAGTATGACTGCCACGGCGGGCAAGGCTGCTACCTGCACCGAGGCAGGCAACAGTGCCTATTGGACCTGCTCTCGCTGCCACAAGTTCTTCAGCGATGCGGCGGGCAAGACCGAGATCGCCAAGGACAGCTGGGTCATCGCGGCCCTGGGCCACGATGAGGCCACCCGTGCGGCGGTGGCGGCCACCTGCTACGCCTCCGGCCATGAGGCGGATACCTACTGCAAGCGCTGCGGCATTGTCATCACAGCTGGCGCGACCATTCCCGCCACCGGCAAGCACACCTACGTCAACGGCGTCTGCACCGTCTGCGGCGTCAAGAACCCGATGGCCAACGTCAAAGGCGATGACATCAAGGTGGACAGCAAGGACAACACAATCGTCACAGGCGGCGGCCTGGTCATCAAGGCCGATGATACCATCACCGGGGAGGTGCTGGCGGACATCAAGGCAGCAGTGAGCGACGGTGCAATCACCGTGACCGTGACGGATACGCTCCAGCTCACCAACGAGCAGAAGGCCGCCGACGGCGGCAAGAGCGCCCTGACCGAGGCGGCCAAGACGGCCGGTGACGAGGTTAAGAAGGAGCTGAACAAGCTGGCCGAGAAGCTGGACGCCCTGCGCGGCGACAAATCCCGCAAGAACGCGCAGTTGGAGAAGGTCGTAGACGTGACTGTGGCGCTGGCCAAGACGGAAGGGAACGAGATCAAGACCGTGGCGCAGCTTATCGAGCTGCCCCACAGCGTCACCGTGACCATCCCCATCACCGACGAGCTGTACGCGGCCCTTCAGGGCAAGCGCGTCTGCGTGGTGCGCAGCCACACGGATAGCAGCGGCAATGTGACCACTGCCGAGCTGTCCGCTACGCTGGGCGGCACCAAGGGCAATTATGTCCTGACCTTCCAGACGGACAAGGCCTCCGCGTTCGCCATCGTCTCCTATGAGACGGTGTCCTCCGGGTACTACTACGGTGGAAGCGGTACGGCCGACAGCGGCAAGAAGGACTCTGCCAATACGGCGGACGACAGTCAGATGGTGCTGTGGCTGGGCAGCGCGGTCCTGGCGGCGGCAGCCGTTGTGGTGCTGACCCGGAAGAAGCGCGTTTCCAAGTAACAACAGAACAGCCGACGCAGGGGCGCGAAAGCGCCTCTGCGTATGGCGCTTTTATGAGGAATGAGAGATATGAAGAAAAACCACCGATTTTGGCTGTTGGCGCTGGCGCTGTCCCTGCTGCTGACCTGCGCCGCCTGCGGAAAAAAGACCGTATCGTACGCCCCCGGCAACATTCCCACGGCAACGCAGGAGCAGACCACGGACACCAGGAAGGACGACACAGCTGAAACGGGCACCACCAAGGCTGACGGCAAGCAGGACGCGGCAAAGACTGAGGATAAGACCGCGGACGACAAGAAGTCTGACGAGCAGAAGCCGGCTGGTGAAGCCAAAAAGACCGAGGAGGACACCAAAAAGCAGGAGGAAGCCAAGCGCCTGGAGGAGCAGAAGCGGCTGGAAGAAGAGAAGAAACAGCAGGAGCAGGCGCAGCAGCCCGCTGTGCCGGGCCCCGATCCCACGCCTGCACCTGACCCTGCGCCGGCGGCATCCGTATCGCTGTACATCTCCTGCGCCACGGTGCTCAATAATATGGACAAGTGCTCCGACGGCGTGAAGGGCCTTATCCCCGCCGACGGCGTGATCCTGTCCGCCACGGTGACCATCACCGAGGGTGAGTCTGTCATGTCCGTACTGAAGCGGGCCTGCGGTGACGCGGGTATCCCGGTGAGCTCCAGCGGCAGCTATGTCAGGGGCATCAACGGCCTGTTCGAAAAGAACGTAGGCAGGAGCTCCGGCTGGATGTACTGCGTGGGGGGAACCTTCCCCAGCTATGGCGCGGACAGCTATACGCTCTCCGGCGGCGAGAACATCCAGTGGCTCTACACCTGTAATATGGGTGCAGACGTGGGCAATACCTACATGGGCTGACAAAAGGGCGGCTTTTGCCGCCCTTTTTCCGCACGCAGGATTGACGTATCCCCTGGCGGCAGGGTATAATTAAAAGGTTAAGACATCATGTATGCAGGAGGTGATCCCATGGACGATACGCTGCGCACTTGCCATCCGGCGGTGAGCTTTGCCTATTTCGCCCTGGTCATCGCCTGCGCGATGCTGCTGATGCCCCCGGTGTGCCTGGTTCTGTCGACGCTGGGCGGCGGGTGGTATGTTGCCCGTCTGCTGGGCGGCAAGGGCCTGCGCCGCCACCTGCTGTGGCTGCTGCCCATGGCCCTCCTGGCGGCGGCGGTGAACCCCGCCTTTGTCCACCAGGGCGTCACCATTCTGGCTTATCTGCCCTCCGGCAATCCTTTGAC
>UMCG01081252.1_pt1 | contig 11127 bp, 13 predicted proteins | sample 1964181 | NCBI WGS metagenome assembly UMCG01 (sample SAMEA4835963, study PRJEB28245) | human gut metagenome | biome: gut microbiome; material: fecal sample | place: Denmark | collected 2008 | reverse complement strand
CAAATCTACGATGATTGGCTCCCGCCGTGCATCTTTTCTCCGTAACCGTCAAATCTGACAACGTATAAAAATCTCCACCTTGGTGCGAATGCGCTGAGGTGGAGATCAATCATTAAAAAAACCTCATTGAGGAACATGACATTCTTGTGGGGCGTTGGCTGGCAGAAGTTTTTCAGCCCAGAATTCGTCAGCTTGGCTCAGCACCGGCGCACTCTGCAGAACCCAAAGAAGGTATTTGTACGGGTCAAGTTTGTTCTCCTTTGCCGTTTCAATCAAGCTGTAGATCACCGCGCTGGATTGAGCACCTGCCGGAGTGTTGGCAAAGAGCCAGTTCTTCCGGCCCATAACAAACAGCTTTATACTGCGCTCAGCACGGTTATTGCTCAGTTCCAGACGGCCATCCTCCAGATATCGGATCAAATACGGCCACTGCTCCAGCAGGTAATACAGTGCCTTTCCAAGAGCGGATTTCGGTGCCGTTTTGGAGATCGTCTCATTTGCCCATGCCAACAGAGCGTCCAGAACCGGTTTCTCCTGTTCCAGGCGCTTAGCATATCGTTTTTTCGGTGCCAGTTCTGCGAAAGACTCCTCCAGTTGGAACAGCCTGGTGCAATAGCACTCGCCGGTTGCTGCCAAAGAGCCTTTTCGGTTTTCTTTGGGCAGGGTCTGTAAGGCTTCGTCAAATTTTCTCCGGGCATGCGCCCAGCAGCCCACAACACGGATATTCTCCGGCAGCTTGTGGTAGCCCTGGTACCCATCTGCGTGCAGCCAGCCGGAGAATCCCCACAGGAAGTTCTCTGCGTGCTCCGCTTTGCGTGTGGGCTGGTATTCATACAGGACGATAGGACTTTCTGCACAGCCGCTGGTCCGGTACAGCCACATATAGGACTTGCTGGTGGAGGAGCGCCCCGGCTCTTTCAGTACCTGCAGCGTCGTTTCATCTCCATGCAGGACTGTCTCCCGGCAAAGATTTCGGTGCAGCACATCATAAATCGGACGCAGCCAAGTGTCTACGGTGTTCAGCAGCCAGTTGGACATGGTCTGCCGTGACAGCTTCAGCCCCTGCCGTCCGAACTCTTGCTCCAAACGGTACAGCGGAGAATACATCACGAATTTTTGAGTCATGATGTGAGCCACTGCTTCGGCTGAAGCAAAGCTGCCCGAGCAAAGAACCGGCTGCTTTGGCGTCTTCAGAATATTGGCTTCTCCGGTCTCTTCTTCACACTTCTTACAGGCATATGTATAGTAGACATCCTCCCGGATCCAGAAGCGGGCAGGCTCCATCTGCAGGCTCCGGCGGACTTCCTTTCCAATCTCCTCCATAACAGTTCCGCAGGAAGCACAGATTCGTTCTTCGTTAGAGAGCCGGTGTTCCACCACCTCTGTAGGAGTTCCTTCGGGAACAATGTCCGTCACGCTGCCGGACTGCCGCTTGCGCTCGTGGGCTTTCACAGCGATCTGTTCCGGTGTGGCAGATTTTGTGCCGTAGGCATTGGCTTCCGCTTCGTTGAAGGTGCACCCAAAAGTCATGGTCATCTGCTCCATGACATCTTCCCGGGCTTTCTCGGAGGAAGATCCAAACTGCCGCTTTTTAGCAAGGCCCAACTGCTCCAGAAGCCATTGGTTCTGGAGCTTCAGCTCAGTCAGTTGTGCCTGCTGAGATTCATATTCCGCGCGTGAAATGGTCACCATTTCAGCGTTTCTTGCGGCAGTTTTCTTCTCGTTTTCCATAAGAAAATTATACCACAAAATATGCGAAAAAGCCAGCGTTTTCGAGCGTTTCAGGACTCTATATCGCGCTTAATCCAGATACCGTTTTATTTGCTTTTGGCTGCTCTGTTTTCAAGCCTTCCATGAGCCAACGGTACTGTTGAGGGGTTAACGTCCGAACCTCATCTTTCGTTCGTGGCCACTGGAAGCTACCACTTTCCAGCCGCTTATACAAAAGCAGAAATCCATCGCCCTCCCAGTACAGTGCCTTGATCCTGTCCTGTCGTCTCCCACAGAACAGAAACAGTGCCGTCTGGAACGGATTCATTTGAAACTGGTTTTGCACTATGCCAGCCAGACCGTCAATCCCGCGACGCAGATCTGTATAACCACAGGCTATGTAGACAGGACAGGTGCAGTTGAAATCATTCAGCATAGGCGCAGAAGTTCTACCAGCGTTTTCAGTTGCTCTGCGTCACAGCCGGGGTAAATATCCAGACTGGCCTCACCGATATGCAGTGTTGCGGAACGTTCCGCAGCCTTGCGTGACACCTGTTGTGGTGTCGGCAGCTCTGCAAATGTGACGGCCGGCACTTTCGGCTGCGGCACCGTTCCGGCCGCAGCCAGCAGTTCCCGCTCCCAACGGTAATATGTCGCTGCGGTAACGCCTTGCTGTCGGCACCACGCCCGCACCGACAACCCACTGCTGCGGCAGTCTTGTATTCGCGCCGCCCACTCCTGCAGCTTTGCCTGATGCTTCAGCTCTACACTTGTCACTCCGACATACCTCCTGATATTGACAGTAGCGGAACGTTTCACAACGTTCCGCTACTATTGTCTCATGTGTGTCTATGCGCCGGAAGATTTGACGGTTACTTTTCTCCAGTTCTCCATAAAGACACCCCCGTTTCCTTTATTACACCAGAAACAGGGGTGCTTGGGTAGTTTTTTGACAAGCTGAAGCAGGCTCCTCTGTCATTTAGGACAGAGGAGCCTGCTTATGTCTATCGAAAATCAAGCTCTGCTGCTTTAACATAGCGTTGAATCTCTTCTACAATAGGGCGTGTGCGATTTTCGCACTTGCGATTATACATAATATAGTTTTCTTCCCACGGGGCTGTTTCAGACGATTCAAAGTCTAAAAGAACCAATTCGCCTTTTTGCAGATAGTGCTTTGCTACCCGCATAGGAAGGAAACCTATTCCTAACTGGTTGCGTAACATCTGAATAAATAGAGAGGCTCGTTCTAGTTCAAAAAAGTGAGATTGGAGGCAATATGTTTCATTGAACCATTCATTAAAAGAATCACTCCAATGGCAATAGATCAAAGGAAATTCATTGAAGTTTTGCGGCGTCATGCAATCACTAGGTAGAACCATATCCTTATGTGATACAAGAACAAACGGGTTTTTTGCTAAAGGAACATACTCAATATTAGGATGCCGGACGGGAATAAAGCTGATGCCAACGTCTAGGCGGCCATCGATAATCATTTGATTAAGAACCCATGAATGATCAGAGACTAACTTAAATGATATCTCTTTATGTTCCATAAAGTACCGCTCTAATGCGGGAAACAAAATGTTGTTCCAAAAAGAATCTGGTGATCCAATTGCAATTTTATAATGAAACGTATTTAAACTGACCGCTTGCATCCCCTCTTTATATAAGTTTTCAATACGCATTGCGTAAGTAAGGAAATCCTGACCAGCTGGAGTCAATTCAATACGCTTTGTGGTACGGTTGATCAAAGGACGTCCGATTTGCGATTCGATGTTCCTGATACGAAAGCTGATTGTGGACTGAGAGGTAAAGAGTATATCAGCGGTGCGACTAAAGCTTTTGGTTTGTGCCAGTGAAATAAATGTGTGCAGTTCGTCAAATGTCATAATGTCACCCGTTTCCGCAAAATAATTGTATTCATTTATCTAAAAGAATGATAAGTAAAAGAAAACATTTCCTGTTGCACAAACAGAATACACTATTTTTGTGAAAAGTGCAAGAGAAATTCGCCGAAAAAAGTCCTCTGTTTGTGATTATTTAATTTTTTGCTAAACTGAGACAATTTTTTGCATTTGATTTTTTGATAATTCAATACTATCATAGAACCATAGCAGTCATGACGCTACAAAAGAAAACGACATCATCAAGTCATAAGGAGGACTGCATTATGGGTAGTCATGTTTTGTACGAGAAGAAGGGCTACAAGGCGTATATCATCCTGAATAAGCCTGAAAAGCTGAATGCGCTGGATGGAGAAATGTATCAGGATGTTCTGGGATATCTGAAGGAGGCAGACGCCGATGAGAGCATTCGTGTTGTCATCTTAAAGGGTGCTGGCCGTGCTTTTTCTGCCGGTTATGATATCCAGGCTGAGATGAATCTTGTCGAGACCCCCATGGAAGAACGCGCCGGCTTCCGCGACGGCAGCAACGCCGCCCGTTGGAAAATGTGGGAAATGGGTAAGCCGGTGATTTGTCAGATTCAGGGCTATTGTCTGGGTGGCGGCTGTGAACTGATGATGCCCGCCGATTATGTGATTTCTTCTGATGACTGCCTGATTGGCGAACCTCAGATTCAATTCGGCGCTGCGTCCGTGTATTTGATGGTGCCTTGGCTGACCGGCCTGCGCAAGGGTAAAGAATTGATGCTGACCGGCGAAAAAATCAACGGAAAAGAGGCTGAGGCGTGCGGCTTTATTACTAAGTCCGTACCTCTGGATGAGCTGGAGCAGTATGTTGAAAACTTGGCTGATAAGCTGATCAAGATGCCTCCTGAAATCATCTCTGTGCAGAAATGGGGTATCAACAAGCAGTTCGAGACCATGGGCATCCGCACCGGTCTGGATATGTGGCTTGATTATACTATGTACTTCCGCTTCTTCAAAACCCCTGAAATTGAGGAGTTTAGCCGTATTTCCAATGAAAAGGGAGTCAAGGCTGCTTTGAAGTGGCGCGATGACTATTTTGCTGGTAAAGCTGGTATTGGTGACGAATAACCTCTCTGTCCGGCTTTGAGATAGAATGGATCACGGGTAGACCGACCGATCATTCTATGCTATCATTAAAAAAGCATTAAGAGAGGAATTTGCTACGCAGAGAGAACTTCTATAAGAAAGAAATCATATATAGGACAACATTATTCCCGCAAAGAGAGAAAACAACTTTTGACATGGGGAAGGCGGGTATATGGTGCAGCTTCATTCTTTCCTCGCATTATATACCCGCCTTTCCGAAGTTCAGAGAACAATTGAATAGGAGGAAAGAACTTGGAAACGAATGTAAAAACAACAGAGAAAAAAGCCCCTTCTTTTGCTTTATCAATTGCAGCTATCGGCATTCTGGTGCTGTTTGTTGGCGGCGGTTACATCGGCCTTGGACTGAAAGTCGATATTATGCTACTTTGTTCCGCTGCTTGTGTTGCCATTATGGCAATGACACTAGGTTATACCTATGCGGATCTTGAGGCTTTTATTTGTGAACGTATCTCTAAAACGATGTCCACTATTCTGATTATCTGGGCGATTGGTACGGTAATCGGTACGTTCATTTTCTGCGGAGCCATTCCGATGGTTATTCGGTACGGTGTTATGCTCATCAAGCCGTCTCTGGTCATTCCGATGTCCTTTGTCTTGTGTGCTATTTTCTCCACGGTGACGGGAACCTCCTGGGGAAGCGCTGGCACCGCGGGTGTGGCCTGTATTGGGATCGCCGCCGGTCTGGGTGTGTCTTTGCCGATGACGGCCGCCGCTATAGTCTGCGGTGCAACTTTCGGTGATAAGATTTCACCTCTATCTGATACGACCAATTTGGCACCGCTGTGTGCGGGATGCACCCTCTATCAGCATATCGGATCAATGATGTGGACAACAACCCCAGCAAGCCTTCTTGCTTTAGCAGGCTTCTTTATTCTGGGGCATACCAACCAAGTGGCAGCCGATGGCCTGCCTCAGGCCGCACTGGATATGATTGCCACTCTGGATGGTATGTTTAACTGGAGTATTCTGTTGATTATCCCCTTCGTAGTCATTGTGATTGGCGCTATCACAAAGAAGCCCCCGGTTCCCACTATGCTGGCGGCTGCGCTACTGGCCATTTTGATTGGCTGCTTCTATCAAGGATTTTCTATTCAAAGTGGTGTGCTGTCAGCGTACAGCGGTTTTAAGATGGACATGGTGCCTGGTTTAGATGCAACATTAGCTGATCCTATGGTTTCCAAGCTGTTGGTTCGTGGCGGCATCACCTCCATGGCCAGCATTGTGATTATTATTTTCTGTGGATATGCCTATACCTCTATTCTGAGCGGTGTTGGGTTTATGGATACTGCTATGAAACCTTTTACCTCACGTATTCGAGGCAGGGGCCCGTTGATGGCAGCGGCTTTTTGCACTAGTTTCATCCTATTAGCACTCTCTGGTATTACCTATGTTAGCTCTATTTGCCTGCCTGACATGTATAAACGTTCTTTCTTAGAGCATGGTATGCCTGCCCGAGTGTTGTCCCGTACCATTGAAGATGGCTCCACTATCATGGCTCCGTTGATTCCGTGGGGAACCTCTGGTTTGCTGTATGCGTCCACTTTGGGCGTCGATGTTTGGGGCAGTGGTGGTTATGGAATCTATTGCTTTACTTGCTGGCTCACGCCTATCATTGCGATTCTGCTTGCTGTTACGGGCGTTGGCATCTACAAGATGAACGATGAAGAAATTAAGAAAGCTCTGGCAGAATACGATGCAGAACAGGACGAACTGCGGCATTCAATTTAAAAGCCATAATACCTTCACAGATACATACTAATTTTTCCTAAGTAGAAAGGTCGTCTTTTGACGGCCTTTTTACTTAGGAAACAAAGATGGTGCGATACGATGAAAGAAATTAATCCGATACACATTGAAAAATTGATAGAGTTAGCAAACCAAAGCCCATACTGTCGTTTGCTGGGACTGCAAATTATTGAAGTCTCCCCCGGACGGTCGAAGATAATCTGCCGTGCCGGCAGGCAAATGGAGAATATGTTTGGAGGTATTCACGGCGGTGTATATGCAGCGCTGGTCGACACAGCTGCATATTGGGCCGCATTTTGCTCGCTAGAAGCGGATTGTGGATGTACTTCAATCGATTTGTATGTAAACAATCTTGCTTCGACACGCGGTAACACATTAACTGCAGAAGGATTATTAATTAAGGCGGGGCATAAATTGTGTGTGTCGTCAGTGTTGATTACGGATGAATCCGGGAAGCAAATTGCTTATGGCAGTGGAAAACTAATGATTTTGCACGAGCGTCAGTCTATTCGTCAAAGTACTGAGAATCTTGGGTATCCTCCTCTTCCGCCGAAGTTCCTTTGATTGCGCCAAGTAAAGAGTATATACCTATGCATCGTTCGATATAAACACAACGCTTGCTACTCTGAAATGCGAATTGTTCCGTTTTTTGTTGACTTTCTTCCTTTTCTGTGATACTTGTTTGTTGCGGGAGGTGAGAACCATGTACGACACCCTGCGGGAGCTGCATTGCAAATTCTGGAAAGAACTGCCCAAGCCAGAAATCGAGCGGCAGTACGACGAGGCCTTTCGTGAGCTGATGCGTCGGCTGGAAAAGCTGGAGCGCAAGCTGGTGCTGCGACTTCTAGACACAAGTGGCTTGCTGGCAGAGAACGCTGCGTTCGACAGCTTTGCGTGCGGCTTCCGGCTTGCGCTGGAACTGACAACCGAATCACAACTATACCAAAAAGAACGGTCAGAGGAAGCTCTGACCGTTCTTTGCGCAACGGAGGAGAATGAAGATGAAAACTAAGATCACATTACTGACAATCAGTGCGACGCTGCTGCTCACGGCTTGCGGGCAGGTGGAACGCAGCTCAACAGAAACGACATCGCCAGCAACACCGGCGGCGCGGGAAGAAGCACAGCAGCCACAAGCAACATCTGAGCCAACAATGACAGCGCATGAACCGGACACAGTGCCAATCACAGTGCAGGAACAATCACAAAAAGAGAATACTCATCAGGAGGAAAGTACTCCGCAAACCGCCGATACCCTTGAACCGATTGAGGAGCCAACAGATGACATTCCCTCCGAGACCGTCCACGTCAAGACGGGATATGTGGAGCCGGAACCAACACCGGAGCCTGAACCGATACCTACGCCATCGATACCCGCAGACCATCAAGCAGCCATCGACGCTGCCAACGCCTATGCGGTCATGCAATACGGTGTCATCACGGACACAAGTCTGACACTGGACAACGGCGCCTACCGATTCCCTGCGGCGGTGCCAACAAACGCATCGCAGGAAACACTGGAAGCAAAAGCACGGGACATGGTGGACTTTACGTTCCGTCAGCTCATGATGCAGGCGGGTGTGGACAGCCTTGCGGATGCCGGATTCCATTGCAACGTCTGCATCATCGAGGAAGGTGGTAGCCTGCTGATCTACGTTCTCTACGACGGTTAAGCGGCGCAAAACCTGCGTCGGTGTAAGCAAAGAATAGGGAGCCGGTCATTTGACCGGCTCTCGGTTATTATGACTCCTTCAGCCACTTCTCGAATTCCTCCAGAGAGATGATGTCGCGGTCACATTTTTTCTTCTGCTCTCTGGCCCGTTCGCTCCAAGCATAGAAATAGTTGGCAGTGATGCGCCCCGCTTTGATCCATGCAAAACGACGTTTGTATTCGCGGCGATAAGCTCTGAACACAGGGTCATCGGATTGTTTTTCTGCCCACTGCTGATACGACCCCATAGCACGGCACTTTAGATGCCCGTCAATAGGTAACCGATCGCAGTACTCTGCGCTGACCCGCCCTGTTTGAGCAAAATAGCGTCCGCATTTTTTGCACCGGCGCACGGTAACATTGCGTTCTACGCAAGTTCTGAGAGAGAAGTCAATGATATCCGAGATGTGTTTGGCGTACAGTACCGATACGCAATCTCCCGTGTCTATCGGTTCGAGACTGATGGGAATTGGGGTAAAAGAAAACATCTCCGGATCTTTTGGATAGTTTGGTGCGTCACATGAGAAATAGCGCCGAATCTGCTGCTGCGGATCACGTCCGGCCTTGTCCACATCCAACACCAAATCAAAGAATCGCTGTACCTTTTGCTGATACAGAGGCAGCTGCTCTGGCAGTTGCCGTAGTTCATCTGCCATCTGTGTGTCCTCTATGCTTCCGCGATCATTATAAACTGCTTGATGGGAATACCGGTCATACCAACGGACATATGGGAGACGAAAGAAAACATGACGCCGAGACACTTGAGCTAACTCGTCCATTGCGGCAGTAGCAGCATCCTGACTTCCCTCCAGCAACCAACGATCCCAATTAACTGAAATACGCTGAAATATGGGAACCACTTCAGAACAGTCCATCTCGAGAAAGGTCAGCAGATTCTCTAAGAACATATCATATGCCCGCATGATCTCTCCACTGTGCGTTCCGTAGAGAGCGCAGAAGATGATCTCATACCGGTCTTCAAAATACATTTTGTAGAAGTACATAATAACCTCCAAAGAATAGACTTGTTGTAAAAATATATTGACAGTGTTGACAGGCGTTTTCGTTTTTGGTATGATAACCCTAAGAGTTGTCTAAATGAATATTAAAGTTAGTCTAACACTCTGAAAGCTATTTGTCAATGTAAAAACTCCAACCTGATAAATAGTGCTGCACCTTCACAACTACATACCCATCACCAGAGAAGATACTCGCCGGGGAAGTACGCCACAACGCTGCGCAGAGCAGCCGAGCGTGCCAAGGCTGAGACAAACGCCGCGCAGGCAAAGTGCGGCAGGAACGACCTGTGGTGCATGGCAAATCCAACGAAAAGAGGTGAGAACCGTATATCGTCCCTACAAAAATGAAAGCCGCCAAACTGCTGCAACAGTCTGGCGGCACGCCGCGCTTCGGAAAACGCAGACGCCATCTGCAAACAGTCTAACAGAGAGACCTCCGAAACGCAAGTTCTTTTTCTCTGAATTTGAAACAAGGAGGATCTCATGAAACGATCCGTCTATACAAACTACGACGAGCTGCCGCTGTTCCTCAACGCGGAAATGGTGGCAAAGGTGCTGGGCATTTCCATCTCCAGCGCCTACGAACTGATGCACGAAATGAGCTTCCCCGCCCTGCGTGTGGGCAGCCGCATTGTCGTCCCGAAAGAAAAATTCTGCCAATGGGTAGAGTCGCAGACAGGCGGTGTGCGATGACCCGCACCCTGCCGTGGCAGAAGCCCGACCCTGCCAAGAACTACTATCCTGTGCCGAAGGTCATCTGCCAACTGGGCCTGTCACCCGGCGAGATCGCCGTGTACTCATTCCTGCTGTTCTGCGAAGATCGCAAGACCTATCAGTGCTACCCCAGTTACCGTACCATCGGTGACGCCGTAGGCATGAGCCGCAATACGGTGTGCAAGTATGTACGGTCGCTGGAGGAAAAAGGTCTTATCCGCACGGAGCGTACCTCCATCGTTCTCAAGAATGGCCGCAAACGAAACGGCTCCCTGCTCTACACACTGCTGCCGTGGAGACAGGCGGTGGAGCAGTTCCATCAGCGACAGTTAGCTATGGTGGAAGCTGCCGCAGAGCGTTAGCGGATACAAGAGCAACTGGCGGAATATGCTGAAGAACCCCCGTGTTCGCCCCTGTGAGCCGCTGTGTGGCCTCCTTCGGGGCGGGGCAGCGTCCCTGCCCCGGAGAAGGATCCCGAGCCGTTTTCGGGCGGATTTGCGGGGGCTTTCTCAGCTCTGCGGAGGACGAAGGAAGAAGCAGGAGAAAGGCATTGGCGCTTTTCAGCGCCGATGCCGGTCACGGCAGCCCGCAGTGCGGACTGCCACGAGGGTTTGCAGGGTTTTGGAAATGGCGCTGATTATAGGACTCCAAATATGCTTTGACGCTATTCTTTGTAAAAATGCCCATCAGTCCCGTGTTTGTAAGACTTTCGGGACGCGCAGGCATACGCGGAAGGAGGTGTGGCTCGATGGATAAAAATGGGAAAAGTAGGCACTCCGTTTGGCTGTCAGACGACGTGTGGCAGGAGGTAGATGCGTTCTACAAGCTGGATAACTGCCCCACTCGCAACGAGTTTGTGGAGAAGGCTCTGCGACAGTATTGCGGACGATTGCACGCTGAGAGGACAGGTGCATATCTGCCTCGCGCACTGCAAGAGGTGCTGGAGGGTACGCTGGGTGTGTTCGGTGACCGGCTGGGCAGGCTGCTATTTAAGCTGGCGGTGGAGCACAACATGACCAACCACCTGCTGGGCGGCGATGTGGATATGACCCGTGAGGAGTACAATAAAATGCGCGGCAGCAGCGTCCGTGAGGTGTCGGCGACCCACGGTACGATCTCCTTCAAGGATGTGCTGCTGTTCTATCAGAGAGACTGACCGACGCAAAACCTGCGTCGCAGTAAGCAAAGAG
>UMCG01085445.1_pt1 | contig 11176 bp, 8 predicted proteins | sample 1964181 | NCBI WGS metagenome assembly UMCG01 (sample SAMEA4835963, study PRJEB28245) | human gut metagenome | biome: gut microbiome; material: fecal sample | place: Denmark | collected 2008 | reverse complement strand
AGAACAAAACCGAAAGTGCGCAGGAATTCGGACGTTATCAGAACGGGTGAATAAAGATTCAGAGCTTATGGAGCAGATAATCGAGCTCCAGACTGTGTTTGAGGATAAAGAGACTTTACTGCATCAGTTGCGCATGCTTGATGGACTGTCCGATAGTGATTGCGAATTGTTGGCAAGGACTCACTACACGGGATGGGGCAAGCTTTCAAGGAAGTTGCTTACGACCAAGGTCGGCGAATGCAAGATTGGTGATGATTTTGCCCCTCAGAAGCATAGCATCATTGAGATTATGCGTTTTGAAGATCGTAATTTTATGGAAATTATTACTGATAAAAATTATGGTTTTCCTGAATGGATTGATGAGCAGAATCTTGGAGCGGATAAAAAGCAATCGTTGGAGTCAATGGTTGACGAGCTTCACGTATCTCCGAAAGTGAAACGAGGAATCATCCAATCCGTTCGACTCATTGATGATATCTCTAAGGCCGTTGGAAAGAAGCCATCGAGAATATTCCTAGAATTGGCCGGAGATATTCAGGCAAGCGTGCGAACCACTTCTCGAAAGAATCGCTTGCTGGAGTTGTACAAGAATGCTGGATTGAGAAAGGAATTCAGTGACATTTATGATCGCTTGGAGGCAAGCGACGATAAAGGACTTCAGGATGATCGGTGGTTCTTGTACTACACACAGCTTGGTAAGGATATGTATACGGGCGAAGAGCTGGATATCGACAGGCTATCGTCTGATTACGATATCGATCATATTATTCCCCAAGCTGTAACGCAGAATGATTCCCTGGACAATCGAGTACTTGTGTCCCGTGCGGCCAATGCGCGTAAAACAGACTCTTTTGCATATTTGCCGGAACTAGTAGAAGCAAGAAGAGGCTTTTGGCAGGAACTGTTGGATAATAGGTTGATTTCCCAGACTAAATTTGAACGTTTGGTACGACAAAATGATTTCGGTAGACATGAGAAAGAGCGTTTTGTCGAGCGATCGCTGGTAGAGACTCGTCAGATTATGAAGAATGTGGCGACTTTGATGCGGCGGAGGTATGGAAATAGCTCTGCTGTGATTGGACTTAATTCCGAATTGACCAAGGAGATGCGCCAATATCTCGGGTTTGAACATAAGAATCGTGATATTAATGATTATCACCATGCTCAGGATGCATTATGTCTTGGTGTAGCTGGGCAGTTTGCTGTTAACAGAGGTTTCTTTGATAATGGTGCAGTTTCTGATGGAGCGGCGAATGCATATAATATCTATCTTCAGGACTACCTGAGAGGATATCGTGAGAAATTGAAGGCGGGGGACCGTAAACACGGTAAAGCCTTCGGTTTTATTGTCGGCTCTATGGCTTCGGCGGATGAAAATAAGCGTATCAATCCTAAGACTGGTGAGATTGCGTGGAGTGAGGCTGATAAAGATTATCTCCGAAGAGTGATGAATTATCGTAAGATGCTTGTCACTCAGAAGGTGGGGGATAGTTTTGGCGCTCTATATAACGAAACGCGATATGGAGCTGCGGTTAAAGAAGGGCATGACGGTATTGCTTTCGATAAAAATAAAGCCGATACGTCTTTGTATGGTGGTTTCTCCAGCGCAAAGGTGGTTTATTCGATTCTTGTCGAATTAAAGGGAAAAGTACGTCTTGTGAACATCACGATGCAGGAGTACTCGATGTTGGGAGATTGCCCTTCGGATGAAGCATTGAAGAAAGTACTGGTGGCAAAAAAGCCTGAATATGCAAAAGCGAAAATTTTGCTTCGACATATTCCGTCAATGCAGCTTATTCACTATAAAGGGGCATGCATGACAATAAAGTCTGCTACTGAATTGAATAATGCTCGACAGTTGTGGCTGGATTGTGATGTATATAATGCCTTGGATGATTATCTGAAGTGTGGGACTTCTAAAAGCTCAATAGACATAATGCAAATTTGGGATGCATTATTCGACGCGGTAAATAAACATTATCCGCTTCACAGGGTTGAAGAAAGTACGCTAGCTAAGGCGCGGACTAAATTTGAGAAGCTTGATTTGGACAAGCAGTTGGATGTTTTAGGGATGATTGTTGTCGCGCTTCATGCTGATCCTGGTCGTGCAAACCTTTCGTTGGTTGGCCTCCCCAGCGAGTGGAAACGTGTTAGAAGTGTATCTTTCTCCGATGATGACGAATTTGTTTTTCAATCTCCGTCTGGACTATTTGAAACGAAAATTACTATTGCAGAACTGAAAAAGGCTGAATAAATGAAAAGGGCTTCCGGCATTGCCGGAAGCCCAAAGCCATAAGGCAAGGCATTAATCCTTCTGAAGCTCGGTTATAAAAACCTTGCTTTATTTCAATATATGCCTGTCAGGTCAACGACCTAGACAATCGGATTGCGACCAAACAATCCTTTAACAGAATACCACAACCACGATGGAGTGAGTATGGCGTGGCGGAATATTGTAGTGACGCAACATTGCAAAGTTTCGATGAAGATGAACTTGCTTGTTGTGCAAACGGATGATGATACTGTTCAGATTCCAATCGATGATATTGGAATGGTGCTGTTTGCTACAACGCAAGCTGTAATCACCACAAGCGCTATGGCATCTCTTCTTGAGCGGGATATCAAAGTGGTGTTTTGCAATGATAAACATCTCCCAATTGGTGAAACAAACCCATACGAAACTGAATCCTCTAGACGAGTATGCATTGTGCAACAAATGGGTTGGGCGGAAGAACGAAAGAACATATTATGGCAACGAATCGTGCAAGAAAAGATAGCTCATCAGATTTTCGTATTAAAGGAAAAGTGCGCTTTCCCTGATATAGAAAAGATGAAAACATTAATCACGTCTGTTCAGCCGGGAGATTCGGATAACCGTGAAGCGGTCGCGGCTCATATGTATTTTCCAAGACTGTTTACCTATGAATTTGTTCGCTCAGATGATAGTAATGAAACGAATGGATTGTTAAATTACGGCTATTCGTTAGTAATGTCTGAAGTCGCTCGAAAGATAGCAGAATTTGGCTATTTAACTGAATTCGGCATCCATCATGATAGCGAGAAGAATCCTTTTAATCTTGCTTGTGACCTTATGGAGCCTTTTCGGCCATTTGTTGATGCAAAAGTATTTGAGCTAAGGGAACAAACTCTGAACTCAGAAGTGAAGAATGAGCTTATACGGCTGTTGCGCACTGATTTGCCTGAATTTGGAACTTGTTTGACGCAATTGATCAATATTTTTGTTCGCGATGCATTCCATTACCTATCAGGAGATGGCAGATTGCCAGAATTGGGGTTTATTGATGAGGTATAGGGTTATGAGGGTTTTGATATTCTTTGATTTGCCTGTGAAAACAGTAGCAGAGCGTAAGGCATACGCAACTTTTCGAAAGAATCTGTTGCGAGAAGGTTTCATTATGGTTCAAGAATCAGTATATTCTAGAATCGCTACCACTCGTGAATCGGCTGGTTTTCTTGAAGGCCGTGTGGCGAGTTTTGTTCCTGAAGAAGGTTTGGTGCAGTCACTGATTATTACGGAAAAGCAATATGCTTCAATCAAATTTCTTTTAGGAAATCGAATTGAGGATGTAAGAAATTCGGATGAACGGACAGTGATTATATGATTGATAGCATTGTCATGTATCCGCTCGATGTGATGCCTCTTGAATTAGGGCTGAATGTATTGGGATTATCGTCGCCAGAACTTTTGTTTAAATTTGTGGAGGGCCTACAGGGGTTTGGTGATGACGTGGTTCTGGGAGATGGGAGTAAGACCGCGGTCTTAACAAAATCAATATTGTATGTTGGGGATTGCGCTGATATTGTTGACTACAATGCACTATTCCAAAAAGCGGCAATTAAGAAAATAATAGATGAATTTGATGTTGATAAATTAACTAGAGTGCTTGAGTTGCAGGCAGAGTTAAAAACGCTTATTCAAGATGAAATATGGGATGATGATTTGCCTCTGGAAATTTCTTCTTCGCTGGATTTGAAAACTGCGATTTCAATGGCAAAATTACGTGTTGATGTGAGCTCTGTGGGTTCCCTATTTGATAAAATTCAGATGGTGGTTGATACTGCCGGTGCTCTTGCTGAGAACAGGATGCTTGTGACGCTTCATACAACTCAATATTGTAATAACGACCAATTGATTTATTTACATAGAGACCTATTAAAAAATGGTATGCAGCTTCTTGACCTGGAATGCTGCAACAAAAGGGTTACCCTGACAGAAGGAAGAAGCCATTATGTTGATGGAGATTATGTTCAGTTCTCATGAACTGTTCAGGAAGCTCCAAGGCTATCGGTTTCAGAAGCCTGTCAGATCAATGACCTAGACCACGATATTCAAGGTTTTTGTGCTATGCGCCACGTTTCAGAAGCCTGTCAGATCAATGACCTAGACCACGTGATTTGGGTGATGGGTTCAGGGATGGTCGTTTCAGAAGCCTGTCAGATCAATGACCTAGACCACGAGGTGAAATGATGCTGATTCATGACGCTTGTTTCAGAAGCCTGTCAGATCAATGACCTAGACCACGGGTAGTTCCTTCGGTCTTCCTGGTCTTTAGTTTCAGAAGCCTGTCAGATCAATGACCTAGACCACCCGACTATCAGCATGATTCGAGCAATTCCAGTTTCAGAAGCCTGTCAGATCAATGACCTAGACCACGCCGACAAGGACGAATACGTGTTCCATGATGTTTCAGAAGCCTGTCAGATCAATGACCTAGACCACTCCAGCATGGCACGATTCAATGCCATGAGTGTTTCAGAAGCCTGTCAGATCAATGACCTAGACCACCATGGCTCACCATGCATGGTGTCGGCGGATGTTTCAGAAGCCTGTCAGATCAATGACCTAGACCACGAACGAAAGCCCAGTCAAGCGCGCACTTGAGTTTCAGAAGCCTGTCAGATCAATGACCTAGACCACCCACTCGCTGGTGGTGTCCTGGTTGCCGAAGTTTCAGAAGCCTGTCAGATCAATGACCTAGACCACGGTCGATGTTGTCCCAGAGAACGATGGCGTGTTTCAGAAGCCTGTCAGATCAATGACCTAGACCACACATTCCGTTTGTTGGCGGTTCTGTCTGAAGTTTCAGAAGCCTGTCAGATCAATGACCTAGACCACGCCTGATAGGAACGCTGCTGCAGTCTGCCCGTTTCAGAAGCCTGTCAGATCAATGACCTAGACCACGCCGCCCCACAGCAGATTCGTGCCACTCACGTTTCAGAAGCCTGTCAGATCAATGACCTAGACCTGCCCACATGCCCGTGTCGAATTCCACAATGTGTTTCAGAAGCCTGTCAGATCAATGACCTAGACCTGTCTGCGCGGCACCGACCACAAGGAACTTCAGTTTCAGAAGCCTGTCAGATCAATGACCTAGACCTGGTGCTGACCTTGGGCCTGTGCGGCATGAGGGTTTCAGAAGCCTGTCAGATCAATGACCTAGACCTGGCAGCATATGCCGCACCAAAGCTATCGACCGTTTCAGAAGCCTGTCAGATCAATGACCTAGACCTGGCACGATCCTCCTGTGCACCTGGGCCACGGTTTCAGAAGCCTGTCAGATCAATGACCTAGACCTCGAGGATGTCGTGAATCTCCTCCCACTCGAAGTTTCAGAAGCCTGTCAGATCAATGACCTAGACCTCTCGTACACTGGGGGTGTCTATCTCGTACACGTTTCAGAAGCCTGTCAGATCAATGACCTAGACCTCGATATTGTGCGTGGACACCACGCCGATAATGTTTCAGAAGCCTGTCAGATCAATGACCTAGACCTCCGGATTTATGGTCAACCATGAGGGACGGTAGTTTCAGAAGCCTGTCAGATCAATGACCTAGACCACAGGGAAAGCCGATGGTAAGCCGTTTACCCTGTTTCAGAAGCCTGTCAGATCAATGACCTAGACCACTCGCGGTTCATCCGCACCACCGGAAAGAGGGTTTCAGAAGCCTGTCAGATCAATGACCTAGACCACCACGACGGCCTCATTATTGTCCAATGCCAGGTTTCAGAAGCCTGTCAGATCAATGACCTAGACCACTGAGCTGCGCGCGGCTGAGCGCCCACCGTCGTTTCAGAAGCCTGTCAGATCAATGACCTAGACCACCACGGTGGACGTGACGCTCTCCGAATCCATGTTTCAGAAGCCTGTCAGATCAATGACCTAGACCACGCCGGTCTGCGCCTCCACGAGCAGGGTCTTGTTTCAGAAGCCTGTCAGATCAATGACCTAGACCACTCGCGGCTATGCCTATTTCAAGGCTCGGAATCATATTTTCGAAAGATATGGGATTGATATTCGCGTCGAAGGGAATATACATTTCCTAGACGATTGGGATGAAATGAAAGCGAAATGGGCGTTTTATTTAGGGGTGGCCGATCCGGATTACATCAAACGGGCTGATGAGAACAGGCAAACTCGCTATAGAATCGTGGAAGAAGAACTAATCCGCGTATGGTTGCAGAAAAGACACGGCAAAGAGAAACGTTTTCGCATTTACACCGGCCATCTGACCACCACACAGGAAAGGGAAAGGTTATGGCCCCTGGATCGGCAAGTGGCGGCAGCCTACCGACAGTTGAGACCCTATTGCGATTCTCTTCCCGATGGCCAAGTCCAATCCCTCGATGATGGCTTTAATGCAGGAGAACCATACTACTCGCTGAGCTGGCTAATAGCAGACATCCTCGAAAATAACATCGCCGTCCCCCAAAGACGTCTTGCTTGACGCCTATGCGCTGCTCGACGACGAAGACAAAGAAGAATATGCCGGTCTAATCGAAAAGAGATCCGATACGCCGTGACATGGACCTGATTCGCGACATCCTCAAAACGGTAGTGGACTCCGACATCCAAGGGATGCCCGTGCTTTCACAATGATGTCCATCCTTTCCATGCGGTTGTCTACCATGCCGGCTTGCTGTGATAGGTCCGCCTAGTCGACGTGTCTGAGATAAAAGCGGCAGATGGTGAGATAGTCCCAGCGACCATCGGTCTACTCATATGGGAGAACAACGATTTCAAACGCAATTCGTTCCGATAGCATATAGAGCTGGGCGAAATGGCTTGTTGTTTCCATTTATTGCCAATCTATCAGTCGCATCGCATGTGCGTTAGCTACACTTATCCGCATAAGTGTAGCTAACGTTAAAATAAGCTACATTTATCTCGATAGGTGTTGCTTACGAGAGTTTTTGCGATGGATAATAATTTCAGCCATTTCGATATACATGAATCCGTAGGGGCCACAACGACTTGTGTTTCCGATTTACAAGCGTGGCTTTGCTTAAGAACGTGATTTTGTCCGGGGAACGATGCGCTTGACACATACTGGCACTACCAACGGAGGAGCACCATGAAATACGAGATTGCGATTTGCAAAAGTATGAAACGTAAGAAAGGACGCAGTCGCGCTTCGATATGTTTTTGATTGCGTAACGGCGCGACGGCATCGCTTTTGCGCATGTCGGGCGCTTCGTTGCCGCCACCGGCGTAAGATATCTGCGAATGTCAAACATAAGCGAGATATCTGAAGGAGAGAAGATGTCAACAAACGAAGCAGCATTGCCGCAGTCGACGGTCCGGGTTGCCCAGGCTGATCCGGATGGGATCCTTCTGGTGATCCACGCAGGCGCTGGCAATCGCGGCAAGAAGGACACGCCGGAACGTCGCGCCCAGGTGGAGCAGGATCTGAACAGGGCCCTTGAAGCCGGCTATGCGCTGCTGGAACAGGGCGCTCCGGCCGAGGATGCCGTCTGCGCGGCCATTCGTGTCATGGAGGATGCTCCCGAATTCAATGCTGGCCGTGGTGCCGCGTTGACGAGCGAAGGCATCGTGTCCATGGATTCCTGCCTGATGACCGGCGTTGACGGCGAAGTCGGCTCCGCATGCGGTCTGACCACGTCCAAGAACCCGATCAATGTGGCGCGCGCCATCAAGGAGAAGACCAAGCACGTCATGTTCGCCAAGCCGGGCGATAACCTGCTCAAGGAGTGGGGCATCGAACTGTGCGACAGCGAGTACTTCATCACCCCGGCCCGTCAGGAATCCCTGCGTGAGGCGCAGTCCAATGGCGACGAATGGGAGAAGCATGGCACCATCGGCGCCGTCGCACGTGACGCGTCCGGCAATATCGCAGCCGGCACCTCCACTGGCGGCATCACCAACCAGATGCCGGGCCGTGTTGGCGATTCGCCACTGCCGGGTTGCGGCACCTACGCCAACAACGATTCCGTTGCGATCTCCTGCACCGGCATCGGTGAGGCGTTCGTCAAGGAAGTCGCCGCACACCAGGTTTCCGACCGTGTGCTGTATGCCAAGGAAGATCCGGTCGAGGCTGCGAAGGCCGCGCTGGACGGTGTGGCCCGTCACCACGGCGACGGTGGCATGATCGTCGTCCCCGCCCATGGCGACGGTGCGATGGTGTTCAACAGCGAGATGATGAACTGCGGTTGGAAGTCCCCGAAGGGCAGCTACGTGCAGAGCTGACGCCATAGGTTTGACGCCGTAAGCAAATAAACGAAACGGCTGCAAAACGCCGAGTGGGGGTTCGAATCCTTAATGGATTCGACCCCCCACTCGTTTTTCGTTGCCGATTGGCAGCGAAACGTCACAACGAAGCCGTCACTTGGTGATGGTGTTGTAGGTAGGCAGGTTGGTGTAGTCGAACGACACGTTCTTCACGTTCGTCGCGGACGCGGCGGCGACGTTGTCGTTCCACAGCGGAATCACCGGAAGATCCTTGGCCAGCACTTCCTGCGCCTTGGTGAAGTCCTCGGTTCGCTTCTTTACGTCGGTCTGGGCGAGCGCGGCGTTCAGGAGCTTGTCGAATTCCGCGCTCTTGTAATCACCATCGTTCGAACCATGACCGTCAGCGGAGCTGGAGGCATATAGCGGATTGAGATAATCTTCAGCGGACGGGTAATCCAGCATCCAGCCGGCACGGAACGCGGTTTTGATGGTGCGGTTGGTCACCTGGTTACGCACGTCGCTGAACGTGGCGTACGGCTCGCCAGCGGCGTCGATGTCGAGTGTGTTCTTGATCTGGTTGCACACGGCATCGACCCATTCCTTATGGCCGCCATCGGCATTATAGGCGATTCGGAAGTTGCCGGACCATGGCTTGATGGCATTGGCTTTCTTCCACAGTTCCTTGGCCTTGGAAGCGTTGTACTTCAGGTTGTCGCCGTTCTTCTCCAGCTTCTTCACATATTCGGGGACGAGCGGTGAAGTGAAATCGGTGGCCGGGGTCTTCGTGTTGTTGTAAACCTTCTTGACGATCTGGTCGCGGTTGATGGCCATGGAAATGGCCTGACGACGCAATTGGCCTTCCTCGTCGTTGCCGAAATGCTCAAGACGTTCCGGAATGACGAAGGACTGGAATGAGGATCCTGCCTGGCTGTAGGCGATCACGCTGGAATCCTGACGGAAGGTCTTCACCGCGGACTGTGGAATCTGATCCATCACGTCGAGGTTGCCGGACAGCACGTCGGAGTAAGCGGAATCCTCATTCGTATAGACGCGGTATTCGATGCCGTTGTTGGATACCTTGCGGCTGCCCTTATAATCCTTGTTCGGCACGATGATGATGTTCTTGTCATGCGACCAGGACTTGAACTTGTACGGACCATTGCCAATCGGAGCCTGACCGAACTTCTTGATGTCCTTAAATGCCACGCTCGGCAGCGGGAAGGTGGACTGGTGTGCCAGCTTGGTCGGGAACACGGAATCCGGCTTGTTCAGTTCGACGATCAGCGTGTAGTCGTCCGGAGTGGAAAGGCCGGAAAGCTTGGCGTTCGGGTCGACGTTCGGATCCTGCAGCTCGTCATAGCCCTTGATGGTGGAGAAGCGGCTCGAGGTCTTCTGCGCGTTCTTCACGTTCGCCGCGAAGCTCCACGTGTCGGCGAAGGAGTGGGAGGTCACAGCCTCACCGTTGGTGAACTTCCAACCCTTCTTCAGTTTGATCGTGTACTTGGTGGCATCCTCGTTCGGGGTGATACTCTCGGCCACTTCAAGATGCTGCTTGCCCTTCGCGTCGAAGCTCACCAGACCTTCGAACAGGTAGCGGATGACCTTGCCGCCGCCCATTTCGTTGGTGTCGCTCGGAATCAGACCGTTCTGCGGCTCGCTGTTGTTCACGGAAATCAGCGAGGTGTCGCTGGAATTGCTGGTGGCGGCGTTGTCATCGGATGACGAGCCGCACGCGGCGACCGACATCAGCATGGTTCCCGCCGCGGCCATGGCGACCAGGCGGTGGAGCATGTTTCTCTTCATTGTTTTCTCCTCTGATGTTGACATTCCGTCGCTTATGACGGCGGAAAGACAATAGACGTGATTATAGGAGTTTTGTTAACCGAGCTCACTGCTCTGTCTCAATGTGAGATGGAACGTTTCCATACAAAAGGGCTAAGAGGGTAATGCAGGGAGGGAAGAGGGGCGGGATGCCGCTGAGAACATCAGTCGAAGCGGACGCCCTCGGGCTTGCTGGGCAGCGAGTACAGGAATGCTTGGATGATCAGCGAGATGCCGGCCATGCCGAGGCTGACATAGAACAGCGTGAGCAGCATTCCCGGGAAGCTGTTCGGGTCATGAAAGTCGAGTTTCGGTGGCTCGTGGGGGATGACCATGATCATGCCGATTTCGATGATGACCAGGCCGAACGCAATGACGACCAGCATCGCAAGGGCCAGAATGGTGCCGACATGCCCAAGCAGAAACCACCAGCCGGTGCGGTTGGCATCATGCAGCCTTCTGAAGGAGATGGCCATGATCGGCACCATGGTGGCCAGCATCCACAGTATTCCGGACACCGTTCCGGCAGCCGGAATAAGGAATATCAGCACGCTGACCGGAATGAAGAACAGCATGGCGAGCCAGAACTCGCGTCTGCTGGAACGCCCCCGAAACTCCATGTAGCCGATGAAAAAACGTTTGACGGCATCAATGAAACCGCAGTGGTAGTCGGGCGTCCATGTGCCGTTGCCGCTGTAGGGGAATCGCATATTCGTAAAGCCTTCTTCTCAATGAAACGCATACGCTGGATTCGCGTCGCGCGTCCACCGACGGTGGTGTGCGGCCATCGTAACATGCTGCTATTCGCCCATAGCGCAACCGTTGCAATCGCAATGATTCGGCGGCTTTTCCCGCAATATGGCGT
>UMCG01024605.1_pt1 | contig 11194 bp, 5 predicted proteins | sample 1964181 | NCBI WGS metagenome assembly UMCG01 (sample SAMEA4835963, study PRJEB28245) | human gut metagenome | biome: gut microbiome; material: fecal sample | place: Denmark | collected 2008 | reverse complement strand
CTGGATGAGATTCCCGGCCGTGGACGCGACATTCTCATGTACGGCGAACCGTGGTCCGCGGGCGCCACCGCGCCGCTGCCCAGCGACACCGTGCTGGCTGACAAGTCAGGCCTGTCGAAGCTTGACAGTCGCATCGGCCACTTCTGCGACACCACGCGAGACACCATCAAGGGCCATGTGTTCTTCTCGGACCGCCCGGGTTATGTGAACGGTGGCATGCACGAGAACGTAGCGGCTGCGCGTGAGGCCGTGGACGCGTGGCGTCGCGGCAAACATTCGGAAGGAGTGGCAGGCCAGGTCATTCAATACGTGTCCGCGCACGACGACCTCACGCTGTGGGACAAGTTGTGCGCGAGCTTTGCGGCTGGTTCGTTGGGCAGCACCGTGGCCGAAGGCGTTAACGAAAATACCGTGGATGTGCCAAAAGTCATGTATGACGCCGATTTCTCGGCGGAAGGGCTGGCCGGTGTCGGTCCGCAGATTGCGGCCGCGCTGACCGACGTGATGGACGCCAACAAGCTGGCTGTGGGTATCACGCTTACCTCCGCTGGCATCCCGTTCATGCTGTCCGGCGAGGAGTTCGCACGTACCAAATTCGGCAGCTCTGATTCTTACGATTCCGCCAAAGAGCTTAACTGGCTCGATTGGAACCGTGCATGGCAGAAGCGCGATTTGATTGAGTATTACGCGAAGTTGATTGCATTGCGCAAGTCTGATCCACAGTGGTTCGACGGCAATCGCAATATCGTCGATACGGAAGGCGACGAACTCGTGTTCCGCGTCGGCGATTATCTGATGGCCGCCAATCCAGGCAGACACGTCGGCGTTATTGACGTGGCCGTAACGGGTTTGGAACCGATTGGCGGAATACGGAGATACTGGTGTGGTCTCGGCTCGTCCGTCAGTCCGATGGAAGGCAATGTGAGCGCAGGTGATGGCGATTATTTGATTGTTCCACCGCATACGTTTGCAATCTGGCGGTTGCAGTAATACCCTCAGTAGGGAAGCTACAAAACAGCGACCGCAAAGCTGCGGTCGCCGTAACCGATACGGCAATGGGGCCGGAAAACCAGAAAGGATACGACAGTGGGAATCGGAGCGCGCAATCCGCGGTACGAGGTGGTGTTTTTCGACCTGTACGGAACGCTGATCGACATTCGTACCGATGAGCAGAGCGAGGCCGCATGGCAGGCGCTGTACGATTGCGTGACCGAATTGGGCGCGCAGTACGAATCCGTCGACGTGATGCGCGACCAGTTCGAAAAGCTCGAAGCCCGCGAAATGGTCCACCAAGCCGACCGTGCAATCGTCCGCAACGGGTGGGACGAATTCGACATCCTGCCGGTCTACCGGTCCCTGCTCATGAATCGCAGCGAGGAAGCGGAAAAGAAACTCGCGCTACCGCAGGCCGCGCTGAAAGCCGCATGGGCGTTCCGCCAAGGCAGCACCAGCCTGTTCCGGCTGTACCCCGGCGCGCTCGACATGATCGAACAACTGCAGGACGCCGGCATGGTCGTGGCGCTGCTGAGCAACGCGCAGGCCTGCTACACACGCCCCGAACTGGAAGAGACCGGCCTTGCCAGCGTACTGGACGACGTGATCATCTCCAGTGAAGAGAAAATCCGCAAGCCCGCACGCGACCTGTACATGCTGGCGCTCGACCGTGAATTCGTGACCGCCAAGCACGCGCTCATGGTCGGCAACGACGAGCGCAACGACATCATCGGCGCCAATTCCGCCGGCCTCGACGCGGCATACTTCCGCACGGAAATTTCACCGGCGGACGACCCGGACGTTTCGGCACATGCGGTATGTTCGTTTACCGGAGCCGACTACGACGGGCTGCTGAAATTCGTGCTGGACGCATAAGGCGCGCGGTGGGCGCTGAGCTTAAATCGCATGGGACGTGCGGGAAGCCGCTGTGGCGTGCGGGAAAGTCGCAAGGAAAAGTCGCAAGTCGTAAAAGGCATACGTGCGTAAGGTGCACGTGCCACGTGCGACGCGCGGAAAAATCGCAATAGGAGGACATATGGAAGGCTATGCCGAGCAGGGAGCTCGAACCGATTCGACCGACCAAATCGGATTCGGCGGCGCTCGCCGCAACAGGAAAAAGCGTCGCGGACTGACGGTGTTCCAACTTAAGGTCATCGGCGCGGTGGCGTTGGCCTTGTCCGCCGGCAGCACCACCATCGTGCCGCTGTTCTTCGGCTCCGATACCAACAATATGACGTCGCTGACGGCGATGGTCCTGAGCGAAGTGGTGTCCTGGTTCGCCATTCCGATCTACGCGTGGCTGCTGGTGCAGGGTTTCCGTGAAACGCACAGCCGGGTCGCGTACGGCCTGCAGCTGTTCATTCTCGCCGTGGTGTGCGAGGTGCCGTACGACCTCGCCACATCGCATAAGGCTTTCGACCTGGGCTCGCAGAATCCCGTTTTCGGCCTGTTCGTTGCGTTTGTTGTGCTTGCCGCGCTCGACTGGGTGGCGTCGCGCTATCAGAAGGCCATGAAGGTGCTGTTGTCGGTCGGACTGGTGGTGATTGGTCTGCTGTGGGACCTGCTGCTGCGTATCGGCCTACGCCAGCACATGATGAGCATCGGTTCGGTGACGCTTGGCTTCGTGCTGATTTTCGCTCTGATGCGCCAGTATGAGAATTCGATGATGTTCACAGCCGGCCTGTTCGGCGCCGTGATGATGATCGCGTCGGGCGTGGGCGTGGCGTTCATGCACTACTACAACGGCAAGCTGGGCTATAAGCATCAGTGGACGAAATGGGCTTTTTACGCGGTTTACCCGGTTATTTTGATAATTTGTGCGATTTGTGCAACACTGGCGTGATTTTTGACAACGTTCGCAGTATGATAGAAACAGATTGAGAGAGCATCGCCGCTCAAGCGAGTGTTTCCAAGGCTGGGAACGTTTGTGATTATGATGCGGAAACCGCAAAGGGGTTGAGAGATGGATAGAGCAGGCATTCGCGAGGTGGCCAAGGCCGCGGGTGTGTCGATTTCCACGGTATCGCGCGCGTTCACGCGGCCGGAACTGGTGTCCGAACGTACGCGCCGCAAGGTGCTGGAAACGGCGGACAAGCTTGATTTCAACATCTCCCGTTCCGCCACGTCGCTGAAATCCGGCCAATCGTACCGTGTGGCGATGCTGATGAATGAAGAGATCACTAGCTGGTTCAATACGGAAGTGTTCGCTGGAATCGAATCCGTCATGCATAATGCCGGGTATGACGTATCGCTGTTCCAGCATGTCGACACCGCCGAAAATCGCAAGGAATTCTTCACGAATTTGCCCGTCCGCCGCAACGTGGACGCCGTATTCGTAACGTCGTTCGGCGTGGATCCGAAGGAAATCCAGCAGCTCAAACGCATCCACGTGCCGATCATCGGCATCAATACGCCGACGCAAAGCGGCTTCGACGCCACCATCTCCATCGACGATGAGGACGGCATGTTCACCGCCGCCCAGCATCTGATCAATCTGGGGCACAAGAATATCGTGTACGTGTGCTCCGATGCGGTCGATTCCATTAATTCCTCCATCGATGCGCGAGGACAGGGCTTCATCCGCGCCTGCAAGACGATGGGGGCCTCCCATGACTTCAAGTGGCGCGTCGTCTCTGTGCCGCGTGGCAAGACCTTCGCCGACTCGGCGTTGACCGCGCTGCTTGCGTTGGACGAGTTCCCGGACGCGATCTGCTGCCAGATGGATATGATGGCGATTCCGCTGGTGTTGCGTTTGGAACGTTACGGCCACCACACGCCGAGTGACTATTCGATTATCGGCTTCGACGATTCGCCGTACGCCGACACTGTGAACCTGACCACCATGCGCCAGGATCCGTATGCGATGGGTCGCGCGGCCGCACAAAAGGCCATGAAGCTTATCGAAGGCGAGCCGCTTGAGAACGCGCATGAGATTGTGCGCGCCCAGCTCGTACTACGCGGCACCGATTCCGTGTACGGCACTGGCCGCTGAGAGCCGAGTCTCATTACCCTTCCGCAGCCCGTCAATGCCGACGGGCTGATTGTGATGGCCTGGGGTGGATTGATAAGGGATACCCCCACTGTAGTCACGGTGTGTGGCATACGTTTTCAGGAAAAAAAATGAAACAATTTGCAGTGATGTGTTTCATGACACGCCAATCGGGGGCTGATGAATGATGAATTTCATTCAATGATCAGCATGTGTTTTTTGATTTTGCAATCGTTGACAAACCGTTGAATATCAGGCTTTAAAGCGTTGTCCCCGTGAGAGGGGACGAAAAAACGTATCGGGGGAGGGGGTGTGGGTTCTTTCTGTTTCATTTTGTTTTCATAACTGCAAAGGTTATCATAGTAAACCGTAGGTCAGAGAAAAAGGGAAAACAGAGGTTTCCGGCTGTGTTGCCGGAGATGGGAACAGCGCAGAAGCTATACGTAAAACAGAAGTGATAACGGCATTATGCAAAGGATATCAACCCTCGAGTTGAGGGACTCAGAAGGGTGAACACTTTGCGGATAGGGGACAAGATGAGGCAATGGCGTAATGGTGTCGGCAACGCACCACGACACTATGCAGGAACGCGATCGGCAACCGGTCGCGTGCTTTCGCGTACCCGCTCCCTGACCGCCGCCGCCATAGCGGTAGCCATGATGGCCACCGTCGCCGTCACCTCCCTCCTCCCCGCCTACAATGCCAAAGCTGACGAAAGTCACAATGACGGCGCAATCTGCACGCCTACCAGCATTTCCCTTGGCACCGATACCGGTAGCGGAACTGTGGATTCCGGAATCGCCACATATGTTGGCAGTGATATGTATGTAGGCCAGAAAGCCTCATCCGGCAATATGAATAACGTCAATGGGCCGTCTGGTTCATACGCTGCCGAAGCCGAGGGCTTGACCGCGGTGAACGGCAAGCTGCTTATGCATCCGCTTAAGGGGCTATGGACTTCGTATTACACGGATAAAGATGGCGTGAAGAATGGTTATATAAAAGACTACAAGGGCTTCCGTTTTGGCATTGTGGGCTTTGGCGGTCAGTATCGTCCGGCAACAGGTTCCTCCACGCTTGAGGTGAGGGGTAATAGCTCCGATAGCGACATCAGTTGGGTCGGCGGTGCGCAGGCTTGGGGTAATGCCGGATGGGTCGGCCAGACCAAGACTTCGGAGCCACGTTATACGGCTAACATTGCTGGCGCTCCAACCACCGTGTACGGCGGTTCGTCCAATGACATTCTCGGTGCGTCTTCCGGCTCGCAAAATACCAATAAGGATAAGTACACCCAGCGCAATTCTGTTTACGTGCCGAGCGATACAAGCGGTACTGTCAACTGGAATCAGAATGATGATCAGATAGGTTCCACCGGTCAGACATTCACCGAGTTCGGCTCCTATATCAAGACGCTGTCGGGGAATCTGAGCAGCCTCAGCAAGCAGCAGTCAAGCAGTGTCTACGTGGCTGATGCGACAATCTCGTCAGATAACGAAAATCAAAACGGCCTTGTTCGCACGAAGTTCGATGGAAGCTATACCTTCACCATCGACAGCGTGCATGAGAAGATCATCAAGTTTGTAGGCAATGGCACGTCTTCCATGCAGGTGTTCAATCTGCCGGCAAGCATGCTTAACGATTCCTTGTCGTATACCGGCGTGAGCTTTAGCTTCTCGAATATTCCGGACACCTCTTCTGTGGTCATTAACGTGACCGGGGGAAACGTGGATTTCCACAACGGCTGGCGCTTCTGGTGGACTGATATGAATAATCAGACCAGTGAACTGAGCGGCTCCTACACCGACAACGCTTACGCCAAGCGCGCTCAGCAGATTATGTGGAACTTTGCGGATGCGAGCAATGTAATCATCCGCGGTGGTCAGGGTTCGGGTACTACGACTCGTAATGTCGAGAATTCTGCAGCTGAGGGGAATGATGGCGTGTGGGATGGCTCGTTCCCCATGAAAACCAACGATGACCCGGCTGCGGGCATGCTCGGCAGCATTCTCGTACCGAACGGCAGCTTTGAATCGCATGTGAGTACCAACGGCCGCGTATGGGTCGGCGGGTCTTTCGCCATGTACAACCCTGATGCGGTGGGCAATACTGGTCAGGATGGCAAATTCTATCTGTTCATCAACTACGAACGTAGCCATTCCGCTTCCGCATTGGATATGGATCAGGAGCGCCACAATCTGCCTTGGCATGGTTCGTATTCCACCTCCTGCGCCGCGATCAAATGGGATAAGGTCGATGCCGAGGGCAAAGCCCTGAAAGGTACTTCGTGGACGGTGTACGGCACGAGGGATAATGCCGTGAATGGCACGAACTCCATCACCACGGTTGCTGATGGCGGCTGGAATGATGCGGATGATGCGGATAACGGTAGCGTCACCCTGGGTAGCTTGGCGAAGAACGCCACATATTATGTGAGGGAAAGCGGCACTGGCAGCAGCCAGTATGCGTTGAACACGAACATCTATCGCATCGTCACGCACGACAGTACGGATACTGTTTCAACCATCGACAAGGTGTACGATGCCGACGGCACTGAAATCACCGATGACACCGCCAAGCAGCTGAACAATGGCGCTATTGTCAACAAGAATTCAGGTACGTCCATCGCATGGTCGAAGGTCGATGGCACTGACGGAAGCACGTTGCTCGCGGGTTCCACTTGGGAATTGACCAAGAAGGGCGATCCCGACCAGTCGTGGACCATTACGGACGATGATTCAGGCAGCGAGGTTGCGGGCATCAAGGTCACGGTTAATGGGCAGGAAGTCACTTCGTGGCGCTTTACCAATTCGACTCCTGCAAGCATCACCTACGTTGCCGTGGATAAGGATGGCAAGGAGCTCGCCACGAAGGTGCAGTGGAGGTCCGAGGATCCGGCCATTGCCACCATTGCCAATAATGGCACGCAGCTGCAGCCGAACAGCAGCGGCTTCACGAACATCGTGTTCACGGCAGGCGACAAGACCGTGACATTCCCCGTTACGGTAAGCGGTGTAACCGTGGAAAGCTCCGTGAGCATCGGTAACTATACCGAAGGCCAGAAAATCAGCCTGGAACAAGGTAAGACCATGACGCTGACGGCTACCGTGGCACCTGAAGGCAACACGGTGAACTGGTCTTCGAGCAATACGGATGAGGTTTCCGTAAGCCCCTCAACCGGTACTGCTGTTACGGTAACCGCTAAGAACGCGACTTCAGGCTATGTGACCATCACTGCCACCGAGCAGCGTAGCCAGAAGAAAGCCACCCTGAAAATTAAGGTGACAAAGCCTGCTGCGACCACCACCACTGTGTATTTCAAGATGCAGGATGACTTCAACCAAAATAACGGTCAGAAGCTATTTCTGGAATGGAAGTACGCCAATGGAAGTTGGCCTGCAGACAAGGGCGATCAACCGAACCGAAAGCAAATGACCACCGCAAGTGGGTGTGGCGAATACGTCTCCTACACCATCAATTCGGTGATGCCATCTGATGCCATCTTCCGAATTCGCAGGGATAAGGCTAACTGGACCACTCCTCAATCCTTCTATCGCCCGAATACCGATGGCGGATACTCGTTCAACGGTGGAGACGTGGTGACGCTGGAAAGCAACACTAACGTGTATTACAGCGCACCTTCCGGCTGCACGGTGACCAGCGCATATGTGGAGAATCGCTCCCATCGTTCCACGGTGAAGAACGCGGTGTTCTATGACCAGCCGGTGGTCCGCGCTATTACCAATACGACTGCCAAGGCAGCTGACACGCGGCAGGATGAGGATCCGAAGGGCGGCCAGTTCAAGGTGTCCGACCTTACGGATGGCACCTACACGCTGAAGGAAACCAGCGCCCCGAACGGTTTCGATGTCAGTAAGACGAAGACTTACACCATCGTTATTGAGAATGGGCAAGTCACGAGTTCCGGTCTTCCTAGCGCGGGCAACATTGAGAACTCGCGTCTTACCGGTACGGTGAACTGGAAGAAAACCGACGAGACTGACACCAGCAAGCTGCTGGCCGGTTCCGAATGGAAGCTGTACAAGACTAGGAACTTCTCGTGGGATAACGGCAACGCGGTTTATACCGAGACCGGCAGTACTGATCCGGTCGCAACCATCAAGGATTGCGTGAACAGCAGCGAGAAGACCTGCTCCGCGCAGATGGGACAGTACACGGATCGTGACGGCGAAGCCGGCAAGTTCTCCATCGTCGGCCTTGAGTGGGGCGAATACCAGTTGGTCGAGTCCAAGGCTCCTGACGGGTACAACATCGATACGACTCCGCACGTGTTCCGCATCGGGCCGGCCGAAGGCGCGAACGTGAAGGGCGAGTGGTATACGTCTTCCGGTTTCAAGCCGGAGACTACCGCCGGCTATCAGAAGTCTGCCGCATTCACCGTTGACGGTGGTTCCATTACCAACACCCCCGGCGTCGTTCTGCCTGGTACAGGCGGCGAGGGAGTAAACAAGATGTACGCTGCGGGATTCCTCGCAGTGGCGATTGCCGTGGTCGGTCTGGCCTTGAGCCTCAGGAGGCGGCAATGATGGAAGCGTCTAGGAGAAGGGGGAGTGGTCCGTAGCGTAGCGAACTCGCTGCCCTCTAGGCAATAACTGAATACGAATAACTCAAGATTCCAAAAATTTCAAACAAGAAAGAAAGGGAGAACAATGAACAAGGTTCTCAAAGGCCTCGTAGCCGTGGCAGCCACCGCGGCAATGGCCGTCGCCGGTTTCGCCGGTGCCTCCACCGCAACCGCCGAGGAGTCTACCTCTGCGAAGTATCAGATCACTGTCCCCGAGACTGATACTCACACCTATGATGCATACCAGATCTTCAAGGGCGATCTGAATGATGCTGGAACAGTGCTCAGCAATATCACTGCTGGTTCCGACTTCAAGGAAAAGAATGCGGCCGGCACTGACGGTGCTAATCTGACTGCTGCTCAGGCTGCCGAACAGATTGCTACTGGTACATATGCGGATGACACTGCCAAGCTGGCGGCAATTCAGGCTTTCGCCAAGCTGTCCACTGTGTATGGCTCCGTTTCTAAGGACAGCCCGCTGTCTGCCGTACCGGGCTACTACCTGTTCAAGGACAAGGATTCCACTGCAGACAAGAATGATGCAGCCACGCTGTTCATCGTCAAGGTTGTTGGTACTCAGGAAATCGAGCGTAAGGCCGATCAGCCTTCTGTCGAAAAGAAGGTCCAGGATACCAACGATTCCGATGGAACCACTTCCGGTTGGCAGGATTCCGCCGACTATGATGTGACCGACGAGGTTCCGTTCCAGCTGACCGCCACTCTGCCGACCGACGCCGCTGATTTTGCGGCATATAAGACCTACAAGCTGGTGTTCCACGATAGCCAGTCCGAAGGTCTGACTTTCAACAATGACATCACTGTCAAGTACGGCGATAAGGTCGTTTCCTCCGATTCCTACACTGTTGATACCACTGGTCTTAACGAAGGTGAAACCTTCCGCGTCACCATCAACGATGTGAAGACCGTCAAGGATACGGATGGTCAGCCGATTGCTGTTACTGCAGGCGGCAAGTTCACTGTTGCATATTCTTCCACTCTGAACGAAAAGTCCATTATCGGCGCTCAGGGCAACCCGAACAAGGTCTCGCTGGAATACTCCAACAACCCGAACGTGGGTGGCGAAGGCGAAACCGGTAAGACTCCGGAAGATACCGTCATCGTTTTCACCTACCAGCTGGATGTCAACAAGAACTTCAACGCTACTGTCAACGACAACGATCTGCCTGAGTTCACCCTCTACAAGAAGGTTGGCGCTTCTGACGACTACACCAAGAAAGTCGCTAAGGTCAAGGTTGTCAAGAACTCTGATGGCAAGTACGTCGCTTCCTTCCCGCGCGTGGACGACGGCCTGTACAAGCTCGTCGAGACCAAGGTGCCGGACGGCTTCAACAAGGCAGACGATACCTACCTTGAAATCAAGGCTACCCATGATGAGACGGCTGAGAGCCCGGCTCTGAAGAACCTGACTATCACTGTCAAGAATGTGGAGACTAAGGGTGACACCGCCACTGGTACCGTTGCCACTAGCGTCGTGAACAAGAAGGGCTCCAACCTCCCGTCCACCGGTGGCATGGGCACCGTGCTGCTGTACGTGGCTGGTATCGCCGTGTTCGTGCTTGCTGGCGCGACCCTGGTGATGGCTCTGCGTCGTCGCAACGCCTGATCCTCCGGATTCCATAAGAATCTGAAGTAACCATGCGAAACCCGTGAGCCGCGTTGACGCAAGTCAGCAGCGGCTCACGGGAATCGCAATACATAATTTAAAAACTAAAAATTAAATAATAACTGAACCCACATATGCTGGGCTGGACCACCTCAATCCCTTGTACACTGCCTAATTTTCTTGAGTATCCAGCCTGGCTCCATATATTTTCCGGTTTGCCGTTGGGGGCGAATCAAACATGCTTACTTTCCAATCCACAGAAGAGGGGTCGGCAATGAAGGAACGCACGATCGCAAGCCGCGTCATCGCCGCATGCTGCGCAATCGCCGCCACATTCGCCGCGGCAGCCTGTGCATTCACTACTCGCGATGCCGTCGCGGCGCCAACAACAGACTCTGCCAGCGGCAGCATCGCCATTTCTTACCAACATAAAAGCTCGGACTCCGAAACTGGCGACGATTCTACCAACTTCGCCATTTCGGACGCCAGCTTCAACCTCTACAAAGTCGGACAGATCCCGGCAAGCGGCGGCGCCACATTCGAACCCGTCGCACCGTTCACCGACTCCACCGCCTACCCCGTCGACTGGTCGAAGATGACCGGCAAGGACGCGCAGGTGTGGCGAGACATGGCCAACACGCTCGCCGGACTCATCGCGGTGAACCAACCCGACGCCACGGCAACCGGCGTCACCAACACCTCCGGGCATCTGACCTTCACCGGACTGTCCGACGGCCTGTACTTGGCCGTGTCCGACAGCGTTGACGTGAAGGTCGCCAACGCCTCCGGAAAGAACCAGACATGGACGTGCTCTTCCGGCAGCATGCTCGTCGCAGTGCCCGAAGACGGCGTCTCCGGCGGGTCGCGTGTGCTGAGTATCGAACCGAAAACCGAATGTGTGGCGCAACCGCCGAAAACCGTGGAACGCACCGTGCGCAAAATCTGGAATGACCGGAACAATTCTGACGGCAAGCGCCCCGAATCCATCACCGTGAAACTCCTGCGC
>UMCG01018727.1_pt1 | contig 11227 bp, 9 predicted proteins | sample 1964181 | NCBI WGS metagenome assembly UMCG01 (sample SAMEA4835963, study PRJEB28245) | human gut metagenome | biome: gut microbiome; material: fecal sample | place: Denmark | collected 2008 | reverse complement strand
AACCTCGTGAACACCCGTCTTCTTTCGGGCAGACCGACCATAATCAACACAAATCTTACTATGAAGGAAATCGAAACACGCTATACCGCGAGGATTTCCTCACGGCTTATTGGCAGCTTTGAAGCGTACAAATTTATCGGGGACGATATAAGACAACAAAAGGCTGTCGAGCGCATAGTCGGGAAAGAGCAATAATTTTTTCGGTATAAAAATCAGGGAGTAATTGTTTTTGAGTATTAAGAAATATAACGCGGGAGAATATGAGGTCGCCGTTATAGGCGGCGGTCACGCAGGGGTCGAGGCGGCTTTGTCCGCCGCAAGGCTCGGCTGTAAGACAATAATGTTTACAATAAGCGTTGATTGGGTGGGCAATATGCCCTGCAATCCGTCGATAGGCGGCACGGCAAAGGGTCACCTTGTGCGTGAGCTTGACGCTTTGGGCGGCGAAATGGGCAAGGCGGCGGATAAAAACACCCTGCAAAGCCGTATGCTTAACCTCGGCAAGGGACCCGCCGTTCATTCTCTGCGCGCGCAAATCGACCGCAGAGCCTACAGCGAATATATGAAGCACGCGGTGGAATTGCAGGAAAATCTTGACGTCAAGCAATGCGAGATTACCGATATTTACCGCGAAAATGAGGTATGGCATTGTATATCCAAGCTGGGCGCAGATTTTTCCTGCCGCTCGGTCGTTATCGCCACGGGCACTTTTTTAGGCGGCAGAGTATATGTGGGTGAGGTAAACTATGCCTCGGGACCTGACGGCAATTTTCCCGCTACGGCGTTAGCCGAGTCGCTTAAAAGACTCGGCTTGCCCCTCCGACGCTTTAAAACGGGTACGCCTGCCCGCGTTTCGAGGGACAGTATTGATTTTTCCGAGCTTGAAGTGCAGGAGGGGGACAGCCGCGTAGTCCCGTTCAGCTATTCCACCGAAATCCCGCCCGAAAACAAGGTGGTCTGTCATATTTCCTACACCAATGACGAGACAAAGCGGGTTATTTTAGAAAACATCAACCGCTCGCCCCTTTATGCGGGGGAGATTGAGGGGGTAGGTCCACGCTATTGCCCGAGCATTGAGGATAAAATCGTCCGCTTTGCCGATAAAAAACGGCATCAGTTCTTTATTGAGCCCTGTGGGATTAACACAGAGGAAATGTATTTGCAGGGGCTTTCTTCTTCACTTCCCGAGGAGGTGCAGATCGAGCTTTACAAGACCGTTCCATGCCTTAAAAATGTTAAAATAATGCGCAACGCCTACGCTATCGAGTACGACTGCGTAGACCCTACGGCTATGCGCGCAACCCTTGAAATGAAGGATTTTCCCTGCCTTTACGGCGCGGGGCAGTTCAACGGCTCCTCGGGGTATGAGGAGGCGGCGGCTCAGGGACTTATAGCGGGAATAAACGCCGCATTAAAGGTGCAGGGTAAAGAGCCGCTTATACTCTCCCGCGCCTCGTCCTATATCGGCACGCTTATCGACGACCTTGTTACTAAGGGCTGTTCCGACCCCTACAGAATGATGACCTCAAGAAGCGAGTACAGACTGCTTTTGCGTCAGGACAACGCCGACGAGCGCCTTATGCCCATAGGCAGAAAATTAGGGCTTATAGATAATAAAACCTATTCCGAGTTTTTGCTCCGTAAAGAGCAAAAGGAAAGGGAAATCGAGCGCCTTAAAACTTCCTTTTTAGCCCCGAATGAGGAATTAAACCGCCTGTTAGAGGAAAGCGGCACCGCGCCTATCAGCACCGGCACACGGCTTTCCGACCTTGTTAAAAGACCGCAGATAAGCTACGATATGTTGGCGCCGTTTGATAAAGAAAGACCCGATCTGCCGTTTTGCGTGCGGGAAAAGGTCGAGACCGAGATTAAGTACGAGGGCTATATCGCCCGCCAGCAGGCACAGGTAAACGAGATGCTCCGACTTGAGGGCAGGGCTATCCCTGATGATATTGATTATTCCGCTGTTTACGGTCTGCGGCTTGAGGCGGTCGAAAAGCTAAACAAAATAAGACCTGCGAATATCGGTCAGGCATCCCGTATTTCGGGAGTTAGCCCCGCCGATATTTCGGTGCTGCTTATTTATTTGGCAAAGTAGATTTTAAATGTTAGATAAAAAACAGTAAATATTTAATTATGAGCAACGGCAGGGTAAAAAAGCTCTGCCGATTTTATGTGACCGGGTATCTAATATAAATCAATCTAATAAAGAAATTCTGTGATACATAGATTTTACATAATCTTGGTATTAGAATTAACACGGTGTAATTATAATGAATATAGTGTGTAGAAACAAAAAAGCAGTTCTATACTCATTACAATGGATATAGTTAGATTTTCTTTGAAAGTTTGATACTAAATCGGAGATTTGGTATCAAAAGAGTGTCTTTAAACATTATTTCAACTAACTATGACCATTATAATAATTGTCTAATAGAATATGATAGCGAATTTATACACCTATCACGATTTTGCCGATTGTCGGGGGATTGTAGAAAACAGTTGTCTATTTGTTAGACAAAAAAGAACGATTTATTAAAATCGGGATAATAAAATATTTTGGAGGAGTAAAAATGAAACGATTAACAAGCATTTTGCTGGCATTTGTTCTTCTGATGTCGTTGGCTTTCAATGCCTTTGCAGAACAAGAACCGACCTACACTCCCGCGGTAGCAGGAGATGTCCGTGTGGACGGATTCTTCAACTCGGACGGCACAGTTAAATTAGAGCTTGCGGGAAGATATAATTCAGGTGCTATGAACGAAGACGGCGGAAGCCTTGAAATTGTAGCTTACAATCCCACAAACGGTTACGCCTATGCCGTAAGCGGCGTTAAGGGCAAGCTTATCGCCGTGGATTTAAACGAAAATACCGACGGAGATAAGGTTAAGGAGCTTACGGGAACCGAATATGATGTTAAATCTCTTGTAAAAGGTTTCAGCTATGGAGATATGACCTCTGTAGCAGTTTCACCCGACGGCAAAAAAATAGCGGTTGCAATTCAGGCGGAAAATTATGCGGATAAAGGTGTTGCCGCACTCTTCTCCTGCGCAAAGGACGGCTCGCTTACCCTGATTTCAACCGTCGAGGTCGGTGTTCAGCCCGATATGATAACATTTGCCGACAACAGCACTATCCTTACAGCCGATGAGGGTGAGCCGCGTAATGGCGTAAACGGCGAAGACCCGAAGGGCTCTGTCAGCATTGTAACAATCGGACAGGATAACGCTCTTACGGCAAATACCGTATACTTTGACAGCTTTGATGAAAAGCGTGAAGAACTCACCTCAAACGGCGTGCTTATTCAAAAAGACACACAGCCCTCAACCGATTTTGAACCCGAATACATTGCGGTAAACGGCAATACCGCCTACATTTCCTTGCAGGAGGCTAACGCCATAGCGGTGCTGAATATCGCTTCGGGCAAATTTACGGGCGTGTATCCCCTCGGCTTCCAGGATTACGGAACAACAAAGGTTGACCTTCAGAAAAACGATACGGTTGAGTTTAAAAATTATCCCAATGTTTACGGAATTAAGATGCCCGACGGTATATCCGTTACCGAAATAGGCGGAAAAACCTATTTGCTTACCGCCAACGAGGGCGACAGCCGTGCAGACTGGACAGGACTTGACAACGAATATGAAAATGTAGCCTCACCCACCGGCAATGTTACCCTTGATAAAGAGGTTGTTTGGTTCAACACGAATATGTGGGACGGTCTTGACAGTGATAAGGCCTATGTATTCGGCGGACGCTCCTTCTCGGTATACGAGGCAACCGATAACGGACTTGTGCTTGTATACGACAGCGGCAGTGAATTTGAGGAAATAACCGCTGACAAGCTTCACGATTATTTCAACACCTCCAACGATAAAAATAGCATTGACAACCGTTCAGGCAAAAAGGGTCCCGAGCCTGAGAGCGTAGTCACCGGCGTTATCGGCGATAAAACCTTCGCCTTTATTGCCCTTGAAAGAATAGGCGGAATAATGGTTTACGACATCACCGACCCCGCAAATACCAAATTTGCAAACTACATCAATTCCCGTGAATTTGACGAGAAAATAAAGGGCGATGTTTCACCCGAGGGACTCTGCTTTATACCGGCTAAGGACAGCAAAAACGGAAAGGCGACCCTGCTTGCCGCCTGCGAGGTTTCCGGCACTTTAGCCGCTTATCAATGCGATTACGAGCAACCCGAAACAAACGATTACAAAATCACCGAGGGCGCTAACGGAACATGGACCCAAAACAGTGACGGAACACTTACTATCCGAGCAAACGGTGATATTGCTAAGTTTACAGGAATTAAGGTTGACGGTAAACTGATTGATGAAAGCAATTATACAGCGGTTTCCGGTTCCACGGTAGTTACTCTTAAAGCCGAATACCTCAAAACGCTTTCTGCCGGCACCCATGAAGTGACATTTGTCTACACAGACGGTGAATGCAGTACGAATTTGGAGGTTAAGAGTGTAGCCTCGGAGGAGACAAAACCGACAGAAGAAGATAAAACAGATACTACAAGCCCGCAAACAGGAGATAACAGCAATCTTGTACTTTGGTTCGCATTGTTGTTCGTTTCCGGTGCAGGAATACTTGGAAAAGCGGTTTACAGCAAAACGAAAAACAGTATCGGCGATTAACACTATAAAGACCGTCAAGTCGTGATTCGGCTTGGCGGTCTTTGTGTAGTGAAATCAGTTATAAAATTCTTTCGGTTGCGGAATCGGTATCTTTAGGATTCATATTAGAATAAATTATTCGCAGATATCCTGTTTTCCTATTGACATATACCCCGTCAGGGTATATAATGATAATACCCTACGGGGGTATATAAGGAGGATGTGACGATGTCTGATAAAGAAGTATGCGGATGCTGCGGAAAAACAACAGCTCGCTCAGATCAAGAACGCAAAAAGCTGATTCACCGCCTAAACCGAATTGAAGGGCAGATTAGAGGGATTCGCGGAATGGTGGAAAAAGATGCTTACTGTGCGGATATTATAATCCAGTCCGCCGCTGTAAACGCCGCGGTCAATGCTTTTAATAAGGAGCTGCTGGCGAGTCATATCAGGGGCTGTGTTGCCAGAGATATCCGTGACGGCAAGGATGAAATAATTGACGAGTTAGTGGCAACTCTGCAAAAACTGATGAAATAAGGAGGCGTTACAAATAAACTATGGAGCAATATACAGTAACCGGTATGAGCTGTGCCGCCTGCACCGCACGGGTGGAAAAAGCGGTATCAGGCGTGAAAGGTGTGACCTCCTGCTCGGTTAGCCTGCTTACCAATTCTATGGGTGTGGAGGGAACTGCCGATTCTGAAGAGATTATAGCGGCGGTTCGTAACGCAGGATATGACGCAGCAATTAAAAAAAGAAATACGGAGCGAAACACACCGTCATCTTCCGATACAGACACACTGAAAGACAGAGAAACCCCCGTACTTAAAAAGCGACTGATTGCCTCGCTCGGCTTTTTGATAGTTCTTATGTATGTTTCTATGGGTCATATGATGTGGGGCTGGCCTCTGCCGCCTTTCTTCGATAATAACCATGTGGCAATGGGGCTTTTGCAGCTATTGTTAACGGTTGCAATTATGGTCATCAATCAAAAATTTTTCATCAGCGGATTTAAGAGCTTGTGGCACCGTGCGCCGAATATGGACGCTTTGGTTGCATTAGGCGCTACGGCTGCCTTTGGTTACAGCACCTTTGCGCTCTTCGCCATGACAGATGCGCAGGTAAATGGAAACACAGCTGCCGTAATGTCATATATGCACGAGTTTTACTTTGAATCCGCCGCCATGATACTTGCGCTGATAACTCTCGGAAAAATGCTGGAGGCGCGCTCAAAGGGCAAAACCACCGACGCTCTGAAAGGACTTATGAAGCTGGCTCCCAAGACTGCCGCGCTCGACAGGGACGGTACCGAAATAACCGTGCCGATTGAGCAGGTAGCAAAGGGTGATATCTTTGTCGTGCGTCCCGGTGAAAATATCCCTGTGGACGGAACCGTTTTAGAGGGAAACAGCGCAGTAGATGAATCCACCCTGACAGGTGAGAGTATACCTGTTGATAAAACGGTTGGAAGCACAGTTTCCGCCGGAACGCTGAATCGGTCGGGCTTTATCCGCTGTGAAGCGACAAGAGTCGGTGAGGACACCACGCTTTCGCAGATTATTCAGATGGTCAGCGATGCGGCCGCAACAAAAGCGCCGATTGCAAAGGTCGCAGACAAGGTATCAGGTGTGTTTGTTCCTACTGTTATTGTGATTGCAGTGATAACCGTGATAGCATGGCTTATCGCCGGTCAGACGGTGGGATATGCTTTGGCGAGGGGCATATCCGTATTGGTGATCAGCTGTCCCTGTGCGCTTGGACTTGCCACTCCTGTAGCTATTATGGTCGGAAACGGAATGGGAGCAAAGAACGGAATTCTCTTCAAGACGGCTGTATCTTTGGAGAAAACGGGAAAAACGCAGATTGTGGCGCTTGATAAAACCGGAACGATAACGCAGGGAGAACCAAGGGTTACAGATATGATTCCGACAAGCGGCAGAAGCGAAAAGGAGCTTTTGTCTATCGCTTATGCGCTGGAGAAAAAAAGCGAGCATCCGTTGGCACGGGCAATCACTCAAAGGGCTAAGCAGGAAGGCTTGGAAGCCTGTGAGGCAGAGCAGTTCAAAGCCTTACCGGGCAACGGACTTACCGCATTACTTGACGGCGCCGTCCTGCTTGGCGGCAGTTATAAATTTATCAGCGAACAAATCCCTGTGCCTGATGAAATTAAAGTAAAATCCGAGCGGCTCTCGGAAGAAGGAAAAACGCCCTTGTTCTTTGCCGACGGCGGTGAGCTTTGCGGTATTATCGCCGTTGCGGATATTATCAAGGAGGACAGTCCGCAGGCGATAAAAGAAATGCAGAATATGGGCATCCGTGTGGTGATGCTGACAGGCGATAACGAGCGCACGGCTAAGGCGATTGGAGCGAAGGCGGGCGTCGACGAAGTGATTGCCGGTGTGCTCCCCGACGGCAAGGAAAGTGTAATCCGTGAGCTTAAGAAACAAGGCAATGTCATCATGGTCGGTGACGGCGTCAATGACGCTCCGGCGCTTACAAGTGCCGATATAGGCATCGCCATTGGTGCGGGAGCGGATGTTGCGATTGATGCGGCAGATGTGGTGCTGATGAAAAGCCGTCTGTCTGATGTTCCTGCGGCAATCCGTTTGAGCCGTGCAACGCTTAGAAACATTCACGAAAATCTTTTTTGGGCGTTTATCTATAATATTATCGGTATTCCTTTGGCAGCCGGCGTATTTATCAGCATACTCGGCTGGCAGTTAAATCCCATGTTTGCCGCGGCGGCAATGAGCTTGTCCAGCTTCAGCGTAGTCACCAATGCGCTGCGATTAAATTTCTTTAGGATGCATGATTCCGGGCGGGATCATAAAATCAAGAATAAATTAAAAACTACAACCGAAAAGGAGACAAAAACAATGGAAAAGACATTAAAAATTGAAGGTATGATGTGCGGACATTGCGAGATGCACGTAAAAAAAGCCCTTGAGGCACTTGACGGAGTGAAAAAGGCAGAAGTCAGCCACAAGACCGGAACGGCTGTTGTAACGCCGGAAAAAGAGATTTCCGATGATGTTTTGAAGAAGGCTGTTGCCGACGTGGGCTATCAGGTAACGGATATTCAATAATCAACCCATACCGCCAAAAAACAGGCGCCGACACGCTGAATGAACAGCCGGTCGGTGCCTGTTTTATTATATAAGCTAACTGATTTTAAGAATCGTCTTACCCTTAGAGCCTCCGCCTGCAACCTTTGCAAGCGCCTCATTTACTTCGGATAATTCAAATATCTTATCCACGGAGGTCTCAATTTTTAGATTTCCGAGCATCTCCGAGATTCTTTTGAGTCCGTCACCGTCCTCACGGACGAAGAGGAAGTAATACTTTTGTTTGTTCTTTGCCGCCATTCTATCATACTTGCTACCCGCAAGGCTGAATAACAATCGCTTGATAGGCGGCAAGCCTGTACGGGCGGCAAATTCACCGTTCGGCAACCCCCGCAGAGAAACGAGGCTTCCTCCGGTTTTTAAGATACTGAATTCTTTTTTTAGTTCACGGACTCCCAATGTATCAAGCACATAATCCACATCGGACAAAGCTTTGGAGTAATCCTCCGATTTATAATCGATAAATCGATCCGCGCCCAGCCGTATCACCCGTTCTTGGTTCTCCGCGCTGCCATTCGTTATCACATTAAGTCCCATGCTTTTGGCAATCGGTATCGCCATCGCCCCGAGACTCCCCGTACCGCCGGAGATAAAAACAGTATTGCCCGATTTAACATTCATCAGTTCAAATGCCTGTAATGCGGTGAGGGCTGTAAGCGGAACAGAAGCCGCCTCTTCATCGGACAAATATTCGGGAGCTTTTGCAATCGCATTCTGATTGACCGCGGCATATTCGGCAAATGCGCCTATCTTTTTAAGCGGCATACGCCCGTACACACGGTCGCCAACGGTAAAGCTACTTACAGCCTTGCCTGCCTTTTCCACAACTCCGCAAAATTCATTGCCCATGATAAGCGGAAATTTATAAGGCACAATCAGCTTAACCTCTCCGCGAATGATCATATTGTCAAGCGGATTTACACCCGCCGCTTTGATTTTTACAAGTACTTCGTGATCTCCGATTTCCGGCACGGGAACGTCGCACACGGCAAGCATACCGCCGTTTTTATTATAATCGTTTAGGATTGCCGCCCTCATTATATGCATTACTCCTTGTCAATAATACTGTGTTATGAAAATTGTTATACATCATTTAAGAAATGAAGTTATCCTTGCTATTTGTTTTGCTATCGCTACGGACAATCTCACTTTTGACAACATGGTTACCGTCCTTTTTTATCGCAATAATATCTCTATCCTTGCCGCTGTCTTTTTGTACCGTTAAAACATCATTTTCGTATGTTTGATTTATATATACAATATCCATTTCCTTAATAGGTCTTTCTTCAAGCTCCCGAACAGAATAGGTATTTAACATAAAACGGATGTATTCTTTATTATTTGTATGTCCGGCAAAATCTATATTGGTATAATTTATCTTCACTTGCGCTGTCTCGGGTAAATTTTCCGCGTCGAATTTTGAAAATGACAGATCCGTTTCGGGATTTTCCGCTTGAATACTGTCATTAACCCCAACCGTTGACACCCTTTGAATTTTGCCTGATTGCAGATCCAGCGCACATAGCTCCACCCTCAAATACGCGCAGGGCTCGTCTGATTTGTTTTTGATTTCGACATCAATGCAAATTGATACGCGTGTCACCTTAGAAATGAATCCGAAGACTGTGTATTCTTCATTCCAAGCTATGTTGCTTAATACTTTAAGCTTACTTTTAGCGAAAACCCAAACCGCATTGTATGCTTTCTTTACGGTAACACCGTCAATTTTAAGCCTGCCCATAAGCTCGGTAACGGTTTCTTCGGCAATCCCAAAACAACCGATTACCGATAAATTTGCCAAAGGATCTGTCATACAGGAGCTCACTATTCCGTGTTTAATTAACTTCATAACGATATGCCTTCATTACATAAACAGTTCGTTTTCTTTTCTTGCAGAACAAGCCTTTTTAATAGCCAAAGCCGCAACGGATACCATAGCGCCGTTGATTTTTCTGGCGTTATGGGGACAAAGCTTCACACAACGCATACAGGAAATGCACTTTTTAGAATCGGCTGTAAGCTTTACCTTATCAATCGCCTGAACAGGGCATTTTTTCGCACAAACGCCGCATTTCACACAGGCTTTGGACGGCTTCGGCACAATTCCTCCGGCGCCTGCCTTTTTGTAAGGACGGTTGCCGGAAATGGAAGTCACAGCGTCTTTCTTTTCTGCAATCTGCCGCGCAAACTCTGTCAACTGTTTCTCATCCGACGCGTCGGGTCTGTTTGCGGCATACTGCGGTATGATGGAATGCTGTGCAACGGCGGCGACAGCCGCGACAATCTTAAAACCGCATTCCTTTGCCGCGTCTTCCATTTCCGCAAGCGTGTCTTCATAATGAATATAGAATGTCGAAACGCATAAAAGCGTTTCGATAAACCGATTTCATCGGTTTTTGCAAATTCAAATGAATGTTCATTTGAATTTGCCCGATATTCATTGCAATGGGTATAGTCAAATTTTCTTTGAAAATTTGCTGCCAAATCGAAGATTTGGTATCGAAATAGTGCCTTTAGGCAATATTTCGACTAACTATAACCATTATAAGCACGGTTTCCGTAAACGCAGACAAGGGTACATTTCGCACCGTTTCCTTTGATTTTCTTGAGCCTCTCTATTGCCGCGGCAGGAGCCCGTCCTCCGAATGATGGCATAGCAATCAGTACCCGATCTTCTTTGCCGATTGCACACTCCGAAAAATCGGTTTTAGAATCACTTAAATCGATTTTTACGGCGCTTTCACTCCACTGTCTGCTGATGATGCGGGCGACCTTTTCTGTGCCGCCTGTAGGACTGAAAAGGATTTCTACTGTGTTCATATGTATTTCCTCCTGTTGCTACATTTTCTTGCGTATGTCTGCAATGCAGTCGGCAAGCGTTTTTTCGGCAAGCGAACGGGAGAAGCCTTCCTCAATATCCGCAAACATACCGTTAAGCACCGGCTTTATATGACTGCCGACAATACACCGGTCGTTAGGATTTTGGTGAATATCTAAAAGATGAATTTTCTGTTCATCTGTAACAGCCCGATAAATTCGCAGCAGAGTTAGCTGTTTCGGAGGAACAATTAAGCTATAACCGCTGACTCCTCTGTGACCGTCAACAATATCGGCTTTTTTCAAGAGCGCCAGTATTTTGCGGATATAGCTGGCATTCGTGCCGACACTTTCAGCCATTTTATCAGAGCTTATCGGATTTGGAGACTCCGAAACCAGAATAAGCACATGAACGGCAACGGAAAATTTTGTATCCATTCTTTTCCCCTTCTCTAATTATCCTTGTAAGATAATATCATTGATTTTCGGCATAAGTACTTGTATCTGTTACAAATACATCATACACCGTTCTAAGCGTTCTGTCAAGAGGTTATGATGACTGTATAAGTAAAAACGGTAGAGCTTCTACACTCTATCGCGCGGGGCTGTAAAAAAACACAAATCGGGGTTTGTAGAGATAAAGCTTAAAGATATGTT
>UMCG01084693.1_pt1 | contig 11235 bp, 9 predicted proteins | sample 1964181 | NCBI WGS metagenome assembly UMCG01 (sample SAMEA4835963, study PRJEB28245) | human gut metagenome | biome: gut microbiome; material: fecal sample | place: Denmark | collected 2008 | reverse complement strand
TCATAGTTTTATATTTAAAGTCAATGTTTTTCTATTTAATAAATTTTAATTATAATTCATCATGTTCTTCTGTTTTTCCATGAACACAGCCAGTTACAGTTGTTGTTGTTTCTCCTGTACCATTACATGTTTTACAAGTAGTTGTATAAGTATGAGAACTAGTATTTCCGTGTGTACATGGACGTTTACCATTTGTACAATTTGAACAACTTACTGACCTGCCACAAGTTCCTCCTGTAGACGTAGTTCCATTAGTCTCTCCACAAGATGCACACTTACGCCCTACTTCATATCCACAACTTGAACAGGTATAAAAATAATAAGATTTACTTCCACAACTAGTACATGCAAAATTATACGCCCTTGCAATTTCAATTGTTCCAGTACACGTTACTTTTCCTGTACCATTACATGTAGAACAACTTGATCCTCCTTTACATGTCTCTGTAACTGTTTTTGTTCCATTACAATTTGGGCAAGTTACTGTCTCTGTAATACTTGTTGTTCCTGTTCCTGGGCATTTTGTTCTTGTTCGTGTTTTAATGCTTTGCACTGTTGCAGTACTACTTGCTTTTACATACCAATAATATACTGTATAATTGTCTAGTCCACTAGCTGTTAGCTCAACCGATGTATTTTGTACCTTTGAAACTGATTGTCCTTGTTTAGTATAATCTCCATTTTCTGTTGTAGAAGTATAAAGTTCGTAAGTAATATTATCATTTGAATTTGAAGATGTTGCAGTTGCCTCTACTGTTATAGAATTTATCGTTTTCGTTTTTAGCTCACAATTTGCAATAGTAATAGTAGTATCATTAATAGTTTTTTGCTCATTATTGCTCACTGGATGGTAGTATTTTTCGTTATCAACTACAACGCCTTTAAAATAATATACTTCATGGCTTTGTTCATTTATTATATAAATGTCTCCATTTTGAAGTGTTCCTCCACCAAAGTTTAATGTTATATTATATAATTGGCTTAAATCTATTTGATAATAATTATCATTATCTCTACTACTTGCTTGTCCGCCTAAGGTAGTTTTTGCATTGAAGGCGTCTCCTGTTGTTGGTATGCTATTGTTTTCATTATAATATGTCATTATTTTACTATATAATAAATCAATATCTGCTTTCATATAATTATAGTTTCTTAAGTCTGTTCCTGTATCTACATGCCTAACTACAATGGCTACTAAAATTGATAATACTACTATGGTTATCATCAATGTTGTTAGTGTTATTCCTGCTTGACTTTTTAATTTATTTTTCTTCATTAGTACCTCCTATATTTCATTTCCTATATATTTATTTTTACACTTATTTAATAAAAAGTCAAGCAAATTGTCAGTTTTTTTTGTTTAATGTCACATTAATTTTTTTCCATAGTGTATACTTTTTGTTTTCTCTTATAACTATAATCCATAAATATCCAACAACTATTAATAGAGCAATATTTTTATACTTTAAAATTAGTAAACTCGAAATCATTGTTATGCTTATCATCAATATGTTTGAGATTTTATTTACTATGGCTTCTGTTTCTTCTTTTCCTTTTTTGGTTCTTAATATAGATTTTATTATTCTTCCACCATCTAATGGATATATTGGTATCATGTTAAAAATCGAAAGCAATAAGTTTGCATTTACTATTAGTTCTCTGGCTTTTATATTTACAAAACTAAAGATTATTGCTAATAAGAGGTTCATAGTTGGTCCAGCAAGTGCTATTATTATTTTATTTTTTTCGGTGTTTTGATAGCTTTCAAATATTATGCCTATTCCAAATGGTTCTATTTCTAATGTTTTTGGTTTTAGTTTTAGTAGTATTCCTGCAAATGTATGGGCAAGTTCGTGTATTAGAGCAAATAGCATAAGCCATGCATATATTTCTATTTGTCTTGTTAAAATTAGTATTCCTATCATTATAAATATTTGAATATTAATTCTTATTTTCAATTACTCATCCCCTAAAAATCTAATATTAAGTCTGGATCTACATATTCATTATTTCTTCTAATTTCAAAGTGTAAATGTGGTCCTGTAACATTACCTGTTGCACCAACTTCAGCTATTGGCTGGCCTTGAGTTATGTGTTCTCCCTGGTTTACATATATTTTGCTACAATGAGCATAAAGTGTAGATACATCTCCTGCTGTTATTTTTACGTGATTACCATAGTCGCCTTCTGTTGATACAAGCTCAACATCTCCTTCCATTGCAGCTAATATAGCTGTTCCCGTTACTCTAGCTATATCAATGCCTGTATGATATTTTGGTACTGTTGGAACTTCTGGATTTCTGGGGCCAAAACGTGAGGTTATTTCCCCATCTAATGGTTTCATAATAATACAATTTGCTTTTATGTAGTTTGCGTCTATCTCCATTTGGCTCATACTGCTGATGTTTTCTTCTACCTTAGTTTCAGTATTTTCCGCTGGCTGAGGTTCAACACTTTCGGTTACTATGTTTTCACTATTGATTATATTGTTTTGAGATTCATCTGTAATTTCTATGCTGTCTGTTGCAGAGAGTGTTTCCTCAACTAACTTGTTTTCGTTATTTGATTTTTCTTCTTTTTTAGTTTCTGTACTTAAACTGTTAAATTTAGAGTATAGTTCTTGAATATTTATATCATATTCTAATACATCAGAAATTTTGTACATTACCTCTTGAGGTACTAAATTAGGTAGGTTTTTAGCCGCATAAAAACAAGTGTATATAATAATGCATAAAACAAATTGTATCACAAGTTTTTTTGTTAATTTTCCTTCACTTGCTCCTTCTACATTTACAGTTGCACTTGTTCTGCTTTCATTTATCATCCTTCTACGTGCATATAATTCTTCTGCTCTTCTTATTCTTTCATCTTGGCTTAAAACCCTTTCCATAAAAAACACCCCTTAATCTTGGAATACATTTTCTAAAATATATTCTAAGATTAAGAGGTTTAGAACTTGCAAATTTTCTATGCTATTAAGTCTATTATTACATTAACAATAACTATCATTCCTAAAACTATTGAGAGTATCTTCATTCTTTTATATCTATTTTCTATTTGCCTTACTGAATAACTTTTCATTTGTTTTTCTTTTTCTATTTTGCTTAGGTAATTTCCTATAACAATTTCCGCTTCCTTTACTATATATTCACCACTACTTTGTTTCTCCATAGAGTTGCTAGTTTGCTTTTCTACCCTATCTAGCGACTTTATCTTTTTATTGTTTTTCAAAATTATAATTGCTTCCTCAACAATATTTGATGGTAAATTTTTTAATACTATCATATTTTTCATTTGGTTTGTATTCATATTTTATCCTCCAAATTTCAAATCATGTTTTCTATTATAATTTTTTCCAATATTTCTATTTTTATACAATTTACTTTTCTACAGCTATTATTATTTTTACATTACTATCTTTTCTATATTTTTTTATTATGCTTTCTGAACATCCCGCAACTTCATTAGTTAAGACTATTGTTGTATAGTCGTTTTTAACTAGTTCGTTTATTTTATCATCTACTTTTTCTAAGTCGTTTACTCTATATACGTCAGCGCCTAATAGTTCGAAGAATTTAAAACTTTTTGTATCTTTACTTGATTTAATCCATGTTATTTTCATAAAAAAATCACCATTAATAGTTTTATCTATTAATGATGATTTATACTTTTATTTCTATATTGCAGTCATTTTTGCAACAATAACTGTCATATCATCTTTTGCTATTCCAAATCCGTTATCAATTGCTTCTTGCAAAATAATATCAGCAATTTTTTGTACATCATCAGTTTTGATATTTTCTAGTAATTGTTGTACCCATAATTCTTTGTTTTTGTATTCTGTGTTTGACTCTAATATGCCATCACTTACCATTACTATTATGTCGTTTTCCTTTAAGTCTTTATCATAAACAACTAAGTCTATTTTATCTAATACTCCTGCTGGGAATGATACTGCTTTTACTGTTTCTACTTTTTTATCTGATTTTATAAATGTTGGGCAAGCTCCATTTTTAACAAATTCTATGTTTCCATTGCTCAAATTAATTATTGAAATATCTATTGTTGCATAAGTTTCTTCATTTGAATTTAAGTTTACTGCTGAATTGATTAATCCTATTGAAACATCATTGTCAAAGCCTGTTGTTAGTAGTCTTTTTAACATTTGTATAACTGTACTACTACTTTTTTTTGCTCTAGGGCCTGAACCCATACCATCACTTATCGCAAGCATATATTTACCATCATGTAGTTTTGTTCTAATATTACTATCACCTGATACTTCACTATTATTTTTTGTGTTTTCTGCTGCTCCAATTACTAGTTTATATTTTTGATTATTTTCTTCTTGTTTTTCTTCTGTTTTTATATCATTTGCCAAAGAAGATATAACCTTTGATACTCCTCCTAATTGGGTTGCAAGTACTTTTTTATTATTTGCTTCTTTGTGTTTCCATATCATGTTTAATTTATTGATTCTATATGTACTGTTAAAGACTTTTACAATTTGCATTGGTGCTTCTCCTGCACTATCTTTTGCAATTTTGTAGTTGTTTACTTCCTCTAGTATATTTATTAATTCTTCTTGTGTTATTTCTTCTTTTTTTTCTAATATATCATATGCCCTGTCCAAAATTAAATCTTCATTTAAAAGTATATCATCATATAGTAAATTATCTTCTAAGTCTTCTAAATTATTCATTACTTCTTCTTTAAAGCTTTTCTTGCTTTCATCTTCTATTGTTTCATTTAAAGTATCTTTTGCAGAATCATTATAACTTTTTGCCATTTGAAGTATAGTTTCTGAAACACTGCTTAATTTGTTTGCAGTTTTTCTATTTTCCTCTATAACTCCTGCTGTTGTAGGTAAACATTTAGTTTGATTTATTATTTCTGTTATATCTATTTTTACTTCTTTTGGAATTACTAGTAAACCAAGTGATGCAATTAAAATCTCTCTTATGGTTATTATTGGTACTGTATTTCCATTTGCTACATAAGTTAATATCGCATTTCCTACACAAAATCCAACTATTACTCCAATTTTGCCAAGTTTATTTAGTATTCCTGCTATCATTCCTGATATTGCATAAGCTGCTACAAGAGTTGGACTTGTAGAATTCATTATTCCAAGTACCATTCCTATTGTAATACCTGCTGTTCCACCAACTAACATTCCATTTTTCCAACCTAAGAAAAGTACTATCATAATGCTAAAAATGTTGGTAATTGAAAATCCAAATATGTATAATTTGCTAAATGCACATAGTGCTATTGATATAAGCAAACTTGCTCCCATTACTTCTTCTATTGAAAATGCTTTTTTTATTCCATACTGACTAATTACTATAATTGAATTTGCAAAAATTTTGTAGAATATATATGTTACTATTCCAAAAACAATGCTTACAATTAAATCATATACTAAAAAAATTGAAAAGAACATTTTACTAGCTTGTACCAAAAATGCTGCTATTCCAACATATATTCCTAATTTTTGTTTTTCGTTTTTATCTGGTTCTTGTATTCTAGGTCTGAAAATTAATATCATAACCACAAATAATAGTGAACTTATTAGGAAGGATAATACTCCATTTATTCCTGTTCCTATCGCAGTACCAAGTAACACCGCAATATACAATATTCCCACTGGAATTTTATTACTGCAAGCTGCTGCAAATATAGCTAGCCCATAAGGGGATAGGTCTTGATTAAAGCTTACCATAGAGGTTAAAAATGCTATTGCGTATAACACAATATCATTTATTTTAAATAAGCTTTTTATATCTATTTTTCTAGTTTTTATAGTTTCTTCTTCTTGAATTTTACCATTTATGTTTTGGAACATTATTTTCTTCCTTTCCTATTTTACTATTTTTAATTACAAGTAATATTGTACAACTTTTTTAATAATTTTTTTGTCAAATTTGGTAAACTACTAAAAAAACTTTTCTGCATTTTGTGATTTTAATTAACAAGAAAAGACAATATTACTAAAGTTCTTGGAGTAATTTTAAGTAAAGTCAAGTTTTAGTTAATTGTCTTTTCATTTGTTACACATTATTTTCTGTAAAATATTCATTAATTCTTATAATAAGTTCTGTTTTGGCTTCTTCCATTGTAAGTCCTTCTAATTGTGCTCCTGCAAGGGTTATATGTCCTCCGCCACCCATTTTTTCAAGTATAATTTGTACATTTATGTCTCCTATTGAGCGGCCACTTATACATATTTTATCCCCCATTTGTCCTAAAACAAATGATGCTGTTATATCGCTTATTGTAATTAACTCATCTGCTGCTTTTGCACATATTAAATTAGCGTTTTTATCCTTTTCAGTATATTCTGAAATTGCTATTGTATCATTTATTATTTCTGCATTTTTTACAATGTCTGCAATTACTGTATAACTTTCCAAATCACTTTGGAACCATTTTTTTACTTTTATTATATCTATTCCATATTTTCTTAAGTATGCTGCCGCTTCAAAAGTTCTTACTCCTGTTTTAAATGTAAAGTTCTTTGTATCCATCATTATACCTGCATATAAGCTTTCTGCTTCAAGTTGTTCAAGTGTTACTTCTTGTGTTGCATATTCTACTATTTCAGTAACAAGTTCTGATGCAGAAGAAGCATAGGCTTCATGGAATGTTAATATTGCGTTTTCTATAAAATCTTCAGATTTTCTATGGTGATCTATTACAACTATTTTTTCTGTTTTTTCTAGTAGCTCTGGGACTTCTACATAGCTTTTCTTATGTGTATCTACAACTACTAATAATGAATTTGAAGAAATAAGATTTAGTGCTCCATTTTTATCTATTATTACGTCTCCATATCCTTGCTCTTTAAGTGTTGTAATAAAATTTTCTAATGATAATCCATAAGTATTGTTTACAACATAAGCCTCTTTGTCAAAAGTTTTAGCTAGCCTATATATACCTAAACTTGAGCCTATTGAGTCTATATCTCCATTAACGTGCCCCATAACTATTACATTATCTGATTTTTTTATTAGTTCTTCTAATGCGTGTGATATTACTCTTGCCTTAACTTTAGTTCTCTTTTCAACCTCTTGAGTTTTTCCTCCAAAGAATGTATATTTTCCTTCCTGTCTTATAACTGCTTGGTCTCCGCCTCTTCCTAAAGCTATATCTATTGCGACTAATGCTGATTCATATTTTTCGTAATTAGATTCTCCCTCATTAGAAATTGCAATAGTTAGTGTTATTGGCATACCTTCATCTGTTTCGATTTCTTTCATCTCATCTAATATAGTAAATTTATTATTTTCAAGTTCTTCTAGGTATTTTTGTTCAATAACAAATACATAGGTATCTCTTTCTTTTTTTATAATTAGTCCACCTGCTGCACTTGCCCATTCATATAATTTTTTTTCAATCGCTGCAATTACTTGTGGCTTACTTTCTTCTGCAATTCTTTGTATTATTTCCTCATAATTGTCAAGCATTACTATTCCTACACAAGTTTTTGCATTATTATACTCGTTTGTTAAATCAATTTCCTTTGTGATGTCTATGAAATATAGAGTAATTATATATTTGTTTTCTTTTTTTCTGTCCTTTTTCTTCATCTTAATAAATTCGCCTATAACATGGTAAATTTTATTATCTATATTTACTTTTTTATCCACTTTAAAATTATTATTTTGAATTTCTGCTTTTATTTCTTTTGCTAAATCATCTATATATGCATTAATTCCAACATTTGCAAACTCTTTATTAAATGTAGAACTTCTCCACAATACATTTCCTGTTGTCTCCAAAATTATTAATGGAAATGGAGAATTTATCAATGTATTTTTAGCTGCTGAATCAACTGAGAAAGTTAACTCATTAATGTAACTTGAAAGTTCTCCTTTTCTTTTGTTATATACCCATATAGTGTAAGCAATTATTACTACATATAATATAATTGATGGTATTATAAATTTTACGTTACTTATGCAAAGTATGATAAGTAATATAGCTATAATTACTAGATATATCTTTGTCTTGGATTCTACCTTTTCTAATGCTTTTATATTGTAATTAGACATAAAAATATCTCTCCTTTTTATCACGTATATATTTTACTGCAAAAAGAGAGATTTGTCAAATAAATATGCTATTCAATTAATATATCCATGAATAAGAATAAATTTGACTTGTCATCTATATTTTTTCCTCCTAATCACACATTAAATGTTGTTTTTTGTCTTATAGTCATTTTGTGATGTAACATATATTTTTTAGTTCTTCAATATTTTGGAATTATTTTTGATAAAATTTTTTTCACATTTTTACCTTTTTCTCTTGAATTTATTTCATTTTTGATATATATTATGAGGTAATGAATATTATATATTTACTAAGGAGGAATTATAATGCAAAAGAACACGAAGGAAACAGATTCAAAGAGAATTACAAAACGAGCTGCATCTGGCAAAGGTGCTACAAAATCTACTGTTTCTAGAAAGTCTACTTCAAATACTAAGGTTTCTAAAAGTAATTCAGCTAAAAAAACTTTGGAAAATAAATTTACAAAAAATAATAATTCTAAAGCTAAACAAAAATCAGCAATAAAGGTTAATTCTAAAAAAAGTATGACTAAAAAGAGCCGTAATACATCTAAAGAAATTACAAATTCAAAGAGAACCAAAAAACCAGAGATTATTGAATATTATGATTTGCCATATAGATATAACCAAACTGTAGTTAAAATTTTGGCTCAAACTCCTACTACTCTTTTTGTTTATTGGGATATTGCTGATAGTGATAGAAAAGAATATGAGAAAAGATTTGGTGAAAATTTCTTTGAAATAACTGTTCCAGTTTTAATAGTGCATAATAGAACTATGAATTATTCTTTTGAAATTGAAATAAATGATTTTGCAAATTGTTGGTATTTTACAGTTGCAGATAGCAAATGCAATTATGAGATTGAACTTGGAAGAAGGTTAAAAAGCCCTAGTGCACAGATACCTGAAAATTACATTGGTATTACATCTTCTAATGTTATTGAAACACCTAATAATCACATTTTATTTGAAAAGAATCAAAAAATATTATTCTTTAGAAATGTAAAAACTAGCCAAAATGTTGAAAAAGATATTTCTCAATTTGAATTTATGAAATATGCTGGTAGAATTTATAATATCTATGATGTTTACAAGAAAATATATAGTTTTGAAGAGTTACAGGATATAGAAAAAAATCCTAGTTCAAGTTTTTAACAAAGGAGCATAACATGGATAATACTAAGGGATATGTAAGTTTTATTTTACATGCACATTTACCTTTTATACATCACCCTGAGAGTGAAGATTATTTAGAAGAAGAATGGTTATATGAAGCTATTTCTGAAACATATATTCCATTACTTCTTAATTTTAAAAAATTAGAGGAGGAAAAAGTTGATTTTAGGATTACTATGTCGCTTACTCCCCCTTTATTAAACATGCTTGATAATAAATTGCTTCAAAGAAGATACATAAAGTATTTAAAAAAGCATATTGAGCTAGCTACAAAAGAAGTTAAAAGAACTGCTTATGATGCAAGGTTAAATGAGCTTTCAAAATACTATTTAGAACGTTATTCAAATGATTTGCATGTTTTTAAAGATATTTATAATTGTAATTTAATTAATGGGTTTAAGCATTTTCAAGATATTGGTGTTTTGGAGATAATAACCTGTGGAGCAACTCATGGTTATTTTCCAATTTTGTATGTTAATGAAAAAACTATTAGAGCTCAAATAGCAGTGGGCGTTGAAACCTATAAGAAATATTTTGGAAAACCACCTAAAGGTATATGGTTACCTGAATGTGGTTATGTTCATGAAGCAGATAAATATTTGAAAGAATTTGGAATTGAATATATTATTACAGAATCTCATGGAATTTTATATGCAGATCCAACACCTGTTTTTGGTACATTTGCTCCAATTTGCTCTCCTGAAGGAGTTGTTGCTTTTGGGCGTGATATAGAAAGTTCAAGACAGGTATGGAGCTCTGTTTGTGGCTATCCTGGAGATTTTAATTACCGTGAATTTTACAGAGACATTGGCTACGATGCTGATTATGATTACATAAAACCATATATTGCTAAAAACGGTGTAAGAGTAAATACCGGTATTAAATACCACAGAATTACATCAAAGGGTGAATTTAAGGATTACTATAACCTACAATGGGCAAAAGATTCTGCGGAAAGACAAGCTGGTCACTTTTTTGATTCAAGAGTTAACCAAATTAATGAATTATCATCAATAATGTCTCCTACAAAGCCTATTATTGTATGTCCTTATGATGCCGAGCTTTATGGTCATTGGTGGTATGAAGGTCCTTACTGGCTATATATATTATTTAAGAAAATATACTATGATAAAGGAAATTTTAAATTGATTACACCTAGTGAATATATTGATAAATTTCCTGAAATGCAAGTTTGTTCTCCTTGTATATCTAGCTGGGGTGCAAATGGTTATAGCGAGGTATGGCTTAATAATACAAACGACTATGTTCATAGACATCTGCACGTTGCTGGTGATAAAATGGTTGAACTTGCCCATCTTTTTCCTAATGAAAAGAATACTTTAAAAAGAAAGGCTTTAAACCAGTGTGCTAGAGAATTATTATTGGCTCAAAGTAGTGATTGGCTATTTATTATAACAAATGGAACTATGGTTGATTACGCAAAAAAAAGAATCAAAGACCATATTGGGCGTTTTACAAAGCTTTATGATCAAATTAAGGCAAATAATATTGATAAAGATTTTTTAAGTTCAATTTACAAGAAGGATTGCATCTTTCCTGAAATTGACTATATGATTTATTATTAAATAAGCTATGTAACAGTTTTCTCTCTATTTCATAATATATGTATATCTAAACATTTTTTAGTAGATACTATATATGTATGGAGGGAATTTCTTTGTGCGTAAAACAATTTGTATAAAAACTAACAATAAAAAAATATCAAAATATCTACTAGAAGAATTAAAATACTTTGAAGTTCAAGAAATATATGTTTCCTGTTATGATTTCAAGTATTATACTAATGTTATAATTCATTATGTTGGGGAAAATGTAGATTTATTTTTAAACAAAATATCCGTTCTTCTTTCATATATTATTATTGATTTTTATGAGCCTTTATTAATTAAAAATTTAATAAATACAAACTATTTTTATTTTTCTACAGATGAAAAAACCAAAATTTACAATATGTGTTTAA
>UMCG01037587.1_pt1 | contig 11567 bp, 7 predicted proteins | sample 1964181 | NCBI WGS metagenome assembly UMCG01 (sample SAMEA4835963, study PRJEB28245) | human gut metagenome | biome: gut microbiome; material: fecal sample | place: Denmark | collected 2008 | reverse complement strand
CCAAAAAGTTGCATTTATAAGTTGAACTCAAGTTTTAATATTGCCAGGGAACAACTCTCCTGAAAGACTGCTGGCATCCTATTTGTATAATCTCTCTGATGCAGATCCATTATGGGGCAATATAGCAAATGGATATACCAAACAATTATGTTTCCGAGACTATACTATGGAACAAATAAATGCAGGAGGTGAGTTGGGGCGTCAAGATGCAAAAAAATGGTTTAATGGTCAGTTGGAATATTGGGGACGAAATGGTAATAAGGTTTTTAATCCCTTTTTACGTTCGATTCCTATCGAAGTACAAGAGTTTAAAAGAAATTTTGAAAATATGATAAAACGGTATATTTATGACTAAACTTCCGGTGACCACAATAAAGGAGCTTAAATGCCGAAAGTATTCTTTGGGTTCTTGGTCGATATATAATCAGAATCAGACTTTCTCTTTCATTAACCGAATAAGATACTGTTTCTTTTAGAGCTTTTGCTCAGGCACACTCAGTGAAACAGTGTCTGATTATCAGTTATGATTGCTTGAATTTATATTTAAGTCCATACTCTTCAAGTTTACTGTATAGTGTAGCTCTGCTTATTCCCAACAGTTCGGCGGCGGCACTCCGGTTGCCGTTTGTCTGCTTTAACGCACGCATTATCCGCTCCTTATCCTCCGCATCATTGCGCAGGGCGAAGCTGACAGGTGAGGTCGGTTTCGTCACGGCAAGTTCAAGATGCTCTTTCGTGACCACACCTTCCTGAGCCTGCAACACGGCTCCCATGATTTTCTGCCGAAGCTCCCGCACGTTGCCCGGCCATGCGTGGGTCAGCAACGCTTTACGGGCTTCGGAACTGAAACCGCTCACATTGCACTCCAGTTCCTTGTTGGCTATCTCGCGGAAGAACTCCGCCAACGGCATGATGTCCTCCTGACAGTCACGCAAGGGCGGCACGGTTATCACGAAGTCTTGCAGACGGTAGAGTAAATCCTGCCGGAAACGCTTTTCGCTCACTGCCGCCTCCAGATCCTCGTTGGTGGCGGCGATGATGCGGACGTTGAAACTCTTGTCCGATTTGTCACCGACCGGGCGATACCGCCTCTCCTGTATGGCACGGAGCAACATCTGCTGGGTCTCCAACGCAAGGTTGCCCACCTCGTCAAGAAACAGCGTGCCTCCTTCCGCCTCATGGAAATATCCTTTCTTGGTGCTGTCCGCACCCGTGAACGCGCCTTTGACGTGTCCGAAGAAAGCCGACGGCGCAAGTTCTCTGGATAGCGAACCGCAGTCCACCGCCACGAAGGGCTTGCCAGCCCGTTTGCTCTTGTCGTGCAGATGGTGGGCGATATGCTCCTTGCCTGTGCCGTTCTCTCCGAATATCATCACGCTCATGTCGGTGACGGCTACCAACTTTATCCTGTGCATGATTTTCTGAAAGGCGGAACCTTCACGGGCGAAAACGGGCATCCGGCTGTGTCTCGACTGACGCTCTTTCTGTATGGAGCGGATAAGGGGGACGAGTTTGTCCTCTATCAGTTTCTTCGGAATATAGTCTATCGAACCGAGTTTCATGCTTTCGACTGCCGTATGCACTTCGGCGTAGTCGGTCATTATGATGAACGGCTGCATCTTTCCCTCCTTGCGCATCCAGCGCAGCAGGTCTATTCCGTTGCCATCGTTTAGGCGCAGGTCAGAAACTACTATATCATCATCCGTTGCCTGTTGCAGATGTTTCTTCGCTGTTGACAGGTGGTAAGCCTTCACGGTACTGTATCCCTCCCGTGCCAGCAGATTGCAGACATATTCGCAATACACGATGTTATCCTCCACCACGATTATTCTTGTCTTATCCATTTTCGTATTTTCTCCTTTCCTCCTTTGCCAACTGTATAATCTCCGCTCCTTTATCCAACACGGTGGTCACGGAATTACTTAACGCCTCGTTATCGGACTTATCCTTTCCATGAAGCACACCATAAAGCACCTTCAGCGGCTGGTCGGCACGGAGTATCTCCCACGAACTGCGTAAGTGGTGTGTCAAGGCATCAAGTTCTTGCAGATCGTTTCGCATTGCCGCATCCCGTACCGCCTGCATTTCTTTCTCGGTTTCCGTTATCAGTTTTTCCAGCATGACAACTTCATTGCCGTAGGACAACAAGGCGGAAAAATCCGGTTTACCGTCCTGTGTCGCTTTAATGGCGCACTTGTCGGAAATTTCCAGCAGTTCCGATATGGAGAATGGTTTGAACAGGCATCCGGCAAAGCCTCGTTCCAAAAGTTCCTCCGCATCGCAACTGCCCGAAGCGGTTGCCACGACCACGGGGATTGTCTGTGAATTGCCAACATTGGACGATCGGAGCAGTTCCAGCAGCTCGAAGCCGTTTATGCCGGGCATATTCAAGTCCGTCAGCAACAAGTTGTATTCTTTTCGGCGTATCATTTCCATCAGTTCCGCCGCATCGGTGCAAGTGTCGCAATGTATTCCCTCCTGTGCATACATCTCTTTCAACATCAGGAGCAGCACCTCATCATTGTCGATGGCGACAACATTGAGGTTTCTCTCCTCCCGGTGGATATAAGTCTGTATCTCTTTTTCCGGTATTTCTTCGGCTTTCTGCATGGGTATTTCCACTGTGAAACGACTTCCTTTCCCTTTCTCGCTTTCCAAATGGATTTTGCCGTCAAGCATCGCCACTATGTTATGCACGATGGCAAGTCCAAGTCCGAAACCGTCTTTTGCGGCGGCGTTTGAGAGGCGTTCAAATGCCCCAAATACACGTTGCTGTTCATCTTCTGTCATGCCTGTGCCTGTATCCTCGAAAATCAGTGTCAGCACTCCGTTGGTATAATCGATAGTCAGCGACACACCGCCTTTCTCCGTGAACTTGATGGCATTTGACAGCAGATTGTTTCCAATTTGGATGATTCGCTCCTTGTCGGTCAGTACAACCGCATCGTTTCCGTTCTTTACGGTCAAGGAAAGCCCCTTGTTCATGGCGACGGGCATGAACTCCGTTTCAAGGGTATGCGTGATTGTGGAGATGCGGCAGGGCAACAGTTTGGGCTGCTCCTTGCCGTTGTCCAAGCGGAAGAAGTCCAGCAGGGTGTTAAGCATATCCCGCATACGGTCGGAAGATTGTTGTATGCTTTGAAGAAAATTCACATTGTTCTCCTTGCTGCACTCTTTCTGTAACAGCTCAGTATAACCTGTTATTGCCGTTAGTGGTGTGCGCAGTTCGTGGGTGATGGTATGTACCGCTTTCTTCCTTGATGCTATCAGTGCCTCGTTCCGTTGTACGGATTGTTCCAGTTGCCCTATCAAATCCGTTGTCTTGCGCTTGTATTGTTTGATACTCTTTGCATCACGGTGTATGATGATGTAGGAAATTAACAACAGCAGAAGGACGAATCCCATTAAACCGCCTACCTGCATAAATGACTTTCCACGCATGGCAACTATTTCGTCTTCCCGCCCTTGCAGGTCGGCTTGTACCTTATTTTCTATTTGACAGATTAGCCCCTTCAACTGCCTGTTAAGATCTGCATTGCGGGCGGCAAGACTGTCGGCTTGTTCCGACAATCGACGGCTTTGCTCTTTCTGTTCACTGACCATGCTTCTATTGGGTGAACGAAGCGTAGTTGTTGTTGTCGGCGGCTTCGTTTCCTCTTTTTTGCCGAATATGCCCAAGAACCCTTTTCGTTTCGGTTTCTTGGGCTGTTCCTGCATACTTGTCTGAACAATGAGAGGTACTTGACTGGCAATCTTCTTGTTGATGGATTGTTGTTCGTCTATTAACCGAACAATCTGAAACATCTGCCGTTCCTTATCTTCCAAAAGACTGCGCACACTGTCAATACGTCCAATTACATGAGTTTCATTGAACAGGCACAATGTGCTGTCCAATGCAATGCGTTGGGCATGGTAATTCTCCAAATCCGTTTCGTCCCAATCCAATGCAGTTTCTCCTAATAGCGAAAACTCTATCAGTTGGATATGAATACGGTTTACCTCCTTCCTGAATTCATCTATATGCCGGTTGCCAACCTCCAATGCTTCCACTTCCTGCCATTCATTATGACAAGTAAATGCAATGGCTACTACTATTAGAATTATGAAAGTGTGACTTAATGCTATTGCCTTACGTACAAATTCCATCTATTCTCTTACGAATTAAAATCGTCCTCCTCCCAACGCGTGATAAAGTTTGATTACACTTTGTATGCGTTCAAAACGAGTTTGCAGCTGTTGCACTTCCGCTTCAAGGAGAGATTGCTGGGCGGTCAATACTTCCAGATAGGTAATATTGGAATGACGCATCAGTGATTCTGTTTTCCGCACGGCATCGCATAATGTTTCCACCTGCCGAGCATTGATTTCAAGTTGCGATTTCGCAGTCTGCCATGCGGTCAAAGCATCGTTTACCTCTTTGCCTGCGTTCAACAAAGAGTGTTGGAACAGTAACTTCGCTTCTTCCTGGCGGATTTGGGCAGTCTTCAGGTTGGCGATGTTTGCGCCTCGATTGAACAAGGGCTGTGTCAGGGAACCGATGGCATTGAGCAACCATTGTCCGGGATTGGTGATTATACCGCCACCGTTATTGGTCCATCCAAGTGTTCCCGAAAGGGTGATATGGGGGTAGAATGCGGCACGTGCCGCATTGGTTGTGTAGAACGCCTGCGCCAGTTCCATTTCTGCCTGACGCACATCGGGACGGTTGGAAAGTAACTGCAAGGGGACTCCGATAGAGACGGTATCGGGGAAAGCTGCTTCGACCAGATTACTTCGTGCTATTGAGTGTGACGGCATGGCAAGTATTGCAAACAAGGCGTTTTCTGTTTCGGAGATGCTCTTGCGGATGGATAATAGGGACGATTCGAGCTGCATCACGTTCGCTTTTGCCTGCAATACACCGGCTTCGTTTGACTGTCCGGCTTTTTTCAATGCTTCGAGAGTGCGCACGGTAGTCTGCCAGTTTTCAAGGGTGCGGTGGCTTATTGCCATTTGCGCGTCGAGCATGGCAAGGGTATAGTAACTGTCGGCAATAGTGGCGACAAGCTGAGTCTGTACGGCTTGCCGGTAATCACGGCTTCCTTGCAAGGCGGCAGCGGCACCACGTTTTGCAGCTGTGAGGTTGCCGAAGATGTCCAGTTCCCAGCTTGCTGTCGCTCCTGCATTATATGTCTTTGCCGTTGCTCCATCGTGCTTGCCGGCATTACCTTCGGCATTCAGTCCGAGTGAGGGTAGATAGGAGAGTTTAGCTGTCAGCAAGGCGGAGGCTGCCGCTTCCACCCGTAGCCGTGCCACATTGAGGTCTGTGTTTCGGTCAAGTCCTGTTTCAATCAAGGACTGAAGTTTAGGGTCGGTAAACATTTCCCGCCACGACAGGGAGGCCAGAGTGGTGGTATCGGCGTCTGCCGGAAGGGTGCTATACAGATTCTCCATCGAGAGGTCGGGGCGATGATACCGGCTGTACGTGCCACAGCCGGTAAGCATCCATCCTGACAATATGATATATATTGCTGTCTTTTTCATTTAATTATGCTTAATACGTTCTTGGATATATTGGAAGACGATGAACAATGAAGGCACGAGGAACAACAGAGCCAATGTACCTACAATCATTCCGCCGATTACACCTGTGGCAAGCGAACGGCTACCGTTGGCACCCACTCCGTGAGCCAGCATCAGCGGGATAAGGCCGAACACCATAGACAACACGGTCATCAGGATGGGGCGCAGACGGACTTTTGCCGCACTGTATGCCGCTTGTGCCAGTGTCATGCCTTCCGACCGCCGCTTGCCTGCATATTCGGTAAGCAGGATGGCGGTCTTGGCAAGCAGGCCGATAATCATAATCAGACCGGTCTGCATGTAGATGTTGTTCTCCAGACCGAAGAGCCATGCGAACAGGAAACTGCCCATCAACCCGCAAGGCACTGCCAGCAGAACCGCAAAGGGAATAAACACGCTTTCGTACAAGGCACACAGAATCATATAGACCAGGACCATACAGAGCAGGAATATCAGCGTGGCATTGTTGGTTGTCTTGCTCTCCTCGCGCGAGATGCCGCCAAACTCGTAGGTGTAATTTGCCGGGAGAACCTTGCGTGCCGTCTCACTGATGGCTTCGAGCACCTGCCCCGAACTGTAACCCCGGGCCGGAGACCCATTGATGGAGATGGCATTGAACAGGTTGAAGCGGGTGAGGTCTGACGGACCGTTGGTCTTGGTCAGACGCACGAACCGGCTCAACGGTGCCATGCCGCCATCAGAGGTGCGTACATAGATATGATGAATGGACTCTGCATTCACACGGTATTCCGCCGGAGCCTGCATGGTGACGTGGTAGAGCTTGGAGAAGCGATTGAAGTCGGAAACATATTGTCCGGTATAATAGCCCGACAGGGTGGAAAGCACCTCTGCGGGCGACACTCCCGACTGCTCGCATTTGGCGGCGTCGATATCCACCCAGTATTGCGGATAGTCTGTGGCAAAGGAGGAATAGACTTCGCCTATTTCGGGCCGCTGCGACAAGGCCTCGACAAACTTGTCCGCCTCTTTCTTGAAAGCGGTAATGTCTCCGCCTGCCTTGTCCTGCAAGTAGAGCTCAAAGCCGTTCCCCATGCCATATCCGGCTATCATTGGGGGCGACATGGCAAACACCGTGGCATCAGGGATGTCGGAGGTGGCGGCATAGATTTTTCCGATGACGTCGTTGACCGACTGCCCCTCTCCCTCACGCTGTTCCCAGTCTTTGAGTGTCACGAAATACATGGCCTGCGACGGACCGGAACCGCTGAAAGAGAAGCCGGCAACCGCACCGTTGTATTCTATCTCGCCGATACTGTCGAGGCGGCTGTTGATGCGCTCCATCACCTTGACGGTCTGCGCCATTGACGTGCCGGGCTTCGTATTCATGCTCACCATGACCGTTCCGGTGTCTTCTTCGGGGATAAGGCCCGTCTTGGTGGCGTTGACCAGCAGCACCAGCAATACAAAGGACACTGCTATAGAGCTCCACATCAGCCACCGGCGGTGGAGGATGAACATCACTCCACGCACATAGCGTCGGCTCAGACGGTAGAAAACGGCATTGAACGCCTTTCGGAAACGGGCTGCAAAGTTGTCCTTTGTATTGCCGTGCTCGTCGATATAGGGCTTCAGCAACAGGGCGCAAAGTGCCGGTGAGAGGGTGAAGGCATTGATGGCCGAGATGCCCACGGCAACCGCCATCGTGATGCCGAACTGCGCATAGAAGGCTCCCGAAGTGCCGCCCATCATGGCAACGGGAAAGAACACTGCCATAAAGATGATGGTAGAGGTCAGAATGGCCGATGAAACGTCTTTCATGGCATCATCGGCCGCAAGCACCGCCGACTGGTAGCCCTCATCAAACTTCGCCTGCACCGCTTCCACCACCACGATGGCATCGTCGACCACGGTGCCGATGGCAAGCACAAGCGCAAACAGGGTGAGCAGGTTGATGGAAAAGCCTATCATGGACATCACGGCGAACGTGCCGATGATGGAAACGAAGATGGATATGGCAGGAATAAGCGTTGACTTGATGTCCTGCAAGAATACATATACCACTACGATAACCAGCAGTATCGCCTCCAGCAAGGTGCGGATGACCGAGCGGATGGAGGCATACAGAAACTTGTTGGTGTCGGTAAGCACTACGAATTCCGCTCCTTCGGGCAGGTCACGGTCCAGTTCGTGGAGCACTTCGTGAATCTCGTTGATGGTGCTCGACGCATTGGACCCTGCCTTCTGGTTTATCATCATCATGGCTGCCGGATGGCCGTTCACTTGGGAGGAGTAGTTGTAGTATTCATCGCCCAGCTCCACATCGGCAACCTCTTTCAGCCGAAGCACGTTGCCACCCGGCAAGGACTTGACTACCAGTTCGCCAAACTCATCGGCACCGGACAAGCGTCCGCGGTACTTCATTGTGTATTCGTTGGCCGTGGGGTGATTGGCACCGAAGGAGCCGGTGGCGGCTTCGATGTTCTGCCGCGCGAGTACGGCGGATATGTCGTCGGGTATGAGCCCGTATTGCGCCATACGGTCGGGCTTCAGCCAGAGGCGCATGCTGTAATTGGAGCCGAACAGTTGCGCCTTTCCCACGCCGCTGATGCGCTTCAGTCGCGGTTCGACATTGATTTTCATGTAGTTGTTCAGAAACGTCTGGTCGAAGCGGTCATCGGGCGAGTAGAGGGCAAAGGTCAGCAGCTCGGCATTCTGCTGCTTTTCGGTGGTGACACCGGTCTTGGTGGCTTCTGCCGGAAGCTGGCTCAATGCGGCGTTCACACGGTTCTGCACGTTCACGGCTGCCATGTCGGCATTGGCTCCTTGCTTGAAGTAGATGTTGATGGAGGCGTCTCCCGTGTTCGATGCCGTGGAGGTCATATAGGTCATGTCTTCCACGCCGTTGATGGCTTCTTCCAGCGGCACTATCACGGCTTTCTGCACGGTTTCGGCGTTGGCTCCGGGATAGGATGCCCATACATTGATGGTGGGCGGGGCGATGTCGGGATATTGCTCCACCGGCAGGGAGAACATGGCGATGACGCCCAACAGCACAATCACCACCGAGATAACGCCCGAGAACACCGGGCGGTCTATAAAAAATCGTAGCTTCATTTCGTTTCGTCTTTAGGGGTTATGCTCATGCCTTCTCTCACCAGTCCCACGCCTTCGGCGATGAGGGTGTCGCCGACCGAGAGACCTTCTTTTACGATAAACCGGTTGCCATCGTTCAGGCGGTCCACCGTGAGATAGGCAGCTTCCGCCCGTCCGTTTTTCAGTCGGTAGGCGATGATTTTGTCTTGCAGTTCCACGGTGGCGGTCATGGGAATGGTGATGGCATCCGTTTGGGGGTTCCGAAGGACGATGTTGCCGATGCTGCCGCTCAGCAGTTCGCGTTCGGGATTGGGGAACAGGGCTTTGATCTGCACCGCTCCGGTCGCAGGGTCCACCACACCGCTTACGGTCTCGATGCGTCCCTTCGCTTTGTACAGACTACCGTCGTTGAGTTGCAGGCTCACTTCCGGCATCTTGGCTATCAGGCTGTCAATCGAGCCGTAGCGAGTGGATAGGTGTCGCAGCATGTTTTCCGACACGGAGAAGTAGGCATACATCTCCGCATTGTCGGACACGACCGTGAAAGGCTGCTCCATGTTGGGACTGACAAGCGCACCGATGCGGTAGGGCAATGTGCCTACCACGCCGTTACTCGGACTTTTGATTTCAGTATAAGAGAGGTTGTTTCGTGCATCCGCTTCCTGCGCCTCGGCCTGTTGGAGTTCGGCAAGTGCCACAGCTAGTTGGTTTCGGGCAAGAGAAAGGTCGTATTCGGATATTACCTTCTCATCAAACAAGGCTTGCTTACCTTGCAGTTCGATTCGTGCCGTTTCCGCTTTTGCCCGTGCTGCGCTGACATTAGCCAAAGCTGTGCGTAAGGCTGCCAGATAGGGTGTTTGGTCTATCACTGCCAGTACTTGCCCTGTCGTCACCCGTGTGCCCTCCTTCACGCATAGACGCGTGATGCGGCCGGATATTTGCGGCATGATATCCACATCTTGTCGCCCGCGGATAGTGGCGGAATAAGATTCGGATATTTCCACCGGCATGGACGATACTGTTATGACCCGATAACTCGGTACCGCATCCTGCTTACCGTCCTGCTTGCATCCAGTCGACAGAAACAGCATGACGGCAAATGCGGCGAAATTAATGATAATGAATCGCTTGTTCATATTCTTTTCTTGTTCTTAATTATTCGTAATTGATTTAGCACTGATTGAATTCCATTCTTTTTTTAGAATGGAATAAACACGGGTATCTTCATATTTCGGGGTGCCGTTAGGATTGTTTATAAATGTCACAAATTCCTTGAAGCATCCTTCGCGGCGCATACCAAGGCGTTCGCATAAGCGTTTGGAGCGAATATTGTCATCTTCCACAAATCCATAGATACGCCGTGCACCCGCCTCCCGAAAAAGATAATCCAACAATCCGATAACCGCTTCACGAGCTAATCCTTTGCCCTCAAAACGTTTGTTGAAATGCCAGCCCACATTGTAAGTATCTTCATTTTCACGCAAAACGAAAACATCACCGATTATAAAGTCCTCCTTTTTCAAACTCACTGCATAGCGTTGCATATCTTTTTGGGAATACTGCATATATACGAATGCCGCCTCTTCAGAACAAAGGCGGTCGGCGGCAAAGCAATTCACACGAGGATTTGAAAGATATTCCAAAAGTCCAACAACGTCTCTCTTTTGAAAGTCTCTGATTACAAGACGTTCTGTTTCAATTTTCATACACTTTTTTTTGAGATGCAAAATTATACCCCTATAAAAGTTCTTGCAATTCAAAGAGTATCGAAGCGGATAAATTAAAGTCCGAACTATCCAAACTGACAGTTAAGACCGAAAAAAGGATAATCTTTCAAGTGCAGATCGGTTTTAACAAATACAATGTGTATTTCACCAATAGTTATTATCGTTTCGATAGTAATTTTATCCGTTTCAGCCTGTTTATCCTATCAACCAAAGGAGTAAAGCCTTATCTTTGCCGAATCAAGAGTAACTTTGCACCCGATATGACCCAAGTGAAAATGAAAATAATGAGTTGGAAGAACGGCCTGTTGCTATCTGCCGTCTCCTATGTATTCTACCTTGTCATGTGGTTTATACTCGATGACAAGACCATCGACCAATTGCCGGGAATGACAATCGCTGATTACATGGTCGATTTTCTGCTGTGTATGCTTTTTACCTACATATCCTTAGGATTCTGTTTTCTGGTCTTCAGGGTATTGCCGTTCAGGACATCCTACGTGTGGGGAATGGTCTATGCATCCTGCCTAATGGCACTGAACAATATCGTTGCGTTCGGTATGATAACCTTGTTCAATTTCCTATGGGACGAAACCGACAACGGGCTTCTCGACGAACTCCTCAACATGAAAGGCGCATACACCTTTGCCATGATATCTACCTTCCTGTCAAGCGTCTATGCCAACTCCTTCTACCTTCAGTCTTACATCAAGGCGCGCGACGAGAAACAAGCACTCGAAATGGCGCTGATGAAGGAAAAAGAGATCGCCTTGCAGTCGCAACTCAACTCGCTGAAACTGCAAATCAACCCGCACTTCATGTTCAACAACTTCAACAACCTGCTGGAACTGATTGAGGAAGATACCGAGCTTGCCGGAAAATTCCTGAGTAACCTATCGAAAGTGTACCAATACATCATCACCAATCTGGACCGCAATCTGATACCCGTTGCCGACGAAATCAAGTTTCTTGATTCATACTTGTATTTGATGAAAGTACGCCACAACGAAGGGGTCATTGCAAAAGTAAGTCCGGGCGTCAGACAATGCAAAGGTTTTCTTCCTCCGGCTGTATTGCAGCTTCTTGTAGAAAACGCAATAAAACACAACAGCTTTTCATCTGAACATCCGTTGGTTATCAACATAAAGTTGTCCGATGATTACATAACCGTCTGCAACCTGAAACGACCTTTGATGTCCCCAATCGAATCAACCGGTTTAGGACTTA
>UMCG01075833.1_pt1 | contig 12002 bp, 16 predicted proteins | sample 1964181 | NCBI WGS metagenome assembly UMCG01 (sample SAMEA4835963, study PRJEB28245) | human gut metagenome | biome: gut microbiome; material: fecal sample | place: Denmark | collected 2008 | reverse complement strand
ACTACGATAACGGCGCGATGAGGTGTGGTGAATTTAAAAATTATACAGAATGTTTAAATTATGCTGAAGGTGTAAACGGCGAACACGATTTTACAATTTATGAATACGAGAGCGAAGAAGAATATTTTAATGCCAATTATGCGGATGGTGAATGATGGAAAACAAAATAAAACCGCACGAGATTTACACCGCGCTAATGACCATAAAAATGGTGTGTGAAGGAATGTCTCAATGTGATCTATGCCCGCTAAAATCACCAAATTCTAACTTTGACTGCGGTCTTAGAGATATTCCGGTCAATTGGAAAATAAAGGACTACAATGAATACAACGCATTTCAATGATGAGGGTCTAATATTGTTACAGGCGGCAATATTAGAACAGGCCACACATGATTATAAAATAGAATTAAAGTGTGGCGGCGGACATAGGCTTGAAAAATGGTTTTTATCCGAATGGGGGCAAATGTTGTCAAGATGGCACGGTGAAGAAATTATAGAACGGTGTAAGAGAGAGGTTAAATATGAATAGCGTCTGAAATGTATGAAGAAGATAAACGAAAACTGTAGGATAAAATATTAATCGCTGATCAATATGAATCAGAAATTAAAAATAACTGATAAATATTCAATATGATCGGACTATACGGAAAGAGGTATTGCTGATGGAAATTAGGCCAATTACGCTTAGAGAAGCCAACGACTTTGTTGTGAGATATCACAGACATCACAAGGGCACTGTGGGGCACAAGTTCTCTATTGGGGTGAGTGAGGGAAAAAAGCTTGTAGGTGTTGCTATATGCGGAAGGCCAGTCAGCCGCTATCTTGATAATGGGGAAACCCTTGAAATTAATCGCTTATGCACAGACGGCACAAAAAACGCTTGTTCCATGCTGTATGGTGCGTGTTGCCGGGTTGCTAAGGCGATGGGCTATAAATTGATTATTACATATATTCTTCAATCCGAAAATGGAGCAAGCTTGAAGGCGAGTAATTTTACATGCGACGGTATCGCAGGTGGAACCCATTGGACAGGAGCGAGGAATAGAGGGCAAGCTATACCATCTGAAATGAAAACCAGGTGGAGTCGTATATTATAAATCACAAGGCAGAAAGGACGGTTGTGAATAAATGAAATATAATAAACACATGATACCCGAAGAAATGTATGAATTTAAGTCTCCATATTATATGACACCTATAGGTGTAACAATACACAACACAGCGAACGATGCACCAGCCATCAATGAGGCCAAATGTTTGCAAAACGACCCAAGTGAAGAACGAAGCTTTCACTTTGCGGTTGATGATTGTGAAGTTGTTCAAATATTGCCGTTAAACAGAACCGCATGGCACGCCGGTGACGGTCAAGGTGATGGCAATATGAGGACAATAGCAATAGAAATTTGTTATTCCAAGTCTGGGGGTGAAAGGTTTGAAAAGGCTGAACAGAACGCGGCACAATTATTAGCGTTGTTATCTTATTACATATTTGGAAGGAGGGTTGAGGAGGTCACATACACACACCAGCACTGGTCGGGCAAATATTGTCCACATAGAACATTAGATTTAGGTTTAGAAAGGTTTTTAAACATGGCAGAAGATTTTTACGAGAAAATTGAAGAAAGACAAAACAACATCATATCAAAGCTCGCAAGCTTGGATGAGAGTTTGTCCTGTGCGTTAAGCGAAATACACGCATTGTCCGACAATTTAGACAAAACGATGTATTGGTTAAAACGACATGTAATACCAAAGGAAGTCACGTCTGAAAATTACGGGCAACTGGCCGAAGTTATAAACACATTGTATAAACAGGGTGTTATAGTCGGAGAGGGTGACGAAGCTTTGTCTATGAATTATGACACCGTAAGAGCAATTGTAATCTGCAAACGAATGATTGATAATTTAAAGAATGAGGTATTAGAGTAATGAACGTATGTTTTTTTGGTGGAAGATTGGTTAAAGATTTTGAAAAAAGAGAGTGTGCAGACGGGTCTAAGGTATTAACAAATTCATTAGCAATAAAAAAATCCCAAGATAAGACTACTTTCATTGATATTGCGATATTTACAACAAAGCTGTGTGAAATAGCAGAAAAGTATCTAAAAAAGGGTGATTACTGCGTATATGAATGTGAGTTAACAACTTATGACAAAGACGAAAAAAGATATGTTAGCGCCGTAGTCAAAAACATCATATTCACACAAAACAATAAAAAGAAAGAGGGTTAACCCTCTTTCTTTTATATTACAGTCTGTGCCACGAAATTTGGTGCGGTAGTAGAAGCCCCAGAGCCTTTAACATAGGTAAAATCACTAAGAACCCCGGATGAATTAAACGAAAGTGAGAACCATCTGCCACCATCAAAAACCGGGGAATCCAAATTACTAGCCTGTTTAAATATGGGAACTAAAATTGTTTTATTTGCCAAAGCGTCCCCAACCCAAGCCGATATCCCATTAGCCAAAGTTTGCCGTGTACTTGAAGTAAACACTTCATATCCACCGGAGGGCAATTCGTCTTGTGAAATTGACCCATAAATAATCAACCCAGTTTTATCAAATCTAACAGTGATTTGAGTTAGAACAGCGGGGCCACCATTTCCGGTCAACACAATCGGCGTGAATTCACTCGATGTCTTACTATCTACATAGGCCTTTGTTACCGCGCGGTCTGACGGGCTTCCGGGCAATAATTCTTGTGTTAATGTGATATAGGGTGTCACAAAACCAGTATTAAAATCGCTTTCAATTTTATTTACCCGTGTTGTGAGGGAAGAAATTGACGAACTAAACGAGGCCACCTCGTCGTCAAGGTCGTTAACTTGCCCTGCCAGCTGTTGCATGGTTCGCAATAAACCGTTAATTTGTGTTATGAGCTGTTGGATTTTTTCCGCGTCAGCTTCCAGCGAATTGTTAATAGAAGCAATTTGAGAGTTGATGGAAGTGATGGCTTCCGAATTTGCGGCGATTAACGCCTCATCTGCGTTAATCTTGTCAATTATTTCATTGACCTCATAACAGATTTTTGATAGCGCCTCATAATAGCTTAGCGAATCGTCATACGTGGCCGGCAGTGTTTGATTCATAATTAGATTTAATTTTTGTAGCATAATTTACCCCCATAAAGTTATAAAATACTCATTGAATTCGTCTAACATGAGTGAATATATATTTTTTATTTCCTCTCTGAACAGCTTAATTGCCTTTAAATTGTCTTCACCACGAATCGTTTCAATGTGTTCTGACTCATAATTTTTTGTCACAGTTTGGTCACCAGTGTTTGAAGTTGTAACAGTCCCCGTATTTGTGGTGGTTTGGGTGTTTGTCCTATCGTCCACGGTTGCCGTGCTTAAATAGTTCAAGCTTTTAACGTCTGTTAATGAGCCGTTAGGCGTGTCAGAATACGCACTTGTATAATCTTCTGAAGCTTCGGTTTTTGTGGATAGGTTGTTGGTTGTTGTGCCCCCGGTTGTGGTTTCAGTGCCGGTCACATCATTTATTGTGTCGGTATACCCGGGTGATGTTAAGAAGAAAGAAAATTCTTTCGTTGTTGATGAAGACAAGTCATTATAATATGGTATAATTTCTCTTAAATGATTATTTATCTCATATTTCCACCGCGCAAATGTTTCAAAACCAATCTCATGAAATGCGAAGTGGTTTAAAAACAGTGTTTCAAAGGTGGTTATGGACAGAGGGCGGTCAAGAGACAAATCGCTGTCAAATATCAGTGGTAAAGCTTTTGGTATGTCTTTTTTAAGCTGTGTTAATGACGTGTCTGTCGACCCAGCAAGCGAGCCAATTATGAATCGTAGCTCTGTTGTGTATTTTGACAATCACCATCACCCCCATAATTATATTCAACGTCAACATTCAATCCAAACATTTTATTTATTTTTTCACACGCTTGTTTTCGCATTGATATAAAGGACGTTCTGCTCGCCAGCACGCCACCCATCTGGCGTTGAACCTCGTCGGTTATCATGCGCTCCTTTTTCGTTTCACTAATGTTTGGAACGCCTAAAAACGTGAGAGCCTCATTCCATATTTTCGTTTTAAGCTCATACAAATCAGGGGAAACAAACGGCGCACCCAAAGACATTGAAGATATAGAATCGTCTTTAAATTCATCTTCTTTGAATATGACGGGCACATTTCCATCATAATTTTTATAAGCGTTTAAAACACTCAACTGTTGTTTTTTATTCGCTTTAAGTGCTATTGGGGTCTTTTGGGTGTTGATATTTATTTGAATTGTAACGTCTATGTTGGCCAATTTTTTTGAAAAATTTAAAATGTGCTGTACAGACGGCGTTCTAATATAGTTATTAAACACTATTACACTGTTTTCAATTGTCAGGTTTTTATTATATCCGTTAGTGGCATATGCTCTGCGCTTAATTGGCACATTATACACATTCCATGACCCAGAAATAGCGGTATTCAGGGAAAGAAGACCCATGACATCATCTTCAAAGACAACAGCTTGCCCCTTTTCAAACAAAGTCAATTCTAAAAATCGTGTGTCAATTGAATCCGGGAATCCAGTCCATTTGAAACGCGAAACTGCTATATCAGTCAATCGTTCTACATAGTAATTATATGTAGTGGTGTTGTCCACTATAGAATCATAGAATCGTTTACGCTCGTTTCTTGGTAGTGATATATTTTTCATGATTACACCCCGTTATTTTGTGAATAATCGCCGAATTTTGCCGTAGACTTCCAAAACGTCATGCCCCGGTCAAGAGCTTCTTCAAACACGCGCTTTGTGTCGGCGGGAGCCGAACCCGTCACATGAATGTTTGAGGTTTGAACATAGTTAAAGGCCGGTCGGCTTGATATGTTGGGCTGTTTAATGGTGTTAGTTGCATAGCCAAAACGAGTGAAATAATCGTCGACAGCTTTGGCAGCCTGTGCCTTCAATGTGCATTGATAAAATCTAAATATACTATCTGATGAAGCTGTTATGAAAGACAGACCTGACCCGCTTGAAGTGACATGTGGGGGAGCGTTCATAAGGTCTGCCATTGAAGCAGCTGTAGAAAGAAGCGATAAACCACCCGACAACACAGAAGCCCCACCGCTTGGGTCCCCTGCAACAATCTTTCCAGCACCTAAACCAACGTCAATACAATTCTTAAGCACACCAAAACCGAACGAAAATTTATTAGTGGCCCAATAATCGAGATATGCGGGGGTGTTAATTGCTGGCACTGGAAAACCCGAATAAACCATTTGCGTGTTTTCGTCTTTTAAGCCGTTATAATCAATCATTACCACGCGAACAGCGGGCTCAGGAAATGAGACGCTTTCTGTTTTTATAGTCATATTCAAGTTGCCAGATTCCTCAAATTTAAAATCTTTGGATGTGCCGTCTAAAGATATGACCCTTACAAATGAATATGGATATGTTTTTAACTTGTTGTTTTTAGGCACATAGCCGTCCAATTCCAAGTCATAGATTGTGTTTGTTGTATTTTTATTATAATACAAAAAGATTGAAATTATGCTGTCAGCCCCATTCGTCTCAACATATTTGTTTATTGCGTTTGCAATTGTGGTGTAAGACGTGGAAGGGGTCAGCCAGTAACCCACATAACAATTTGTAAAAACACCGTCAGCCACACCCGCAAGGGGCAGGCTACCATCCCATTGCTTACTTCCAACCATACCCACACCATCGGGTATACCAAGCACACCGCCAGAATCTCGATATGTATAATCGGTAATATTAAACGGCTCGGGCATTAAATTGCCGAATACCACATCATCCGCGCTATGTTCTCTAAGCACCAACCCCGGTTGAATGGTCATATCAAAAAACCATGTTTGAATCTCGTCCAATTCTAACGTCAATTCGGTTGTGGCGTTGCTCAACATGGTTCGGTTAGTGATAAACGCATAAAACCATTTTGAAGTATACGATGAATTCTGAAACATTACATAATTGCAGTCGTTTAACAAATCAACAGGGATATTGACCTTAATCGAATTATTAAATGAACGAACATAGTTTTGATTGTCAAGGGTGAATGAAAATGTTCCTAAAACACCGAGCGTTGTGTTTGGTTTAACCTTCGCGCTGAAATAACTGGTCTGTGCAGACACACTCGAAAAATAGAGCGTGTCTGCATAACCAGTTGAAAGAGGGACATTCGTCAATATTTTTATAATTGAATTAGGTGCAATATACATTATTGTACGGTAATTGTTGCTGTTCCTTTTTTACTCGGGTCAAAGGTTGAAGTAGCGGTGATGACAACACTCGACCCTGAAAAGTCAGACGCGATTGTTACAAAGCCACGCGAATCCACGGTAGCCTTCGCATTGGCAGATGACCAGGTCACGGACTGAGGAGCAAAGTCGGTTGTTTGAACAACGGCGGTTAACTGCACGCTTCCGCCCTTAGCCACAGTTGCTGTTGACGGTGAAACGGTCACGGAGGTAACAGCGGGGGTTCCGGTGGTAAATACGGCCGCGTTCGCAAAGGGAGACACGCTCATTACCTTCCACGTGTGCAGGAAATAATTCCAATACAGCCCCTTTCCGTTATAGTTTTCAGTAAATTGCATCATCTGGTCATACACCATAAACCAGTTTTTATCTACAATAACAGCAGGAATTGAATTAAGAGAGGTCAAATCGTCCGACCCTATTTCCTCATATGCCGGGTCATCATAAAACAATTCATTGAGACGTGCGGTGTCCAAGTCCCCAAAACCATCAACCAAAATAACATGACCCATAAATTCGGCCTTATCCATATTGAAAGCCGTGGCCAGCACTTCAACGTTCATCTGGCTTTCAGTGGCGGTGTCGATAATGAGATATTGGTCATCTTTAAGAGTTGAAGTATAAACACCAGCAACATTATGTTTGTTGGAATAAAATGTCAAATCGTTGCTAATTGACTTAAAAGCAACAACGTTTTCGCTAATCGTCCCACCAACACCGATAATTTCCATTTGACCGTTAATAATGGCTTTTGCAATTAGATATTTCATGGTCTGGTATTCATCATAATTCATTGATGTGTATAATGAATCGGTGATTTTTGCTATTAAGTCAGATATACCATCCCATGATAAAAATGCAGCTCGCAGCTGGTCATTTTGAATTGTTACAGGGTAAACCTTCTTATAGTTTACAACATGAAACGCGCTTTTCACATCCGGAATGTTGCGCGTATAAATCGTTGTCTCCGAATCTTCGGGGTTGTAATTCTGGACGTTGGCAATATTTACAAATAATTCCTCGACGGTCTCGCCAAAGTCCATAACGCCCTTTTTAAATACAGACCACGGATTTTGATATGATTTAGACGTGACAATAACAAGGCCGATTCTTCCAATGAGCGCGTTTAAAAACTCGTTTTGAAGTGCGGGGTAGTCCATAATAATGGCGCCAATACCACGAATTGAATCGCCGTCCTCTGTCGCGTATGGCACATAGCTTCTATAGTCTATGGTTGCCGAATTTCTAATCGCATTTAAAATATTCACACTGGAATTAGTGAGTGTTACAGGCTGTGGAACTTTTGCCATTATTTGCCACCTCTTTCTTCAAATAAATCACCAATTTTAATTGTTTCAGTTTCCTCAATTTTTTCGCCCTCATCATCAACATTAGGGCTTCCAAATCTTTCAATATACCTTTTTCTCCACTTCTTTTCAACCTCTTCAACGTCACCGCTTGCGCGCGATAATTCGTCGAAGGTGTCTGAAATGTCTTCCACAATTTTAACCTTTTCTTCGGTCAGCTCGCCCTCGTCAAAAATCGCAGAAAGTCTGGACAAAATGTCTTCTTTACTTGTCTTCATTGTTTATCCTTTCTAATAAAATATTTATAACATTTGTGTTGTTGTTGATTGCTTCTGTAAGCTCGTCAACCTCTTTTCGATGAGCGTCTATCAGCTTATTCACATAATATAGCAACACACAGCACATAGCGACGGGAAAGCCTGCTGTGTTTATTAAAGTGATAATGTTTTCCATCAAAACTCTCCTTTCTTATATTATATCACAAAACCTTTTCTTGTCAACCCTTGACATATATTTATCTTGTGTTATAATAAAGTATGGAATTTTATAATGGAAATAAGCTATTAAATACAAAAGACCTAAATAAAAACACCCCGGAAATATTTATTGTCACATCAAACAGAAGTGCAGGGAAAACAACGTTTTTCAATAAGCATGTGATTGATAATTTTAAGCGTGACGGGTCTCAATTTGTTGTACTTTATAGAACAGGTTATGAATTGTCAGACGCACATATTGCGTTTTGGAACGACATTCACGACTTATATTTTCCATATGATGAAATGACATCAAAACCATACGCCAAGGGGTTGTATTATTCACTGCTGTTGAATGGTGAAGCATGTGGATTCGCCCTTTCAATCAATCAAGCAACAAAATTAAAAAATCGTTCCCATGTCTTTAAAAACGTGACAACGATATTATTCGATGAATTTCAAGAAGAATATGACAACTACCTACCCGGCGAAGTGGAAAAAGTGAGAAGTATTCACACATCAATTGCAAGAAGGGCGGGTGAGCCCTCAAGATATGTAAAGCTTGTTCTAATTGGCAACACTTTGAATCTATTAAACCCCTATTATTCTGCCCTACACATCACAGAAAGAATAAGGCCTAACACAAAATTTCTTCGTGGTAATGGTTGGGTGTGCGAATTTAATTTTAATTCCGGGGCAGCAAATTCTCTGAAAAATTCTACCTTTAACTCTGCCTTTGACGATGAATACAGTAAATATGAATCAGAGGGTGTATATCTTAATAATTCAGTGGCACTCATTGATAAACCGTCTGGAAAAAATTCTTACTTGCTAACAATAAATTATAAGGGTGAAACGTTCGGGGTTTTCTTTTATTACGACCTTAATATCATTTATATATCGCAAAAATACGACAAAAATTGTAATGATATATTAGATTATACAAATCCATATCTAAATTGTTCTACCAAGCATAAGATGGTGAGGGATTTTTTTCATCAAGGGTTGATAAGGTTTTCAAACATTAGCGTAAAAGATAAAATTTTTAATGCGCTATCAATTCGTTAATATCACCGCGTATTTTATTGGGCGCTAAGCCTTAAATGGTTCCAATAAATTTTTTCGTTTAGCAAACGTGCGCGGTGCTATTATAAAGGGCGGTTATACCGCCCTTATTTTATAGGTTGTGTCTGATAATATCACACCGCCCCTTATTCGTTTGGGGGCTAATTTTCCCGGTATTTCCAGTCCCACCTTAAAATCTGTTAGATTTCGTTTAACATTTACAAATTCGCGCTCTTCGTCGCTTAATGGTTCTTGTATGTCACCGGTTAAAGACATTTTCATTAACTCTTTCCCCCTTTCATTTAGACCGGCACATTTTATTTCCAGCTTATCCCCAACCTCAATATAACATTTGGGTCTCACAAAAATTGCCTTGTCCCAATCCGCTTCAATTTTCCAGTGTAAAAGTTTTTTATCATCAACTTCTATGTTTTTGTATTCCCCCTCTAACAAATGGCACGAATCTGTGTCGCTATAACAGAACAAATCATAATTATCCTGTGCGTGGGTGATTGTAAAATTTCGGGCGTAAGCGGTTACTGCAGACCCTATCGCTATGTATTCAGGCTCCTTGTCTTCCCCTTTAACAACTTCATATTTCACAACACCGTCATCAAGCCTTGGTATTTTGTGGTCACGTCGTCCGTTTGCCGCCATCTTCCCGTATAATGAGTTTAAAAATAGCTTTGCAATTGTTCTACGTCCGCCATTATATTTAATTTTTTCGCTAACCCATTTATCAACATACTCATCAAATATACCGTCCTTCGCGTAAAAATAACAGCCGTATAACACTTCCTCATATATAACATTATAATGCTTGTGAAATAATTCATAATCTGTCATTGTCATAACACACTCAAAATAGACTGGCTCTTCCACACCGTCAACTTCTACAGTGTCAATATCACCGCCTTTATAGCGATAATCGCTTGATGTCAACCATTTAACACCGCCATACCGCATACTCCCACCACTCGCCACCGTGGGTAAATAACCATCTTTAAGTTTAAATTTAACTTTTATCCTTATAAAATAATACATTGAAGAATTCTTCACCTTGGCTGGGATGTCGCCCTTGAAAAAAAAAGGCTTCCCTACAGGATAAACACACCCTGAACTGCCATGGAGCACGCTCGGGTATAAGCTGTTGACATCAAATGTTTTTCCTTTTCCCACTTCTCGACCCTGTATTTTTGGGTTTACATAGCACCACCCGCCTTTGTAGCTTTTTCGTATAAATTCATCGGCGTTTTTTTCATCAAAATAGTCAGGCGTTTCAACGGCTTCTAAGTTCGGGAACCACTCGCGATAATCTCTACCATAAAATGTTTTTTTAAATTCACTTAGGGCTGCTGATGATATTGTGGTTTTGGTCGTCACAGCAAACATATGTTGTAAACTTTCAGCCAACACTAACAAGTCATTTTTCAAATAGTGTTCCTCGCATTCTGTAATCACCCCACCCGCCTTTCTAAAGCCTTTATATTCAATCGTGCTTTTTCGGTGTACTGTATTAAAGGCCACGCCCATAGTCTCAATTGATAACGGTATCAGCTTGAGCGAATCGCGAATTGATATTATATTTTTGGGTGTGGTTATTGTGATGTTAAACCACAATCCCGCGTCCGATATCACACATTTAAAGGTTTTTTTCTTTTTGCGGTCACCCTCGTAATATTTGTATTTCAATTCATTCAGTAAATATGAGACATAAAATTCACCATCAAATCTTAAGTTGTGATAATATATGATAACGTCCTCACCGACGTTTTCAAGATATGAAAATGTTTTGCCAATATTGTTATGAACAACACAGCTTAAATCTGATATGTTGCAAATACCACTAGCCCATACTTCAGTGTATTCTTGTCCGTCATACACAGTGGTTTCAAAATCTCCAACAAATGTCATATTATCACCCCTATCAATCGCTTTGTGGTAATAACTCTAAAACCTTTCTTACAAATCTTTCTACACTTCGCGTGTATGATTGCGCGTCTGTTTCGTTGTATAATTCATCTGCTGTTATTGTCTCGCCCGCTTTTTCTGCCTCATCTATCAACCTCCCCGCAATTTCATTTCCATATACTTCTGCAATGCCCTCAAAAAAGTCAAGCAAGGTGGGAGCGCCCTCTGCCTTACGATTAGACGTTGCCTCAAAATCTCTTATATATGAAATTGTGTTAAAATAAATCAGCTCATAAATGTTAGGTGGTGTCTGTGGTGACGGCTTTGTTTTAACCCCGAACGACTTGCCACGTGCATATAAACCCGGATAAACCTCGCCTGTTTGTGGGTTGGGTTTAAAGGATTGCGCGTATATGTATAATGTGTCGTATTTTGCAGGTAGCTTGATGTTCTCAGGGACGACATAACCAGATTTTCTAAGTCTTGATATGGTCTTCTTATATTTTTTTAATACCTCGCCCTTTGCGCGACCCCTTGACCGACCAAGCTTAACATATGTTTCAACATACCTTTTTGCCTGTTTCTCACTTATGTTTTCTGGGTATGGTATGTCACCATATCTCTTTGCGTATTTCTCTAACCTTGTCATAATATACCTAACCCCACACTATAACCAACCAAATAACATATTGTTGACAGCACTAACATTATTAGTATCATTGCGTATAATGTTCTATCCATTGTGCTTCCTCTCTTTCCTTTACTGTGATTATATTATACCCGGTTAATGTGTCGGCGGTGTGTTGTCTGTGTAAATCGTTTGTAAACTGATTCCGTTAATTATTATGTCATATTTGATTTTGTCAAGTGTTTGTCGAACGAATTTAAAAAGTGTTCATTATTTGTCGGTAATGGTTTAGTGTGGTTGGCGTTAATTGTTCGTTCATAATTTGTGCAGGTTGTGTGTGTTTTTACCCCTTGTATCTTATAATTTTTGTGCATG
>UMCG01062716.1_pt1 | contig 12291 bp, 13 predicted proteins | sample 1964181 | NCBI WGS metagenome assembly UMCG01 (sample SAMEA4835963, study PRJEB28245) | human gut metagenome | biome: gut microbiome; material: fecal sample | place: Denmark | collected 2008 | reverse complement strand
AGAAAAATAAACCATCTCTATAGAAAAGAAAGATAAAAAAAGGAGAAAAAATATGAAAGTAGCATTGGGACAAGATAGTCATAAAATAGACTATAAAAACACAAACAAAAAGCTAATTCTAGCAGGAATCGAATTTGAAGAAAAAATGTCAATAGTAGCAAATAGTGATGGAGACGTTGTCTTGCACGCTATAACTAACGCCATTTCAGGAATTACTGGAAAAAACATATTAGGCGAAATTGCAGATGATATGTGCAAAAATAAAGGGATAACAGATAGCGTAGAATACCTAAAAGAAGCTAAAAAGTATTTAACTAATGAAATTATACATCTATCAATATCAATAGAATGTAAAACTCCTAAAATTAGTCCAAGAATCCAAGAAATGAGAAAAAACTTATCTATAATACTTCAAATTCCAGAAAATTCTATTGGGATAACAGCAACAACAGGAGAAGGCTTAACAGAATGTGGAAAAGGTAATGGAATAAGTGCTATTGCAATTATTACAGTTGAATAGGAGAAAATGATGGATAAAATATACCTAAAAGCTAGAGCAAAAATCAATTTGAATCTATTAATAACAGCCAAGAGAATAGATAATTATCACAATATATTATCTGTTTTTCAAAAAATTAATTTATATGATGAAATGTATATTTCAAAAAACAATGAAAATGTATTTAAACTAGAAACAAATTGCAATGAAATAAATAATAAAGAAAATATTATTTATAAAGCATACATTAAAATGCAGGCAAAATACAAGGAAATTCAGGGAGTAACTGTTAATTTAAATAAAAGAATTCCAATGCAAGCGGGACTCGGTGGAGGCAGTACAGACTGTGCAAGCTTTATTATTGGAATAAATAAACTATTTAACCTAAAATTAACAAAAAAAGAAATGGAAAAAATAGGAGCTAGCCTTGGTGCAGACGTTGTACCATGCTTGTATAATAAAGCAGTAAAGGTGGAAGGAATAGGAGATATTATTACTAAAATAAATACTAAGACCAAATATTATTTAGTAGTTGTAAAACCAGATATTTCATGTAATACAAAAGAAATGTATGAAAAATTAGATTCAAAAACATCTAAAATATATAAAACAGATAACACAACTAAAATAATTGAAGCCTTAGAGACTAGTAATATAGAAGAATTACAAGCAAATTTACATAATGACTTTGAACAAGTTGTTGATAATCCAATAATAAATAATATCAAAAATGAATTTATTAAATATGGCACAAAAGGCTGCTTGATGTCTGGCTCTGGCTCATCAGTGTATGGAATATTTAAAAATAAAGAAGAAGCAAAACAAGTATACAAAAAAATTAAAAACAAATATGAAGCTTACTATTGCATATCTTATAATTCAAAAAGAAAGGAACAAGAATGTTAAACAATAAAAAAATTACAGCAATTATATTAGTTGCAGGAAATAGTACAAGATTTGGCAAAACAACAAATAAAAACTTTGAATATATTAATGAAAAAGCTGTATTATCATACAGTTTAGAAGCATTTAATAAAAACAAATATATAGATGATATATTAATTACAATAAGAAAAGATGATTCACAAATAATTAATGAAATTCTACAAAAAGAAAAAGTAGATAAAAATGTAAAAGTAATATTTGGAGGAACAACCAGGAAAGAATCAGTACATAATTCAATAAAAACAACTAATTCAGACATAGTAATTATACACGATGGAGCAAGACCATTAATCAAACAAGATTACATAAACAAATGTATAGAAAGCATGATAGATTATAAAGGTGCAACAATAGGAGTAAAAAGTAAAGACACAATAAAAATTACAAATGAAAATAACATTGTAATTAATACTACAAAAAGGGAAAATACATGGATTATACAAACTCCTCAGTGTTTTGACAGAAAAACTCTACTGCTTTTACATGAAAAGTATAATAATGAAAACGTTACAGATGACTGTATGTTGTTAGAAAAAGATAATTATAGTGTCAAGGTATTAGAGGGAGACTATACAAATATAAAAATTACAACCCAAGAGGACTTAAACATAATAAAAGAATTTATAAAGTCAAGTAAAACGAGTAATTTGCTAAATGCTAGAAAATTTGATATAATATTATAAAATTTTTAGGAGGTATCGTACATGTCAAATGGCAAGAACGGTCGGAAAAATCTAGCATTATCAATTCTTGGAGCAGGGATTCTTATCGTTGCATGTTTGCTGGAATTTTATTTTAATCCCAGCAGTGAATCCCAAAACACTTCAACAGCACCTGAAACAACTCAGGAACAATCGAATACCAAAACAACTGAACTGGAAAACCAGGAGAAAATCGAAGGTGAACTTAAGGTCTATATGATTGATGTCGGTCAAGCCGACAGCTTTTTGTTTGTTCAAAATGAGCAAGTTGCACTTGTTGACTGTGGCACACGTTCCACAGGAGAAAATGTGGTAAAATACCTAAATGAACTTGGAATCAATAAGATTGACTATTTATTTGGAACTCATCCACATGATGACCACATGGGTGGCATGTATGATGTTATAACCAATTTCAAAATAGGAAAAATTATTATTCCCGAGGTTGAGCCAGGTAAAGTAACCAGCAACTGGTATGCTAAACTTATGAAGGAGATAAAAGACAAAAACTACAATGTTGAATATCCAGTAGTTGGAACAACCTATAACTTAGGAAAATCAACAATGAAGGTTATTGCCTCAATGAAAGATCCAGAAAACAATTTAAACAATTACTCAACAGTTCTTAAAGTATCTTTTGGAGACACGGATATAATAATGACAGGAGATGCTGAAACAGAAGTTGAAAAGGAAATTTTGCAGTCTGGCGAAAACATAGAGGCAGAAATTTTAAAAATTGGACACCATGGAAGTAATACTTCTACAAGTGATGAATTTTTAGAAGCAGTTAATCCTGATTATGCACTCATATCAGCCAAAGTGGGAAACAAATACGAACACCCAGTAAAATCAACAATGGAAAAGCTTAAAAACAATAGCATAATAGTTTACCGGACAGATGAAAGCGGAACTGTAGAAATAACAATAACTACAGATGATGTAAGCTTCAGCTGTGAACCAGGAGATTATTTATGCGGAGTTGAATTGGAGGAGAAAAACACAAAATGACAAGCTATGCATCAATAGACAGAATAGAAGAAAACTATGCTGTTTGTGAAGTTGAAATGATGGAACTCGAAGAAAGCAGAAAAACTGATTTTGGTACAAGAGATACAATAATGGTTGATATTCCTGTACACAAAATTCTTGAAGTAATTGGTAGAGAGCCTGAAGAAGGCGATATTATCGTAGTCGAACATGAAGGTGAAACAATAAACCGCATTTGCTATGAAGATGTCAATGAAAAAACAAGGAGAATTCAGCAAATAATAGCAATAATGCAGAATTAACTTAAATGGAAGCTAGAGGGGAAATTTCCCTCTAGTTTTTTTAATATTTGATAAATTTGTATTGAATAAAAAATAACTGTAAGCTATAATATATGAAGTAACGAACAAAAAAGGAGAAAAATTATGCAAAAACATAAAAAAAATACAAATAAAAAGCTAATATTCGAAATAATTATAGCGATTATTATAATTACTTTAGGAATATTAATTTTTAAAGCTATAAAAGAAAAACAAAGCGTTAAAGACGGTAAAGGCATAGTAAATCAAATACAAATTGAAAAAGCCAACATTACTGAGGAAAAAACAGAAAGAATGTTACAATTAGAAGAATTACAAAAAGAGAATTCAGACATAATTGGCTATCTTGAAATACAAGGAACAAACATAAGCTATCCAGTATTACAGACAACAGACAATGATTTTTACATGAAGAAAAACTATAAAAAGGAATATTCTAAAGATGGTTCAATCTTTCTAGATAAAGATTATAATTGGGAAATTCCTAGCTCAAATTTACTAATATATGGGCACAACAATAAAAATGGGCAGATGTTTTGTGATTTATTAAACTACAAAGATGAAAAATATTATGAAGAACATCCAACAATAAATTTTACAACAAACAAAGAAGAAGCAGAATATGAAATAATAGCGGTATTTTTATCACGAGTATATTACAAAAAAGAAAAAAATGTTTTTAGATATTATTACTTTATAAATGCTGAAAATGAAGAAGAATACAATTCATTTGTTGAAAACTGCAAAAAAGAATCTTTATATGACACAGGCAAAACTGCAAAATATGGAGACCAATTAATAACACTTTCAACCTGTTCTTATCATGTTGAAGACGGAAGATTTGCAGTAGTAGGAAGAAAAATTAAAAATGGAGAATAAATATGTCAATCATAGATGAAATAAAGAAAGAAAAAAATTGGAAAAGCTATTTGCAATATAAAAAGAATAATAACTTATTAACAGATAAAGAACAAAAATATATCAAACAAAATAAGTATATTAATATTGCAAATGAGATAACTAACGGTGAATATACTTTTAATCCGCCCAAAAGACGTTTAGTAAACAATGCAGGAGATAAAAGAAAAATAGTATATACATATAATGAAGACGAAACAATGATTTTAAAATTAATAGCATTTCTAATAATGCAAAAATATGACGATAAATTTTCTCCAAATTGTTATTCATTTAGAAAAGATTTTGGGATAAAACAAGCAATGGAAAACCTTAGTGCTGCAAGCAATATAGAAAAATTGTGCTGCTATAAAATAAAAATAGATAATTACTATAGCAATATACCTATAGAATTGTTACTAGATAAATTAAAAAAGCTTTTTAGTGATGATATTAAATTATATGAATTCTTTGAAAAAATTCTAACAGATAAAAGAGTTGAAGTAGACAAAGAAATAATTATTGAAGAAAAAGGCATAATGCTAGGCGCACCAATAGCTTCATTCCTTGGTAATGTATATTTAGATGACATGGATAAAAAATATTATGAAGAACAAACACTATATGCAAGGTATGCAGATGAAATTATAATACTTTGCAGAGAAAACGAATTACAAAACAACATGATTAGCATAGAAAATGACGTATACAGACATCAATTATCACTTGATATTACAAAAAGAGAACTAATTGCACCAGGGGCAATGTGGTCATTTTCAGGATTTTCTCATCAAAATGAAATAATAGACTTGTCCGAAGAAACAAAGAAAAAAATAAAAAATCAAATTAAAAAATTTGCTAAAGAAATAAGAAGAAGGGCAATTCTAAAAGAAGATTTCCCAGAAGTGGCGCTAAAAACAATGAACAGAAAATTTAACAAAATCTTTTATGAAGAAAAGCCAGGCAAAGACATGCCTTGGTATATGTGGTTTTTCCCAGTTATTAATACAGCAGGAAGTCTAAGAGAAATAGATAAATGTATGCAAGAAAATTTAAGATACATAGTAACAGGAAAACACTCAAAAACAAATTATAAAGATGTTAAATATTCATATTTAAAAAAGTGCTATTATAGGCCATTAGTTCCAGAGTTTCTAAAAAAATATAAAGCAATCTAAGTTATCAAACTTAAAACTAAAAAAATAGTTATTTTGGGTTGACAAACCTAGAAATATATGGTAAAATATTTATTCGTAAGCCGCTTAAGTTAGGTAAATGAAAGCTTATATAAGCTACCTAAATACAAACTTAGCGAGTATTAAAAGAAAGAAGAGGTGCTTTTCGATAATGTATGCAATAATCGAAGCTTGTGGAAAGCAATACAAAGTAGTAGAAGGAGATGTAGTATTCTTTGAAAAATTAGATACAGAAGTTGGAAAAAAAGTAACTTTTGATAAAGTAATATTAGTATCTGATGAAAAAGATGTACAAGTAGGAAATCCTTATGTAAAAGGTGTGAAAGTTGAAGGAAAAGTAGTATCACACGGAAAAGCTAAAAAAATAATAGTTTTCAAAATGAAAGCTAAAAAGAATGAAAGAACAAAACAAGGACATAGACAACCTTATACTAAAGTTGAAATTACAGCTATAAAAACAGCTGCTGCAAAAACAGAAAAAACAGCAGAAAAAGCTGAAGTAGCAGAAAAGAAAACAACAACAAAGAAAACAACAAAAAAAGTAGAAGCTTAAAAGTAAGCATATAGGGTTAAAATTTTAGAAAAAGGGAGTTGAATATAAATGGCACATAAAAAAGGTCAAGGTAGCGTAAAAAACGGACGTGACAGTGAGTCAAAACGTTTAGGTATAAAAAGAGCTGACGGACAATTTGTTCTAGCTGGAAATATATTAGTAAGACAAAGAGGAACAAAAATATATCCAGGAAACAATGTAGACATTGGTAGTGATGATACACTATTTGCTACAGCAGATGGAACTGTAAAATTTGAAAGAAAAGGTAAAGACAAAAAACAAGTAAGTGTTTACCCAGTAGAAACAAAATAAGAACAAATATAAACAAGGGCGTAGTCGGTAAATATATAACAAACCGAAGTGCGACCTTGTATTTTTTTAGAATATGAAGTATAATCAAAACAATTATAAAAAAGGAAGGATGAAATTTTTATGGATAAAAAAATAGTTTTAACAGGTGATAGACCTACAGGAAGATTACATATTGGGCATTACTTTGGCTCTTTAAAAACAAGAGTTGAAATGCAAAACCACGAAGAGTATGAACCATATATATTAATAGCAGATGTGCAAGCTTTAACAGATAATTTCAATAATCCAGAAAAAGTTAGAAAAAATGTAAGAGAAGTTGCAATAGACTATTTATCTTGCGGAATAGATCCTAAAAAAACAACAATATATATACAATCTATGATACCAGAAGTGGCAGAACTTACTGTGTTTTACTCAAATTTGGTAACAATAGCAAGACTACAAAGAAATCCAACAGTAAAGACTGAAATTGCACAGAAAAAAGAAGTATTTGGAGAAAGTGTAACTTATGGATTCCTAGGTTATCCAGTTAGTCAAGCAGCTGATATTACAGCGTTTGAAGGAAAATTGATTCCAGTTGGAGAAGACCAATTACCTTTAATTGAACAATGCAGAGAAATAGTAAGAAAATTCAATAGTATATATGGTGAAGTTTTAACAGAACCAGAAGCTGTTTTATCAAACGCCAAAAGAATAAAAGGCTTAGATGGAAACGATAAAATGGGCAAATCTCTAGGAAATGCAATATACTTATCAGATTCAGAAGATGAAATAACTAAAAAAGTTATGAGTGCTGTAACAGATCCAAAAAGAATAAAAAAAGACGATTTAGGAAACCCTGATGTATGTATGGTTGCATATTATCATAATTTATTTACAAGCAAAGAAGATGTAGAAACAATTTGCGAGGAATGTAGAGCAGGCAAACGTGGCTGTGTAGCTTGCAAAAAACAACTTGCAAAAAACATAATTGAAACTCTAAGACCAATAAGAGAAAAAAGAAAATATTATGAAGAACATCCAGAAGAAGTAGACAAAATATTGGTAGAAGGCACAGCGAAAGCTAGAGAAAAAGCAAAAAATACAATGAAAAAAGTTAAAAAAGCAATGAAATTAGACTATTTTGAATAAGGGAGGGAAAAATGCTAGTAGATTACACAAAAATACATGTTAAATCTGGTGATGGTGGAAATGGTGCAATAACATTCAGACGTGAAAAATATGTAGCAGCAGGTGGACCAGATGGTGGAGACGGTGGAAAAGGCGGAGACGTATATTTCATTGTAGATCCAGATTCAAACACATTAATAAATTTTAGATATAACAAAAAATACAAAGCACAAAATGGTGAAAACGGCAGTGGTAGTAATTGCTATGGAAAAAAAGGTGAGGACTTATATATAAAAGTTCCTTTAGGAACAGTTATAAAAGACAGCGAAACAGGTAAAGTAATAGCTGACCTTTCAACACCAGGGCAAAAAGAATTAGTAATGCCAGGTGGAAGAGGAGGAAAAGGAAATTCTCACTTTGCAACTGCCACAAGGCAAGCACCACACTTTGCTCAAGGCGGAGAAAAGGGGATAGAAAAGGACTTAATACTTGAGTTAAAGCTATTGGCTGACGTAGGTTTAATAGGTTTTCCAAATGTTGGAAAGTCAACAATTTTATCAATGGTTACATCAGCAAAACCTAAAATTGCAGATTACCATTTTACAACCCTAGAACCAAACCTTGGAGTTGTAAAAACAGAGTATGGAGATAGCTTTGTAATAGCTGATATTCCAGGAATAATAGAAGGTGCAAGCCAAGGCGTAGGATTAGGACTACAATTTTTACGTCACATTGAAAGAACAAGACTATTATTACACGTAATTGATGTTTCTGGAACAGAAGGAAGAAATCCAGTTGAGGACTTTCAAACAATAAATAAAGAATTAAAAAAATATAGTGAAAAGCTATCAACAAGAAAACAAATAATTGTTGCAAATAAGGCAGATATTATGCAAGACAAAACTTTATATGACGAGCTAAAGGAAATGGCTCAAAAACAAAATATAGAAATATACAAGGTATCAGCAGCAACAGGCGAAGGACTAAAAGAATTGTTTAAAGTTGTAGCAGAAGAGCTAAAAAATCTTCCTAGAGAGGATATAATAGAAGCAGACGACAGAGTTGTATATACATTAAAAGAGGAAAAACAGGGATTTGAAGTTAAAAAGGAAAATGGCGAGTTTATTGTATCAGGTCCAGATGTTGATAGATTAATGGCCAGAGTCAACTTAGCAGATAATGAATCAATGTACTATTTTCAAAAAATGCTTAGAAATCTAGGCATTGAAGAAGCTTTAAGAAAAGCTGGAGCACAAGATGGAGATACAGTACGCTTTAACGACTGGGAATTTGACTGGTACAATTAAAAAATATAATTAAATAAGTGTCAAAAAAATATAAGTATTCATACTATATAGTGGAGGTATAGTATGAATACTTTATTATTTTTCTTTGCATTCCCAGTAGCAGTTATAATCTTCTCAATCGTTTTGGAAAAATTACTTAAAAATCCAATTATTGTTGCAAGTCTTATATTTGCTGTGTTTTTAATATTAACTTTCGCAGTATTTGGAGATAACTTCTTAATTGCAACACTAGCGTACACAATACTTTCATTTGTAACAGCACTTATTGTACATTTATTATGCAGAAATGAAGAAAATGAACATAATATATGCGATTTACTAGAAGACTTATTATCAAACAATAACAACAATAATGATAATGAAAGTGTATGCGATACTGTAGAAGATTTACTTGGAAATAATTCAAATAATAGCTCAAATAACAGTAATTGCGGGTGTGGATGCAACAGGTACAGAAGAAGGTAAAAATATTATGAAGGTGTCATAATATTGTAACAAAAATGTAATATTACAAATTCCTATTTTATATTGACATTAGTTTATTAATCATATAAAATAGGAATACATTTTAAGATAAGCAAAAAAATAACACTAAAGATTTTTAATTCAAAACCTATCAAAGTCTCTTGGTTGTAGTTATGTGGCGTTTCTACAAATTCCCAAAACAAATAATAGGTCGGTATTTTAGGTACAAAGGTTTCAATAAGAAAATGTAACAAAAGAAGTAAAATTTAATTTAAAAATAAAGGGGAGAGATGTATTATGCAAATTATTAAAAGAGATGGAAGAATAACAGAATTTGATGAAGAAAGAATTATCAAAGCAATTACTTTAGCAATGTCAAATACACCAGGAGGAGTTGACATTGATTTAGCTACAAAAATAGCAGATAGTGTACGTAACCAAATAAAGGACAAGATACAAGTATCAGTTTATGAAATTCAAGACTTAGTTGAAAAGAAATTAATGGGTTCATCAAGAAAGGAAGTAGCACAGGTTTATATTACATATAGATATAATAGAGATGTAGCTAGAAAAGCAAAATCAAAAGACATGTTCCTAGAAATTATAGAAACAAAGTCAAATGATGTAACTCGTGAAAATGCAAACATGAATGCAGATACTCCAGCAGGAATGATGATGAAATTCGCAAGTGAAACAACAAAGCCATTTGTTGATGATTTTCTATTATCAAGTGAAGCTAGAAAAGCAGTAAAAGATGGATATATTCACATTCATGATAAAGACTACTATCCAACAAAAAGCTTAACATGTATTCAACATCCACTAGATAAAATATTAAAAAACGGATTTAGAGCAGGACATGGAAGCTCAAGACCAGCAAAAAGAATTGAAACAGCAAGTATAATTGGATGCATATCACTAGAAACTGTACAAAACGAAATGCATGGAGGACAAGCTATTCCAGCATTTGATTATTACTTAGCACCTTATGTTAGATTAACATATAAGGAAGAAGTTAAAAAACTAGAAAAAGTAATTGATCAAGACTTATCAAAATTATATGATGCTGAAATAAAAGATTATTTAAAAGCTGAAACAAAAGATTTAAAAGGCGAAGAAAAGTACAAGCAATTAGCAATAAATAATACAGTAGATAGAGTTCACCAATCAATGGAAGCATTTATACATAACATGAACACAATACATTCAAGAGGAGGAAACCAAGTTGTATTTAGCTCAATAAACTATGGTACAGATGATTCACCTGAAGGAAGATGTATTATAAGAGAGATGCTTTTATCAACAGAAGAAGGAGTTGGAAATGGTGAAACACCAATATTCCCAATTCAAATTTGGAAAAAGAAAAGAGGAATTAACTACTTACCAGAAGATAGAAACTATGACTTATATAAATTAGCTTGTAGAGTAACAGCTAAAAGATTTTTTCCTAACTTCTTAAACCTTGATGCAACATTTAATCAACACGAAAAGTGGAAAGCAGATGATCCAAACAGATATTACTACGAAGTTGCTACAATGGGATGCAGAACAAGAGTTTTTACAAATAGACATGGAGAAGATACATCAATAGGAAGAGGAAACCTATCTTTTACAACAGTAAACTTAGTAAAAATAGCAATAGAATCAGCAAAAGAAGCACAAACAAACCTTAGAATGAATTTTGAACTAGGCAAAGATAGTGAAAAATACATGACAGAAAAATATAACAAAGAGGTTAAAAAAATATTCCTAAATAAACTTGAAACATACACAGATATTGCAGCAAGACAATTATATGATAGATATAAGTTCCAATGTACAGCAGTAGCAAAACAATTCCCATTATTAATGTCTGGATTATGGCAAGATAGCGAAAAATTACATCCAGAAGATAGTGTTGAAGAAGTATTAAAACATGGAACACTAGGAATAGGATTTATAGGATTAGCAGAATGTCTAATAGCATTAACAGGTAAACATCATGCAGAATCTGATAAATCACAAAAACTAGGAATAGAAATAATAACACAAATGAAAGAAGCATGCGATAGATATTCAGATAGATACGATTTAAACTACTCATTACTTGCAACACCAGCAGAAGGACTATCTGGAAGATTCACAAAAATGGATAGAAAAGAATTTGGAACAATAATCGGCGTAACAGATAGAGACTACTACACAAACAGCAACCATGTTCCAGTATGGTACAAATGTACAGCAGAACAAAAAGCTAAAATTGAAGCACCATACCATAAGCTTACACTTGGTGGACATATCTTCTACATAGAGCTAGATGGAGATGCAACACACAACCCAGACACAGTAGAAGCAGTTGTAGACTTAATGGATAAATATGATATGGGATATGGTTCAATAAATCACACTAGGTCAAGATGTTTAGATTGTGGCTTCGAAAATGCAGATGCAAACTTAAAAATATGCCCAATGTGCCACAGCGAAAATATAGATACAATACAAAGAATAACAGGATACTTAGTTGGAACAACATCTCGTTGGAACAAAGGAAAATTAGCTGAGCTACATGATAGAGTAACTCATGGAATCAAATAATAGCTACAAATGAATTTAAAAAACAAGGAACGGCTTAAAAACAAAGCCGTTCCAAAACCAATAATAACCATAGAGAAAGGACTAAAAATTTATGAAAATCGCTGGTTTTTATGATGAAAGCATTTCAAATGGCGAAGGATGGAGAGCAGTACTTTTTGTAAGCGGTTGCCCACATCATTGCCCAGGATGCCACAACAAAGAAGCTCAAGACTTCAACTACGGTGAAGAATTTAACAAAAAAGAAATATTAGATAGAATAAAAGAAAACTCAATTTTAAAAGGAATAACAATTAGTGGAGGAGAACCACTATGCAAAGAAAACATAAACGAAGTTCGTAATTTTATTGAAGACGTAAAAGCAATTAGACCAAATTTCAACGTTTGGTGTTATTCTGGATACACATTAGATGAACTATTAGCAAGAA
>UMCG01029357.1_pt1 | contig 12331 bp, 7 predicted proteins | sample 1964181 | NCBI WGS metagenome assembly UMCG01 (sample SAMEA4835963, study PRJEB28245) | human gut metagenome | biome: gut microbiome; material: fecal sample | place: Denmark | collected 2008 | reverse complement strand
GCACCCGTTTCCGCCGAACGCGCGGCTCTGCGCGACGGCACGCGTCCGGGCGGCGATGGCTTGACATTTGAGCGCTTCCGGCGCGTAATTCGCGGGCATCTCCGCCGCTAATGCGCCGAAAACGTAGTCTTCCAGCGGTAGCAGATGGATTTCCTCCGCATCGGCGAAGTAGACCCGAAGTGTTAAGCCGCTGTCAAGCGCGGAATCGGTCGGCGCGGCACAGGAAGAAAGCATCAGGATACACACAAGAAACGACAACAGCTGTTTTTGTTTCATGGGCACACAACCTTTTCGCAGAAATTTCGGGAAATGTTCGGATTGCACAAATCGCCGCACGCGGGAAACAGTTTTCGCTCCGACGGCGCAAAACCAGTTTATGCACGGAAAATTTCGTGCATGAGCAGGAATTTATGTCGGCAATGGCGAAATACTTACCGCATCGTCTACGGTCAAAATGAACGCACTTTCCGAAAATCACAAAAAATGCAGGAGAAAATGCTGAATATGACTTGACGAAAATGCATAAAAGTGATTCAATAGTAAGTGAAAAGAGTGAAGAAAGCAAACGCGGCTCTCCGTGATTGCAGGCGGAGGAACGCAAAGCAAGCAAAGGCAGGTGTAACTATGCGCTACAACGGCCCGACCGCCGCGGTGCGGGACCAGTTCCATCAGGGAACGAACCGCAGAGCCTATGAGATGCTCGGTGCGCACCCGGTGACGCAGGACGGACAGGAAATGTGGCATTTCGCTGTCTGGGCGCCGAACGCGCGGGCGGTTTCTCTCATTGGCGAATTCAACCAGTGGGACAGGGGAAAAACGCCCATGCAGAAGGTCTACGACGGTACATGGGAAGTGCGGCTGCCCGCGAAAACCTTCGATGTGAAGAGCGACCCGAAACGCTATGATTATCCCGACGCTGCAAAGAAGCTGACAACCTACAAATATTGCATTCAGGCGCAAGACGGGACGTGGCAGGACAAGGCTGACCCCTATGGGTTCGCCATGCAGATGCGCCCCGACACTGCCAGCCGTATTTACGACCTGAGCGGCTACCGCTGGGGCGACGCGGACTGGATGGAGGCACGCAAGTCCTACGACCCGTACCACAGTCCAGTGAACATCTACGAGATGCACCTTGGCTCGTGGCGGCGGCACAAGGATGGCACGTTCCTGACGTACACGGAAATTGCCGAGCAGCTCGTGCCGTACCTCAAAGAAATGGGCTACACGCATGTGGAGTTCATGCCGGTGATGGAGCATCCGCTGGATATGTCGTGGGGCTATCAGGTGTCCGGCTACTATGCGGCGACGGCGCGCTTCGGCGAACCGAAGGAGCTGATGGCACTCATTGACGCGCTGCATCAGGCGGGCATCGGCGTACTGCTGGACTGGGTTCCCGCGCATTTCCCGCGCGACGCAATGGGACTGCGCCGCTTTGACGGTACGCCCTGCTATGAGCATCCAGATCCCCGGCGCGGCGATATGCCGCAGTGGGGGACGCACATGTTCGACTATGCGCGCGGCGAGGTCAACTCGTTCATGCTCTCCAACGCCTGCTTCTGGCTGGAGTGGTATCACGCCGATGGGCTGCGCGTGGATGCGGTCACGTCCATGCTGATGTACGACTTCTGCCGTGAGCCGGGGCAATGGCTGCCCAACAAGTACGGCGGGCACGAGAATCTCGATGCGATTGCCTTCCTGCGCCGGATGAACGAAACCGTCTACCGCGATTTCCCCGGTGTGATGATGGTGGCGGAGGAATCCAGCGCCTATCCGATGGTGACGCGCCCGATTTATCTGGGCGGGCTGGGCTTCGGTTTCAAGTGGAACATGGGCTGGATGAATGATATGCTGGCGTATATCAAGCTCGACCCGGTCTACCGCAAGTATCACCACGACAAGCTGACGTTCTCGCTGATGTACGCCTTCTCGGAGAACTACATCCTGCCGTTTAGCCACGACGAGGTGGTACACGGCAAGCACTCGATGCTGGACAAGCAGCCGGGCGACTTGTGGAAGAAGTTCGCAGGACTTCGCGCACTGTATGGCTACACGATGGCGCATCCGGGCAAGAAGCTGCTGTTCATGGGCGGCGAGTTTGGGCACTTCATCGAGTGGAAGTATGACGACCAGCTGGACTGGTTCTTGCTGCTGTACGAGAATCATCCGCAGGTGCAGCAGTGCTGCAAGCGCCTGAACGAAATCTACCGCACGACGCCCGCGCTCTACCAGATTGATGACAGCTGGGACGGCTTCCAGTGGATTCAGGCGAACGACAGCGATAACTCCATCGTTGCGTTCCTGCGCACGGATAAGCGGGGCAACTCGCTCCTGTGCGTGACGAACTTCACGCCTGTGTTTCATCCGCAGTACCGCATCGGGCTGCCGCAGATGGGGACGCTGACGGAGTGCTTCAACACCGACCGCAAGGAATACGGCGGCTCGAATCAGTACAACAACTGGGCGATTCGCACGGAAGAAGAGCAGCTGCAGGACTTCCAATACAGCTGCGATATCTGCGTGCCGCCGCTCGCGACGGTGTACTTCACCTACCAGCGCGACCCGCTGCCGGAAAAGGCGAAGAAAGCGCGCGTCGTGCCGGAAATCGCGGATGTGCCGCCAAAGAAAGCATCCCAAACGGCAAAGAAACCGCAGCCCCTGCCGGAAAAGTCCGCCGGCAAAGCCAATTCCATTTCCATCGGCTGAATCGGCGCTCGTCGCAATCAGGGGAGGAGCGAAAGCGCTGTTTCACATACATCACCGTGCCACCTGATGCACCGAGGGCGGCGCGAATCCTGCACGGTCGGTGCGCTTCGCAAGAAACAAGGATGAAGGAGCGTGTTCTCATCATGAAAAAGAAGACCTGTGTTGCCATGCTGCTGGCAGGCGGACAGGGCAGCCGTCTGGGTGTCCTGACTAAGAAGGTGGCAAAGCCGGCTGTTCCCTACGGCGGCAAGTACCGCATCATTGACTTCCCGCTGTCCAACTGCACCAACAGCGGCATTGACACCGTGGGCGTGCTGACGCAGTATATGCCGCTGGAACTGAATTCCTATATCGGATCCGGCGCACCGTGGGATTTGGACTTGTCCACCGGCGGCGTGTTCGTCCTGCCGCCCTATCAGACGGGCAAGACGGGCGACTGGTATCGCGGCACGGCAAACGCCATCTATCAGAACATGGCGTTTATCGAGCAGTATGACCCGGATTACGTCCTGATTCTCTCCGGCGACCATATTTATAAGATGGACTACAATGCCATGCTGCAGTACCACATCCGCAAAGGCGCGGATGCGACGATTGCTGTGCGCCCTGTGCCGTGGGAAGAAGCGAGCCGCTTCGGCATCATGAATACGGACGCGGACGACAACATTGTTGAATTTGAAGAAAAGCCCAAGCAGCCCAAGTCCAACAAGGCGTCCATGGGCATTTACATCTTCTCGTGGGCGAAGCTCCGCGCGTACCTGACCGCGGACGAGGCGGACAAGACATCCGCCAATGACTTCGGCAAGAACATCATCCCCGCGATGCTGAACGACAAGCAGGTCATGGTGGCATACAACTTCGAGGGCTACTGGAAGGACGTCGGCACGATTGAGTCCCTGTGGGAAGCGAACATGGACTTGCTCAGCGTGCCCATGCCGATTGACCTGCATGACAAGAAGTGGCGCATCTATGCCAAGAATCCGGGCCTTGCGCCGCACTACATCGCCAAGGGCGCTGTCGTGAGCGATTCGCTGGTTACGGAAGGCTCGGAAGTCTACGGCTCTGTGCAGCACTCCGTGATTTTCGCAGGCGTGACCATTGAAGAGGGCGCAAGCGTCATTGACTCGGTTGTCATGCCCTATGCGGTCATCAAGCGCGGTGCGGTTGTCCGTCGGGCGATTGTGGCGGAGAACGCCGTGATTGGTGCGGGCTGCATGGTCGGCGAAGAGACGGGCAATATCGCCGTCGTCGGTCAGGGCGTCACCCTTCCCGCCGGTGTCAGCGTGACCGCGGGTCAGCAGGTGGACGAAAACACCAAATTCTGATAATCACAGCAGCGGAAAGGATGTAAGAAAATGAAAAACGTAATGGGTGTTATCTACACCGGCGAAAATGACGCCAATCTGCGCGAGCTGACCCTGACCCGCGCCATCGCGGCGCTGCCTGTGGGCGGCCGCTACCGCGTCATTGACTTCCTGCTGTCCTCGATGGTCAACGGCGGCATCAAGAACGTCGGCGTCATCATGCAGAAGAATTATCACTCCCTGATGGATCACATCGGCTCCGGCAAGGAGTGGGATCTGCACGGGAAGAATGATGGCCTCAAGGTGCTGCCGCCGTTCCTGACGCGCGAGAATGTTGGCGTGTACTCTGGTATGCTGGATGCGCTGCGCTCCAACACCAACTATCTCTCCCGCTCCAAGCAGGAGTATCTGGTGCTGAGCAACTCCACCATCATCTACAACGCGAATATCGCGGAGTTTGTGGCGTATCATCAGAACAGCGGCGCGGACATCACCATCATGTACACTGCTGATCCGAACATGCAGCGCGATGAGCTGGGCTGCTATCTGGCGGTGGATGAAAGCGGCATGGTGACGGACATGGAAGTTGATCCGACGCATCCGAACCTGCCGCTGACGAGCATGGAGGTCGTCGTGATGAAGCGTGAGCTGCTGCGCACGCTGGTGGACAAGGGCGTGGCGCACGGCTATCATGACTTCAACCGTGATGTGCTGCTCCGTCTGGTGACGGAAGGCACGGCGCGCGTGAATGCGTGGGCGTACACTGGTCTGTGCTGGCGCATGGACTCCGTGCAGAGCTACTTCAAGTTCAATATGGATATGCTGGATACTCAGATTCGCCATCGCCTGTTCACGGCGGAGCTGCCTGTGTACACCAAGGTTCGCGACGAGATGCCCGCCCGCTATGGCGACAATGTGACCGTCGTCAACTCGCTGGTGGCGGATGGCTGCATCATCGAAGGCACGGTGGAAAACTCTGTGCTGGCGCGCGGCGTGCGCATTGCCCCCGGTGCGCATGTGAAGAACTGCATCATCATGCAGGATGGTCAGGTGCACAACGACGCTTCCATCGAAAACTGCATTCTGGACAAGCAGACGGTCATCAAGCGCAGCGCGCGGCTCATCGGCCCGGCGGCGTACCCGATTGTTATCGCGAAGAATGTTGTCATCTAACAAACGAATCGCCTGAATCACTGACGCGGTTCGGATTTGCAAACCGCGCCAATATGTGCTATACTATTGGTGCGGTTTGTTATTTCCCGTAATTTTTTCCCTTGCCCCCGGCAGGAAATATTTCTGATGGAGGATAGAAACGATGAAGATTCTCTTTACGGCGAGCGAGTGCGTCCCGTTTATCAAGACTGGCGGTCTGGCGGACGTTGTCGGCGCGCTGGCGCCTGTTCTGGCGAAGCAGGGTCACGACGTGCGCGTGATGCTGCCCCTGTATGCGGCGGTGCCGAAGCAGTATGTTGACCAGATGACCCATGTGACCGACTTTGAGGTCGCGCTGGGCTGGCGCCGTCAGTATTGCGGCATTGAACTGATGGAAAAGGACGGCGTGAAGTTCTACTTTGTGGACAACAAGTTCTATTTCGGCCGTCCGTATATCTACGGCATGGGCGGCGACGAGTACGAACGCTTCGGTTTCTTCTGCCGCGCGGCGCTGAACGCCCTGCCGCTGCTGGACTTCCAGCCCGACGTGATTCACGCGCATGACTGGCAGTCCGGCATGGTGCCCGCACTGCTGAAAATTCAGTATGCCCACCTGCCGTTCTTCGCGAATATCAAGACCATGTTCACCATCCACAACCTGCAGTATCAGGGCGTGTTCGGCATCCGCGAAGTGCAGGACGTGCTGGGTCTGGGCGACAGCCTGTGGACGGACGACAAGCTGGAATGCTACGGCTGCGCGAACTTCATGAAGGCTGCGCTGGTGTATTCCGACATCATCACCACCGTCAGCCCGTCTTATGCCGAGGAAATTCAGACGGCATACTACGGTGAGCGGCTGGATGGTCTGCTCCGCGCGCGCAAGCACGAAGTGTTCGGCGTGCTCAATGGCATCGACATGGCGGACTACAATCCCGCGACGGACGCTCGCATTCCGGCGGAATATACCGCGGATGACCTGTCCGGCAAGGCAAAGTGCAAGGCGGAACTGCAGGAAAAGCTCGGTCTGACTGTTGACCCGAATGTGCCGATTATCGGCATGGTGGGCCGACTGAGCAGCCAGAAGGGGCTTGACCTCGTGGACTACATCATCGGTGACCTGATGAGCGAGAACGTGCAGCTGGTTGTGCTGGGCATGGGCGAGAGCCGCTATGTCAACCTGTTCTCGTGGGCAGAGGGCGAGTTCAAGGGCAAGGTCGCGGCGCGGTTCGCGATGGACCACGCGCTGGCGCATCAAATCTACGCGGGCTGCGACATGTTCCTTATGCCCAGCCAGTTCGAGCCGTGCGGCTTGAGCCAGCTGATTGCCCTGCGCTACGGCACAGTGCCGATTGTCCGCGAAACGGGCGGTCTGCGCGACACGGTGCTGTCCTACAACGAGTACACCGGCGACGGCAATGGCTTCACGTTCTTCAACTACAACGCCAATGACATGCTCAATGTCATCAACCGTGCCATCGACTACTACGAGAACCACAAGGATGTGTGGCACACGCTCCAGCAGCGCGGCATGACTGGCGATTACAGCTGGACGAACTCCTCCAAGAAATATATGGAACTGTACGAAGGCTTGGTGAGCGGGCGTTTCGACCATGACTCCGCATCGAATCAGGAGAAGACATCTTCTGACGACGACGCGGAGGCGAACCCAGTGGTCGTCCCGTATCCGTATGAGAAGGAAGAACCCGAAGCGCCCGTGAAGCCCAAGCGCGTCCGCCGCACGAAGGAGCAGATTGCGGCCGACAAGGCGGCGAAGGAAGCGGAGAAGGCAGCCAAGGAAGCCGCGAAAGCCGCCGAAGCGCCTGTAAAGCCTGCCCGCAAGCGCCGCACAAAGGCGGAGATTGAAGCGGAGAAGGCGGCAAAAGCTGCTGCGGCGGAAGTGACCGCGGAAGCTCCCGTGAAGCCCGCCCGCAAGCGCCGCACGAAGGCGGAAATTGAAGCTGACAAGGCGGCGAAGGAAGCGGCAAAGGCAGAAAAGCCCGCCCGCAAGCCGCGCGCGAAGAAAGCGGAAACGCAGGAATAATCCGCATCATCCGACAGGCGTTCTGACCTGAACCCAACAGGTCGGAGCGCCTGCCTTTTTGTGCGTGACGGAAATTTCCAGCGCGATTTGTTACAATCTGCATGACACGCTGGGCGCTTTCTGCTACAATGGAGGAGAAGTACCACCACAAGGAGGATTTTTCCGTGCAATTCCGATACCAGCGGGCGCTGTGCCTGCTTCTGATGCTTTTCCTGATGCTCTCCGCAATGCCCACATCATTCGCCGAGGACACGGCGGATGTTGCCGTACAGTCCGCGCCGCTGGAGCGGAGCGCTGCCACACGCAACGGCATGGTGCGTGTGCGCCTGCTGTCCATTGGCAGCAATCCCTCGTCACTCACAGTGACGGTAGTCGGCGCAATGGCGGTCAGCGGCGGGCAGACGATGGCGCTGGCGAATGGCGAGAAAGTCAGCATCAGCCACAGCAGCGCGACGGGCGAAATCTGCCTGACGCGGGGCGGCGAGACGGTCAGCATGGGGCGGGAGATGGCGCTCAGGCGGCGGCAGACGGACGGCGGATTCCGCATTGCACAGGCAAGAAGACCGCAGAATGTCTACCCCGGTGACCTGCACCTTGTGTCGAAGCTGGAAAGCGGGACGTACCGGCTGTACGTCGTGGCGAATGTGTACATCGAATCGTACCTCTATGGCGTCGTGCCGTATGAAATGGGGGCATCCTCGGCGCTGGAAGCATTGAAAGCACAGGCAGTCGCGGCGCGGACGTACACCGTGCGTGCCATGAATGCGAACGCATCGAAGGTCTACGACGTTGTGGACACGACCGCCGACCAAGTGTACAACGGCAGTCCGGCGGAGCGCGACCGGGCGGCGGAGGCGGTGGACGCAACGCGCGGCATTGTCGCCATGAACGACGGCAAGCTGACCGGGACGTACTACACCGCGTCCAACGGCGGACAGACCGAATCCGCCCGCAACGCGTGGGGCTCATCCGGCGTGAATTACCTGACGGTTAAGGACGACCCGTTCGACCGCATGAACCCGTACAGCAGCACACGCAAGATGACGATTTACGCTGCATTTTCCCACGCGAGCCAGAATCAAAGCCTGACGCGCCTATTGCAGGCGAAAGCGCCGAATGCGACGATTCTGCGCATCGAGGCCGTTACGCCGCACACGCCGAAGTATGCCGCGCCCAGCCGCTTATATACGAAGCTGGATTTTGACGTGACGGCGCTTGTGAATGGCGAAACATGCCGCCTGACGCTGACGTTCGACATTTTCAGCGAGCTGGAAAGCGCACTCAATCTGTCCATTAACAAGACGAAAAACGAACTCTGGTCGGTCAAGGCAGATGGGGAGACGTTTGTGCTGACCGTCAGGCGCTACGGACACGGCATCGGCATGAGCCAGCGCGGGGCACAGCAGATGGCGAATTTAGGATATACATACGACCAGATTCTCGGCTTCTACTACGAGAACTGCGTGCGGATGCAGTACACCTTCACGCACACGATTCTGCCGCCCGTGGGCGACGCGCCCGTGACGGCGACTGAAGCCCCCGCGACGATTTCGCCCGCCGCGCCTAATCAAGCCATGGTGACGCTGGTGAATGTGGAGGACGTGCTGAACGTGCGCCTGACCGCCTCGGACAACGGCACACTGTTGACGACGCTGCCCGCCGGAACAGCCGTGACTGTACTGGCGAAGGGCGATAATTGGACGCTCATCCGCTTCGGGCGGATTGTCGGCTACGTCCGCACGGAAAACCTGACGTTCACCGGCACGCCGCCGACGCAGAGCGACGAAAACCCGACACCCATCACCCGCTGGGCAACCGTGACAGGCACGAATTCACTGAATCTGCGCGCGTCCGGCAGCTACGATGCGGCGGTGCAGTCCACCATCCCCGGCGGCGCGGTGCTGTGCGTGTTCGCGGTGGAGAACGGCTGGGCGAGCATACAGTATGGCGCGAAAACAGGCTACTGCGCGGCGGAGTATCTCACGTTCAGCGATACTTATCCGGGCAAAACGAGCCAGACCGGGCGTTCTGCGATGGTCAGGACGGCGACAGCGCTTCGGGCGACCCCGTCCACTGCTGCGGTGGTGTTGATGAATCTGCCGCAGGGCGTTCAAATTGCCGTGCAGAGCAGCGACGGCAGCTGGTGCCGCGTGACGGCGGGTGGCATTGACGGCTATGTGCTGGCAAGCAGCCTTGATTTCAGCGCCGTCGGCATCGAATTGACGCCTGTGCCGACGACAAGCGGCGAACAGACCGCGATTGTCAATTCCACCGCCTCGACGCTCAACCTCCGGCAGGGTGCGGGCACAGAATACCCCGTGCTGGCGGAAATCCCGAAGGGAACGAGCATTGTCGTCATGGCATACGGCGAAACGTGGTGTGCCGTTCGCTGGGGCAGCCTGACCGGGTACGTCATGACGCAGTACCTGCGCTTTGATGTGCCGAGTGGGACGCCCACACCGAGTGGGACGCCCACACCGGGCGCAGCGCCCGAACCGACGGCATCCCCTGAACCAAGCGAAGCGCCAACGCCTGTCCCAGCTGCGTCCGAACCGCCTGCGAAGGTGGAGGCTGACGTGTCAGCTGGCAGCTACGTTGCGTGGGTGAGTGCGGACAATGCGCCGCTTCGTCAGGCGATGGCTGCGGATGCGGCAGTCCTGGCGACAATCCCGCGCGGAACGCAGGTGACGGTGCTTGCGCAGGACGGCGGCTGGTGCTATGCCGCGGTCGGGCAGATGACGGGCTATTTCACGGCGGATGCGCTCTCCTGCGAGCAGCCGGACGCGCCGCTGGGGCAAAAATACGTCAGCACAAAGTCGGATTCGCTGGCGATGCGGCAGTCGCCCAATGCGGGCGCATCGATTGTGCAGTGGCTTCCGCGCGGCGCACTGGTGACATTCATTTCGCAGGAAAACGGCTGGAGTTACATCCGCTACGGCGGCAAAGAGGGCTACTGCGCGTCGCAGTATTTGAGCGACAGCGCGCCCGGTGCGGTCGTCATCAGCGATACGCCGATTCTGGACGTGACGCTGGAAAAAGTGACTGGGTGGACAGCGAGAATCCACCAGGCAGAAACGCTCTACCAGTGGTGCAGCGCCGATGCGCCCGAAACGGCGAAAGTCGAAGCGGATTTGGTGCTGACCGTGCTGGAAAAGGGCGAAATCTGGTGCCGTGTGCGGACAGAAGAAGGGGAGGAAGGCTATTGTCTGACAAGCCGATTGACGCTGATTGCGCCGGAAAACTGACCATCCTGCCCGGCGAACGGGTGGACGAATTGCAGCAAGCGGGGCTGCGCATCCTGCAAAAGGAGCAGGGTTTCCGCTTCGGCATGGATGCCGTACTGCTGTCGAGCTTCGTGCGGGCGGAAAGCCGCGATCGCTGTGCTGATTTTGGCACGGGGACGGGTATCCTGCCGCTGCTGCTGGCAGGCATGGGGCGCGCGAAAAGCGTCGATGCGTTTGAAATTCAGCCGGATATGGCGGATATGGCGCGGCGGAGCGTGCTGCTCAACGGGCTGGAACATATCATCCGCATCCACGCTCTGCCGGTGGAGAGTGCCGACGAGGTGCTTGCGCCCGGCAGCATCGACGTAATTGTCTGCAATCCGCCGTATGGGCATCATGGCACGACACTGCCGAATCCGGCGCAAACGCTGTCCTTGGCGCGCCATCAGCAGAAAAGCGGGCTGACGGCGTGGTTCAAGATGGCGTATCAGCTGCTGCGCGGCAAGGGGCGGATGGCGGTCATCTACCCGGCGGCGCGGATGCTGGAAGTGATGAAGGACATGGAGAAAGCCGGGCTTGCGCCGAAGCGGTTTCAGCTGATTTACCCCTCGGCGCAAAAGGCGGCGAATCTGGTGATGATTGAGGCGCTCAAGGACGCGCGCCCGATGCTGCACCCTGAACCGCCGCTGATGATTTACGAGCCGGACGGCACACTGACCGCGCCGCTGCGGAAGATTTACGCCATGGAGCGTGCATCAGGGGTTCATGCGGGCGACGGCGAAATTCAGCACGCCCGCGAACGTCACCCACAGCAGGTACGGCACGAGCAGCCATCCGGCGAGGGGCTTCTGCTGCCCGAAATGCACCGCCATGATGAAAATCAGGCAGAACAGCAGAATCAGCCAGAAGAAGGAAAGCCCAAGCGCTTTCAGGATAAAGAACAGCACGGGCCACATCAGGTTGACGGCTAACTGGGCGATATACAGCCCCAGCAGCAGGAAACGGTCGCGCCCCTGTGCGCGCAGGACGAGCCACATGCAGTACGCCATCAGCGCATAGAGGATGCTCCAAACGATGGGGAAGAGGCAGCCCGGCGGCGCAAAGCCGGGTTTGCTCAGAGTGCGGAAGAAGTCCATGCCGTCGCGGGTGAGGTAGCCGACGAGCGCCCCTGCGCCAAGCGTGGCGGCTTCCAGCGCGATGAGTGAGCGCCAAGTGGTCTTTTTGCCTTGCTGCGTCAAAGTTATCGCCTCCTATGACACGGATAGCCTATGTCATCAGGCAGCGCGGCATACAGGAAAGAAGCGGAGGAAACACAGATTATGGGAAGCGTTTTGGTCATCGGCGGCGGTGCAGCGGGATTGGCGGCGGCGATTGCGGCGGCGGAATGCGGCGATACGGTCACGGTGGCGGAAAAAATGGATCGCGTTGGCAAAAAAATCCTCGCGACGGGCAACGGCCGCTGCAACCTGATGAACACGGGTGCGCCGCGCTATCCGGGAAATGCGGCGTTCGCAGCGGATGTGCTGTCTCACTGCGGCGCAGAGGCACAGAAAGCCTTCTGGGAGCATCTTGGACTGCGGCTTCGGCAGGAAGAGGCAGGGCGCGTGTACCCCGTCAGTTCGCAGGCCTCAAGCGTGCTGGATGCGCTCCGCCTGCAATTGACCGCCTTGCATGTGCGGGTGGTGACGGGCGTATCCATCACGGCACTGCACCGCGAAAATGATGGCTGGACGGCGCTCTCGGCGGACGGGCAGCAATTTCGGGCGAACCGCGTTATCATCAGCGGCGGCGGATGCGCCCAGCCCAAGCTCGGCAGCGACGGCAGCGCCCTGCGTCTGCTGACGAATCTCGGCTGCCCCGCGACGACTTTCGCGCCCGCGCTGACGCAGATTATCACAGATAGC
>UMCG01046499.1_pt1 | contig 12503 bp, 7 predicted proteins | sample 1964181 | NCBI WGS metagenome assembly UMCG01 (sample SAMEA4835963, study PRJEB28245) | human gut metagenome | biome: gut microbiome; material: fecal sample | place: Denmark | collected 2008 | reverse complement strand
GGTCAAGCCCAACCGGGCTTGACCGCCGATTTTTTGGTTTTTGCAGCTTTGATGGAGGACATTCGGCGCCGCAGGCGGCCTATCCGATGCCCTTTGTGGGGGCGCATGGGTCGTGCATCTCGTCCGCATACTGCCGCTCGATGATCTTCACGGTCATCAGCATGGTGATGACGTTGAGCACACCGTCCACGATCAGAGAAACGCCGAGCAGCCGCCCCATCATCGAAATGCGCGCGCTCGGGCGGAAGATCAGCGCGCAGCCGAAGCACGCCGTCACGATCGCAGCGACCAGCAGCAGCGGCCACTGCCGGATGCCGAACGGCCCGGCCTCCACGGAGATCTGCACCTTAATGAGCCCGTCCGTCAGGATCAGAATGCCGAGCACCGTACAGAAAAACGCCAGCGAGCCCTCGGTGTGCAGCAGCAGGCTGCTCCCCAGCACCAGCATCAGGACGCCGGAGGACAGGTCATTTTCAAACGCCAGCCGGAACAGATCCTTTGAAAAATAGCCGAGCAGCTTGATCGCTCCGAACGCGATCAGCATCAGCCCGCACAGGATCCCGACCGTGTGCATGGACGCCTCCGGGTGAACGATCACAAGGATGCCCATCATACACAAGAGCGCGGATATCACCAGATATCCGATTTTTGCCGCCTTCATCGGCGCAGCAGAGCGCACGGCAGCCACCTCCTTTTTCTGTCCGCCAGTATACCACGCCGCCGCCTCGACGAACATGGACAAAACCTGCCGCAATGTTACCAAATGCCACACTTGGGGGGTATTTGTCCAAAAACGCCACACCGTGGGATGCTTTGGCCATTGCGGACTTGGGAGGCGGCATGTAGAATCGAGGCATAAGGTGTGATTGGCACACGGCTTGCAGGCACCTGCAAGCTCGCGGCGCGTTTTGCGCTGCGCCGCCGCTGCTCTATATGCCCTCCGCGGCGTCCCTGACGGCAGCCGGAAACACCGGTGTGTGCGATGGGGGGGTTCCGGTCTGCCGCATTCGCGTCTGGAGGGCAGTAGGGCAGCAGCGCACAATATAAACCGGTCACCGGTCAAAGGAGATGCCTTATGCAGACGAATTTCATTCTATCCTGTGAATCCACGGTCGATCTTCCGTATTCCTATATCAGCGGACGCGACATTCCCGTTCTCTTTTACTCCTACAGCGTTGACGGCGAGTCGTATGTGGACGACATGCTTCAGGACCCGCAGACGCTTTCCCGGTTTTACGGCTTCCTCGACGCCGGAAAGCTCCCCTCGACCTCGCAGATCAACGAGTTTTGCTATCTGGAGTTCTTTGAGCAGCTTCTTCAGCGCGGAGACGTGCTGCACATCGCGTTCGGGACCGGCATGACGCAGTCCGCCGTGAACGCCGAACGCGCCGCCGCGCAGCTTCGCGAGCAGTATCCCGAGCGGAAGCTCCTTGTCGTGGACTCGCTTTGCAGCTCCTCGGGCTACGGAATGCTGGTCGATTATGCCGCCGACATGCGCGACGAGGGGCTCTCCATCGAGCAGACGCAGCAGTGGCTTCTGGAAAACCGCAAGAACATCCACCATCAGTTTTACTCCACGGAGCTTGCGCATTACCGCCGCAGCGGACGCATGTCCGGCCCCACCGCCATGATCGCCACGATCCTCGGCATCTGCCCGATCATGCGTCTGGACGACAAGGGGCGCATCATCGCCTACGGCAAGGTGCGCGGAAAGGCGGCCGCCGTCAAAACGACCGTCGATACGATGGAGCGCTTCGCGCAGGACGGCGCAGAATATGCCGGAAAGTGCTTCATCTGCCACTCGCGGTGTCCGGAGGACGCCGAAAAAACACGCGCCGCCGTTGAGGCACGCTTCCCGAACCTGCGCGGCAAGATCCGCATCTGCGAGATCGGCACGATCATCGCCTCCCACTGCGGCCCCGGCACGGTGGCGGTATTCTTCCTCGGCGCTGAGCGCGCGCCGGAATAACAAACATCCGCAAGGCTTCTGACAGAAAGGTGAGCAACATGCAAAAGGTAAGGCAATGTGTTCGCGGCGACCAGACGCGCTGGCGGGCGTGGTTCTGGGCGGTGTGCGAGGTGTTCGCGCTGTGCTCCATGCTGCGCTCTCTGCGGCTGGGCGTGGTGTCAGACGCCTTGGTGTGTCTGCTGGTGTGCTTCGGCGCGGCACTGCCGTATGTCTTTGAGGTATACGGCTTCCGCCTTTCCAATGCGCTGTTCGTCTTTGGCCTGTCCTACCTGCTGGCGTCCATGTCCGGACGAATTTACAAGCTGTACTATCTCATCGCGCATTGGGACAAGCTCCTGCATTTCTGCGGCGGCGTGGTGTTCGCGCTGCTCGGCGCGTATCTGCCCGTGCTGATCGATGAAAAGTACACAGACGACCGCCTGCTGCGCGTGCTGTTTGCGCTCATGCTTTCCATCTCCGTCTCCGCCCTTTGGGAGTTCTACGAATTTGCCATGGACCGCTGGTTCGGGACGGACATGCAGCGCGACACCCTCGTATACGCCATCCATTCCTACGATCTCGGCGAGGCCACCGGCGTCATCGGCAGCATCGACCGGATCGAAAGCGTCATCGTCAACGGCGTTCCGCTCGAGGGCTACATCGACATCGGCCTGATCGACACCATGGGCGACATGATGATCGAGACGCTGGGCGCGGCCGTCTACGCAGCCGTGTTCGCGCTGGACAAGGATCGCCACCCCGCCTTCACCTGCGTTCCTGCGACCGCTTGCAGGAAAAAGCACCCCGCGCATGTGCCGGCCGGATAACGCGCAGCCGGAAAACCGGCGAATCCGGCTCGCAAGAGGGGCGCTTGCGCTGGTGTGGCTCGCGATCGTCGGCGCGTGCGTTCTGAAGCGGGACGCCTTTACGCTGGAGGGCATTTTGTCCTACACCCCGCGCCAGCCGCTGCTTGCGGCGCTGCTTCTGCTGGCGCTGTTCGCCGTCAAGAGCCTGAGCGTCTTTCTCTACAGCGGATTTTTGTTTGCGGCCAGCGGCATTTTGTTTCCGCTGCCCGCGGCGATCGCAGTCAACCTCGCGGGCGCCGCCGTCATGGTCAGCCTCCCCTACTGGCTGGGAAAAAGCCTCGGCACGCAGGCGGTGCAGTACATTCTGCGGCGCTGGCCCAGAGCCGCGATGCTCCACGCGCTTCACAAGGACAGCAATTTCTTCTTCGTGCTGATCGTCCGGCTGCTGGGCATTCTGCCCGCGGACGTGGTCAGCGCCTATATGGGCGCGACCGGCGTGCGCTACCGGGAATATCTCCCCGCGTGTCTGCTCGGCTTCCTGCCGACGTGCGTGCTGTTTCCCATCATGGGCATGAGCATCTCTGACGTGCGCTCCCCGCAATTTCTCACGGCAGCGGGCATCGGCCTTGCCGCCACGCTGGCCTCCTGCACCGCGTTTTATTTCTACCGGAAACGACACACACCATACGAAAACGGTCTTGCACCGGAAAGGACGAGTGAACCATGAGTATTACCGAAAAAATCTCCCATGCAGCCGAGCGCAAGGCGTTTGAGACAATTCTCGAGTCGATGCTGAAAAAAGGCCAGACGCAGGACGTGGGCGACCTTGCTGAGCAGCTCATCGACATGATCCAGAAGATCCACAAGGGCACGTGGAGCGACAAGTCCTATGAGACGCTGCGCATGGTCGCGGAAAACCCCGACGGAAAATGGGCGCGCTATACCCAGCGCATCATCCGCGAAAACGACCCCTACATCCTCAAGACCTTCCTGACGAACGTGGCCTACGAGGGCGGCTTCCGCGGCTACCAGACGGCGCAGGAAAACGCGAGAAAATACGACATCAACGTGCCGTGGCTCATTCTGATGGACCCGACCTCCGCCTGCAACATGCACTGCACCGGCTGCTGGGCGGCGGAATACGGCCACAAGCAGAGCCTCAGCTTTGAGGAGATGGACAGAGTCCTGACCGAGGCCAAAGAACTTGGCACCCATGCGTGCCTCTTTACCGGCGGCGAGCCGCTGCTGCGGAAAAAGGACATCATCCGCCTGTGCGAAAAGCACCGCGACATGGCCTTCCACGCCTTTACGAACGGCACGCTCATCGACGACGAATTCTGCAAGGAAATGATGCGCGTGGGCAACTTCTTCGTCTCCATCAGCATCGAGGGCTTCGAGGAGGCCAACGACGGCCGCCGCGGAGACGGTCACTTCCAGAAGGCGCTGGACGCCATGGATCTCATGCGCCGCTACCGCATCCCCTTCGGCGTGTCCATCTGCTACACGAGCCAGAACTACAAGGTCGTCACGAGTGACGAATTCCTCGACCTGCTGATCTCCAAGGGCTGCGTCTTTGCGTGGTATTTCCACTACATGCCCGTGGGCGTGGGCGCCTCGACCGAGCTGCTGCCGACGCCGGAGCAGAGAGCCTACATGAAAGACCGCGTGCGCGAGATCCGCGGTCTGACCGGCGGCAAGGAGCTGTACTGCATCGACTTCCAGAACGACGGCGAATTTGCCGGCGGCTGCGTGGCGGGCGGCAGGATCTACTGCCACATCAACGCCGCAGGCGATGTCGAGCCGTGCGTCTTTATCCACTATTCCGGCGCGAACATCCGCGAAAAGAGCTTCCTCGAGTGCCTCCGGCAGCCGCTGTTCAAGCTCTACCGCGAGGGTCAGCCCTTTCATGACAACCATCTGCGCCCCTGCCCGATGCTGGAAAACCCGGAGCTGCTGCCGAAGATGGTTGCCGAGAGCGGCGCGCACTCCACCGACCTCGAAGCTCCGGAGAGCGCCGGGCATCTTTGCGAAAAGTGCAGAGCCTACGCCGAATGCTGGACGCCCGAGGCGGACAGGCTGTGGGAGGAAGACCACAAGCCCTGCTGAACGGCACAAATTTGAACGCTTCAAAGGAGGATACATTCTATGAAGAACACCATCAAAGAGCGGCTTGCGAGCTGTCCGTGCCTGAAAAGCCGCCGATCCGCCTTTTTGACCGGCGCTGCCGTCGCGGCCGGCGGCCTGCTCATGTGCAGGCTCCGCCGCAGACAGCATCAGAAACGCCGCAGCACGGACTGACATCCTATTTTGCCATTTCCCTATTTTCCATCTCCCTTTCCATGGCCAAAGCGCCCCGGCACAGAAAACCCGTGCCGGGGCGCTTTGCAGTCTGTCAAAAAACCTCGTAGAGTTTCGCCGCGCACGGCGAAATAAAGTGTGAATCGGTTTTGTCCGGGGGCGTGTATCTCGGACAAAACACACTACGGGATGCAAGTGTGGAATTTGGGCGCGAACCGCGCACAAATTATGCGCGCTGCATCTCGCAGCCTTTTCAAACGCGAACCCAGCTCCGCGGTTCGCGTTTGAGAGCTTGTCAAAAAGACTTTTTGACAAGCTCAGCGCCCGCCGGGTATCCGGCGGGCGCTTTGCGTCGCTATGTGGTTTGTTTTCCGGACCGGGCGTTACTGCTTGACCTGATCGGTCGCCTCGGAGAGCTTCAGGAAGCGAAGCATCATCGTGGCTGCCTCGGCGCGGGTCGCGCCGCCGTTCGGGTCAAGGCGCGTTGCGCTCTTGCCGGTCATGATGCCGCGGCTGTAAGACCACGACACTGCCTCGCCAGCCCAGGAGGCGATCTCCGCGCGGTCGGCGAAGTCGGGCATGGTGGTGCCGTTTGCCTTGACGCTCACGCCCTTATACTGCGCATAGCGCCAGAGGATGGCTGCCATCTGCTGACGGGTGATGGGATCGTTCGGCGCGAAGGTCGTGGCGGAGTAGCCGTTCACGATGCTCTTGGCCGAGGCCCAGTTGACCGCGTCCTCATAATAGCTGCCCTTCACGACATCCGTGAAGCTGCTTCTTGCCGAAACGGCCTGCTGACCGTCCATACGGTACAGGATTGTAACCAGCATCGCGCGGGTCAGGCCGCTGTCGGGTGCGAACTTCGTCGCAGAAATACCGGTCATGTGACCAAGTTCAACCATTTCCATCACAGAATCATAGAACCAGTCGCCGCGGCGGACGTCGTCAAACTGCGGACGGCTTGCGCCGGGCTTTGCTGCGGGTTTGTTTTCGGGGCTGCCGGTGATGACACTGTAGGTCGGGATCTCCAGCGTGATCTCAAACGACTTCTTGCCGGAGCCTGCGCCTGCGCCGTCCTGCATGACGTCGAGCGTCAGGGTCGTGGCCGTCGTCTCCTCCAGGCCGTCATAGCTGAACAGGAGGCTTGCCGCCGTGCCGGTGTAGGGCGTCTCGGATGCGTAGCCGACGGTGACCTTGCCCTTGGCCTTCACGCCGCTGTGGAGCGTCATGCCGCCGTAGCTCACGCCTTCGAGCTTCATGAGCTTTTCGTCATAGGAAACGCTGAACAGGCCGTTGGTGCTCTCGCCCGCTGTGATGGGAACGAGGACCGTCTTTGCGTTCGGGTCCACTCTGACGGCCGCCGCGTTCTGCTTGCTGCCGCTTTCGACCTTGACCGCGTTCAGACCGCCGGCCTTTTCCGCCTTCGCGCCGATCGGGATCATGGAGTCGGTCTCGGCATTGTAGCGCAGCGTCGGGACGGGCGCAGCCGTGGTGGCGGGCAGGTTGGACTCGACATGCAGCAGCGCTGCCGGCCAGACGTCCTTGCCGTAGCTGCCGATCTCGGTGGAGACGTAGCGCTGGATGCTCTCGTCAAAGACAAGGCGGAACAGCGTGCAGGTGGAGCCGTTGAAGATCGAGGCGTAGAGCGCGCCGTCGCTGCCGACGGTCAGCGAGGAATAGCCCGCGAAATGCTCATCGGTCGGGATGTTGATCTTCATGTCGGTCGGGGTGATCGAGCCGATGAAGCTGGTGCGGGTCGAGCCCCAGCTCTCCTCCTCGTAGACGTTCAGGCGGTGGATGCGGCAGCTGCTGTCGAGGACGTAGAGAACCTCGCTGTCATACTCCTGCGTCGACCAGCCGTAGTAGTCCTCCACTTCGACCTTTTCGGTGCCGCCGGTGGCAATGCCGACGACGATCGCGTTCATGCTGCGTGCCTGCCAGTTCGTATCCTTCATCGGGTCGAACGGGAGGATCAGATAGCCCTCGCGAACGGCGTAGACCTTGTTCGTGCCGTCTTTGGAGTAGACGTTGCTGTACGCCATGTCATACAGCGGGTAGTTGTTGTCGTAGTATGCGGAGGTGCTCGGTTCGAGGTCCAGACCGGTCTCGGCGCTCAGTCTGTGCATGGTGCCGGAGGTGGAGGTCAGCAGATAGAACTCGTTTGCACCGGGGATCTCCGCGATGCACTTGGTGTAATAGCTCTTGTCCAGTGCAACGGTCTCCTCCCACGTATGCTCGCCGCCGGCCAGATTCCATGTGTACATGGTGGGCTTGCCGGTCGCGTCCATCAAAACGCCGTCCACGGTCAGGTCAAGCGCCTCGACCGTCACGCTGCAATCGGCATAGACCGCCGCGTTGTCAGCAGCGCTGACACGGATGGTCGCCTTGCCGACGCCGACGCCGGTGACGACGCCCTTGGCGTCCACGGTGGCGATGTCCGGGTTGAGGGAGGTGTAGGTTACATTGCGTTCCTTCTCGCTCAGGTTCCACGGGAGGACCTGAACCTCAAGCTGCGCGGTGTAGCCCTGCTGCACGGTCACGCTGCTGCGGTCAAAGGCCACGCGCTCGACGATGCCCTTGGACTCGGTCCAGCTGTCGTCCACCGTCCAGTCGGGGAAGAACAGTCCGGTCACTTCGTTGGAAAGCGAGATATTCGGCTTGGTCCAGGTCTTTGCGGCCGGGTCGATCTCATTGTAGTTGACATAGTAGCCGGCCTTTGCGATCCAGGTGACGACCTTGCGCTCGGTGTCGTATTCCATGGTCTGGTACTCGCCGTTGAAGTTGAGGGAGCTGCTGGAGGCATTTGCGACCAGCTCCGGCTCTGCGAGGGTGTCGAGCGTGAAGCTGTAAACGCCGCTGAATTCGGTGGAATCGCTGGCGTTGGCCTTGAGCTTGCCGCAGTAGAACTTCTCGCCGTCAAAGCCGAGCGTCTTGGTGAAGCCCGCCTTGCCGCCGATGTAGCCGTGCTCCGTCGTCGCGGCAGTCATCTTGTCGAAGGAGATGAGCAGGCCGTCGCCGGTCACGCCATAGATGCGGTCGGTCTTTGCGTCATACGCCATGTCCCGGAGGACATAGCCCAGACGGCAGACATAGCTCAGGCCGTCAAGATCATCCGCCGGAGCGACATAGAGCTTGCCGGTGTCGCCGGTCACGTAGACATAGCTGCCCACGGCTGCTGCGGCGTAGGGCATGATGGTCGCGTAATCGCTCAGCGTATCGGTTGACCAGTAGTAGCCCTTGGCGGGATACGCGGTGAACCATCTGCCGCTGCGCGTATCGAAGTAGATGCGTGTCGGGCGCGGGCCGGGCGTGCCGATGGTCTGCTTGAGCTTGTAGGTCACGGAGTTTGCGGCATAATCGGTGACCTGGATCACGAAGCGGTAGCCGCTGATGTTGCCAAGCGGGATCTCGATCGTGACGTTTTCGCCGGGCTTTGCATCCTCGGGCGCTGCAACGCGGTTGAGGATCTTGCGGCCGGTGTTGTCGAACAGGATCGCGCCTGCGAGATACTGGTCATCCTTCGCCGTCAGGCGCAGAACGTTCTTTTCGGTGTCAACAACGACGCTCTGCTCGTCAAGGACGGGCGCTTCGTTATCGATGGTGAACTGGACGGTCTTGCTGGCGCCTTCGCCGAGCGCATCCCAGTCCACGTTGCCGTTTTCATCGACATACAGCTCCGGAGCTGCGGTCAGCGTCAGCTCGCCGTGCTCGCCGGGCTTCATGTCGGGAGAAAGGCCGATCTCCAGCGTGGCGTCGCCGCCGATCCAGTTCTGGATGGAATAATAGAAGTAGGCCGCAGGCAGCTCGCCCTCATAGACGGGCTCCATCAGCGCCTCGCCGGTCGTGGTGTTGACCGCCGTTGCACGCAGAGCCGCCGCGTTGCGGACGGGCGCGAACTTCCAGCCGTAGAAGTAGTCGCCGCGCTCAAGGTTGATGGCGTTGCGCTCGGGATGGTAGACCGCGTCCGGCGTGACGGGGTTGCCGCCGAAGTAGTACGCCGAGTAGGGCCTGTCGCCGTAGACCAGACCCACGGCATTGGCGTTGTACGCGCCGAGGTACGGAGCGCGGATCTCCTCGGGACCGGCATTGTCCGCCACATCAAACATCGAGGCCTCCGTCCAGCTTCCGTAGAAGCCGAGCACCGGCAGCGACAGCGTCGGGGCGATCACACCGTCGTCAACGGTGGCCGCCGCCGCGAAGATATACGCCTCGAGATAGGCGCCGGCGGGATAATTGTTCTTGGAAAGGGCGGCGCGGTCGGCATCGGAAAGCGCGATGCGGACATCCACGCTCACGCTGCCGTTCGCGGGAACGGTCACGTAGCCCTGATACAGGTGCAGCATGCAGTAGACATCGTATGTATCGACCTTGCCGTCGCCGTTGAGGTCAGCCCTGTCCATGTGACGGATCTCGCTTCTCGCGCCGGTCACATAGTCCAGAAGCGCCTGTGCATCGGAGCGGTTCACGACGCCGTCGCCGTTGAAGTCGCAGTTGGTCAGGGCGCTGTCTGCCTCCATGACGGACTTGCCGCCTACGGTGAAGTCCACGTCCGGGGTCAGCATACGGGTGTTGGTGCTGAGGAAGTCCACGCCGCCGTCGGTGTAGAGATCCTGCGTAAAGACGTCGCCGGACAGGCGGTATGCCATGTCCTCGCCGGTGAGGTTGTTGAGGCTGAAGCGGAAGGTATAGACGCCCTCACGCGCCGCGTCCTCGCCCAGCTCGACCTTGACCTTGCCGTCGGGCATGCCGTCCACGGTCATAAAGACCGGAGTCTGGACAGCCGCGAGTACGTTTGCAAAGCCGGAGCCCTGCTGGAAGACGGGGAAGTAGTTGCCGTTGCCCGCTTCGCTGCGCATCGGCACGGAGGTGGACATCAGAAGCGCCTGCGTCAGCGCGCGGCTGGTGAGGCCGCTGACGGTGATCTCGTTTTCACGAAGGTACTGCTGTACCAGTGCCGCCATACCGGCGACCTGCGGAGCCGCCATCGACGTGCCGCTCATCAGCTCGTACTGGTCGGTCGCGGCCGTGCCGCCGTTGACGGAATAGATGCTGCCGCCGGGGGCGGAGATCTCGGGCTTCAGGGACAGGTCGCCCGGAACGCCCCAGGAGCTGAAGGAGCTCATGCTGAGGTATTCGGACTGGAGATAGTTCGCCGTCTCCTTGCCGTAGACCGTCACGGTGCCGGTGTAATAGGTGAGGCCGCCCGTGGTCGTGTGCACCTCGCCGTTTTCCTTGGCAAGGGCGCCGGCTGCCGCAGAGGCAAACACGGCGGGAGCCTTGTAGCTGTAGCCGCTGAGGTCCATGTTGATGAGGCCGGATTCAAAGTTGTAGATCACGGTCGCTGCCGCGCCGAGCTTCGCCGCGGTGCTCGCCTTTTCGACCAGGTTGATCGCGCCGCGCTTGCAGAACACGATCTTGCCCGTCAGATCCATCCCGGCGTAGTCCTCTTCCGCGCCGAGCCCGTCGATGAACAGGTACGGATACGCCGTGCCGGAGCCGTCGGCGGTGGTGTCCAGCGTCGTCATCGAGGCGTTGCCGAACGGCGTGCCGATGGCGTTGGTCAGCGTCTCTGCGTAGACGATCGACGAACCGGCGATCTCGAGCTTGGCGCTGATCATGCCGTCGTTGTCCACGGAGGCAACGGTCAGAGCGTTCGTATAAGAGCCGGGCGCGCCGACGGTGTCAAAGTTCACGCCGTCGGAGTACAGATCGCCAGGCGTGGTATACTGTGCCCAGTAGGAGCTGTTGCCGGCGGAGATCACGCAGACAAGGCCGCTTTCGGTCAGGCTGTCCATGATCTTCGTATAGGCGTCCTCGGAGCTGCGCGCCGTACCGGCGGCTGCCGAGCCGAGAGAGAGGTTGACCGAGTCTGCACCGAGCAGGATGGAGTCTTCGATGCCGGCCATGATGTCGGCGTCATACGCGCCGCCGCCTGCGCCGAAGACCTTCATGACCAGAAGCTGCGCGTCGGGCGCGGCACCGGCCACATGTACGCTTTCAAGTGCGTCCACATACGTGCCGTCCTTCTTGAGGTAGCGGTTCGCCGCCGAGATACCGGCAACGTGGGAGCCGTGCTCGCCCTGCGCGTCATGGTCGTGGGTGATGTCGAGGTTGACATCGACGTAGTTATAGCCAAAGGGGACCTTTTCGTTGACGTAAAGCTGCTCCGCCGTCAGATTGCCGGAGGCCTTCGCGTAGGCGTTGAGCTTCTCCAGAACGGAAGCGGTGTCCGCTGCCGTCATCAGCTTGTAGGTGCGGCCGTTTTCGGCCTCGTCCTCGGCGATGGCGTGTGCAAAGGCGTCGGCATCAAAGGACTGATGGTCAACGTCCAGGCCCGTATCGATGACCGCAATGCGCATGCCTGCGCCGTTGTAGCCCTCGAGCCAGCTTGCCTGCGCACCGGTCATCTGGCCGGAGACGGCGGTATGCGGCTGATAGGTGCCGCCGACGGAAACAACGTCCGGAAGATAGCGGGTCTCCTCCACAACGCAGTCCACACCGTTCACCGCAGCGATCTTCTCGATCGCGCTGCGCGGCACGTTCGCGGAAATGATGTTTGCCGCAAGCGTCAGATTCCACACAACGTCCATCTTGCGGCCCTCGAGCGCCTGACGCTCGATGCGCTCACACAGCTGGTCCTGTGCGCTCTGAAGGCGCGCGCGATACTGCATCGCGCTGGCGTTTTCGGCGATGTTTTCCGCCGCGAAGCCCGCATCCAGCGTGGACGCGTCCTTCAGCACGATGGAAACACGCACCATTTCATCCTCCTGCATGTCCGCCTCGCGGTCGCTGAAGAATCCAGCGTCGTCGGCGTCGCCGAAGGACTGCATGACATTCATCGATTCGGCGAGCTCCAGCTCGTCCTCTGCGAGCTTCTCAGCCGCCAGAGGAACCAGCGTGTCGCTCACGCGGCTTTCCGCTGCCAGTGCGGGGCTTACGAGGCCGGTGGCCAGCACAAGCGCCAGAAGCAGGGAAAGGAGTCGGGTGAACTGCTTTCTTTTCATGATTGTACCTCCCGAATTTCCGTCTATCAGCGCCGAACACGTATGTTCCATGCTGATATGGCATATAAGCATTATACGGTTTCCCATATCCCCCTGTCAAGAGCAGTTTTTGCCTTATCCCAAAAAAGAAACAGCGTCCGGGAACCGTTTTTTGTTGTATTTGACAAATGCGCTTTTTGCGTGTAATAATATAGCAACCCGATCGCGGCCGCATTGCTGTGCGCGGCTGCGGAGAAAGAAGGTTGCGCGGATGGCGCCTATGGAATATACACCGGAACTGAATCTGATCCTGGAGGCACTCTGCTACCTCGGACTGCGCGCCAACGAAGCCGGCCGCCAGACGCTGGAGGAGCGCTTTTGCAGCCGCGGCAACACCGACGTTGCCCGCTTCCGCGCGCTTTACGCGCCGTTTGAGCAGATGCGGCGCGAGCTGGACCGGCTCACCGG
>UMCG01063528.1_pt1 | contig 12586 bp, 10 predicted proteins | sample 1964181 | NCBI WGS metagenome assembly UMCG01 (sample SAMEA4835963, study PRJEB28245) | human gut metagenome | biome: gut microbiome; material: fecal sample | place: Denmark | collected 2008 | reverse complement strand
GTTTCGGGCGTCGCGACGGCCACAGTCATCGCGAACGTCGTCAGCTCCATGATTCTGCTGTATCGACTGGTTCATACTGACGCAGCCATCCATGTTGATTTGCGCGAGTTCGGCATCGACTGGTTTACCCTGCGTCAGATTCTGCGCATCGGACTGCCCGCCGGCGTGCAAAGCGCGGTGTTCGCCGTGGCCAACATCATCATCCAAGCCGCCATCAACAGTCTCGGCACCGTTGTCATGGCCGCCTCCAGCGCCGCGTTCAACATCGAAATCATCGCCTACTACGTGCTCAACTCGTTCAGCCAGGCCTGCGCCACCTTCACCGGGCAAAACTATGGAGCCAAACGGATCGGACGCTGCAAGCGCGTGCTTGGCATCTGCATTCTGGAGGATTTCATCGCCACCGCGGTCACCATCGCCGTCGTGCTGTTCTTCGGCCATAGTCTGCTGGCGTTGTTCGATGCGACACCGGAGGTCATTTCCGTCGGCTACACCAGACTCGTCATGGTGTTCTCCGCCTACACGTTCAGCATGCTGTACGAGGTCATGTCCGGATATCTGCGCGGCTTCGGCATCTCACTGGTGCCGGCGCTGCTCACCGTAATCGGCGTGGTCGGCGTGCGCATCACCTGGATCGCGTTCGTGTTCCCCGCGCATCGCACGTTCGAGGCCATCATGATCGTCTACCCGATCAGCCTCGCCGCAACCGCCGTACTCATCGGCATCGCTCTGCTCTGCTACCGTCCGTCCAAGCGATTTGCCGTTAAACCTTAAGCGTGTGCGGCTTGCCGCCGTTCATGAACGCGGCGATTCGCCGGGTCAGAGCGCGGGGAAGAACCCGTTCCGCGAGCGCGCCCGCCTTGGTGAGCGGACCATGGTAGGCGAGGGTTGAGCCGCGCATCATCCTGCGGTAGGCGTACGTGGCAAGCTGACGTGCGGTGGCCGGTTTGGTCATGGTGAAGAAGTTGCGGCCACTCATATTCGCAGCCTTCTGAAAGCCGGTCGTGGTCGGACCGGGACATACGCAGGTCACCGTCACGCCCGTGCCGCGCAATTCGTGGGCCACGGCCTCGGATAGCGAGCGCACGAATGCCTTCGACGCGAAATACATCGCCATGTATGGGCCTGCCATCATCGAGGCGACGGACGAAATATTCAAAATCCTGCCATGCCCGTTGGCGCGCATGTCTCGGCCATACCGATACGTCAACTCAGCGAGCGCATGCATGTTGAGCTGCATCATCTCGTTTTGCCGGTTCCAGTCGGCGTCGAGAAAATCCGTCCAGTCAGCGAAGCCTGCGTTATTAACGAGATGGTCGACCGCAATACCTTGTGATGTGGTGAAATCATGGAGTTTCTTCGGTGCGTTGGCTTCGCTCAGATCTATGGCGAACGTCACCACATGCACGCCAAAACGCTGCTCGAGCTTGGTTTTTATCATGTCAAGCCGTTCCTGGCTGCGGGCGGTGATCACCAGGTCATGTCCGTCCGCTGCGAACAGCGCCGCCAGTTCGCGTCCGATGCCGCCGGACGCTCCCGTGATGAGTGCGTATCCCATGCCAACTCCTTCGTTTTGGTCCTATCTCGCCTATGAATGGCGGATTCGCGGGTCTGCCTGATGCTATCTCCACTATAGATGGCGGATGTTTTTCGACTTATACCCCCTGAGATAGCGTATGGGGGTAAAAAGCGCGGCTTTTCACTTTGCCGTCCGCCATCTATAAGCGAGATAACATGTGTCGAAAGACGAAATCCGCCATCCATAGGCGAGATAGGTGTTTTGTGGAAAGGTGGATAACGGCGGTGAAAAAGAAGTCGCATTACGATTCGCCGCTTGGCGGCATCACGCTGATCGCCGACGAAACGGCATTGCTCGGCCTGTGGTTCGATTGGCAGCCAGGCTATGCGGACGATGATTCCGCGGTTTTGGGTGATTCGCCGACGATTGGCGCCGCGAAACGATGGCTGGAGGAATACTTTGCAGGTTGCATACCTCGGACCGAAGTGCCGTTGCGGCTGGAAGGCACGCCGTTCCGCAAGGAAGCATGGGCATTGCTGCGGAAAGTGCCATACGGCGAAACGGTTTCATACGGCGGACTCGCACGTCGATTGGAGTTGAAACGTGCGGACGGGCGTAGGGTATCCGCACGCGCCATCGGGGGAGCGGTGCACCACAATCCGATCGCGCTTATCGTGCCCTGCCATCGGGTCGTCGGCGCTGACGGCAGTCTCACCGGTTATGCGGGAGGCATTGAAACCAAAATCCGTCTGCTCCAACTCGAAGGCGTGCTGAAGCAGACGGAACGGACGGATGTGGATTGCGAATCTATAGACCGGATTTGGCGATCCACCCGCTGACGGCTTCGGCGGCTTCACTTGCGTTGTTCTGTGCGTCGGTCCCCATGACCGCAAGCCCCGGCTTCACCGTCGTCTTGGTGATTGCGGTGATACGTTCCGGAGTCCGTCCAAGCCCGCTGCCGCCGTGCGTGCAGAACGGATAAATGGTTTTGCCGGACCAGTCGCGGCTTTCCAGAAAAGCGTACATGGGCATCGGCATATCGCCGCACCAAATCGGATAGCCAAGGAACACGGTATCGGACGAATCGAGCGCATCGACATCGCCGCTGAGCGTGAACAGCGGACGCGCGTTGACACGCTGCTCCTCCTGCACCATTTCTGAGGTCGCGGCGTACCGTTCCGGATAAGGCTCGGTACGTGTGATTTCAATCATCGGCGAATCGGTCCGCCGGGCCACCTCTTGGGCAAGCTTCGCGGTATTGCCGACCGTCACCTCGCCCACTTCGTAGTTTTCGCCGGCGCGGGAGAAAAACACCACCACCATGTTGCGTCCTTTCATGGTCCTTGAAGAGGCCGTCGCCGCATCCGTCATGCGTCAGTCCAAGGGTTTATCAGTCCATCTTTGGAAACGATTGTGCTCGATACGCGAGCAGACCGTCGATGAACCGTGCAAGACCCTCGATCATGCGTGCACGCGGACAGGCCACGTTGATACGCACGAAATCATGACCGTTGCCACCATATTCGGAACCCTCGGAGAACATCACCTTATGCTCGCGTTTGAGATAATCGCACAACGCATCCGTGTCATGCGTGATGGCCGAACAGTCGACCCACAACAGGTAGGTGGCATGTCCTTCGACCATGATGATGCGCCGGTCGGCCGGCACCGAAGCGTTGTATTTGTCGAACATCGCACGCGCGGTCGCCTTGTTGCCGGCCAGATAGGCTCGTAATTCGTTCAGCCACGGTTCGCCCTCATTGAACGCGGCCAGGGTGGCGTCCATGGCGAAGGCGTTCGGCTCCGCCACCTCATCGGTGTTCAAAGCTCGCCACACCTTATGACGCAACACCGGATTCGGAATCATCACGGCCGCGGAATTCAGTCCTGCGATGTTGAACGTTTTGGTCGGAGCCATGCAGGTCACCGAATTCATCGCGCAATGCTCACCCACCGAGGCGAACGGCACGTAATCGAAACCCGGATCGGTCAGATCGCAGTGAATCTCATCGCTGACCACCGTCACATGATGCTTCCAGCACAGTTCGCCGATACGTTCCAAAGTCTCACAATCCCAAATACGGTCGATCGGATTATGCGGGTTGCACAGAATCATCAGCGTGGTCTGCGGGTCGGCGAGTTTCGTTTCGAAATCAGCCCAATCGATCTCGTAATGTCCTTCGCCGTCATAGGCGAGCGGCGATTCAAGCACACGGCAGCCATTGTTGAGAATCGAATTGAAGAAGATGTTGTAGACCGGCGTCATGATCACGACGTTCTCGTTCGGCGTGGTGAGTTTCCTGACCATGCTGGAGATCGCCGGCACCACACCGGTGCAGAACACCAGCGAATCCGGGTCGATGGCAAGCCCATGACGGCGTCCCCACCAATCCACGTACGCCTGATTCCATTCTGGCGGCACGATCGAATAGCCGAAAACGCCATGCTCGACGCGCCGACGCAACGCCTCGCGGATTACGGGCGCGGTCTGGAAATCCATATCCGCCACCCACATGGGCAGCGCGTCGCCAGCCTCCTCCCATTTGAGCGAGTACGTGCCGGAACGGTCGATCGGAGTATCGAAATCGTAAGTCATACCGCCAATCCTACCTACTGTTATGCGGCGTCGGCTGTCACGATCGTCGTGGCCGTCGGATCGATTTTCGCCGGATCGAGCGTCATCTCGTTGATATGGTCGGCGCGAATCGTGCCGGACGAAGGATTGAACACGCTGTCGATCGTGCCGCGCACGTCGGCATCGACGGAGGAATATTCGAACGCGAGCGTCGTATTGACGAGCCGGCAGTCACGCAACACCAGATGGTCCACGTAGCACAGGCCCTGCAGGCTTTCGATCGTGCAATGCTCGAACGTCACGTTACGCGAGTTCCACGCCAGATACTCGCCGGAAATGAACGAATCGCGCACCGTCACGTTCTCGCAGTTCCAGAAACAATCCTTCGAAATCAGACGGGAATTGGAAATCTCCACGTTCCTTGCGCCATCGAACGGATAATTGCCCACCAAACGTAGGTTGTCGGCTTTCACATCCGCGCAATTCATCGCCAGATAGTCGCCATGCGCGCTCACATTGTCCAACGTCACGCCGGAACAGGCCCACAACGTCTCCTCGGCGTTGACGAAATCCACGTTGCGTAACGTCACGTCATGGCAGCGGCGGAAATTCTTCGGCGCCTCGATCGTTGAATCCTCCACCGTGATATGGTCCGTGTACCATACGCCCGCACGTGCCATCTCAAACCACGTGCAGTCCTTCGCATCGATATCCGAGCAATACCACAGCGGATACTTCCATTTGAACGAGCTCGACCTCAGTTCGATGTCATGGGCATGCTTCAACGGCGATTCGCCATCGTCGAAAATCGTATCGACGTACCGGCGGTCATGCGCGAAGAACTCCGCGCGCTCGCCGGTGAGGAACGCCTGGCGGGTTTCGGACATGTCCTGCTCCGCAGCGGATGTAAATGTATCTGGAGTGTTATTCACCGTATGCTCCTTCATGCTCTGTTGGAAGAGAATAGGAACTTCAAGTACTTGAAGTCAAACAGGGAGCCACGTTCGTCTGGAACGAACACGGCTCCCTGCGGAAAATCGGGAAATGCGCGCCGAAACAGGCAGAGGAATCAGCCGATCAGCGCTGCCGGATACTTCGCCACGGCGGCGTCGATCTGCTCATCGGTGGACGTGGCGACGCCTTGGATGAGGAACGGCTTCAGATATGTGGCATGCGTATGACGGAACGTGGTCTCGAACGGGGAAAGCAGCTCCTCCATGGTGCGCACATGGCTGCCTTCACGCGTGTAGGAGTCCGCCGGAGAGCCGGTGGACACGGCCAACATGAACTCCTTGCCTTCGAGCGCCCGCCCGCCGCCGTAGGCCCAGCCGGCCTTGATCACGTCATCCTCCCACTGCTTGAGCAGCGCGGGGGAGCTGTACCAGTAGAACGGGAACTGCAGCACGATGCGGTCATGCGTTTCGATGAGCTCCTGCTCATGTTCGACGTTGATTTTGAAGTCGGGATATGCGGCGTACTCGTCCACCACGGTCACGTCGCCGGTCTCGTTGGCCGCGTCCATGAGCTTGCGGTTGACCTGCGATTTTTCCAGATGCGGGTGGAACACCAGTACCAGTGTCTTCATTCATGCTCCTTGTCCAAAGGTTTTTCGTTACGTTCCAGTATGCAGCATGATAATCTCGTCGCGCATGCTTTGTACGTAATCCGTCGATGTCCACGCGCCGATACGGTTGCGCATGGTTTGTCGGGGTCGGCGATAGTATGTTGGCCGTCGTTGTGGCGCGTCGGGGTATATCAGGGCGCGGCAAGAGAAGGCATGAGAAGAGAAGCATGGGAACGGACGGAAGAAGGGCTGATATTTAATGGTGCGGACGCAGAACAGGAACGCCGTCATGGGCAAGGCGTTCAGAACGGCATTGCCGCGGACGTCGCCGGTCTGCATCAGCTTTTTCCTTCTGGCGTTGTCGTACGGCGTGCTGATGGGCACGCGCGGCTTTTCGTTCCTGTGGCCCATGTGCATGAGCGCGTTCATCTTCACCGGTTCCATGGAATTCGTCACCGTGAATCTGCTGGTGTCCGCGTTCAACCCGTTCGTCACGTTCATGCTGGCCGTCATGCTCGGTACCCGTCATCTGTTCTACGGCATCTCCATGCTCGGCCGGTTCAAGAATATGGGCGCCAAGAAGCCGTATCTCATTTTCTCGTTGTGCGACGAGACCTTCGCCATCGACAACGGCACCATCATTGCGGCCGACGTCGATCGCGGATGGTTCTACTTCTTCGTCGGCCTGCTCAACCAGTCATCATGGGTGGCCGGCGCCACGCTTGGCGGCCTTCTCGGAGAACGCATCACCTTCAACACCTCCGGTCTCGACTTCATCATGACCGCCATGTTCGCCGTCATTTTCGTGGATCAATGGCTGACCACGAAACGCAAAAGCCACATGGCCGCGCTTACCGGCATAGCGGTGCCCGCGATCTGTCTGGGGGTGTTCGGCGCCGACAATTTCATGATCCCATCCCTGGTCGCCATGCTCGTCATGTTCATTCTGCTGCGGCCATACCTGGACGACCTGAAGATCGACAAGACGGACGGGGAGAACGAAACGAACAACGCGGACAAGGAGACGAACGCATGATGATCATGACCACGTGGCAAGGCGTCATCAGCATCATCATGGCGATGCTCGGCACCATGCTGACACGTTTCCTGCCGTTCCTGCTGTTCCCCGAATCGAAGGAACCGCCGCGTTTCATCACCTACCTGGGCACCGTCCTGCCGTATGCCATGACAGGCCTGCTTGTCGTGTACTCGCTCAAAGGAGTGCGCCTGACGTCAGGCAGCCACGGCATTCCCGAATTGTTGGCGATTATCGCAATCGCCCTGCTGCACATATGGAAAAGGAACATGCTGCTGTCGATCGCCGGCGGCACCGCCGTCTATATGCTGCTGGTACAGCTGGTTTTCTCGTAAGACGGCTTCCGCCTGTGCTTGGCATTGCGATTACCTGGCGAGCCCCATCTCGTATTTGAGCGTCATCACACGAATGGCGGATTGCTGCACCTTCCGCGCGAACGTCGCATCGCCGGCCGCTTTGGCGTTCAATCCGTCCAACACCGGCTGCACGTAGGAAGAGGCGCCGATACATGCCAAATCGCCGCCGGCTTCGACCAGCCGCACACCCAAATCACTCGGCTGCACGCCACTCAAAGCCGTTGCGGACAGGGAATCGGAAGTGACGACGCCTTGGAAGCCGATTTTCCCGCGCAGATAGCCGGTGACCAGCGTTGATGAGAACACGGCCGGATTATTCGGATCGATCGCCTGATATGTGGCCAAAGACATCATCACCATCGAAGGGCTTGCCTCCAACGTGCTGTTGAACGCGCTGATTTCCGGACCATCCAACGTGGTGGTGGTGTCGAGGATGCCGTTCGCGGTGAAATCGGTATTGCCGGTCACCGATCCCAAACCCGGATAATGTTTGATGGCGCTGCCTACCCCCGAATCGGACATGCCCTGTATGAACGCCTTCGCATGGTCCGCATTGCCGGCCGGATCAAGACCGAAATCACGGTACAGCGCGCCAATCGGGGCGTTCGACGAACGGTCCACGGTCACCGTGCCGACGACGGGTGCCAGATCGACATTGATGCCGGCAGCCTTGAGCTGCGTGCCCCATGCGGATGCCGATTGCCTCAACTGGCTGACATCCATTGCGCCCTGCTGGGTGGCCGAAGGCATGGTATCGAACCCGGCCCCCTTGAGATGCTGGACCAGACCACCCTCCTGATCGGTGGACATCAACAGCTGGTTGTCGCCCGGAGCATACGATTGCAGCGTGGATGTGGCGGCCGCGACCCCGGCGGTCCCCGAATTCCAGTTGCCGATGATCAAGACCGAACCAACATGCCTGTTCGCAATGAGGTCATACAACGATGACGGATCGGAACCAGCGAACAATGGCGCCATAACCAGCTGCCCGACCCGTTCCTCGACACTCATGGACTCCACGGCCCGCACCGCCTTGGCATGCGGCGAATCGTCGCGGACGGACGGCACTTGCGCCTTGTCGAGGGAATCATGCGTGACCGTCGGCCGGCGAGTGGAAAAAGCTGCGGTGGCGGCGTCCGATGGGGAAGCGTCGCCGGAACATGCGGCCAACGTGACCGGCAGCATCGCCACGCAGCAGGCAGCCACCAATCGTGTGAAAAACCCATGAGCCTTCTTCATACCGCCATTATGGCATGCCGGCATTCCCCATATGTTCTCTTCATACGGACATGCCACGGAACAGCCGATTCAGCCCACGGCCAGATCCGTTCGGCTGGCGGCTTAACGGCGTTCCTCGCCTGTCGCTAGGCTATTAGCATGTCTTTCTTTGATATGTTTGGTCCCATGTTCGATCCCGAAGGCGGCTCGAACCGTGCCGGCAGGCAGAATCCGCGCAAACCCAGCAACGACGATCCGATCATCCTCAACGTCGAAACCGACGGAGGGGACGGTCCGCAACCATCGTCGAACGTTCCCCCGAAACGACCTTCGGGCCCCCGCATCACCAGCAAGCCGAACCGTCCGCGCAAACCGTCGAACGGCAGCAAGATCTTCATCGGCGTGGTGCTGGCGCTCGCCATCGTCATCGGACTGTTCTTCGCGCTCGCGCAGTTCGTCACCGATGTCATGTGGTACAGCCAGCTCGGCTTCCAAAGCGTGATTTGGACGCAGCTGGGCACCAGGGTCGGCCTCTGGCTGGCGTACGCGGTGCTCATCGCCGCAGTCGGCTTCATCTCCGCCACGCTGGCGATATGGGCGCGTCCCGACGCTGCGGACGGCTCCACCATCCGCGTGAACGGCGACACCATCGAAATCGGCAAGAGCGTGAGCTCCAAGAGCGCTCGACGCATCGCCGTGGTCATCTCCCTGATTGTCGGACTGGTGTTCGGCTCCCAGTTCAACGCGAACTGGTCCGAAATCCTGCTCATGTTCAACTCGCAAAGCTTCGGCACCAAGGATCCGCAGTTCGGCATCGACAACGGCTTCTACGTGTTCGTGCTGCCCGGACTGAAACTCATCATGTCCGCTGTCTCGCTGTTGCTGCTCGCTGGCATCATCTTCTCCATCGTCACCCACGTGCTTATGGGCGGCATCCGCATCACCATGCCGGTGAACGGCCATGGCCTGTTCCGCATCACCAAACGCGCCCGCCGCCAGATCGGCATCTGGCTGATGCTCAACATGTTCGCCTGGGCCGCCAATCAGGTTCTGGGAGTGTTCTCGCACCTGACCGAGGAAGGCAGCAGAATCACCGGTGCCACCTACACCACGGTGAACGCCACCATCCCCGTCACGTTCATCATGGCCGCCATCACCGCCATCCTTGGCGTGATACTGGGCCTGTGGATTATGAAATCCCATACGTTGGAAGGTTCCGCACCCATCGCGGCACGTGCTTCCGAAGCGCTCAAGGCGTGGAAGGTGCCGACCGTGGCCATCGCCTCCGCCATCGTGGTGAGCCTGGTGCTTACCGTGGCCTGGCCGGTGCTGCTGCAGCGCTTCCGCGTCAATCCGAACGCGCAGGAAATGGAATCCACCTATATCCAGCGCAACATCGACGCCACCCGCGCCGCGTACGGCTTGGACAAGGTGAAGGCCGAACAGTACAAGGCCACCACCGAAGGCGAGGAAGGCGCATTGGCTGATTCCGCGGAATCCACCGCTCAGATCCGCCTGCTCGACCCGCAGATCATCTCCCCGACGTTCAAACAGCTGCAGCAGTCCAAGCAGTACTACACGTTCGCCGACACCGTCGCGGTCGACAAATACGACGTCGACGGCGTCAGCCAGGACACGGTGATCGCCGCGCGCGAACTCGATCTGGACGGTCTCGACAACCGCAACTGGGTCAACGACCACACCGTGTACACGCACGGCTATGGCGTTGTGGCCGCCTACGGCAACAAGGTGACCACCGACGGCCAGCCGAAGTTCTTCGAAGCGGGCATCCCCACCCAAGGCAAGCTCACCGATTCCGAAAAGTACGAGCCGCGCATCTACTTCTCTCCGAACGCCACCGAATATTCGATCGTAGGCGCTCCGGAAGGCACCAAATCCTGGGAATTCGACTATCCGACCGGTTCGGAAGGCGCCACCAACACCTTCAAGGGCGATGGCGGTCCGAAGATCGGCAACATCTTCTCCAGACTGCTGTACGCCATCCGCTTCGGCTCCGACCAGATCCTGTTCTCCAACCGTGTGAACTCCAATTCGCAGATTCTCTACGACCGTTCCCCGAAGGAACGTGTGGCCAAAGTCGCGCCGTATCTGACGCTTGACGGCCGCGTATACCCGGCCGTGGTGGACGGACGGGTCAAGTGGATCGTGGACGGCTACACCACTTCGGACGCCTACCCATACTCTCAGATGACCGACTTGGGCGAGGCCACCAAGGACTCCACCACGGAATCCTCCGACACGGTAAGCAGCCTGAACTCGAAGAACGCCAACTACATCCGCAATTCCGTGAAAGCCACCGTGGACGCATACGACGGTTCCGTGGACCTGTATGTATGGGACCAGTCCGACCCGGTCATCAAAGCCTGGGAGAAGATCTTCCCCGGCCAGTACCACCAGCTGTCGGAAATCTCCGGCGACCTGATGAGCCACATGCGTTATCCGGAAAGCCTGTTCAAGGTGCAGCGCGAACTGCTGGCCAAATACCACGTGTCCAGCGCCAACCAGTTCTTCTCCGGAGAGGATTTCTGGCAGACCCCCGTCGACCCGACCGAATCGCAGCAGGCGCAACAGCGAGACATCCTGCAGCCGCCGTACTATCTGACGCTGCAGACCGGCGGCTCCAGCGAACCGGTGTTCTCGCTGACCTCGTCGTACATTCCCGCAGGCTCGTCCACCAGGGAAATCCTGACCGGCTTCCTGTCGGTCGATTCCGACGCGGGCCACGAGAAAGGCAAAATCGGCTCGAGCTACGGCACCATACGATTGCAGGAACTGCCGAAGGATTCCAACGTGCCGGGCCCCGGCCAGGCGCAGAACAACTTCAACGCGTCCGCCGACGTGTCGAAGGAACTCAACCTGCTCGAATCCGGCTCGACCAATGTGCAGCGCGGCAACCTGCTCACCCTGCCTCTCGGCGGAGGCCTGGTCTACGTGCAGCCGGTGTACGTCAAATCGTCCGGCTCCACCAGCTTCCCGCTGCTGAAGAAGGTGCTCGTCGCATTCGGCGACCAGGTCGGCTTCGCCGACACGCTGGACGAGGCTCTCGACCAGGTGTTCGGCGGCGATTCCGGCGCGTCCGCAGGCGACGCCGAAAACGTGGGCGACACCACCGATGACAAGCAGGATGCTAAGAACGACGATTCCGCCGATGGCAAGACCAACACTGACGGCAAGCAGGACACGCCATCCAATACCGACGGTAAGACCGGCGGCAATAATGGCGATTCGTCCGGCACGATGAGCGCCGACCTGAAGAAGGCACTCGACGATGCCGCACAGGCCATGAAGGATTCCGATGCCGCCATGAAGAAGGGCGATTGGTCCGCCTACGGCGACGCTCAGAAGCAGCTTCAGGAAGCACTGAACAAGGCCATCGAACTCGAACAGTGATTCCCGTCCGATTCCCTTCATGAAATACGCAGGGGCCGGCTCCTTCCAAAGGAACCGGCCCCTGTTGTCGTTCGCCGCCGGGTATGCTGGGCGCATGGCCGACTATTCTTTCCGCATCGCGACGCAAGACGATATCCAAGCGATCACCGACATCTACAACGCGGCAGTCATCCGCGGCGGCTCGTCCGCCGACACCACGCCACGTACCTACGCGCAACGCAAGGCATGGGTGGAATCGCACCACGATCCATATGCGGTGTTCGTCACCACCGTGCCTGCCACGGATGCAGCCACGGAAGGCGGCGAACGGATCATCGGCTTCTCCGCGCTGTCCGTGTTCTACGACCGCGCCGGCTACGACGGCGTCACCGACCTCGCCTACTACATCGCCCCCGAATGGCAGGGCAGGGGAGCGGGCACCTTCACACTGGCCAAACTGCTTGACGAATGCCGAAACCGCCACATGCGCAAAGCCTGCGGCATCATCTTCGCCGACAACCGCGGATCCATCGCACTGATGAAACATTTCGGATTCACCCAATTCGGACTCATGCCCCAAGCCGCCACCGACTCCACCGGAACCATGCGCGACATGAGCTACTGGCATCTCGACCTGTAAGCACCTGACAGTAGAATCTGTGCGGTTAAACAAGACGAGAGCACGCAAGAACACAGAGGAATGGACGATTATTATGGCATCTGATTTCTGGCTGATCGCAGGACTGGGCAACCCCGGCTCCAAATATGAGGGCACCCGCCACAACATGGGCTTCATGACCGCCGACGTGCTGGCTGAACGCTGGTCCGTCAACTTCTCCGACCACAAGGGACTCGCCATGCTCGGCAAAGGCGTGATGAACCTATCCGGCCGCAACGTCAAATTCTTCCTCGCCAAGCCACTCACCTA
>UMCG01071754.1_pt1 | contig 12666 bp, 7 predicted proteins | sample 1964181 | NCBI WGS metagenome assembly UMCG01 (sample SAMEA4835963, study PRJEB28245) | human gut metagenome | biome: gut microbiome; material: fecal sample | place: Denmark | collected 2008 | reverse complement strand
CATGGCGCCGCGTGATCATCGAGAAGCCGTTCGGCCATGATCTGGCCAGCGCCAAGGAACTCGACAGCGTGGTATCCGAAGTGTTCGACCCGAGCTCCGTGTTCCGCATCGACCACTACCTCGGCAAGGAAACCGTGCAGAACCTGCTGGCCCTGCGTTTCGCCAACGCCATGTACGAGCCGATCTGGAACGCCAACTATGTGGACCACGTGCAGATCACGATGGCCGAGGACATCGGCATCGGCGGCCGCGCCGGCTATTACGACGGCATCGGCGCCGCACGCGACGTCATCCAGAACCACCTGCTTCAGCTCATGGCTCTGACCGCCATGGAGGAGCCGGTGAGCTTCACCGCCAAGGACCTGACCGCCGAAAAGACCAAGGTGCTTTCCGCCGTGCGCCTGCCCAAGGACCTCGCCGCCAACACCGCGCGCGGCCAGTACGCCAAGGGCTGGCAGGGCTCGCACGAAGTGGTCGGCTACTTGGAGGAAAAAGGCATCGACCCCAAGAGCACCACTGAAACGTACGCCGCCATCCGCCTCGATATCGACACCCGCCGCTGGGCTGGCGTGCCGTTCTACCTGCGTTGCGGCAAGCGCCTCGGCAAGCGTGTAACCGAAATCGCCGTGGTGTTCAAGCGCGCCCCGCATCTGCCGTTCGAGCAGACCGCCGTGCGCGAACTCGGCAAGAACGCCATCGTGATTCGCGTGCAGCCCGACGAGGGCGTCACCATGCGCTTCGGAGCCAAGGTGCCGGGCGGCTCCACCATGGAGGTCCGTGACGTGAACATGGACTTCAGCTACGGCCGCTCCTTCACCGAGAACTCGCCGGAAGCCTATGAGCGACTGATTCTGGACGTGCTGCTCGGTGATCCGCCGTTGTTCCCGACCACCGAAGAGGTGAACCTCAGCTGGGAGATCCTCGATCCGATTGAACAATTCTGGTCCACGCTTGGCCAGCCGCAGGCCTACCGCGCCGGTACGTGGGGTCCGGCACAGGCCGACGAAATGCTGGCGCGCGACGGCCGCCACTGGAGGATGCCATGATCATCGATATGCCGAACACCCGCACCCGCGAGATTGCGCACAAAATCGAACAGCTGCACGAGGAGCGCGGCGAATCGGCGACCGGCCGCGTGCTGACGCTGCTCATCGCCACCGAGGACGCGGACCTAGAGCATGCGCTGGAAATCGCGAACTCGGCCAGCCGTGAGCACCCGTGCCGCGTGATTGCCGTAGTACCGGATACCAATCCTGCCGATCAGTCCGGCGAAGGCGAACCGAACGCGGCCGAAGTGGCCGCCGAGGTGAGCGCGAGTCGCGATAATCCGGCCGTCGATTTGACCGACGGCCCGAACGATCCGAACGATTCCAACCTGAACGCCCAAGTGCGATTCGGCGCGGACGCCGGTGCCGGTGAGATCATCGTCTTGCGTCCGCGCGGTGGCCTTATCAACCACCCGGATACGCTGGTTATCCCGCTGCTTGTGCCGGATGCGCCTGTAGTGGCGTGGTGGCCGACCACACCGCCGTCGAACCCGGCCAAGGATCTGATGGGTGCGATGGCCCGCAGTCGCATCACCGACGCGTTGCACTCCAATAATCCGGAGGCCACGATTGAGCGTTTGCGCCGCAATTGGACACCAGAAGATATCGACTTGTCCTGGACACGACTGACCGTCTGGCGCGCAATGCTCGCCTCGATGCTCGATCAGCCGCCGCACCTGCCCATCACCGCCGCGAAGGTGACCGGCAAGGCCGACTTCCTGCCTATGGAAATGCTGTGCGCATGGCTGCGTCTGAAACTTGGCGTACCAGTCGAAACTGAGTTCGTGCCCGACGCGCAGGCCGTGACCGGCGTGTACCTGACCCGTGAGGACGGTGTGATCTCGCTGGAACGCCCGTATGAGGACCAAGCGCTGATCTCGCTGCCCGGCCAGACTCCGCAGGAAGTGTCCGTGCCGATGCGCACCATCGAGGACTGCCTGACCGAGGAACTGCGTCGCATCGATCCCGATGAGATCTACGCCGAGGTCATCAACGAAGGCTGGGATCTGATTCGTCACTGAAGTCGGTAGAACCCGTTGCCACAGCGGCGTTGGAATGAGTTCGGCAATTGTGGCCGAGCCATGCCAACGCCGTTGCTCATCGTTTCCTACCTCATGCGATGCCGAAGCTCATGCCCGCGAAGTAATAAAGTGACATATGCGATGTCGCACAATGTGGATTGTGTTGTCAACTGACAACACAATCCACATTGCAAAGTACGACACATACCCCATACAAGGACCATACATGGCAACTCGAAAACTCATTGTGTATCCGAATAAAGATCTGATGATTCAGGCTGGCGCGCAACGTTTTGTCTTGGCGCTACTCGATTTGCTCGCCGAACGATTGCCTGATGGCACGCATCGCACGCGTGTGGATGTGGCGCTGTCTGGCGGTTCGGCCGCGCAGCCGCTGGGCTTGGTGCTGAACGATCCGCTGGCTGACGCGATTGATTGGTCGCGCGTGCATTTCTGGTGGAGCGACGAACGTTTTGTGCCGGCTTACGACACCGATCGCAATGCTTTGGAGGCCCGTCGCCTGCTGCTTGACCAGCTGGTGGCAGATGGCAAGCTGCCTGAATCGAATATTCATGAGATGGCGGCCGATACCCGTTCAGCCGATGACATCGCCGATGTGATGGATCAGGCCGACAGCGATGATGCTTCCGTTCGCGCCGCCGCCGATGCCGCGAATGATGCGTTGCTGGACGATGTCGCGAGCGACTATGAGCGCGAGTTGGTGAATGAATTGGGGCCGGAACCGGTAATCGATCTGATGATTCTCGGCATGGGACCGGACGGTCACTATGCGTCGCTGTTCCCTGGTCATGATGAGGTCAAGGTTACTGATAGGCTCACCGTGGGTGTGAACCACTCCCCCAAGATGCCGCCGCTGCGTGTTTCATTGACCGCGCCGCTCATCGCGCGTTCACGCCATACGTGGTTCTTCGCCGCCGGTGCCGGCAAAGCCGAATCGCTGGCCCATGTCTTCGAGCAGCCCAACAAACCGGATTACCCGTCCTCCTACGCCAACGGAGTGGACGAGTTCATCTGGTTCTCCACCGAAGAAACCGTCACCGAGTTGTGAGTGAATTAAGCCCCCTCTGATGAGGGGGCTTAATTCGTCTATGGCTACGCCTCAATCTCGGACTTGCCCTCTTCGCCGCCGGCCCCTGCAATTAGGGACTCGCCTGCGGCGAGGCTCAGTGTTGGCTCGGCGGCATAGCCGCCTCGCTCCGAAGAGGGCCGGGGAGCCCACCGGGCTCCCCTAAGCCCGAGATCGCGAGGCTACGCCTCGATCTCGGACTTGCTGTTTTCTCAGCTCGGCTATCGCCGAGCCTGAAGAAGGCCGGACAGCCCACAGGGCTGTCCTAAACCTGAAATCACGAGGCTACGCCTCGATTTCAGGCTTGCCTTCTTCAGCCCACAGCGTGTGGAACACGCCGGGCTTGTCTACGCGACCGTAGGTGTGGGCACCGAAGAAGTCACGCTGGGACTGGGTCAGAGCGGTAGGCAGGCGCTTGGAGCGCAGACCATCGTAGTACGCCAGGGAGCTGGAGAACACCGGGGTCGGGATGCCGGCCTCCACCGCGCGAACGATCACGCGACGCCATGCATCCTGCGATTCGCCGATGATCTTCTCGAAGTACGGATCGAACAGCAGGGAAGCCGGCGGGTTATCGCCCCTGAAGGCCTCGGTGATGCGGTCGAGCAGGAACTGGGCGCGAATAATGCAGCCGCCACGCCAAATGCGGGCCACTTCGGACAGGTTGATATCCCAGCCGTATTCCTTGGCACCGTCCTGAATCTCGTTCAGGCCCTGAGCATAGGCCACGACCTTGGAAGCGAACAGAGCCTTGCGCACGTCCTCGACGAACGCGGCCTTGTCTTCTCCGGCCAGATCGATGGTCTTGTTCGGTCCAGCCAGACCTTCCTTCTGAGCGTCTTCACGCAGCTCACCGTGCGAAGACAGTGCACGAGCGAACACGGCTTCACCGATGGCAGCCACAGGAGAACCACATTCCAGACCAGTCTGCACGGTCCACGTACCAGTACCCTTCATGCCGGCATGATCCACGACCACGTCCACGAACGGCTTGCCGGTCTCGGCATCCTTGTGGTGCAGAATCTCAGCGGTGATCTCGATCAGGTAGGAGTCAAGGTCGCCCTTGTTCCATTCAGCGAACACGTCGCCAATCTCCTCGGCATCCATGCCGAGTCCACGGCGCAGAATGTCATACGCCTCACCAATCACCTGCATATCGGCATACTCGATGCCGTTGTGCACCATCTTGACAAAGTGGCCGGCACCATCGGTGCCGATGTGGGTCACGCACGGTTCGCCGTTCACCTTGGCGGCGATGGACTGAAGAATCGGGCCCAAGGTCTTCCAGGATTCCGCAGTGCCACCGGGCATCAGAGACGGGCCGTTGAGCGCGCCTTCCTCACCACCGGACACGCCGCAACCCACGAAGTGGAAGCCCTTGGCACGTACTTCCTTCTCACGCTTGATGGTGTCCTTGAAGAAGGAGTTGCCACCGTCGACGATGATGTCGCCCGGTTCGAACACCTCTTCCAGCTGCGCGATGGTCGCGTCGGTCGGAGCACCGGCCTTGACCATGATGATGGCGGTACGCGGACGCTTCAGGGACGCGGCGAATTCCTCGAGCGTTTCGGCCGGCACGAAGTTGCCTTCGGTGCCATGCTCGTTCATGAGCTTCTCGGTACGCGAGTAGTGGCGGTTGAACAACGCCACCGTGTTGCCATGGTGCGCCAGATTACGCGCCAGATTGGAGCCCATCGTGGCCAGTCCAATCACACCAATGTTTGCTGTAGCTTCGGCCATGTGCCTTGCCTTTCGTTTGATTGTCCCATCGTCATCACGCGCGTCACAAAACAGCGCATCAGCGGAGGGAATCATTCCTTCAACGCTTGAAAGTGTATCCCGCTTACCACCCACACGCGAGGGCTGTCTTAGGTTCTACGCACCTTCTGCCCGCGAAGCGTAATTACTTGCCGGCCATTCACATACGCCCGGCCTTGGAAGGGTCGATATGCATGGTCTGGAAGCGATTGGCCATGTAAGCGTCGCTGTAGCGTTCGCTGAACCACATCGCGACCGGTGAATCCTGCGGCTGGCCGGCCATGCGCCCATACCAGCAATCCAAGGCCATCAGCGTGAAGGCAATGTCGATCACCATCAGCACCGTGCATACCGCAGTCAGCGAATACCGCATTTTCCATGGAATGCGATTAATCAGAGCCAGCAGTCGCGGTAACAGCCACTTGACCCACACCACACCAATCAGTCCCCAGAAGAACATGAATTGGCCCGAAGTACGTCCGTCGATGGACAGCCAACGGCCGGTGTAATCCCACGCGGTAATACCAAACGCCGCTTCCATGAACCAGCTGGTGCAATATTCGAACGCGCCGCCGATCACCGCCGAAGCGCAGAAAATCAAGAACGGATTCGCCTTCCACAGACGATTCAGGCACACGGTTACCAATACCGCACCACAGCCGTAAATCGGCGAGAACGGGCCCCACAGCAAACCAGCGCGGTCCTGAAGTTCACCGTTATACAGCGCCATATGGTAGATCGTCTCCACAATCAGGCCACCCACCGAAGCGATGGTAAACAGCCAGAAGATATTGAAAAAGTCCAGCGCAATATAGCCCTTGCCGGACTGGTCGCGGCCTAGCATGCCGGCCGCCACAGCCGATTCATAATCATCGCGATCGTCCATACGCCTGAGCGCGCGCTGCAGACGGCGTTCCTCGCTCAGGGAGGGATCGGCGGTCACCGAAATCACGACGAGAATAATCATCTGAATCAGCGGCAGCAGCAGGTTGAAGCCAAGGCCGGTCAGGGCCAGCGACAGCATGCCGTCGGCCAACGTCAACGGCATCAGCACGTAGGTCCAGCGCGCGGCATACCGGCGATGATTGCGCAGCAGCATCACGCCGAGCACAATCAGGCATGCGGCACTGACTACCAGCACCACCGCATGAATCGCGGACAGGATGAAGGTCAGGCTCATCGCATCGACGTGCACATGACCATCCAGAATCTCGCGCACGGCATAGAGGATGGAAATCACCATAATCGGCAATGTGGCGAGTCCGTCCAGCAGCACGACCGCGCCATAGATGCGCGCCAGAATCGGTAATCGCTTGGCGTTCAGGTTCAAGCCGGCGTCGTCCAGTTCGACGGCCACCAGATCGGCCACGACTGCGGACTCGGCGTCACGGTTCTCCCGCGGCTTGCCGGGGGTAGTGGCCGTGCCATCGTCCTTGAATTCAACCATGGTTTCCTCCCCACATAGCGTCCCCTCACCCTATCACCCGATTGCGGTTTTGCTGAACTTGATGGGCGGTCGGTACATGTCTGTCTACATTGCCGAGCACCGAGCCTATCCATCGCGTTCAGGAAACGTCCAAAAACCATCCAGAAATCTTGTCAATAAGTTCCAGAACGCCTTTCGCTCTGCCCAGCGACACACGATAAGCCGCTGGGCAGCAGCGTTATTCCGCCAAAAACATCATCAATCACCCCATTAATCTCCGGCAGTCGTATTACGCTACTACAAACGTAGCGCTACGATTAACGTATCGCTACGGAAAACGTAGCAACCAAGCAACACCAAGCTCCGGAGGTATCAGTGGGCAATATCTTCAAGGTCCTCAGACGCGACTTCCTGCGCCTGTTCAAGGTGCCGGCCGCATGGGTGATCCTGTTCGGCATGGTGTTCATCCCGCCACTGTATTCGTGGTACAACATCGTCGGCTTCTGGGACCCGTACGGCAATACCAAAGGCATCACCGTCGCCATCGCCAACAATGACGACGGCACCGACAACGCGCTCATCGGCAAGCAGAACCTCGGCGATCAAATCGTCAAGCAGATGAGAAGCAACGACCAGCTCGGCTGGACCTTCGTCACCGAAGCCGAGGCCATGGACCAAGTGGAATCCGGCAAGGCATACGCAGCCATCATCATTCCCAAAGACTTTTCCGACGATCTCGCCGGCGTGGTGACCGGCGGCAAGAGTCGGCCCACTCTGGAGTATTACGTCAACGAAAAAGCCAGCGCCATCGCCCCCAAAGTCACCGACGTCGGCGCGTCCACTGTGGACCGCACGGTCAATTCCACATTCGTCTCCACCGTATCCGAAGTACTTACCGAAGTCATCAATACGGTTGACGGCAAAGCCATCAGTACCGAAGACACCACCAAAGCCAAGGCCCTCACGGCCCTTGCCAAGGCCTCCGACGATGTGCAGCACACACGCAGCACCATCGCCAAGCTCACCACCAAACTCACCGACACCCCAGAGCAGACACGCACCGCACGTCAGGCGCTGGACGACGCGCGCACACTTGGCATCGACACTGCAGAAGGTCTGGCCGGCGTCTCCACCCTGATCGGCACTACCCAGACCAGTCTGAACGGCTTCGTCACCTCCACGTCCGAAGCGCTTGACCAAGGCTCAAGCCTGCTGAGCCAAGCCGCAGCACAGGCCAACCAAAGCGTGGGCACGGTAACCGGAACCATCAGCGCCGCCAATCAGCAGGTAGGCGGACTGATCAATACGGCGGAAGACATCAACCAAGCGAACGCCGACATCATCGACCAACTCAAAGGGCCGCCGAACGCCAATCGAGAACCGCTGCAATCCGCCATTGCCACACTGGAAAGCCGCAATAGCGAGCTTGCCGGCGCACTGGGCAACCTCGATAGCCTGAACACCACTATCGGCAATGCCTCCACAGACACCGCCGGATTGGCGCAGCATCTCAATACCGCCACCCAAACCACGGTGCGCGAGGCCAATACCGCTCGCGGCACCATCACCTCCGGCGCCATTCCTCAGCTCAACACCGGTCTCAACGCCCTCAGCTCGACCGCCAGCACTCTGTCGACCGGCATCACGTCGCAAGGCTCACTCATCGATCAGTCGAAGCATACCCTCGACCAACTCGACAAAGCAGCCTCCACCACGGTGACCGCGCTGCGCGACACCGATAAGGCGCTGGCCGGCGTACAAACCAAGCTCGATACGCTGGTCACCGACATCAAAGCCCTGAGCATCTCCAGTTCACTCAGTTCCCTGATCGGCACCGACGGCAAACTGGATGCCGCCACAATCGCCGACTTCATGCTCTCCCCCACTGTTATCAGCGAACAGGCCGTCTATCCGGTCGCCTCCTATGGTTCCGGCATGGCACCGCTGTTCACCACCCTGTCTTTGTGGGTGGGCGCGTTCGTGCTCGTGGTCATTCCCAAACTCGAAACCGATGATGAGGGCATCGACGATCTCACACCAACCCAAGGCTATCTCGGTCGCTTCCTGCTACTGGCCACGCTGGCTGCCGTCCAAGGCCTGGTCACGGCCATCGGCGATCTTGTCATCGGCATTCAATGCGCGAGCGCCCCAGTGTTTCTGCTCACCTGCGTCATCACCTCACTGGTGTATATGTCGGTGATTTTCGCCCTCTCCACCACGTTCATGCACGTGGGCAAAGGCGTATGCGTGGCGCTGGTCATTCTGCAGGTGCCGGGCGCCTCCGGCCTGTACCCGATTGAAATGATGCCCGCGTTCTTCCGCGCCATCTACCCGCTGCTGCCGTTCACCTATTCGATTGACGCGATGCGTGAAACCATCGGCGGCTTCTACGACGGCCTCTGGTTCGCCTATATCGGCAAATTGCTGGTTTTCGTGGTTCTGGCCTTTGCGCTTGGCCTCGGCGCCCGGCCGAAACTGGCCAATCTCAACCGCCTGTTCGCGCGGGAAATCAAGGAAAGCGACATGATTATCGGCGAGCCGGTGCATCTGCCCGGCAGCGAATACCGTGTCACTCAGGCCATTGCAGCACTGGCCGACCACGACGAATACCGTCATGCCATCGAACGTCGGGCCGCCAAATTCGCCTACCGTTATCCCCGGCTGCTGCTGGGTGCGCTTATTGCCGGATTCGTGGTGCCGGCCGCGCTCATTATCGTGTTTGCGCTGACCACCAGCGAGAAAATCGTAGTCATGGGCACATGGCTGGCATGGGTGCTCATCATCATGGGCTTCCTGATGGTCGTGGAATTCATGCGCGATTCCATCCGCCGCCAAACCGAGCTCGGCAGCCTCTCCGACGAGTCGATCCGCGCCATGCTGTACGGGCATAAGGCCAAGCGTCGCGACACCTCCGCCGAACGCCACGAAGAAGCGGACCCGAGCGCCGCTGTTACCGCAATCATCCCCACTATTCCGCCGACCAAGGAAGGCAGGCACGCACGATGAACACCATGTGGAAACTGTTTACCGGCGACATCAAACGCCTGACCAGCAACGTGGTCTCCATCATCATCGTGATCGGCTTGGTGATGATTCCCGGCCTGTTCACCTGGTTCAACGTGGCCGCATGCTGGGACCCGTTCTCGAATATGAAGAACCTGAAATTCGCGGTGGCGAATGTGGATGAGGGGTATCGTTCCGACCTGATCCCGGTGAAAGTCACGGTCGGCGATCAGGTGGTGAACGCGCTGCGCGCCAACAGTCAGCTCGATTGGACGATCACGTCCAAAGCCGATGCCGTCGAGGGCGCACGATCCGGCAAATACTACGCGGCCATCGTAATTCCGAAGTCGTTCAGCAAAGACATGATGACCTTCTTCTCCGACGACGTGCAGCATGCCGAACTGACCTATTACCGCAACGAGAAGAAGAACGCGCTGGCACCGAATCTGCTCAACGAGGGCACGGATGAGGTTGCGGCGGAAATCAACACCACGTTCGCTAAGACCATCACTTCGGCCGGGCTGGAAATCGCGTCTTCGCTGGCCGATCAGCTGTCCAAGCCCGAGGCCAAAGAGCAACTGAATACCTTCAACGCCAACATCGCCAATTTCGCCACACAGCTTGACGATACTGCGGATCTGCTTGGCACATACAGCGCATTGACCGATACGGCCGGCGCCTTGCTCGACACCTCGAACTCACTAATCACTCAGGTTTCCTCTGCCGCCAAACAAGGCGGCAAGGATCTTGCCAGCGCCAAACAGGAAGTCACCGACGTGGCCGGAGCCCTGGGCACCACCGCTGACGCGATGAGCAGCGCACTGGACGCGAGCGCCTCCAGTTTCGGCGCGGTGTCCGATTCCATAGACAAGCTGTATTCCGACGCGAATGATGGTGCCACCACGGTCGCCGACGAATTGGACCGTCAAGCCACGGCCATTGGCAAGCAGACGGAGAAATACACTGAAATTCGCAACACGTTGGCCGGCATACTGGGCAACGACTCATCCATCATCACGGCGATTGACCGTTCAATCGCACGACAAAACAGGCTGCGGCAAGCGCTGAATACGGCGGCGACCGATATTCGCCAAGGCAATCAGGACGCGCAGGATCAGCATGCGCAGGTCAAGAATCTGGCTGATCAAGCGCAGAACAGTATTGCCAATATCAAGTCAGATTTCTCGGCCACGGTGAAACCGCAAATCGACTCCCTGTCGTCCACCGTCGCTGACGCCTCCGGCATACTGAGTTCCGGCGCCACCCAGTTGGACTCCACGCTCGGCGACCTGAAGGGGACTTCCGACGACGCCAGCGATATGCTCAGCGACGCTCGCACTACCTTGGACAAGGTGTCCGGCAAACTGCGTTCCGCCGGCGCCGAACTGGCTTCGTTCAACAGCACACTGAGCGACGCACTAAACAGTGGCGATATGGGCATGGTCAAAGAGGTGCTGGGCAATGATCCCGAAACGCTGGCCAGTACGTTGGCCGCACCGGTGCAGCTCAGGCGCAAGGCCGTATTCCCGGTGGCGAATTTCGGTTCGTCGATGGCACCGTTCTACACGCTGCTGCCGCTGTGGGTGGGCGCGCTGCTGATGGTGGTGACGCTGAAAACCACCGTGTCTCGCCGGACGCGCAAAGCATTGGGCGATCCGCGGCCGCATCGGCTCTTCCTTGGGCATTACGGGGTGTTCGCGCTGATTGCGCTGCTGCAATCCACGGTGTCGCTCGGTGGCGATTTGCTGTTCCTGCGCGTGCAGGCCGTGCATCCGCTGCTGTTTATGTTGTCTGGATGGCTGGCCTCGCTGGTGTTCTCGTTCTTCACCTATACGATGGTGGTGAGTTTCGGCAATGTGGGTAAGGCAATCGGCGTGCTTATGCTCATCGTGCAGATTTCGGGTGCGAACGCTGCCTACCCGGTGCAGATGTTGCCCGACTTCATCGCCAAAGTCAGTCCGCTCTTGCCGCTCACCCATGCGGTGACGATGATGCGTGCGGCCATCGCCGGCATCTACGACATGGATTACTGGCGGGCCGCCGGAATGCTGCTGGCATTCGTGCCGCCGCTACTGTTGCTTGGGCTGTTGCTCAGGAAGCCACTGGTGCGGTTCAACCAGTGGTATGTAGCCCAAGTCGAGAGCACTAAAGTGCTGAGCTAGTAGGTATTATCCGGGAGTTGCCTACAAACGGCATGGACTTACCACCCTCAGTCTGGCTTTGCCAGCCAGCTCTCGCCAGCGGGAGCGTACGGGAGCATATTTCGAAGAGAAGAGATGACGGAGATGACAGACACGACGGCGACACCGCGCGGTGAGCGCACGCGCGAGGCGACGGATCGCAAGCTCATGCGAGCCACGCTGCAGATTGCGGTGGACCGCGGCATCAGCGGCGTGACCATCGAGGAGGTGGCCCGGCGCTCCGGTGTGGCCAAAACCACGATTTACCGCCGATATCATAATGCCGACGAGCTGCTGCACGAGATCAGCGCGATGTATCTGGCCATCCCGGATTCCGACCCAGTGCCCAGCCCCACGCGTGAGCATTTCACGCAACTATTGCAGCGATTGGTCGATTGGGTGCGCGACAACGACATCGACGTCAAGCGCGTGGGCATTGTATTGTCCAGCGAGGCCGAGTTCTTCCAGCACATCGTCGACCAAGTGGTGACCCCGTGGCTGGAGCGTGTGGGGGCGTTCCTCAAGCAGGGAGTCGCGCAGGGCGTGTTTCGCGAGGACGTTGACGAGAAGTTGCTGTTGTCCACGATTATCGGATCTTTGGTGGCGTATGAGGCCATCGAGGGCAAAGCAATGGACGACGACACCGCCTGGGCCTCGCGCATGGCCGATCTGCTGTGGCCAGCATTGCTGAAGTAGCGGTCTTACTCCTGAATCGAAGCCTCCTGGCGGGCGACTTCGAGGGCTTTGTTGAAGGCGTCGGAGGTCCAGCTGGCGCCGGCGACCTTGTCCACTTTGAGACCCTTCAGAGGTTTGCCGTCCACCACGCCGTTAATGGCTTTGGCGAAGTCGTCCTGATGGTTCTTGGAAATCGTGGTGAACGGGTGCCCAATGATATTGACGGTCTCGACGTTGCCGTCCTTGATGGTCAGATGGACGTCGATGGAATCCTCGCCTACCGGGCCGTACTGGCCGTTGATCGAGTAGTTGCCGTCCTTGTAGTTGCCGGTGTCCTTCTTGTCGGACGTGGTGGTGGACGGGTCGTTGTGCGACGAGCTGGAATCGGAGCCGTCGGAGCTATCGGAGCCGTTCGACTGGGATTGCGACTGCTCTTCCTGCGACTTCTCGGTCTCGCCCGAGTTGCCGG
>UMCG01074323.1_pt1 | contig 13165 bp, 10 predicted proteins | sample 1964181 | NCBI WGS metagenome assembly UMCG01 (sample SAMEA4835963, study PRJEB28245) | human gut metagenome | biome: gut microbiome; material: fecal sample | place: Denmark | collected 2008 | reverse complement strand
CGCGTCATTCGCCGAGAGACGCTGCTGGCGCTGGCGGGGCGGCTTTCCCCCGCGACGGATGCACAATTGGTGGCGCTGGGGCAGCGAAAACGGAGAACGCCGCAGCGCGGCAGCCTGCTGTCCATCATGACGCAGCGGGAAAAAGCACCACGCTACTGGGGCTACGGGCTGTTCATGCTGATACTCTATATCCTCACTGGCAGCGCATGGTACGCCATGCCGGGGACGGTCTGCCTGACGCTGTCGGTCGTCTGCCGTTCCGGTCAGGCGGAGGAGGCGCGGCTGTAATCACATCAGCGGCGCAATCGCCTTGAGAAGCGCACCAGCAACCTTCATCGAAAGCTTGTCGTTCTTCAGGCGCTCAGGTGTCATGCGGCGGCACTGCTTCAGTGTATGCTGAAAATCCGCCTCAATGTCCGCGATGCACGGCACATCCAGCATGTACGCCGCGCACTCAAAGTGGTGGTACAGACTGCGGTAATCGAGGTTAATCGTGCCGACAACGGCCTCTCGGTCATCCGCAACGAACACTTTCGCGTGAACGAAACCGGGGGTATATTCGCTGATTTTGACGCCTGCTTTCATCAGCGAAGCGTAATGCGTGTGCGCCAGCGCGAAGGCGTACTTCTTGTCGGGGATGCCGGGGAGAATCAGGTGGACGTCCACACCGCGCTCCGCCGCGTATTGCAGCGCCGTCTCCATGTTGTGGTCGATGATGAGGTAAGGCGTCATGATGTGGACATATCGCCGCGCGCGGGAGAGAATGTCGATATACACCTGCTCGCCGACTTTGTTGCCGTCCACCGGAGAATCCGAGTAGGGCAGCACAAACCCCGGCGCGTCCATGGCGGGCTTCGTCGGGGACGCCAGAAAGCGCGACGATTCCATCGTGTGCTCGTCAATCGCCCACATATTCAGGAACATCAGCGTAAAGCTGCGCACCGCCTCGCCGCGCAGCATCACCGCGGTGTCCTTCCAGTGCCCGAAGCGTACGACGCGGTTGATGTACTCGTCCGCCAGATTCACACCGCCCGTGAACGCCACCTGCCCGTCAATCACGGCGATTTTGCGGTGGTCACGGTAGTTGTAGTGCGTCGAGACGAACGGCCGGACGGGCGCGAACATCTTGCACTTGATGCCCAGTTCCTGCATCCGGCGGGGATAATCGTGCGTCAGGTGCGTGAACTCGCATGTGCCGTCCACCAGTACGCGCACCTCCACGCCCTGCTTCACTTTTTCCACCAGAATACTCAGCACCTGCCCCCACATTTCGCCCTCTTCCACGATAAAGTACTCCAGAAAGATGAAATGCTTCGCCTGCCGAAGCGCGGGCAGCAACGCGGCGAATTTGTCCTCGCCCAGCGGAAAGTACGTCACAGCGGTGTGCTCCCAAACAGGATAGCAGCCGGTTTTCGCGATGTAGCTTGCCATGCGCGCAATCTGCGGGTCGCGCTCTTCCAGATGCTGCTGTGCGCTGGCGTGCGCGCGGAGGTCACTGCGACCTTCGCGAATCAGCTGTGTCGTCCGCTCGCGCAAAAGCCGATGCCCTATATCACTCTTGGTGTATAAATAGAACAATGCACCGAACACCGGCGCAACGCTGAAAAATACCAGCCACGTCAACTTCGCGGTCGGGTCGCCTTCGCTGTTGAGCAGATAAATGACGATAATGGCGTTGAACACAATCGTTCCGCCGAAAAAGTGCGGCAAGAACTCTGCTGCCGCGCTGAACAGCCCCAGCAGAAGCGCCAGCTGCAGCAAAAATAGCAGCACAATCAGCCCCAGACGACTGAAAATCGCCTGAATCAGGCCACGTTTGCCCTTGCGCAGAAGCCGAATTCCCTTGCCTTCCTCGCGATCGTTCATGAAGCCGCCTCCTGAAAATCAATGGGAAATCATATGATTTATCCTACTGTCTTTTTGCCTTTCTGTCAAGTCTTTTGCCGGGCTGATTGACAGAAAAGCTGTTTTCCGTTATAATTAGGAGTGAATCAAGCCGGAGCGATGAATACAGAAAGGGATGTTGATGATGTCTTGGGAGGAAAAAACAACACAGGCAATTGAAAATCTGCTGATTTACGCATCGGCAAAAGGGCTGATAGAAACGGTGGATATGCCGTACTTCCGCAACCTGCTGCTCGATGCGTTTCAGCTTGATGCCCCCGCCGGCGATATTGTGCCGATGGCGGACGTGCCGCCGACCGCGACGGCGCTTCTGCGGGCACTGTGCGATTTGGCGGTCGAAAAAGGCATCATCGAGGACATGACGTATGCGCGCGACCTCTTCAGTGCGCGCCTGATGGGACTGCTCACACCGTCGCCAAAGGAAGTACGCGCGCACTTCCAGCAGTGCGTTGCGCAGAATCATCCTGAGCAGGCGACGGAGGATTTCTACCAGATGTGCCGCGCGTGCGATTACATCAAGGTTGATGCGATTGCGCAGAACGTTCGTTATTTTGCCGATACGCCGGCGGGACGGCTGGAAATCACCATCAACCTCTCCAAGCCGGAGAAAGATCCTAAGGAAATCGCGAAGCTGAAGAATGCGCCCAGCATCGGCTATCCGAAGTGTATGCTGTGCGTGGAAAATCCCGGCTACCGCGGTCGCAGCAACTTCCCGGCGCGGCAGAATCACCGCATGGTGCCGCTGTCGCTCGCGGGGCAGACGTGGTATCTGCAGTATTCGCCGTATGCGTATTACCCGGAGCATTGCATTGTGCTGAACAGCCAGCATGTGCCGATGCGCATTTCCCGCGGCACATTTGATCGCCTGTTTGACTTCGTGCAGCAGTTCCCGCATTATATGCTCGGCTCGAATGCGGATTTGCCGATAGTCGGCGGGTCAATCCTCAATCACGACCATTTTCAGGGTGGGCGCTATCATTTCCCGATGGACGATGCGAAAGTTCGCTGCCAGCTGAAGTCTCCGGTGCCGGGCGTTTCAGCGGCACTGCTCGATTGGCCGATGTCCACCATTCAGCTCAGCGGCACGGACGAACAGACGCTGATTGCCGAAGCCAGCCGGATTCTGGACGCGTGGCGCGGGTACAGCGACGAAGCGTGCGGTATTTTCGCGGAAACGGACGGAACGCCCCATAACACCATTACGCCGATTCTGCGCAAAGAAGGGGAGCAGTACCGCCTGAATCTCGTTCTGCGCAACAACCGTACGAGCAAAGAGCACCCGCTGGGCATCTTCCATCCTCATGCGCCGCTGCATCACATCAAGAAGGAGAACATCGGGCTGATTGAGGTGATGGGGCTGTTCATCCTGCCGGGACGCCTGAAGACGGAGTTAGCGGCACTGAATGGCTACCTGACGGGCGAGAAGCCGCTGGTGCGTCCAGCGGAAAGCGACCCGTGTGCGAAACACTACGACTGGCTGGTGGAAGTTGTCGCGCGGCACGGACTTGTCCAAACGTCGGCGGAAGCGGAAGCCATCCTGCGGCAGGAAGTGGCGCTGGTGTGCGCGCAGGTGCTGGCGGACGCGGGCGTCTACAAGCGCGATGAAGTCGGATTGGCGGGCTTCCAGCGCTTCATGAAGACACTGGGCTACGAAGCGTAATACTATTTCCAAATTCACCTGCACCATCTGCTCACGAATTTTGGCGCATTCTCATTTGGGAATAGCATAATATCAAACGCCGTGTTTCCAAGATCGGAAGCACGGCGTTTTGCGTACAGAAAAAGGGGAGTCCCGCTGATGCAGGATTCCCCCCTGTTAGGAAACGATTACTCCGCCTTGACCACAGCGTCCAGCGTGCAGCCCTTGTCGAATTCGATCGTGCCCTTGTAGTTCTTAATCGTGCCGCTCACGGTGATGGTGTCGCCGACCGCCAGCGTTTCCGCGCCTTCGCCGGACAGGCGGTAGCACTGCACCGCATAGTCAGTCAGACCGCCGGGAACGATGGTCACGGTGATGTTCTTGTACTCGTCGCTCCACGCGGTGTCGATGCTGGTGATGACGCCGGTCATGGTGGAAGCGTCATTCATGGACAGACCCGCTTCCAGCGCGTAGGCGCTCACCGCCAGACGGACGCTCGCCACGGAGTCCGCGGGAACGGTCACGCAGCCCTTGTCGAACTCGACCGTGCCCTTGTAGTTCTTAATCGTGCCGTACACGCCGACCACGCTGCCGACTTCCAGCGCCTGCGCGCCCTCGCCGGAGAGACGATAGCACTGAATGGGCTGTTCGGTCAGACCGTCGCAGACGATGGTCACGGTGATGTTCTGGTATTCGTCGCTCCACGCGGAGTCAATGGAAACCACTTCGCCCACCAGCGCGGTCGGAGCCGTCATGGCAATGCCCGATTCCAGCGCGTAAGCCGCGTCTACAATCGCTTTCTGACTGACGATTTCGCCGTAGCCGACCAGCACGCAGCCCTTGTCGAACTCGATGGTGCCCTTGTAGTTCTTCAGGATGCCTTCGACGGTAATCGCGTCGCCCACCTGCAGTTTTTCCGCGCCCTCACCGGTCAGACGGTAGCACTGGATGGGCTGATCCGCCAGCTCACCCACCTGAATGGTGACGGTGATGTTCTTGTATTCGTCGCTCCACGGGGTGTCAATCTTCGTCACCGTGCCGTAGAGACGCTGGGTGTCTTCCAGCGCCAGACCCGCTTCCAGCGAGTACGCCGCCGCCACGATTTCTTCGTAGCTCATGCCTTCCAGAATCATCGCAGCAGGCACCTTGTGCGCGAAGGAAACGCTCACGGTTTCGCCAGCAGCGTTCGACAGGGTGGCCGTCAGGGTGTAGGTCACTTCTTCGGGATTCTTTTCATCCACATCGATGGTGACCATCTTGTTGTCCTGCGGAACAATCTTGATGGTGTCGCTGTCCGCCGTCCACGTAATCGGGAATTCGATGCCGCCGATGTTGATGACGCCGACCACTTCGTAGTCGCTCATCGTCGTTTCCGGCAGATCCTTGTACATCATGAACAGGTACGTCTTGGCCGCTGCCAGATCTTCATCCGTGGTTTCCGCCATCGCGGCGCAGCTGAAGCACATCGCCAGCAGCATGAGCATCGCAAGGAATTTCTTCATGATTGTTTTCTCCCTTTCCTTGATTGTCAGGGGTGTTATTCTGCGAGAAGGAGTCCAGTTTCGTAGACACGCACAGCGACGTTGCCGCTCGAATACTCGACAAAGCCGCGCACGGTGATGGATTGCCCCACCATCTCATCGGTCACGAAAGACGACGGTGCAATTACGGTCATCTGCTGCCCGTCCTGTTCGACGGTCAGATACGCGCGGCTGTTTTCGTCGTCCCGGCTGATGGACAGCACATGCAGTTTGTGCAGCTCGACGCTTGTGTTCTGCGCCAAATCCGCATGAGCATAGGCAGCTTCCTCACCATTTTCGTCCGTCAGCAGGGTCTGCGACATCAACTGGGCGAGCGTCGTCTCGGTGTAGTACGGCTCGTGCCCTTCGCTGAGCAGCTGAATGTTTCCGGGGTCTTTCGGCTTCATCATGCGGTAGGAGACGTCGGAAATCTGCCACTGGTCACCCGCCGCGTAGTACTGCACCGAACCGACGATGCGCACTTCGTTGCCGGGGGTGAGAATCGACAGACCCTTGCCGCTGAGGTTGAAGCCGTAGTAGACGGAGATGCCAAAGACGATGCCGCTCTCCGCGTCAAGGCTTTCGACATACACCGAATTGTTGTGCGCCAGCGTGACGATGCCGTTGAAAGCGACCTTCTTGTTCTGGTACGCTTCCGGATGGCAGCGCAGTTCGCGCAGGGTCAGCTCGATGGCGTCGCCGTAGTAGAAATCGGGGTCAGGCTGACCGGAGTAGAGGTTCAGCTTGAATTGCCGCGCCTGATCCAGCGCGCTTGAGCAGATGCTGCCGTACTGGTTGTTCGCGGTGGAATACGCGCGGGCATAGCCGTTTTGCAGCAGCTCCAGATTCAGGTTGCGGTATTCCGCGCCTTCCGACGGCTGATACCACACCCAGACCAGCATCCGGCCGCCCGTGGAGTCAAGCTCCCAGCGGTCAGAATCCGATTCCAAGATGATGGACACTGCCGAAGCGAGCTTCTCCTGGGTGAAATGCGACGCGGCAACGCCGTATTCCTCAATCTTGCCGGTGGATTCGGGGGTGTTCAGCGCCAAAAAGCGCGCTTTCAGCACACCGTCCGCGCAGACGCTTTCCGGCACATCGAAATGCACCGTATCGCCGTCCACATGCGTCCTGACGGTCGCGCTGGTTTTGGCGGTTGCGGAGGACATGTTCAGCTTCAGCTGCGCCACATAGTCCACAAAGCCGTCATCGGTGGTTCCCGCCACCGCGCCTGACGCCGTGCAGAGCAGCAGCGTCAGGGTCAGCAGCAGGGGAAATAGATTGCGGAGTGTTTTCATCTGCGCGCCTTAGATACCAAAGCCCGCGATGGACTGTTCGCACTTGGTGATAGCTTCGTCGAAGCGCTTCTGGATGAGCTCGTCCAGCTTCGCATCGTTTTCCGGCTTGGTCAGGTCGCCCAGTGCCGCAGCATCCGTCATGCAGCCTGCCATCAGTTCGCCAACGCGGCTGCGTGCTTCGGAAGAGCCGGGGAACGCAGGAGAGGTGTAGTAAGCGTCAACCTGCTCCAGGCAGACCTTCGCCGCCAGTGCCGCCACGTTGTCGCCGCCGTCCGCGCCCGCAACGAATTCCGCATAGACTTCGTTGTTCGCAACGGACTTGATGACCGGCACATAGCCGGACGCCATGGAGAATTCAGCCTGGAAATCCACCGTGGTGGTCAGGTACTTGACGAACAGCCAGGAAGCGGCCACTTCCTGCGCATTGGACTTCTTGAAGATGCACAGGCTCGGGCCCTGAGAAATGACCTTCGCGTTGCTGGCATCCACCTGCGGGATGGTCGTGATGCCCACTTCAAAGGGATAGGTGCCGTCCGCACCCTTGGTCGGACGCTGATGCGTCGCGCCGGCGGAGGAACCGATGGACATGTAGCTCTTGATGCCGGAGTCAGAGACGAACAGACCGGAGGTGTAGCTGCCGTAGATGGTCTGGGTCGTCACAAGTCCCTGATTGTACCACGTCGCGAAACGCTTCACGAACGCGCGGTTTTCGGGCGTGTTGAACAGGAAGTGTTCGCCGGTGGCGCTGGTGTAGGGGGTCTTGAGCTGCTCCGTCATGGTGATGAACCAGTTGTTCTCGGAGTCATAGCCCAGCGGGATGCTGTACGGATCGATTTCGACGATCTTGTTGCACAGCGCTTCCATCTCGTCCCAAGTGGTGGGCGGGGTCAGGCCGTTCGCGTCGAAGAACGTCTTGTTGTAGTACAGCACTTCGGTGGACTTGCTCATCGGCAGCGTGTACATCTTGCCATCGCCGAACTGACGGCCTTCCTCGTAGTACGCGGAAATGAAGTCGTCCTTCTGCTCCTGCGTCAGACCGAAGGTTTCGGTCGTGCCGTCGGCGCGGGTGACGGTCGCCGTGCTGTCAATGTAGGCATCCAGCGGCTGCACCGCACGCGCGAGGTTGTACAGGGCAACGTGGTCCGGGTAGCAGTAAGCGATGTTGGGCTGGCCGCCGACGGTGATTTCCTTGGAAATCTGGTCGCGGACATCATCGTAGCCGCCAACGGAGGTGTAGCTGACATGGATGTTCGGGTAGAGCTTGTTAAACTCTTCGATGTACGTATCCAGCACAGGGGTCAGGTTGGAACCCATCGTGTTGTAGAAGGTGATGTTCACCTCGCTGCCGTCGTAAGCAGCGGGATCGCTTGCGGATTCAGCAGAACCGAAGCAAGCAGTGCAGGCCATCAGCATGGTCAGCGCCATGAGAAGAGAGAGGAACTTCTTCATGTGTCTTTCCTTCCTTTCTGGTCGAGGGAGACAAAAAATTGTTAAAGGCGGAAATCCGCCGATTAACCTTTGATACCGCTGCGGCTGACACCCGACATGATGTACTTGCGCAGGAAGATGAATACAAGGAACAGCGGGAACGATACCATCGCGACCGCCGCCATCTGCACGGGATAATTCGTTTCGCCGGTGGAGCTGTTGAAGGCGTTGCGCAGACCGTTGGCAATCAGCTTGTGCGCATCGTCATTCGCCACCAGACGCGGCCAGACGTAGGAGTTCCATGCGCCCATCATTTTCAGGATGGTGATGGAAATCAGCGTCGGCAGGGAGAGCGGCACCATGACCTTCCACAGGTACTTGAAGTCGCTCGTGCCGTCTACCTTTGCCGCAAGATACAGTTCGTTCGGAATCTGCAGGAAGTTCTGGCGCAGCAGATAGATGTAGAACACGCTGACAAGGAACGGCACAATCAGCACCGTGTAGGTGTTCTGCCAGCCGAGCATGAAAATCGTCTGGTAGTTGGTGATGGTGAACAGCTCGCCGGGAATCATCATCGTCGCCAGCAGCGCGCCGAACAGCGCGTTCTTGCCCTTGAATTCCAGCCGGGCAAACGCGAACGCCGTCAGGATGGTGATAATCAGGGACAGCATCGTCGAGACGATGCCGACATAGGCGGTGTTGAGGAACAGGCGACCCAGATTGCCGGTGGAGAACGCATCCGCATAGTTGCTGATGAGCACCATGCGCGGCCAGAACGTCGGCACAGACGCGCGGTATTCATCCAGCGACTTCAGGGAAGAGATAATCATCCAGTAGAACGGGAACAGCACAATCAGCGCCATCACAATGAGGAAAGCATAGGTGATGAACAGCGTCAGCACCTTCGTAATGCGCTGAGTGGCGCTGACTTGCTGCATGTTCCGCGAATGCATGATGGTGAAATCTTTTTCGGACATACTGCACCTCTCAATAATGCACGCGCTTCTTGCTGACCTGCATGTTGATCATCGTCACGACGAAGATGATTGCAAACAGAATCAGCGCAGCGGCACTGGCCACGCCGTAGTTGGACTTCGGCAGCGCATCGTAAATCATGCCGACGATGGTGTTCATGCGTCCTGCGTCGCCCGCAGGCCCCATGGTCTCGCCGAAAATGCCGACGATGCTGGTGTATTCCTTGAAGCCGCCGATGAAGCCGGTGATGACGACGTAGGCAATCATCGGAGAGAGGAGGGGCACGGTGATTTTGGTGAACACGCGCCAGCGGGGAGTAGAGTCCACCTTCGCCGCGTCGTAATACTGCTTGTTGATGCCCTGCAGACCGCCCAGCAGTACCAGAATTTTGAAGGGCAGCGCGTTCCACACGATGTAGACAATCATGACGAACATGTTCGCCCAGTATTCCGAGCCTTGGTTAATCCAGTTGACGTAGTGCCCGCCGAAAAGCTCAATGACATTATTGACAATGCCCTTGGTCTGAATCAGGCGCTCCATGTGCGGCATACCGATGATATTGAACATCGCGGCGAAAACCATGCCGATGGCGATGGAGTTGGTCACATAGGGCAGGAAGAAGATGGTTTGCAGTACCTTCTGCAGGGGCTTGATGGAGTTCAGCGCAACCGCGATCAGCAGTGCGAGAATCGTCGAAATCGGCACGGTGAACAGGCACAGGAGCATCGTGTTTTTCAGCGCCGTCTTGAAGCCGCTGTCGCCGATAACCGTCTGGAAGTTCTTGATGCCAACGGTGAAGGTGGCACCGCCGACTTCGCTCAGGCTGTTGTAGTCATTCAGGAATGCCAGCCGCACCGTGTTGATAATCGGCCAGACCGTAAAGACCAGCAGCAGCACGATGGCGGGGGCGAGATAGAGCCATGCTTTCCATTGATGCTTGCTTTCTACCATCTTACTTCACCTCGAACGGAATGCGAACGCCCTCGTCATCCCGCGTGAACAGGAAGATCTTGTGCGGCTTGATGCGGTAGCGCACGACATCGGCGGAAGCATCTACCTTGTTGTCCGCGTCGATGATGGAGCGCACCGTCGGCTTCTGGGAGGCTTCGTGCGTGGAGACGACGGATACGTCGCGCCCCATGACCTCGACGTTCTGCGGCTTGCAGCACAGCGTGCCGTTCGCCATGTCGAGGATGAAGCCTTCGGGGCGGATGCCAACGAACACGTCCTGATCCTTCACGCCGGGCACATCCATCACATTGTCCACGCCGATGAACAGACGCTCGCCCTTGACATGGCCGGTGAAGATGTTGATAGGCGGCGTGCCGAGAAAGTTCGCAACGAACAGGTTTGCCGGGTTGTCATAGACATCCTGCGGTTTGCCGATCTGCTGCACCACGCCGGACTTCATAACGACAATCATGTCGGAAATGGACATGGCTTCTTCTTGGTCGTGCGTGACGAAAACGGTGGTAATCTTCGTTTCCTTCTGGATGCGGCGGATTTCCTCGCGCGTCTGCAGGCGCAGGCGGGCGTCAAGGTTGGACAGCGGCTCGTCCAACAGCAGCACGCGGGGCATCTTCACCAGCGCGCGGGCGATAGCGACGCGCTGCTGCTGACCGCCGGAAAGTTCGCTGGGCTTGCGTTCCAGCAGTTCCTCAATCTGCACCAGTCGGGCGGCCTCATGCGCACGCTCCAGCATGGCTTCCTTGGTCATCTTGTCCTTGCCGCGGAGGTTCTGCAAAGGGAAGAGGATGTTCTGCTTGACCGTCAGATGGGGATAGAGCGCGTAATTCTGGAACACCAGACCAATGCCGCGGTTTTCCGTGGACAGATCGGTCACATCGTCCTCCCCGAAGAAGATTTTGCCGCTGGATGGCTTTTGCAGACCGCTAATCATGTACAGCGTCGTGCTTTTGCCGCAGCCAGACGGGCCAAGAAGACCAATCAGCTTTCCATCCGGGATGGTAAAGTCAAAATTGTTGACTGCTACCACTTCTTCGCCGGACTTTTTGTTGCGGCTCGGGAAGATTTTGGTCAGGTTCTGCAAAACGATTTTCATAGAATCCCCTTTCTTTGCCCTTTGTCATCGTAGTGACATGCCTTCGCCGCTTTTGAAGCGGGTGGAAGTATCGTCTGAAAGCCGCGCGGGATGGATTTGCGCGGTGGTATCTTAGTACGTCTGATGCGCGACCTTTTCTGCTTGGAGTTTGGCCTTGTAAGCAACCAGCTCATCGGTGGAATTGAAGATCATCTGGCTGGCCATATCAACCGCGACGGTATCAGCAAGAAGATCGTGAATCAGCGAATGTTTCCGCGTGGCGAGGAAGAGGACAAACTGCGCGACGGAGAGAATCAGCACAATGCCCAGCACAACGATGTTCAGATTGCCGAAGAACAGCATCATCAACGCCATGATTGGAATCATGGTTTCCACCGCGTATTTGCCCAGCACTGTGCGGACAAAAAGCGTCACATGACCGATTCTCACGCCGTCATTGCGCATCAGAGCCACACCGAATATCTTTTTGCCCAAGGTTTGTCCGTTTTTGAAAAGGAGCGGAACGAGGAATTCTAATAGGAGATAACCCGACAGTACGCCGAAACTGACGATGAGAATCGACAGCTGAATGACCATGCCGTACGCATGAACGGCAGTTTCATCAGCGGCGAGCACGGCGTTCGCCTGTTCCACCAGCGCCCGCTGCGCGTCAGTCAGGGCGCTGTATGTCTGGGTCATGATGGACATGTCCAGCCCGCACGCGTCTGCCGCGGCCTGATAGCGCGCCATGAGCGTCTGGTACTGCGCGTCGAATCCCAGCAGGGCTGATAATCCCCACGCACAAAGAACGCAGGCAATCGCCAGCAGAATCACATCGAACAAAAAAGCCGAGATGCGCTTCCACACGTTTGCCCGTTGAAGGTCACAGGTCATAGGGACTAACCTCCCGCTGATTGAAAAAGTCTAAGCTGAGTTCCTTATTCTATTATACTGATATTTTGTAAAAAAGCCATAGGAAAAACAAAATTCTTCTGCAAATTCGTCTGATTCTCTGAAATTTCCTCCGAAAACAGCATAGAAACAGCATTTGCGAAAGAATCTGCGTGCCGTTTATACGATTTCCGGAGGGCACAGGCGAGGCAGATAATAGATATGAAGCACCATTTTCTGATTTCTTGCGGCATACCCCGTTGACAATTGCGGGAAATGGGCGTAAGATAAAAGGCGTGGCTTTCGGGCAAGCAGCCCGCGAACGCCGGAAAGGAGTGTCTGACCGCATGGACGGTGATCCGTATAGTACCCCTGAGCCCATCGGCAGCGCTCTGACGGCTGACTGATGCCGACCGCGCTGCCTTCCTTCGGAAATGTTGAAAGGACGCAGCACTAACATGAGAAGAATCTTCAAGACCATCGAGGATCATCTGACCGAATGCACGACGCTGGAAAAGGGCGTATGGGTGCATCTGCAAAGCCCGACGAAGGAGGAAGTGGATGGTCTGACCACCCGCTTCAACCTTGATCCGACCTTTCTGCCTGCCGCGCTGGACGAAGAGGAATCCGCCCGCATTGACTACGACTCGGATAAGCAGCAGACGCTGATTATCGTGGATATTCCGTATGTTGATACCGAGGGCACGGGCTATGTGTACAGCACGATTCCGCTGGGCATCGTGCTGTGCGACGAGGTGATTATCACCGTCTGCACGCGCGATACGCCCATCATCAATGACTTCACCGAGGAGCGCATTCGCAATTTCTGGACGTTCAAGCGTACCCGCTTCATCCTGCAAATTCTCCAGCGCAATGCTGGCCGATTCCTGTCCTACCTGAAGCAGATTGATAAAACCAGCCAGCACATTCAGGAAAAGCTGGAGCATACCAGCCGCAATCAGGAATTGCTGCAAATGATGAAGCTGGAGAAGTCACTGGTTTACTTCAACACGTCGCTCAAAGGCAACGCGCTGGTCATGGAGCGCCTGATGCGCCAGGATATCCTCAAGCGCTATCCGGAGGACACCGACCTGCTGGAGGATGTTATCATCGAAAATAAGCAGGCAATGGAAATGTGCTCGATTTACCGCGACATTATGAGCAACACCACTGACGCGTTCGCTTCCATCATCAACAACAACCTGAACATCACCATGAAGGTGCTGACCGCGCTGACCGTCCTTTTTGCTGTGCCGACGCTGGTTATGACGATTTGGGGCATCAACGTCCCCGTACCGTTTGAGAGGCAGGCGTGGGGATTTGCGGCAGTCTGCGGCATCTCCATCATCCTGACGCTGTTCGCCTTCGTTATTATGCGCCGAAAGAACATGTTCTAATACTATTTCCAGATTCACCTGCGCCATCTGCTTGCGCTTTTTCCCTTCTGGCGTCCGTTCATTCCACTTAG
>UMCG01050369.1_pt1 | contig 13220 bp, 10 predicted proteins | sample 1964181 | NCBI WGS metagenome assembly UMCG01 (sample SAMEA4835963, study PRJEB28245) | human gut metagenome | biome: gut microbiome; material: fecal sample | place: Denmark | collected 2008 | reverse complement strand
AGATGCTGTGCGAATGACATGCTTTAGATGAGAATTAGTATAACCTACTTCCGCAATAGGATTTTACTCCCGATTCCCATGCTTGTCAAGAGGAATATGCAAATTCCTATGGATTTTGGGTGTTTTGGAATGCGCGCAAATGTCCTCTCCGCCGCGCTGCCGCAGATTCCCCGAAAAAAAGCGCATCCCCTTCGCGTTTGGAAGAGGATGCGCCCCGTTTGTCAATCAGCCCAGCGGCTTGATTTCGGTGATTTCAAAGAACAGCGCGGTTTCGCTGCCCTTGACGTTGAGCACCTTCAGCAGTTCTTCGTCCGTCACCTGCTGGAGCACCATGCGCGCACCGGCGGTGATGTAGGGCTTTGCGCCTTCCTCGGTGGAGGGGTTCGCGGCGTAGACCGCCAGCGCTTCGCCCGTGCGGAGCAGGTTCTGCTTCGTCTGGTTCTCCGCCAGACCCATCTGGATGTAGTACTTGTCCTCGTTCTTCACGCACGCGAAGATGAACACGCCCGCGTTCGCCGTGCCGTCGGGGTTGGTGGTGCACACGAGGTACGTGCCGGAGAAGGAGTTGATGGCGTTCATCAGGTCATCCCCGGTCAGGGCGGAATCCGCGTAGTAGCTCGCGACGGACGCGGAGGTGAACGCATCGGTTTCTTCCGCCAGCACCGCCGTCATCGACAGCGACAGGACAAGCGCGCACACCAGCGCAAGCAGCTTCTTCATAAATAGAACCTTCCTTTCGCGCGTCCAGATTTTTCCCCGGAATCGCGCCTGTGATAGTTCTATTTTACACCCTACCTGCGTTCTTGTCAAGGTTTTCACAAAGCATTTTCCCCGCCCATTTTCAGGCACTCCAGCACCGTTTGCAGCATCTTTACCGAATCCACCGGCTTGTTCAGGAACAGGTTCATGCCCGCCTCGCGGCTGCGCTGTTCGTCCTCGGAGAAGGTATTCGCGGTCATTGCTACAATCGGGATGGTCGCCGCATCCGGGCGCTGCATCGCGCGAATCGTCCGCGTTGCTTCCAGTCCGTCCATCAGCGGCATCATCACGTCCATCAGGATGCAGTCAAACGTACCCGGTTCGCTTTCGGAAAAGCAGCGAACCGCCTCCTGCCCGTTCCACGCCTGAGCGACAATTGCGCCCGCGCCCTCCAGTATGTACTGGCTGATTTCCATGTTCAGCTCGTTATCCTCCACCAGCAGTATGTGCGCGCCCTTGATGGACGCCGCCTGCTCCGGCTTGGCGGATTCCGCTTCCGGCGGATTCGGATCTACGCGGAACGGCAGGGTGATGTAGAACGTTGTGCCGACGCCCAGTTCGCTCTCAAAGTGGATTTTGCCGCCCATCTGCTCGACAAGTTCCTTGGCAATCGGCAGTCCCAGCCCCGTGCCCTTGTAGGCCGTGCGCGCGCCGGATTCCTCCTGCGCGAACGCCTCAAACGCGTGCTGCTGGAACGCCGCACTCATGCCGCGTCCCGTGTCGGCACAGGTGAAAAGGAACGTCGCCGTCGTGCCGTCAAAGCCTTTCTCCTCGCAGGAGATGGTCACGCTGCCGCCGGGGCAGTTGTACTTGACCGCATTGCCGACAACGTTTTGCAGCACCTGATGCAGGTGCATCGGCGAGCCAATCAGGTTTTCGTGATTCCACGCCAGCGTCTTGCAGGACACCTGCACGTTTTCGTGCCACGCCTGCCCCTCCACCATCGTCACAATTTCGCTGACCATCTGGCGCAGGTTGAACGGCTTCTCTTCCAGCGTCACCGCGCCGGATTCGAGCTTGTTCATGTTCAGCACATCGTTGACCAAATCCAGCAGGAAGCCCGATGCGGTCATAATTTTCTCGCGGCACTCTTCCTGCTTTGCTTCGTCGCCCACATATCGGCGGCTGATTTCCACCATGCCGCGGATGCCGTTAATCGGCGTGCGGATATCGTGGCTCATGCGGCGCAGGAAGTCCGTTTTGACGATGTTGGCGCGTTCGGCGTCCTCCGCCGTCTTTTTCAATTGCAGCTGATAGTCGCGTTCGCGTTCCTTCTCCGCCGTCACGTCCTGCGTCACCATCAGCACCGATTCGAGCCTGCCGCGGCGGTCGTAGTTCTGCGGCAGCGTCGTCATCAGGTACACCTTTTCCTTCGGGTCGCGGAACTCCAGCGTCAGGTTCGGGTTTTCCTTCAAGCGCTGCGCCAAGGTCGTCAGGTCGCAGTAGCTGATGAACGCCTCGCGGAAATCCGGCGCAACGTTTTGCGCCGCTTGCATCTGCACCACTTCGTTCATGCTCCATGTGCAGTCCATTTTCATCAGCTTCTCCACCGGGTGCTTGATGATGCGCACCGTGCCGCGCTGGACGTTAACAAGGAACGTGAAGCAGTAGATTTCGCTGATGGCGCTGATAATCCGCGCCTGCTCGCTGTTCCTCTCCAGTGCGCGGCGGGACTGCTGGGCGCGCAGCCACGCGAAGCAAAGCCAGATTGCCATGTAAAGCAGCGTGCCGTAAAGGAGAATGGTGTTGCGGGAATTGTAGACGGCAAGATCCGGGAACATGGCGTACACCGAGTAGTTCTCAAACGCCGTGCGCTTGCCCGACCACGCCGTCATGCCGTCAACAATGTGCAGCCGCCCCGATTCGTCCCACTGCGCATGGGGGATGCTGCCTTCCTCGATTTTTTTTACGTCGTGCCCGACGATTTCAGCGCTGCTGGAAGCAATGATGGTTTTGCCGTCCGACACGGTGACCGTGCCGTTCATTGCAAACGTGAAGCCGCTGAAGAGTGTCTCCAGCTTCATGTCGCTCGCGTCCTCTTCCTCGCGCTCGGCGTATGCCACCACAAGGCCCGGCGCGTCCTCGCGCGCGACGGCGGCGAAATCCACCGTGCGGTCGCCCACCTGCATCCGCGTCATGTATGCCTTCACGGGGTAATCCACAATCTCCCGCACCGTCGGCTTTTGCAGCATTGAATGCAGCGCCGCCGCTGCGTCGCCGTCAATCGTCGTTTGGATGACGGCATTCATGTCCGCATCAAGGATGACGATGCCCGTCAGCCGCTGCGCATAGGCGTACCGGTCAAGCTGTTCGTTCGTTATCACCCCTGCTTCCGCGATGCGGGAGTTGAGCTCCGCCGTTTTGTCCAGCAGGCGGATTTCGCTCTTGGCGCGTTCGTTCGACATGGCGTTGAAATACTGTTCGAGCCGCGCCACCGCAAAGTCAAGCGTTGCATCCATTGCCTTCCAGACATTGCGTGTATCATGCCACGTCAGCACAACAAAGGATGTGACAAGCATTACCAGATACAGTGTCAGCGGCATCCAGAGCATGCTGATGAAGCCTCGCCGTTTATGAGAGGTTTCCTGTTTCATTTGCTTTCGATTCCTCCCATGCGGACGGTGCCGTTGATGCCGTATGCCGTCAAAATCTCCGCCATCGTGCCGTCCGCCGCCATTTCAGCCAGCGTCTGCTCCAGCTGCCGCGCCAGTTCCTCGTGCGTCCCCTTCTGGAACGCGACGCCGAGTTCCGCCGTGCCCAGCAGGGTTTCCAGCTTCCGGTAGCGCCCTTCATTCTCCGCACGGAAGATGTTCAGCACGCACTCATGCCCGACAATCGTGTCCGCGTAGCCCTTGCGCATGACGGCGAACACCTCCTCCATCGACGAGAAGCTGTACACCGTTTTGACCTTCGGGATGCCCGGCTGATCCTGCCGAATCAGCAGATGTTCCGCCCAGCTCGTCGCCTGAACCGCCGCGCGGCAGCCCGCCAAATCAGCCAAATCCGCATAGGCGCTGTCTGTGCGCACCACCGCCACCAGACGGCTGAACAGGTTGAGTCGCGCCCATGTGTACTTGTCCTCGCAATTGTTCATCATGAACCCGCTCCACAGGCAGTCCACCGTGCCGTCTGCCAGCGCTTCGTCCTTATCCTCCCACGCCACATGGCGGAAGACAGGATCATAGCCCATGCGCCGGAAGGCTTCGCGCGCCATTTCAACATCCACGCCCTGCGGCGAGCCATCCACGTTGTAGTAGCTGTACGGCTGATATTCGTCGCTGCCGATGATTATTTTCGGCAGATTCTCCCCTTCCTCCGCCCGCGCCGACGGCAGGAAGAGCAGCGCAAACAGGAGAAGCAGCGCACTGCTCCTCCCGATAAACCGCCCAAGATTCCATTTCTGTTCACGCATGTTTTTTGTCCTTATGCCAGCTGCCGCACGGCGTCTATCACAATCTGCTGCTGCTGCGTCACAGCTTCGTAGAGGGCAGTGTCCGTCAGCGGCTTGCCCCCGCGCATCTCTTCCGTCAGCGCGAACGCGGCGCGGTACAGCCCGTCAAAGCCGAGGTTCTGCGCCACGCCCTTGAGCGTGTGCGACGCGCGGAACGCCGTTTCCCAGTCCTGCGCTTTCACCGCTTCGGTCAGCTGGGCGTAAGTTTTGTCGTCGGCATACTTCTTCGCAAAGCGCAGCACCATCGACTCCTTGGGGATTCTGTTCATGGTTGCGTCATAATCGCCGCCGACTGCGGCATAAAACTCCTTGAGCGTCATGGATTTTTCCTTTCTTTTGCGTCCGGCAGCAAAAATGCCGTATAATGGAAAGTGTTCTTCCGAATGCGGAATTCCACTTTCCATTATACGGCGACAATGGAGATTGTCAAGCGGGTTACATTCATTGCAGCCGAACTTGCAACCGTTGTCTTGCGAATATTACGTTTTGGGGCGATAGACGCCTGTTTTCACTTTGCTGATGATTCTGTCGAGTGCTTTCACCTGTGTCCATTCTTCACCGCCGATTTGGACGAAGAACACACGAAGCTGTTTGGCCAGTTCGATGGCTTCTTCCTCGCGTCCCAGCAGTGCAAGTGCACGAACACGCGCCGACTCGACCACCTTTGCATCAATTTCCCCCATCTGCTGGCGCACAATCGGCAGCACCTGATTTAGGGCTTCATTTGCTTCCTTTCCTTGTTTTAATTCGAGCAAATTAGAGATATACGCCATTTTGAAACAGCAGTACAGTGAGTTGTTTTCGCCAAATAGTTTCTGCACTTTTTTAAGCGCATCAACTACAGTCTCCTGTGTTTCCAACCTTCTCCCCATTTCCTGCATAATCGTCACATAATTGTACAGTGCCGTAAAATACGTTTTTGTGTTTTTCGGCGTATGCTCAACAGCAGCCTTCGCGTAAGAAAGTGCCTTTTCATATTCCTCCAGAATATGAAAAACCAATTCGCACCCTTCATAGAAGGCAAACGGCAAATTGTCAACATCCTTCGTTTTTTCTTCCAGTAGCTCCGCCAGTGCTTTGATTCGCTCTCTGGGCATACCTGCCAGTCCCATTGCACAAAGCACCTGCGCAAGCTGCCCAGCCGCATCAACCACGCGCTTTGGTTCATCCAACGCTTCCATAAAGCAGGAAATGGCTGCATCCAAATCTTCTTGCGGCACACTTTCCTTGTTCAGCAGTGCAATAGCAGTTTTCTCCGCTCTCATTGCCGCTGCATTCGGATGGTTCAGCGGAATCAGTTCGCCAATTCGGGCAAGGAATTTGCTGGTATTTTCACGCTCCATCTGCTACGCCTGATTGCCGCAGGTCAGCAGCATAAACTCTATATCATCTTCACAAGCGCTGGAAAGATTCGCAATCACTTTTTCGCCATCTTTCACCAAATCGCCGCCCAGAATGGAATCAAGTGCCAAACTGAAACATCCGTCCAAGAAGCGTCCATGTTCTGTCTTTTGAAGTTCACCTTGCTTCTTTTGTCGCCACAATTCCAGTCGTGCGGCAGGAATTTCTCCCCCATGAAGATTCAAAAGGTAAAAAATCGCCACTGTCATGCCGCCCATCACCTCAACAGGCGCGTCATCGAAGTCTGAAATTGCGTACAGCGCCAGCGACATCAGCGGCGCCGTCCGATAATCTGTCTCGCGGTAATGCGCTTTGCACTCCTCGAACACCTCCGCCAGCCTCGGCACCTTCTCCATCGGCGGCAGCAGCGGCCGGAAGCTCTCCGCCAGCACGGGGTGCATCGCGTATCCGCGCCAGTTCGATGTCAGCAGCCCGTAATCCGCCGCGGTTTCCAGCGCGGACAGCAGTTCATCCTCCGTGCCGAAGTCGCGCAGGAGGGTCAGCGCGTCCCGCACCGGGATTGTCCACGCCGGAAACGTGGCGAAGACCGCCAGCACCTGCCTTTCGCGGTCGGTCAGCGCGTCGGTGGACACCATCTGGGCGATTTTCTGCGCAATCGCGCTGAATTTGCCGCCCGCCAGCCGCAGTCCCTCCGGGCTGATGCGGTCAAGCTCTTCCAGCAGCTGCGCCATCGTCCAGCGCTTCATCTTCGCCAGATGCGCCAGCAGGATGATCGCCAGCGGATGCCCTGCCACGCGCGAAAGCACCTGATGCAGCGCCTCCGTTTCCGCGCTGCCCATGCTTTTCAAGTACGGGTCGTGCTGGACAAACAGCGCCCGGCTCGCTTCCTCCGACAGCAGCGGCACGGCGATATTCCGGAAGCCCTCGCCCAGCGGGAAGCGCGTCGTCACCAGCACATCGCAGCCCCAATGCTCTATCTCGCGCAGCCCCTCGTCCGCTTCCGGCGGCATATCCACGCTGTCAATCAGCAGCAGCGTCCGCCCCTGATAGGGCGCTTCCAGCTTCTCGCGCACTGTTGAGAGCACGTTCTCCTCCGCCACGCCGTCCAAGCCGTCAAACGCCATGCGCAGGCTGGATGCAAGGCTGTTTTCGTACTGCACCCACGCCATGCGGCTGAACAGCTCTTCCTTCGCCAGCAGCGCCAGCGCCTGACGGGTCATTTCCGTTTTGCCGATGCCGCCCATGCCCGTCACGGCGATTTTGCCGCCCTGCCAAATCGCGTCCGTCAATTGCGGCAGGCACGAAGCCGCATCCATGACGTATTCATCCTTTGATAGCCCCTGACGGCACAATTCGCAGTTGCGCCCCGTCATCGACAGCGGCACGCGCCGCCCGAACGTGACGTGCGACGAAAGCAGATACAGCGCCTGCGCCGAGTGCTCCTGCGCCTGGCAGAAGTCCAGCAGCTCGCGGCTGCCCATTTCCGGCCCGTAGAACGCCAGCAGCACCAGCCACGAGAGCGTCAGCATGTCCACAAACGTGCGCGGCAGCGTCTCCCGCGATTTCTGCAGGTTCTCAAACACCTGCTCGTGCTCCGGCTTCATGCACTCCTCGTTTTCCATCATCATGCGCACGAAGTCGGGCAGGGCGCGTGTAAGCGCATCGGCATCGTAGTGCGCGCTGCGCAGGAAATCCTGCACCTGCTGGCTCAGGCGAATCAGCGTCTCCCCGGACAGCAGTGCGTTCATCTCCTGCTGCAATTTGGGCGGAAGCGGCTGCACGCCCGTGCGGTTCATCATGTCGCTCAGCCGCCGCGAGCGCTGCGTGCCTCCAAAGAGCGACGCGTGCCATTCCGGCGGAATGATTCCGTCGAGCACTTGCGCCCAGAATTTCACCAGCGTCAAGCCCTTGCGTTCCGCCGCGGGAATCACCCCATGCGGATACAGCCCCGGCAGATTGTCCGTCAAAAAGCGATAGACGTTTTTCGGGGTCAGTACTTCCTTTGTGTTTGCACCGCTTTCCATTTTCCAATTCCACTCCCTCAACCTGATACGATTTCCGAATGTAAACAAGCCAAAATACGCTGCGGATTTTTTCATCTGGCTGCCGCGAAGTGGAATGCGCGGACGTCAAAGGGAAAAACGCGTAGGCTGATGGCTCATGTTGATTCAGAAATCGTATGAATTTACCTGTTTAATTATAGCGATTTTCGGCAAGGATTGTCAAGTGTTTTTTCCATATTTGGCTATCATTTTCCTATTTTTTTCGGCAACAAAAAACTCCGGGACGCAATGCCCGGAGAAAGAAATGACAGCTTTTCATGCCGTTTCCAATTGTTTTGGCGCGGCACAATTTCTCCCGCCCTGCGGGATATGCATTTGCTCACTCGTAAGACACCGAGCGTTTCGACGCCGCGTCATCGGGGAAAATGACAATCAGCGTGCGTCCGCGCAGGAGGGCGATTTCCTCGCCGCTTGCATCGTAGTAGACCGTGCGGGAGGTCATGCCGTCGCGCTTCCAATAGCCGGAAATATGCTTGCCGCCCAGGAAGAAATCCGCATTGCCCTCCGCCGCTTCGCCGTTTTCGCCGATGACGTACATAATCGGCTCATTCTTGTTGTTGTGGTTGTAGTCCACGCGCGTGAACTGCACAATCACGTTCTGGAAGGCAATGGCGCTGTCGTCCGAATCACGGTCGGCGTACCAGTTCGTCTTGCTCGTGCCCATGTAGCGCAGGTAGCCGTTCCACTCCTTGCGGTAGACAAGGCGCGAGTTGTAGAGCTTCGCGCTGTCCCCCCAGTTGATGTAGACGCGGGTGGCGCTGTCGCCATCGGGTGCATCGTCGGTGAAGCGGAAGGCGTGGTTCGGCGCGGCGTGATCTTCCGGCACGAGGCGGCTCATCGCGGCGACGTTTGCATCCACATCATAAGGGGATTTCGCGCCCGCGCGGCTGGTAAAGTAGCGCTTGAAGTTCGTGCCGCCCGTAATGCCGCTGAAGATAACGCTCCTCAAGTCCGCGCCGAGCCGCTTGATTTCCGCCTTCACGTCGCTCCCTTCCACCTCCTGCTGACCGTAGAACAGGAAGCCGCCGCCCCACTCCTCACTCAGCCACACATGCCCGATGCGCGCCGAGCGCACGAAGCCGACCGAATCCGGGATCATATCGGAAAAAACGGCAGTAATGCGCGTTTCATGGCTCCTTGTCAGCGGCGTTTCGTAGAGGATATCCGCATACGCCACGCCCCACGGCGCACGGTTGCCCACGCCGCCGCCGTCATTGCCGATTTGCACCAGCATGGGCAGATAGCGCCCTGTCGCCGCCAGCCCCGCGTACCCCTCCGGCACATAGAGCTTGCTCAGCGTCCGCCCGGTCGTCGGGCTGATGCCGTCGGGCGTTTCATTCTCTCCCGCTTCCGTCAGGGGGATGTTTCGCGCTTCCTTCGGGTCAATGGTCGTTTCTGCCAGCGCCTGCGCCAGCAGAAGGCACAGCGCCGTCAACAACGCGGCGATTCGCTTCATTCCTTGCACCCCCGTTACTTCTTAATCGTCGTCACGCCGTCGTCGCAGCGGAAATACACCGTGTCCGGCTCCAGCGTCACACCGTCCTTGGCGAACAGCTCATCCACCGTCAGCAGAATGTACCCCTGCTCGTAGAGCCATTCCGCCATCACTTTCGCGGTCTTTGGCGTGTTGTCCTTGATGTCGTGCATCAGCACAATATCGCCGTCGGTGAACTGCTTCTTCGTCTTGCTCATAATCAGCGACGTACTGCGCCCGCGCCAGTCGTAGGTATCCACCGACCACTGGATGTACGACCAGCCGACTTTCGCCTTGATCATCGCCGGATACACGCCGTAGGGCACGCGGTCATAGCGCGTCGGGATGCCGATGATGGAAATCAGCGCATTGTTGACCTTCTCCGGCATGGCGCGGAGGGTAGCGGCGCTGATTTTCCGCGCGTCGCCGTGCGTCCAGTTGTGGCTGGCGACGGCGTGACCCTCGTCGTGCGCGCGCTGCACCAAATCGGCGTAGGGCTTCATGTTCTTGCCAATCACGAAGAAAGTGGCGGGCGCGCCGACCTCCATCAGGCTGTTGAGGACTTTGGTGGAGTTGGTACGCGTCGGGCCGTCGTCAAACGTCAGCGCGACGGTCTTATAATAGGAAAGATTGTCCGTCTCGATTTGCGCCTTTTCGGTCATGTACTCTCGGATGTCGGGGTAGAACAGCGTCGTCTCAATCAGCGTGTGATGCTCCGGATAGAACGCGTCCGCCGAGAGGTGAATGACCAGCGACATGCCGTGCAGCGTGAAGTCGAGATTCCGCAGTCCCTCGTCCGACAGCACCTGCGCAACAGCATCCGGGTCAGGCGTTTCCTTCGGGAAATAGTAGTTGATTTGGGCTTCGAGCTTCTCGCGCAGCATCGTCCAGCCCTCGCTGCCTTCGGGGAAAATGTCCGTCAGCAGGATTCTTTCGCCGGTCGTCATGTCGAACGTGCGGCTGGTGAACTCCTGCGCAATCAGGTCGCGGTGGTAGGTCGTGCGCGCCTGCACGAGGAAGCTCATCCACGTCAGCCCCGTTTTGCTATGGCGGATTTCGACGTCCAGCCGGCTATTCTTATCGCCGTTCGCTTTCCCTGCTTGGAGCGTCGGGGCGATTTTGTCTGCATACGCCTGCGCCAGCCCATTGATTTCGTCATCGACGCTCGTCAATGCGGTTTTGACCGACCACAGCCGGATGCCGCTCTTGTTGCTCTGCTTGGAATCGGTATACTTCGCCGTCACGCGGTGGCACGCCTGCATTCCGCCCTCCGCCGATGCGGATGCGGGCAGCATCGTCAGCAGAAGGATAGCTGCAAGCAGGCAGGCAATGTACTTCTTCATCATCGGAATGCTCCTTTCCAATGCGCGCGAATGTTGCGGCTTCATGCGCTAAGCCGCAGCTGGTTCTAAGGCACCACCTCATTTGTGCGGTGTTGCCTAAAAATTAGGGTAATTTTTTTCCGCTGCTCCCGTCGCGTCTGCGGACGCGAAGTTGTTCCTTTCTGGCGCGCCAGAAAGGAACCAAAGAGCGCCCAGAGGGGGCTGAAGAGGGTGCAAGTCTGGACTCCCCCCGCCTCTTCCATTTCTTGCGGGAAAGAGCAGCGGCGGCTGTCCGGCTTGTCGGCACTTCCCTTGCGCTGTTTTTCGTGTGGAAAATACAAAATTCGCACTTGTTTGCGCAAAAAGAGACAGCGGCACAGGTACACACGCATTTTCCCGCCTTTTCGCTGTCCTCTGCATTTTGCGGAATCGTACGGTTAATACTGCGTCGTGACCCCGTCAAGGCAGCGCCAGTACGCCTGATTCGCTTCCAGCGTCACGCCGTCCTTGGCGAACAGCTCATCCACCGTCAGCAGCATGAAGCCGCGCTCCTCCAGCTTCGGGATGAACATCTCCGTCGCCTTGGCGGAGTTGATTTTCATGTCGTGCATGAGGATGATGCCGCCGTCCTTGGTGCTGGCGGCTATGGTGTTGGCGGTGCGGTAGGCATCGGGGCCCTGATCGCCGCCGCTCCAGTCCTGCGCTTCCGCCGTCCACTGAATCAGCGGCCAGCCGACGCCGTAGCTGCCCATTCGCTGCCACTGTCCACCGGGCGCGCGGGCATACGCCGGGGCAATGCCGATGGCGGCGATATGCGCGCGGTTGACCTTGTCGTACATGGCGCGGAACTTGCCGCCCTGCTCCTGATTCGCGTACAGGTGCTCGTAGAAGTGCGTCGCAATCGCGTGCCCCTCGTCATGCTCCTGCCGTGCCAGATACGGAAAGTCGCTGACGCGGCTGCCGACAAGAAAGAACGTCGCGCGCGCGCCGGTTTTCATCAGCGCATCCAGCACATGCGGCGTAATCCACTGGTTCGGGCCGTCGTCATACGTCAGCGCGCAGAAGCGGTACAGGCTCGCGTTGTCCGTTTGCCGCTGCGCTTCTTCGGTCATGTACGCGCGAATCTGCGGATAGTACAGCGTCGCCTGCATCAGCTGCGGATGATTTTCATAGACCGACGGCAGCGGAATGACCAGCGACATGCCGTAGAGCATGAAATCCGCCTGAGCGAGATTTTCGCAGAGCGCCTCGACCGCCGCCGCATCGGGCGTTTCGTCCGGATAATAGGCGTTTGCCGCGTCGCGCACCGCTTGTTCCAGCAGCGCCCACGCGGGCGAATCCGCCGGGAAAATGTCGGCAAGCGTGATTCGCTGCCCAGTCAGCATATCGTAAGTGCGCGTGGTGAACCGCACCTGCTGAATCTGCCGATGGTACTCCTGCCGCGCCTGCACCATGAAGCTCATCCAGCTCATTCCCGTCCGGCTGTGGAGGATGCGCACGGTGAGCGCGCTGTTCTGCGTGCGCTCCCTGCCCGGCTTTTGCAGCGCGGGGGTGATTTGCGCCGCGTAGCCATCCGCCAGCGCGTTCAGCTCGGCATCCACCGTGCCCAGCGCGGTTGTGATGTGCCACACGCTGATGGACGCGCCGTTTTGCGCGGTGGATTTCTGCTCGGTCATCGTCACCAGATGGCAGGGCTGAATCGGCGTGCCGTCCGTTTCGGCGGATGCGACCGTCACCATACACAACGAAAGAAGCAGGCAAATCCATCCCAGAAGCAGTCGTTTTTTTCCTTTTTTCATGGGCGGATGCCCTCCTTTCGCGCAGTGTTATACTATTTCCAGATAAGAATGCGCCAAGATGCGCCGCGAATTTTTCATTCTGGCTAACGTGAATGAAACGCAGCGTAGCAGTGCTACGCTAAGTGGAATGAACGGACGCCAGAATGGAAAAGGCGCAAGCAGATGGCGCAGGTGAATCTGGAAATAGTATTACCCCTCCGCGTCCGTCAGCCCCGTCAAGCCCTCCTGCGTGCGCAGGTTGACGTAGCTGTTAAACACCTGCTCCACCTTCTGCGGATTCTCCTCGACCACGAATGTCATGCCGCCGTCGTCCGTCGGCTCGATGCGCGTCACCAGCACCTGCTCCTCGCCGTCGGGGTTGTCCTCCATCTCCAGCAGCACGGCATATTCGATGTCGTCCAGCGGAATCACCGCGCCGAAGCGGAAGCGCATCACCGTGCCGTCAGGGGCGGTCAGTTCAATCAGCGGTTCGCCCATTGCTTCCAGTTTGCTGCCCTCGTCGTTATTCGTCATCGCCGCTGCCCTCGTTCACCAGCTGGAGAAATTTGTCGAACACCGCCTGCTGAACGGCCTCATCTTCCACCTGAATATAGCTTTCCGTGCCGTCTTCTTCCTGCGCCACCTGCATGATGAACACCTCGCACTGCCCGTCCTCCGGCGCATCCGCCTCGGAGAGCGCAATGTACAGTTCACCCTCGTGCTCGATCGTCGCCAGATGCTGGAAGCGAATCGGCGCGCCCGTCTCGTCGTCAATCAGTTCAATGATGTTGTCCTGTTCTTCCATTTTCGCTGCCTCCTGTTGCTGCTGGTTGCGGCAGGTGTCCAGATACTGCTGCAAAATCACCGCCGCCGCTACCTTGTCCACATTGTGCTTGCGCTCCGCCCGGTGCATGTTGCCCTCGATGAGCGCGTTCGTCGCGGTCACGGTCGTCAGGCGTTCATCCTGATAGACGACCGAAAGCCCCGCTTTTTCCAGCTGTTCGCAAAACG